>Ga0208086_1000522_pt1 | contig 11569 bp, 5 predicted proteins | sample LakMenEpi06Jul10_FD_150675 | JGI IMG/M metagenome (GOLD analysis project Ga0208086, IMG submission 150675) | Freshwater microbial communities from Lake Mendota, WI - 06JUL2010 deep hole epilimnion (SPAdes) | ecosystem: Environmental > Aquatic > Freshwater > Lake > Epilimnion/Euphotic zone ...
AGAAGAAGAAGAAGAAGAAGAAGAAGAAGAAGAAGAAGAAGAAGAAGAAGAAGAAGAAGAAGAAGAAGAAGAAGAAGAAGAAGAAGAAGAAGAAGAAGCAACACACGACGACGCAAGTGACGACGTCGCTAGGCAAATGGTTGAGAAATGGAAAAATGAAGGTGAAATGGACGTGGCCGACATAGAAAAGTACGCTCTAGGTAAGCACAAAGACATTTCCACCCTGTTTGCTAAGTGTCTTCCTGGCGACGACGCAGCGTGTCTCACATTAACAACTGCACTGTCCAAGCTGCACTACTTAATTTCTGAACATGTTTTGCAGCGTATACTTGCCATGACGTACAGAAAAAAGCTGAAAGAATTTACCCATCAAGATGTTCAGAATGTTAAGGACCAACTGTTCTCCGATGCGAAAAGTGCAGAAGTATTTGTCAAATGCTACAAATCTTGGGACCAAAACGGTGACACGAAGGAAATGCAAGATGCGTTGTTCAAAGCGATAGCTAGAAAAGTGGACGGTTTAAATGTGCTGGAAGGTGGTGCCAAATCCGCTGAGAATTGCGCGGCATACTACGAATTGGAAACTAAATTGTTGAAGGCGTATGCTAACTTGAGGGTTGAGAATAAAGACAAGTTTGCAAAGCACCAACACAATGACTCATTGCAGAAAGCACTCGAAAAGTTGTATGCCATGAAGTGTTTTCAACCTAAGAATGTCAGCAAAGTCAAAGGCAGAGCACGAAACCGGCCCTGCTACTCTAAAACTGAGCAAAAACATGTCTACAAAAATACTGACATCACAGTGGTGTTGCGCAAGCGTGCACGCAATGACGTGTGTGATGAATTGAAAGTGGAGGAGAAGAAGTACTGCAAAGTCAAAGGCTACCGTCCAACAAACGAAGAACAGAAAAAACCGCACAAAGACTCAGAAGTGAAACATGACTCGAACAACAAACAAGAAGAACAGAACAAACCTGATTCTAAAAAAACCAAGAAGCGAAAGAAAGAAGAAAGCAATGAAGAAAGCAAAAAAGAAAGCAAAGATGAAAGCAAAGAGGAAAGCAAAGAAGACAACAAAAAAGCAAATGTTAAAAAGGGTTGGTGCAACTTTGATTATGACGCCAACTGGAACAACTTCAAGCCAAAGCATGCAGAGTGCAGAACCGACACCAACCAGCGCCGCAAGTGCTGGGTAAAAGTCAAAAAAGGTGGCAAAGATACCTTACGTTTGTTTAACCGAGGGGATACTTGCCAAGCGCCCGCAATAAAAGAGGCTGAGTACGACGGCGCAAACAAACACGGTTTGGAGTGGACAGATCCGAAAGCGAAAAAGAAACGACTAGACAATCAAGAAAACCAAAAACCAAGAGTAAAACTAGCCAATCCAAACGGCAACCAACCCCGAAAAGGTAAACGTAAACTTGGAGCGCAACCTCCAAAAGTGCCAAGACTAAAAGTGGAGGCTCTTAAGCGGTGCAATTTCCAAAACGAAACAAATAAATTTGACCCCAAGAATGTACCAAAAGCAACGTACAGTGAGTGCCGTGACAGCGCAAAAGCGCGCAGAAGGTGTTGGAAACCTACCAAAGCTGGGTACATGTTGTACGACCGAGGCGACACATGTACGCCCAAACCTGATAAGCAAGCTCTAGTACCAAAAAACTACAACCTGGCAACAACACCAATAAACTGGACAACCGTCAAAAAAGCGCAGCGACTCGCAAGAAGAGAAAGTCAAAAAAGTCGGCTTCTTAAGCGCAAACACCAACAAAGTAAGTCACCTAACACAAACATTGTTTCGAACTACAAGCCACCTTTGAAGAAGAAGAAGAAGAACAAGAAACATAACGATGACAAACAGTCCGGGCGTCTTCAAGCACCAAGACCCCCCGCACCACCACCAAGGCCGGCAAGCCCCCCAGCCCCACCAAGGTCGGCACCACCCCTAGTACTACCAAGCTCGGCACAACCCAAAGCACGACCGACTGGCTCTTCTGGCTTGGGTTCTAACTCCAAACGTTCCGGCAACCCGTTGTTGCTACCCAGTGAAGCGAGTCCTGTCAAAAGTACTTTTAGTGACCTTTCGGATGATGATGACGACCCTTGGGATAGGCATGTAAAACCAAACCCTTCGACAAGTGCCAGACCTGGTCGTCCACAAAAACACTCTTTGGATGTTGCGGAACCATGGGGTGCACCGCCTAGCATTACCTTGGGTGCCAACAACCCAAGACCCACTCGTTTCGGATCACGTAGAAGTGGCCCGGCAAAACCGAATCCTTCGTTTGATTCAGTTTCGCGTGACTTTGAATTTGACGATTGGATGAGCCACGGAGGGCACGCATCCAATGGTACGAAACGTTCCTTGGGTGGACAGGCTAAGTCACCTAATTTTGTCTTGGGTTCCTCACAAGATTTCGATGATGTGTTTGACTTAAACGGTTACGGCATTCCATCGGTGAATGGTGATATACGTCACAACAACAACAACAACGTTGTAGATTTAACCAACGACGCCGATCAAACAGGGAATGGTAGTATAGATCGCGACGACTTTGATGGTTTTGATTTAACCAATGACGGCGTTCCAAACCACGATGAAGATCGTATCTCGCTTGGACTTGGTGGCGGCTCGGCGGTTTACCCGCACGTTGAAACGCTGCACAACGTCATGACTCACAATTACATCGTGTAAGCACTTACATGAAGTTGCATGGTAGCATGTATGTTGCTTGTTGCTAACTAAAACAATAATTTTTTATGCCAAGTACAAGTTGTAATTTAAAAAAAGCAAGTTTGCTACCATCTCGGCTTTTTACTTGTGTGTAGCAACACCACTTTTTAAAAAAAGCAAGTTTGCTACCATCTCGGCTTTTTACTTGTGTGTAGCAACACCACTTTTAAGTAGTTTAAATTGTTTATACGTGGTTGTATATGATTTTAAAGTTTACTTACTTTCGGTGTACCATATGGTAGGCAAAACATAAAGTTTTAAGAAAGTATCGTTCAACAAAAAATACTCTTTTTGTGCGCAAAATTGACAACATCAAAAACATGGACGAGTACTACGACATGCTGCGCAAGTACGTCAAGTCGTCTTTGGTTGTCGTGTACGGCCAGAGTTGGTGCCCACATTGCCGAGCCGCGCGGAAAACGCTTGGGAAACGAGGTGTCTACGTTGAGATGGCATCTTTTGAAAGCGGCATTTCGAAAGAACACCAACGTATTCTAAAGGAATTGCTCGAAACAGACGGTGGCATCCCCATCATCTTTGTTGGCCAAAAACGCATCCAAAACCAAGACCTTGAAAAACATCTTAGTGTGTCTCGCAAGCGTACCATGCAAGACGAAGACAGCCAACCTAACCAACACAAACGCCAAACAAAAAGTGACAACAAACAAGAACAAGACCAAGACGACCAAGAAGAACAAGACCAAGAAAACCAAGAAGAAGAAGAAGAAGAAGAAGAAGAAGAAGAAGAAAAAGAGCAAGTCGACAAAAAAGCCAAAAAGTCATACAAAACACAAAAGCCTGGAAGGCTTCCGAGTTTGGCTGACCAGTTGCGTGCAGCAAGTCGCACAAGTACGGTTAACACATGACTCTTTACCAATAATAGTTGTACGTCACACAAAAAAGTAAAAAAATACCTTTTGGTTTACAAAACATTAACACAACTTTGGTTGTACGGCTACGACGTAGAGAAAAAAAGAAAAAAACAAAAGTAAAGCAACAAAAAGTACGAAAATCCAATGTCAACCTACTTGGAGATCGCAGAGTCTTTTGCAAAGATACTTCAAGCAACGAACTTGTCGGTGTTTTGCAAAGTGTTGTTTTCACCCAAAGTTTTGGCTCCTGTTCTCGAGGTCATCCACGAGCGCTTGAACAGCAACCACCACGAGTTCAAAAGAAACATCAACCAGATCGAGTGGGAGCAAATTGTGTTTCCCAACTTGGTGGCCTACGCGCAAAACACCGACCAGTTTGTTCTAAGGGGTAGAAAGCGCCAAGTCGTCTTGACCAGCTTGGAGGCCGGGCGAGCCGACTTGGTCAAGAGCTTGTCAGACATGTTTGTCGACGACTTTCACACCATCGCCCAGCGCGTCGAGCTGTACTACCAAAGCAAAATCCCCAACTGGATGCGCGTTGGCGCCAACAAACGCTTGGCTCCCAAGTTTGCACAAAGCCATGCATTTCACGAAAAAACCTTTCCCGACTTGATTAGAGCAAACGCCCAGCACGACATCGACCAAGAAGCCTACTCCCTCAACAACTCGCCCTACTTTAACGCTCTTGAAAGATCTCCTGTCTTTGTCAAACCCCACATCTTGCCCGAGTTTGCCCAGTACGACTACACTAGCCCTCCTACATGGCGGTAAAACACATAAATACTTGCAACTTGGCAACTCTATAACCAAAAAGGTGTTTGTAGCTCATCAACCCATACTGTGTTGTTCAGCCTCCAAAGCGTTATGAAACAAGTGTTGTGTTACAAGCTTAGATTGTCTGTATGTTTGTCTTGTCAAGCTTGTTACGCCATGTCTTGGGCTTTTTTCAGGATGTTCGGTAAGTCGCCTTTGCGGAAGCCTTCGGCCACCAACTTGTAGTCGTTTCCAGACTTGACAAAGTAGGAAGGCACGCCCTTGGTCTTGGCAACCGCGGGGTGCGACCTGTCCGTGTCGGCAAACACTTCTTGAACAAACGGCGAGCCGTTGTGCTCCGCCATAGCAGTCCGGCAATGCGGGCACTGTCTTGACAGGACGGCCACCACATGGGGCGTTGCCTTGCTAGGTTGAGAGGTTGCGCTTTGGCCGTCGAGCACTCCTGGGCGCGTCATGAGACTCGGGTACGTGTTGGGCATGGTGTAACCGACTTGGTCCCACACGCTTTTGCCAACTTGCATTTTACTCCACTCACTCTCGGAGATGCTCGCCCGCTCCTTGGACAGCACGGGTTTACCAAACGGAACATGGTGTTCGTACGCCATGACTTTTTGTTGCAAGTTTCAAACGTTACAAAAGTAAAAACTAGCCAAGCGTTTGTTGTTTTACACACCACAAGATTATTTTAAACATCTAAATATACAAACTTACCATTTTAAGTCACATCAAAACGTTTCGAGCCAAAACGCACGACGTGTAGGTTACAAGAAACCATGTTGCACAACTTTGTGTACTTTGTAATGTTTATACATAAGAGCATAAAACTTGTGCATGTAAACTATGTGGACAATCTTGAGAATGTGTCGATGATTTACGTGCTTGGCTTGACCAATCAAATACTATCGTGTTGCTTGTTAGTGTTAACAAAGTTCTTGTTGTCGCTTCTAGACCAAATGTCGTCCGAACTTGCCGAGCTTGTGTTCATCGAGACGCCTTATTCAGGCGACATTGACAGGAATGTGCGGTACTTGATGTTGTGTGGCTTTGACGCGGCGGCTCGGCACGAACTGGGTGTCAGTACTCACGGGAGCATGACGCAACACCCGACATGCAAGTCTTACTTTGTACCAGACGGAGATGCCAAGTGGGACGTCATGACAAGAGAAGGAGCCATCCAACTCGGGCAGGCACTCCGCATGGCCGCCAAGAAGACTGTTTTTTACGAAGACTTGGGGTGGTCAAGAGGGATGAAGGCAGGTATGGAGCTCTGCGTCAAGCAGGGACTATCATTTGAGGTTCGGAAGCTAGACATTAAGAACGTCTTGTCTTTCAAAGCACAGATGATTTCCCAAGAGTTTATCGAGGACTTGCTTGCAGGTAACGACTACTCGCACCACCTTTCCTAAGTTTGAGCAGCTTTTCATGGTTTTAATGAATGTAGGAAGCTTTGCGTCGAGGAAGCTAGACATCAACAACGTCTTGTCTTTCAAGCCCAAGATGATTTCTCAAGAGTTTATTCACGACTTGTAGTGTAACGAATACTCGCACCATCTCGACAAGCTGTGAGCAACTGTTTATAGTTGTAAAGTTTTTACAGCATCATATGGTCCAAATGTTTTTACTATATGGTAGGTATAGACTACGAAATCAACGTCACACATCACTCTTCATCACTCTTCATCACCCTTCATCTCTCTTCATCACTCTTGTGTGTGCAACGATATTGTTGGGGCTAGAGTCAAGCTTTGTTTTTGTTGTTTTTGTTGTTGAGACTTGCTTTCTTGTTGAGCTTTTGTCAACATGACGAGTGTGTGCGTGACCACCGAGAAACGTGTGAACTTGGCGGGACGAAACACGGTGTTTGTGTCCCAAGCAGCGTTTGACGAACTAGACAGGAGCCGCAAGAAGTTGTGGGTCCATGCGGCCATTTATGGAGGAGCATTCAGGGGAGGGCGAGTTCTTTGTGTTGTTCCAAGTCCAGAGATGACAGGCGACTTGGCTTACTTTGACCAAGCACTGAGCGACTTTGGCAAAGTTTCGAGTGGTGACAAGATTAATATTTCGTTGGTCGAGACCACTTATAATGACAACTTTGAGAGCATCAAGTTGAGCATTTGCCAGTTTACACCGCGCGGCAATCAAGTTGTTGGCGGCAACATGAGTGGCTTGGCAGCACGCTTCCGCCAACTGTTTTGCAACACGGTGATGACCAAGGACCAGGTTTTGTTTTTGCGACACAACGACACAAATTGGAAACTTGTCGTGCTCGACTTCCAGTCTCGGCGACACGGGTCGTCTTGGGGTGTTTGTGATATCCAGACGGGTGTTTCAGTTGTTTTTGCCACGGATAATACAAAGCAAAACCAACAAGTTGTGCAACCAAGTGTTGAAGTTGGTGAGTTTTTGCTCAAGAACTTGACTTCCATACAAGCGAATATTGAGGCGACCACAAAGGTGGTTCAAGACCTCGAAGCCCAGCTCGGTGAGGCACGTGCTCGCTTGGCTAGTTTGAACAGAGACTTGCAAACCGTAAAGTCTCTTCAACTGCCTCCCTCGCCAAGTGTTAGTACAAGCATGGCATTCACCGAAATCGAAGTCGCCACACCCAACTTTGGCGTCCAAGTCGCAACTCCCGGTCGTGTTGGGCCTACCAAAGTGTACATTGTGCAGCAAGCACACCGCAATCCTCACATGAAACCAGTCATTGTATCGACCACGTATTTCGAGCACTTTTCAGACGCCCAGGCAGCTTTCCGTGCTTACAACAAGCGTAGCTACCTTTCTCGTGAGGAAGAGGATGTCGACAATGCCTTCAACTTGGCCGACACAAACATAAAGTGCCTCGAACTTGCAGCCAATTTCGACCAAGTTTTGGACTTGTACACCATGCTCGGCGAAGTGATGTCCACTCCACCAAACCAAGAGACTCAAGACACCAAGTAGAAACAGTTTAACACTTTAAACTTTTTGTAATGTTTGAAATGTTAGTTTTTTGAACCTTTACAACGTGTGGTGAAGTTGGGGTTTTTCTTACTTGTTACCAGTCCCAGTTGACGCTCGGTGCGTCAACTTGCTCTTGTGGGATGTATGCATCAACGACAACTTTTGGCACCTGGCCTGACACGGTTTGCGTTATCGACAACACGTCGTTGGCATACTTGTCGAGCAACATGTCCGTCGTACACTCGAAACTAGGAGTCCATTTCGATTCTTTGTTTGTAGCACAAGCTTGCGCTTCGTCAACCAACTTGTCTTTGCTACTTGGCCGGTCCTCGTACCTATGGTGATAACTTCGGTCCTCGTTCCTTTGGTGATAGCTTTGGTCCTCGTTCCTTTGGTGATAGCTTCGGTCGGCTCTACGCTTAGGTGACTTGCCGTGGTAAGTTGTCCGCTCGGTTCTATAATTGGAAGACCCGTGGTAGGTTGGCGACTCGGTGCTATAATTAGGTGACTCGACGAAGTAGTTTGGAGACTTTGGGTGGTAGCTCGGCGACTCGGTGCTATAATTAGGTGACTCGACGAAGTAGTTTGGGGATTTTGGTTGGTAGCTCGGCGACTCGGTGCTACACTTGGGTGACCCAACGAAGTAGTTTGGAGATTTTGGTTGGTAGCTCGGCGACTCGGTGCTACACTTGGGTGACCCGACGAAGTAGTTTGGAGATTTTGGTTGGTAGCTCGGCGAGTTTGCACCATCGTTTGGAGACTTTGGGGGGTAGTGTGGAGACTTTGGTTGGTAGCTCGGCGAGTTTGCGCAATCGTTGGGAGGCTTTGGTTGGTAGCTCGGCGAGTTTGCGCAATCGTTGGGAGGCTTTGGTTGGTAGCTCGGCGAGTTTGCGCAATTGTTGGGAGGGTTGGAGCGTGTGGATGGTGACTCGACGCGGTAGTTGGGCGAGGTGGGTTGGTGAGTTGGCGAGGAGTGAGTTGGCGAGTTTACGCAATAGTTGGGAGAGTTTGAGCGTGCGGATGGTGACTTGACGCGGTAGGTAGCCGAGGTGGGTTGGTGAGTAGTTGGCGAGGTGGGAGTTGGTGAGATGAAAGTATCGTCGTTGAGTAAAAAGCCGGCGTCTATAGTTGGAGCCGTTGTGTGTTGTTGTTGATTGCGGCAACTTATTTTCGCCAAGCTGCGCATGCGTTTGACTTGGTCAAAGAAGGAGCCAGACTTGCAGCTAATCATGGCAAATCTGCGCTTTAAAGGTTTTGAAAGCTTTGTTGTAGAGGTGTTGGGAGCCAGCAAGACGACTGAGCCGGTGCCTGCTCTTGAAGTGCGTCCGAGGACGGCGGCGGCTGTGTCGTCTTGGCAGTCGTCTCGGGCGGCGTTGTGGGCCAAGTCAACGACTGCTTTGCGGGCGTTTTCGAAGCAGATTTGGGCGATGGGTTGGCCGCTTCGAGCAAAGCCGTGCCGGTTGACGCCGCATAGGCGCCCAGACATGAGAATGGTTTGAGAGAGCAAGAAGACATGCCGGTCTTGGACGTTGCTTCCCATCACGGTTTTGAGTTCTGTAAAGAAGACTCGCTGGGCGGCAAAGACGCCCAAAGCTTGCTCGGTGTCGCGGATGCAGTTGGAAGTTACTTTGAGAGGGTCGACAACTCGCATGGCAGCCCTCAAGTTAGTACCACTTGTGCAAACAAACCACGAATCTTTTTGAGCTATGCTTCCGTCTTGAGCACGGACAAACGTCGTGCGGCACACCGGGTGGGCTCCAAACACTCTCTGTAAGCCGCCACACTTGACGCCGCACAGGTCGGACGCAAAGAGGGTTGACAGCTTTTTCTTGGCTTTCAAAAGGTTGGTTTCGGCGTTGTGTGCGAGCAGGACTCGCAAGACCCAGGTTGGCGAGTCCGACCGAGACCTTGCAACATGCGACTTGCTTGCGTTGGAGCTTGCTAGTAAGCCGTCGAGCTTGGTCTGCAAAGCCGAGGCGATTTGGCCCAACTTGATGTTGCGCTCCAAGCAAGCTTGTTTTGAGACGACAAAGCGCCACACGAAGCCAAGCAAGGTCTTGCTGGTCGACAAAAAGGCAAGCTTTGTTTGGCGCAGCGTCAAGATGCCGTCCGAGATGCCTAGAATGTCAGAGTCTTGCACCAAGTTGGCTGAGCTGGCTTCGTAAGACGTCGAAACAATCACGTCTTGCAACACTGTGAGTGGCAGCCTCAATGCCAAAAGGCGTGCCTCGACTTCCGAGTCACACTCGACACACATTGAGGCTACGCTCGGGTGGGCAGGTGCCACGCTCAGGATAGAGTCGAAGCGAACCAAGCCACCTCCCGCGTTGGTAGCACCCGAAGTGCGGTGCGAGTTGAGCACGACTTGCATGATTTTAGACGACATGCCCATAGAGGCGATGCGGCCACACTGCGTCCCAGGCGAGTACAGTGCTTGCGCAAAAAGCGACTCCATCAAGTCAAACAGCTTGCCAGCAAACTCGGCGTCGCAAAATGCCACAAAATACCTCGGGTCACCAAGTAGCTTGGACAAGACAATCAGGTCGTGCATCATCACTGGCTTCACAGCCTCCGAAGAAGTCCACTTGGCAAAGCTTTCAAACAACTTTGTGAACTTGCTCCACGACGACGAAGGATTTGGCTGCTTCATGCTTGACTTTGCTGTACTAGCAACATTAGTCCTAGCAAAATTAGTTGCCATGTTGGGAGGTGCCATGTCGAGAGTTGCCATGTTTGGAGTTGCCATGTTGGGAGGTGCCATGTCGAGAGTTGCCATGTTTGGAGTTGCCATGTTGGGAGGTGCCATGTTGGGAGTTGCAAAAGTTGCCATGTTGGGAGGTGCCATGTTGGGAGGTGCCATGTTGGGAGTTGCAAAAGTTGATGTTTGGAAAGTTGCCATGTTGGGAGTTGCAAAAGTGGACGTGTTGTTAGGTTCAATAGTTGTTGTTTGGAAAGTTGTTGTGTTTGGAGGTGGAGCATTCAAGTTGCCGGCAAAGCGCGAAGAGTAGTAGGTTTTGAGAAAGATGGTTTCCAAGTCGTAAGGCAGGTCGAGTATGTCGGAAAACTCAAAGGCACGTAGCTTGGTTTCAGAGACTTGGCATGCCAGTTGGACGAAAAGGTCACGCAAGGAGCTTGGTAGCACCGAGTCTTGTACGGAGTCTTTTAGTTTTGTGGGCGACCACAAGAGAAAAGGTGCTTTTTTCTCAATGGTGCGCACAGGATCGTAGCCGTCGCCGTAGTAGATGTTCATGACGACGACGTGGTTGGACAGCACCAAGTTGCCGTAGATGATGCGGCAACTCATGTTGACACCGATTTTGTTGCCTGTGTAGCCGCTCTTGCTGGTTGTGATGGCAGTGTCGACTAAGCCGACGCGTCCCTGGCAAAAGGTAAACATGGCAGCTTTGGCGGGCACGCCTTGGGAAAGGCTTTCTCGGATGACGCCAAACTGGCACAAGTCAGAGCGAGAAGTGTTGGGAGGAAAGCAAGGAAGCACGCGCGTCGAAGAAGGGTCGGTGTTGAGAATGAGCTCGCCTTTCATGAGCGCCACACCGTGCGAGGCCTGGACTTGGACTTTGTTGTGAAAGGTGCCTTTGCAGCCAGCATCGTCGGTAAAGACTTGGAGCATGTCGCGCTCTGCTTCGCGCGTTTCTACTGCAAAGCGCATCGCACTTTCAGCCACGTTGTACACCAAACCTAGAGCGCTGTGAAGGTCGTCGTTGGACAGGCGAGGTGCGTATTTGCTGACCAAATCGGTAGCAAACCCCACCAAGTACTTGACCCGGTGGTGGACTTTGTCGGCTGCTCTCATGTCCGAAGGGCCCATGGATGCCGGCCTTGAATTGATGAACAGGGAAGTCAGCCTTGTCATGTTGGACATGAACGTCGCACCGTGCTTGGTCGTCAAGCAAACTGTCCTCAAAAGCTTGGCCAAACCATGCTTGTCCAAGCGCCCAGTTAAGAGCTGGCCGTTCCTGACTAGCACATGCGGCACCACGCTGCGTGACATCGAAGCTTCCATACAATCTGGGTGCGCTTGGTCAAAGTACACGTCGTGCAACACTAGGCTCAGCAAGTCCTTGCCCGTCCAAAACGGCTCAAAGTCGTGCAACGTCAAAGTAGTATTACTACTTGATAAACAACTTTGCAAAGAAGAAGAAGAAGAAGAAGAAGAAGAAGAAGAAGAAGAAGAAGAAGAAGAAGAAGAAGAAGAAGAAGAAGAAGAAGAAGAAGAAGAAGAAGAAGA
>Ga0208086_1000527_pt1 | contig 11527 bp, 8 predicted proteins | sample LakMenEpi06Jul10_FD_150675 | JGI IMG/M metagenome (GOLD analysis project Ga0208086, IMG submission 150675) | Freshwater microbial communities from Lake Mendota, WI - 06JUL2010 deep hole epilimnion (SPAdes) | ecosystem: Environmental > Aquatic > Freshwater > Lake > Epilimnion/Euphotic zone ...
GATCGGCGGCGGAGAGGCGACGCTCGTTGGCGAAATGGCCGTGGCGGGGGTCGGCGTGCCAGGGCGGCATACGCCGGTTCTCCACCACCTCACCGATCATCGCGGAATGGGCGTAGGCATCGTCGTAGGAGAGGAGCGAGAAGCCTCCCACCTGACCGGGACGGTGACACGACTGACATTTCGTTTGGACGATGGCGGCGATGTCGCCGGTCCAGGTCACCGGGCCTTCGATCGGCGGGGCCGGGTCGTGTTCGTCGAGCCAGGCGGCGATCACGGAGCTCGGCGGCCGCACCCGGTCGAGGTCGGCGAGCTTCGATTTCTCCGGCGCCACCTTCGTCAACCGACAGCCCTGCACGGGCGTGGCCCGCGGGTCGATCCGCCCCGGCTGTCCGTCGAGGACGGCGTCGATGGCATCGACGAGCCAGGTGTGCCGCGGCTCGGGGAGAGAGGCGTCGTAGCCGTATTGATCATCGATGGCGCCGCGGTAGCGGAGCGTGCCGCGGAGGTCGACGAGGACAGCCTCGTTCGATCGCTCCACCATCACAGCATCAGCGAGTTTGTTGCCGACGTCATGGAGGATCGGGATCGTCACCTTCCGCTCGGCCGCCCAAGCCTTCAACTCCTCGGCCGTTTCGCCGGCGCCGGAGGCGATACCGAAGAACAGCACCCCCTTCTGCTCGTACGCCTTGGCCAGTTCGCCGAGCCGGGGGAGGTACTTGTCACCGAGCGGGCAGCCGGGGGAGACGAACACGAGGACCGCGGCCTTCACCTGCCGCATGCCGAGGAGTTGACCGAAGACCCGGTTTCCCATCGCCAGCCCGTAGAACCAGGTCTCGTCGCCGGTGACGACGTTCGTGAGGCGGAAGTCACCGACGCGCGTGCCGACGAGCCGGTCGACGGCGACGGTCTCGTCGGCGCGTGTCGGAGTGCCGCAGAGCAACCCCGCAGCCAGACAGGCTGAGAGAAGGAACCAGGGTCGGCGGGTGAGGGGGGTGGACACGGTCACCTCCAGGGGGCGTGGGCGGAAATCCGGGCCGAACCATCATAGTAGACATCGACGCGATTTCGAAGAATCGCATGTTTCCTCGACTCGGGGCGATTCCGAACCCTGTCGGCGGCTTGCGTATGATGGGGGCTTCTTCCCCCGGGGCACGAGGACCGGCGACATACGGTCCGCGAGTCCCGCCCCCGCTCCGCCCAGGAACACCGTCGATGAAGCCCCGCGAAGTGCTGGCGATGTGTCGCGAAAAGGAGGTCAAGGCGGTCGACCTGCGGTTCTCCGACTTCCTGGGCGTCTGGCAGCACCTCACGATCCCGGTGGGAAAGCTCGAGGAGGATACGTTCGGCGACGGGCTCGGCTTCGACGGCTCGAGCCTCCGCGGCTGGCAGCGGATCGACGAGAGCGACATGCTCCTCGTTCCCCAGCCGGACACGGCGGTGGTCGATCCGTTCACCGCTCTCCCCACGCTGTCGATGATCTGCAACATCCAGGATCCGATCACCCGCGAGGACTACTCCCGCGACCCCCGCTACGTGGCCCGCAAGGCGGTCAATTACCTCCGCAGCACCGGGATCGCCGACACCTGCTTCGTCGGGCCGGAGGCGGAGTTCTTCGTTTTCGACGACGTCCGTTTCGACCAGAACGCCCACGAGGGCTACTACCACGTCGATTCCTCCGAAGCGGAATGGAACCGGGGACGCAACGAAGGGCCGAACCTCGGCGGCAAGCTCCGGTTCAAGGGGGGCAACTGCCCGCTCCCGCCCGGTGACCAGATGATGGACCTCCGCAACGAGATGATGCAGGCGATGATCCAGTCGGGGATCGACGTCGAGGCCCAGCATCACGAGGTGGCCACCGCCGGGCAGTGCGAGATCGACATGCGCTACCAAGAACTGGTGCGGATGGCCGATCAGGTCTGCCTCTACAAGTACATCGTCAGGAACGTCGCCCGTCGCCACGGGAAGACGGCGACCTTCATGCCCAAGCCGATCCATGGCGACAACGGCTCGGGGATGCACGTCCACATGTCGCTGTGGCGGGATGGCCAACCGCTGTTCGCCGGCACGGGCTACGCCGGGCTCTCGGAGACGGCGCTTCTGGCCATCGGCGGCATCCTCCGTCATGCCCCGGCGCTCCTCGCGCTCACCAATCCGACGACCAACAGCTACAAGCGGCTCGTCCCCGGCTACGAGGCACCGGTCAACCTGGCCTATTCCCAGCGGAACCGCTCCGCCGCCTGCCGGATCCCGATGTACTCGACCAACCCCCGCACGAAGCGGGTCGAGTTCCGCTGTCCCGATCCGACCTGTAATCCCTACTTCGCGTTCTCGGCGATTCTTCTGGCAGCGATCGACGGCATCCAAAACAAGCTCCACCCCGGCGAACCGCTCGACCGCGACATCTACGATCTCCCTGCCGAGGAGTTCAAGAAGGTGCCACGGGCCCCCGGCTCGCTCGAGGAGGCGCTTGCCGCCCTCGAGGCCGACCACGACTTCCTCCTCCGCGGCGACGTCTTCACCCCCGACGTCCTCGAGCACTGGGTGAAGCACAAGCGCGAGGAAGAGATCGCCCCGATGCGGCTGCGGCCCCATCCGTACGAGTTCTGCCTCTATTACGACGCGTGAGTGGCGGCGACCGATCCGCCGCAATCCGTCGGCCGCGATCAAACGCCGGAAAACCGGCCGGTGGCCCCGCGACCACCGACCGGTGAATCGAACAGTGGAGCGCTGGCCCTGCAGCCGTCACGCCGCGTTCGGACACATGCCACCGCCGGTGCTCCGTCGAGCCGTGCGGCGTGTGAGCCAGCCGATGGCGAACACGCCGCCGGTCGCGAGCATCGGCAGGGTGCCGGGCTCGGGGAGGAAGACCGTATCGGGGCCGGTGCCGAAGCCGAACGTGACGTTCCCCTGGATCCATTCGCCGTCGATGTTGTCGAGGTCCCTGTCGCTGAGGAACGTGAACACCGCCTGGTTGCGGACGAGATAGTGGCCGGCGAGACCGCCGTCCGGTGTCGAGTTGCCGCCCGAGCCCGCGCTCGAGATGCCGAGGTTGATCATCGATTCGCCATCAAGCTTCGGTGGTTTCTTGTTGTTCTTGCCGCTGACCCATTTGGGGTTGAAGCTGAAGTCGGTTCCCGGAGGCTCGTCGCCTGGAATGAAGGCATTGATGGCGGAATTGCCCACCGTGCCGACCCCGAAGCCGAGCCCCGGATAGACCGGCGGGGGGGAGAACGTCTTGAATTGCCAGCCCTCATCGAAGTCTTTGGCCGCGATCAAGTCAGACAGCCCGGTGCCGGCTGTCCACTGTTGCGAGACAGGCGACCAGACGAACGGCTTGTCGCCACCGTTGGAAGGTTTTTGAACCTCGTAGGCTTGGCCGGTGGCCGATTGCAGGGTGAGGATCGGCCGATCACCGGTGACAGGATCGGCGAGGTTGAAATAGAAGCTCGTGAGCACGTCTGCCTTACCGACCGTCGGGGCGGCGTTCGTGCTACTCAAGACGAGCGTCAGGAAGAAGTTGGAGCCCACGGTTTGGGTGGTGAATTGTGCCGACACCGACAGCGGGGTGCCGATTTTGGAGAGCCCACTCTCCTTGAAAGGCCCGAGTTGGGCCGCCGTGGAGGGCGAGGCCAAAAGGATTGCCGTGCAAACCGTCAAAAGCCCGGTGCGGACATGGAACATGGCTGCGATCTCCTGGATCGCGCGCCAGCCATGGCGGCTTCGAAGGGGAAAAGCGTGAAGAAAAGCCGTCGTGAACGACACTCACTCCGGAGAGTCATCCACTTCGGCCTACGCTGCCCCGGGCCCCGCACCGCGGTGCCCAAGCGTCGTCTTCCGAGTCAGACGCCACAGGAACGGCCGGTGACCCTGCGGTCATCCGTCCGATCCTGCTTGCATCCGATCATTCGCGGCCACTCACCCCGGAGGCAAACACCGGTGAGAATTATTTCCGGGGCCGGATGCCTTGCCCGCCGGCGCCCGTTTCAGAGGAACCTGCGCGGCGAGAAGGGGGCCGGGTCGAGGTGGGGCGACACTCCCTCCATGATCTCGGCCACGAGTTTGCCGGTGGCCGTCGCCAAGCTCATCCCCAGCATGTTGTGACCGGTGGAGAGGAAGGCATTGGAGAGCCGCGGCACCTGCCCGATGATCGGGAGGCTGTCCCAGGTCATCGGCCGCCAGCCGTACCAGGTCTTCTCCGGCCCGGGGCCGGAGGGGGTGATGAGATAGGGCTTGGCCGAGTCGTGCAATTGCCGGATCCGCTTCTCGGGGATCGACTCGTCGTAGCCGGCGAACTCCATCATCGAACCGAGCCGATAGCCATCCTCGAAGGGGGAGACACCGATGCGGTGCTCGGGGAAGAGCATCGGATGACGCGGGCAGGGATCGGGCCTGTGCATCGTCACCGAATAGCCTTTCCCCTGCTCGATCGGGATCGGGCACTGGAGTTCCTTGGCGATCCGCGGGCTCCAGCCGCCGAGCGCGAAGACGTATCGCTCGGCGGCAAGCGGCCCCTGCGAGGTCTCGATACCCGTCACCCGTGCGTCGGCCCGGTTCACCCGCTCGAGCCGGCAATGCTCGATGAACCGCACGCCCCGTGTCACGAGCTTCTGCGACCAGCTCGCCATGAGCAGATCGGGGCGGAGCGAGGCGTCGCCGGGATAATGGTAGGCACCGGCCAGGCCCGATTTGAGTGCCGGATCGAAGGCAGGGAGCGCGGCTCCATCGAGACGCACCGCCGGGACGCCGAAGTGTCCGGCAAGAAGCTTGTCTGTCTCGGCGAAGGCCCGCATGCCGCGCTCGGTCCGCAGCACGTAGAGAAGCCCCGTCTCCTGCCATTGGCAGTCGAGCCCTTCGTCACGGACGAGCCGTCGGTATTCGGCGATCGAGGCGTCGAGGATCGCTTTGAGATGGACGCCCACCTCGAGAACCTGCTTGTGAGTGCAACGGCGGGCGAACTGCCACATCCAGTTCCACAGGGCGGGGTCGAGCCGCGGCTTGACGCGGAACGGCGCGTCGGGGGTGAACAGCGACTTGATCGCCACGCCGAAGGCCCCCGGCTCCGTGAGCGGGAGGACGTGGCTCGGGCAGATGTAGCCGCAGTTGCCACCGGAGCAGGCGCCGCCGATCGTCCCCTGATCGATGACCGTCACCCGCAGGCCGGCCGCGTCGAGATAGTGGGCGCACGCTACGCCGATGACACCCGCGCCGACGACGATCACGTCGGGCCGTGAGGGAGCGGCGTGTGCCTGAGGGCCGGTTTTGCCGTCGGTCATGGCGTCCATGGCGTCGCCCCGAGGATGATGCCCTCGGCGAACGGATCAGCCGCCTGCCGGATCAGGGTCGTTTCGCCACAAACATAGGCGCGCCCCGTGATCGTGGGGATGATCGAGCCTTCGGCCCCCTCGCGGTAACGGCCGGTGAAGCGGCTGCCGATGATGCTCTCCTGCACCCACGTCTCCCCTGGGGCGAGCTTCCCGTCGGCGGCCAGGCACGCGAGTTTGGCGCTCGTGCCGGTGCCGCAGGGGGAGCGGTCGAAGGCTCCGCCCGGGCAGAGGACGAAGTTGCGGCTGTCGGCATCGGCGGCCATCGGCGGCCCGAAAAACTCGATGTGGTCGATCTCCGCGCCGTCAGTCCCGGTGATCCCCCGTCGGGTGAGCTCTCGGCGCACCGCGTCGGCCGCGGCCGTGAGCCTGCCGATGTTGGCGGCGACGAGGTCGCAGGGGGAGCTCGAGGCGAGGAAGAACCAATTGCCCCCCCAGGCGACGTCACCGACGACCCTCCCGATCCCGTCGACGTCGAGCGCCACGCCGTGGCGATGCCTGGTGGAGGGGACGTTGTCGATCGCCACCTCGTGGGCATCGAGGAGCTCGATCTCGACGATCCCGACGGGGGTCTCGAGGCGATGGCGACCGGGGCCGATCCGGCCCAGATGGACGAGCGTCACCGCCACGCCGATCGTCCCGTGGCCGCACATGCCGAGGAAGCCCGCGTTGTTGAAGAAGATCACGCCGGCGGCGCAGGTCGGGTCGACCGGTTCGACGAGGAGGGCCCCGACGAGCGCATCGGAGCCGCGCGGCTCGAGGATCACGGTGCGGCGAAAGGCGTCGTGGTCAACGCGGAAGCGTCGCAGCCGGTCGGCGAGTGGACCGTGGCCGAGATCGGGTCCGCCAGCGATCACCACGCGGGTCGGCTCCCCTTCGGTGTGTGAGTCGACGACGCGGATCGGGAGGAGAGGCTTGCTCATCCCCGCGCCCCCCGCCAACCGCCCCACCAATCGCGAAACAGCCTCCACTGGGCCTCCGTGAACGCCCGTTGCGTCGGTGAGAGGGCATCGGAGGGATTGATGTGGTGTTCGTAAGCGCCGTGCCCCTCGAGCACCATCAGCCACTTGTAATGGAGGACGAGATCGGGACCCTCGTCGAACGTCGAGAGGACGCGGAGGGCCTCCTCGAGTTCGAGGGCGAGTCGGCGGGCCTCGACGTCTCCGGCGGCGGCTCGCGTGCAGAGCTCCACGAGCCGCAGCACCGGGCCCGGCAGGGCGTTGCCGATGCCGGTGATCGCGCCGACGGCGCCGCAGCGGACGAACCCGTGGAACACCTGGGTGTCGACGCCCACCATGAGGGCGAGGTCGGGATCGCCCGAGGTGATGAACTCGGCGGCGTAGCTGAGCGAGTCGGCACCGCCGAACTCCTTGAATCCGACGAGATTCTTGTGGCTCCGGCGGAGGTCGGCGAACAGATCGGCACGGGTCTGGAAGCCGTAGTAGGGGCTGTTGTAGATCACCGCGGGGAGATCGCCGCCGGCCGTGAGCACCTCGGCGAAGTGGGCCTTCTGTGCCGCTGGCGAACTGCCGCGTGAAAGGACGCGCGGGATCACCATCAGCCCCGCGGCACCGACCTTCCTGGCATGGGCCGCATGGGCCGCCGCGATCCGCGGGTTCTGGGCACCGGTGCCGACGACCACCGGCACGCCGGCCTCGACCAAGAGCCGGACGCCGGTCTGCCGCTCGTCGTCGGTGAGCAGCGGCCAGTCCCCCATCGAGCCGCAGTAGACGACCGCGCGCATGCCGGCGTCGAGGAGCCGCCGCGCGGTGCGCACCAGTTCGTCATGGTCGAGCGAGCGGTCGGGCCGGCAGGGGGTCATGAGCGCCGGCATGCAGCCGCGGAAGACGTCGGATCCTGGAGGCATGTCGAATCACCTTGGGGAGCGGAAAAGCCGGCGCGTCGGAGCGACGGGAAGCGGGCCATGATACCGACAAGGGCCGGCCGGGGATCGGGTGGCGATGCCGCCGGATCAGTCGCGGAGCTTCTTTGAGAGGCTCTCGCCGAGGCGGCGGACGGTGGTGCTGAAGTCGTCGCGGGCCAGATGGGCCCGGATCACGCTGATCCCGGTTCTGTCGGCCAGCGCCGCCGTCAGGGCCCGGTCGAAGTCCCCCTCGGTGCGGGCGTCGTAACCGGTGCCGCCACCGAGAACCTCCGGGAGCTTCTCGTAGCGCCAGGGATTGATGTCGTTGAAGGGGCCGTCGAGGATCACGCGCTCCGTGCCGTAGCCGGCGTTGTCGAGGATGATGATCGTCGCGGCCAAGCCCCGGCCGACGAGCGTCGAAAGCTCCATCCCGGTCATCTGGAAAGCGCCGTCGCCGACGAGCGTGACGATCTGCGGCTCGGGGCGGGCGCAGCGGGCGCCGAGCGTCGCCGGCACGCCGAAGCCCATCGAGGTGTAGTAGGCGGGGGAGACGTACTCCGTCTGCCCGCGGATCACCAGCTCGCTCGAGGCGAACAGGGAATCACCGACGTCGGCGATCACGATCGTGCCGTCGGCGATCAGGCCGTCGAGCCGGTGGATGAGACGCGAGATCGTCAGCGGGGCATCGGCGCGGAGGTCGTAGGGACCGACGACCGCGGCGGGGCCGGGGGGGAGAGCGCGCCGGGCGGCCTTCGGCTTGGCGAGCGCCAGCTCACGGATGAAGTCCTCGAGGAGCACGCCCTGGAAATGGTGATGGCTGATCCGCAGGTCATCGCTCGTGGCATGGATCGTCCGCCGCGGGTCGAGATTCGCCGTGAAGATGCCGAGGTCGATGTCGGTGAGGATCGTGCCGAGGAGGATCCGGCAGTCGCTCGACTCGACGAACTCGGTCACCTCACGCCGCCCCATCCCCCCCTCGTAGAGCCCGATGTAGAGCGGATGAATCTCGCTGACGACACTCTTGCCGAGGAGTGTCGAGGCGACGGCGATCTGCGCGGCTTCGGCCAACGCGATCGTGTCGGCCTGGAGACCGAATCGCTGGAGCTCCACGCCGGCGATGATCACAGGCGCCTTCGCCTGCTCGATCCGCTCGACCGCCTCGCGCACCGCCTCGGCGAGCGCCGCCGGATCGCTGACCCGCGGCGGAGCGGTGTAGGGGCGGATCGAATCGGGGACGACATCGACCATGTCACGCGGCAGCTCGATGTAGACGGGGCGCTTCTGCCGGAAGCAGACGTCGAGGGCCCGGTCGATCTCACGGAACGCGGTGTCGGGGTCGTTGATCTCGGCCGAGGCGGCGGTGACTTTTCCGAACACTTCGAGCTGCGTCGACCATTCGCGGACGCAGTGATGGAGCAGGGGACGGTCGCCGCGTTCGTTGAGTCCCGGAGCCCCGGAGATCACCACCACCGGGCTCTTCTCGGCCCACGCGCCCGCGGTCGAGTTGACGACCGACAACCCCCCCACGCCGTAGGTGACGCACAGCGCTCCCATGCCGTTGATGCGGGCGTAGGCATCGGCGGCATAGCCGGCGCAGTCTTCGCGCGTGCAGTTGACAAGATCGAGCGGGCTGTGCTGGAGCATCGAGTAGAAGCCGAGCACGTAGTCGCCAGGCACGCCGAAGACGTGGCGGATCGAGTAGTCGCCGAGACGGCGGATCAGGTATTCCCCGATCGACAACTGCGTGACGCTCCGGGAACGGTCGGCGTGACGCTGCGGACGCTGTGCCATGAATCTCTCTCCGCGTGATGCCGGTGGCCGTCTCCCCGTCGTGCCGCTCACCACACCGTCTTGCCGCCGTTGACGGCGATCGTTTGACCGGTCACGAAGGCCGCTTCGTTGCTCGCCAGATACGCCGCCGCCCAGCCGACATCCTCCGGGATCCCCCAGCGGGCGGCGGGCACCGTGGCCAGGTAGGCGTCCTTATCGGACTGCGGATCATTCTCGTGACGTTCCACGGGGATCCAGCCCGGCGCGATCATGTTGACGGTGACGCCGTGCGGGGCGAGCTCGCGGGCCATGCTCCGCGACCAGCCGGTCTGGCCCCCCTTGGCGGCGACGTAGGCGGAGAACGGGGAGACGCCGAGGAGGAAGACTTCGCTGGTGATATTGATGAGCCGACCGGTGCCGCGCTCCTTCATCGAGGGGAGGGCACGGCGGGCGAGGAGGAAGGGGCTCTTCACGAAGAAGTCGAGCATCTCCTGATAGAAGGCCCAGTCGTACTCCTCGATCGGCTTTTGCGGCTGGGCCGGCGTGGCGTTCATGACGACGATGTCGACGGCCCCGAGCATCCGCTCGATTCCCATGAACATCCCGTCGATCTCGGCGGAGTCGGTGACGTCGGCCCGATAGAGATCTGCGGTGACTCCGGCGTCACGGACCTCGTGCAGCGCCTTCTCGGCCCGGGCCTGATTGTTGGCGTAGTTCATCGCTACCTTGGCGCCAGCGAGGCCCAGGCACTTGGCGGTGGCGAGGCCGAGGCCGGTCGAGGAGCCGGTGACGAGGGCGACCTTGCCGGCGAGGGAGAAGGGGGGGCGGGCCGGCGATGCGGGAGCGGTCATGGTGCGCTTGAGGGGTTCGGGGGAGATGAAGGAATCTCGAAAGCGTCGCGGGGAATCCCGACGAGATCCCGGCGGATGCCCCGGATGATAGCCGTTTTTATCCGGCCCTGCGCCTGGGGAAACGGCCCTGACAGCCCCCTCCCCGGATTCCCCGGCGTCACTCGAAAACGGGCCTGGGGCTCCGCAGGGAGCGGCGCTCGAAGATGGCCATCGCCCCGATCAGCAGCGTCCAGACGCTCGCGAGGTGGTGCGGATCGAGCTCGGGAACCGCGTAGAGCTCGGCGACCTGCTGGGCGGTGAGCGGTTGGTCGAAGATCTGCAGATTCTGGATCTTGCCGTTGAAGTGCAGAGCCTCTGTCTCCTGGGCATAAAACCCCTTTCCGACCCAGAGCGCGTCGGAGGGGGGCGTCACGGAGGAGAAGAACTTCGTCGAGGAGGCGTTGCCGAAGTTGTAGTGGCGATCGGTCATCTCGACCCCGTCGAGGTAGCCGGTGTTGCCGGTGCCACTCACGACCGCAACGAACGAGTGCCATACCCCCGGAGTGATGTCCTGCGACGAATTGAAGCAGAAGATCGGCAGGTCGACGACGTCGAGGATCGTGAAATAGATCGCGTGATCGAAGGGCTTGTATGGCGGGGCGTGTCCGATCTCGATCGTGACACCGTATTTCCCTACACCACCGAAATCACGCCCCATCCAAAAGATCGGAAGGATCGGTTGGCTGGCTTGGTCGGCAGGGTATGCGTCGATGAAGAACCGGACACCGATCGACCCCACCGCCAGACTGCTGATGACCGTCGGAACCTTCGGTGAGCCCGCTTGGGTGAAGTCGACGAATCCGTCACCGGTGACGGCAACCGCATTCTGGCCATACCCGGCTGCCCACGCGGCGTTGCCGGTGAGCGTGCCGTCGATCTGGTTCGGTCCGGAGTCGATCGCCACGGTTCCGGACGACTGGTTGAACGACCAGTCGACCACCTCGCCGTGCACGGTGGGACTCGGCATCGTCCAGGCCGACAAGCCCCACACGGCAAGCAGACCCACGCAGGCTCGCTCCAGGCAACGCGCGAGCGCGCAGACGGGCGTGCTTGACCGGCGCGGCGCAGGCGCGGCCTCTTGGCAACGGGGTTCCATGAGCGATTGGCTTTCTGTTGGTGGCTTCGCCGTTGGCAGGAGTTGCCGGGAGCGGTACCGATGAGCGGGCGGGCCGTCCCGGGATTTGTCCGGCAAAGAGGGGCCGCGCGTCAAGGCTGCCCGTGGTGCGGATTGGCGGCGGCGTGGCGTGACGAAGGGCGGCTCCATCGTCGAACATTCGCCGGCGAAAACCGGCCACGCCGGGGCTGGCGGCGGAAGGTAGAATGCCGGTGCCCAGTTTGCCAGGAGGTGCCGTGACGATTCACCCTGTTCGACGTCCTGTTCGACATCCGTGGGCCGTGACGCTCCTCGCCCTGGCATCGCTCCTGCCGGTGACGGCAGTCGGTAGGCGGGCCGCCGCCGCCCCCGTCGATTTCTCCCGCGACATCCAGCCGCTCCTTGCCCGGCGCTGTCTCTCCTGCCACGGCCCCGACACCCAGGAAGGGGGCCTGCGGCTCGACGAAGCCGCCGCCGCCACCGGCGAACTCGCCTCCGGCGCCCGGGCGATCGTGCCCGGCGACGTGGCCGCAAGCCTGATCCTCGAGCGGATCGTCTCGGAAGACCCCGACGTGCGGATGCCCCCCGA
>Ga0208086_1000532_pt1 | contig 11448 bp, 8 predicted proteins | sample LakMenEpi06Jul10_FD_150675 | JGI IMG/M metagenome (GOLD analysis project Ga0208086, IMG submission 150675) | Freshwater microbial communities from Lake Mendota, WI - 06JUL2010 deep hole epilimnion (SPAdes) | ecosystem: Environmental > Aquatic > Freshwater > Lake > Epilimnion/Euphotic zone ...
CAAATCCTCCAAGACGCCCTTGAGGCCCACCGACCTTCACAAGACTGGTCGCTTATCAAATCCAATAGCGATGCTTATGGACATACCCTCGGCCAGCACGAGTCTTACGACATGCGCATCGCACAAGGCCCCTGGTTGATCGCATGGTGGACCGGGCTGGCATTGCTCCTCTTGCCATTGCTTCTCTATCGATGCCTTGCAGCCCTTTGGCTCGGCAGCATGCTGCTGATCTCGCTGGGCCATCGTGGGCTCGGTATGGCCGGTTGGGGCAACGACAAAACATCGGCTAATAAACTAGATTCCTTGCAAAGCCACGATTGCCTCTTAGGCTTCCCGATGGCACCCTGGCAATGGATCCTCGGTGCTTGGGGCCTACGCCAGCTCCATGCGCCCATCGTGTGGCTGTTCGGGCTTCTGCTCTACGTGGTGGCCCTGCGACCCCATCGGCGAAACGCGTCTGCTTTCCTGGCTTCTCGATGCCTTTTGGATGGAGCCGGATACCTCGATCCGGAATCCAAATTCTGGATCAGTTCCCGCGCCGCGATGGTCGACCGACAGATTGGGTTTGGGAGTTACAATGCCCATCGCCCGATGTTCCGCTGCGATCCATTGCTGCGCAAGCTTCTCTCGGGGCCTTATTGGAGCCTGACGAATTTCTTCGAATTGCTCCGCCCGATTCAGAGAATCGAGATCGCGATCGGCGATTCCGGGATGTGTCAGCAATCGCAGTGGCTCAGGCTCGGATCGACGGCCCTGGTCCTCGACTGGGTCGAGCAGAATCCTAACGTCGAGGCCATTCAGTTGCGCTCGGCCACCACTGCAATACGCGAGTATGCCCGAGACTGGATGTTGGTCCGTTCGATGCCGGATCGCAAGGGGCTCGACTACAAATCCCGAGACCTATCTCGAATCTACTTGAGGACTCTCAAAAGTTGGCTTGAGAAAAAATCCGAGGTTCCCAGGGAAGCTTGGGAGATCATCGAGCTCTGGCAAATGACCCTCAATCAGATCGATGCGATGCCCAAAAATCAAAATCAGCCGCCGATGCTGCTCGTCGGCCGAATTGACTGGATCAGCAAGCTCTGGCTCCTGCAGCAACTGGGTAAAGACACCGATTGGAGCGTCAAGAAAAAGATCGACATCCGTTACCATGAACTGACCTCCGAAGGCTACTTTCGTCAGCTCCTGGAGAATCTGCAATTGTCCCCTTTGGTCTCCGATCAAGAAATCCAGCTTGCCATGCGCATGCCCCCGGCCCAATCACCCGCTTGGCGGCGCGGCACTTGGATTCGAGAATTCGCAGACTCGGATTCCAAGATCACCGTCAGTTGGGAGAAAGCGAGCTACGAGTTGGAAGGCGAGAACTACAGTGTCCTCTTCCGCCGCTGATGGCTTGTATTCCTGTTCCGATAGGATATCGTAGGTCACGAATCACTTTGCGGGTGTAACTCAGCGGCTAGAGTGCTAGCTTCCCAAGCTGGAAGTCGTGGGTTCGAATCCCATCACCCGCTCTGATGCTTCGGGCTGATGCTTCGGCCCGATCTGTTGCTTGCTGGCATTCTGGCATCCGGTCACAAACGTCGTGTTTGACTCTGATCGTGTATCGCATCGGATCTCGATGGCTGTTTGAACTGCGGCACTGCCGGTCGATCGACTTGACGTCTGTCGCCTTTCGATCTGAAATCCAAACAGGTGCGAATTGTGGCGATGTTGAGAAGGATGGCAATGGAATTCGATGGTGCCGCGGAATCCCTGAGCGGGTATAATAGGGGCATCGAGCACGAGCACGAGTCAACTTCTCGGTCTGGCCGATACTGCCTTATGCCCTCCCCGCCTTAACCTCCCCGCCTACCCGCTTGATCTTCGATGTTGCACAGTTTTTCTTTATTGGCTCGGATCGTAGCGAGCTTGGCGATCGCTGCTGCTTGTGGCATCAGCTCGGCAGAGGAACCGAAATTTGAATCCCACATTCGTCCAATCCTGCGCGAGTATTGCTTGGATTGCCATGGGGCAACGGAAACGCACGAAGGTTCGCTCGATCTGAGGCTCGTGCGTTTGATGGTCCAGGGTGGGGATTCAGGTCCAGCCTTGGTTGCAGGTAATCCAGACGCTTCGTTGATCCTTCAGCGCATCGAGTCGGAGGATATGCCCCCCGGAACCTTGAAAGTCTCCGAGGAAAAGAAAAAGCTATTGAGGGCTTGGATCGAATCCGGAGCACCGACGAACCGTCCGGAGCCTGAAACCATCGGACCTGGAATCCCACTGACCGACGCCGAACGCTCTTATTGGGCTTACCGTCCAGTGGCCAAGCCATCGACTGCAATCCAGATCGATGGAGATCGAATCCGCAACGGGATCGATCAGGTGCTCGCACAAGCCATGCCTCAAGGATTGAGGTTCTCTCCGGATGCACCCCGAGAGACCTTGGTCCGACGCGTATTTTTGGACCTCATCGGTCTACCTCCGAGCGACGAGCAATTCAAGCATTGGATGCAGCTTGCCGAGAGCAACTGGTACGAACAGTTGGTCGATTCGCTCCTGCAAAGTCCCCACTATGGCGAGCGTTGGGCGCGTCATTGGTTGGATGCAGTCGGATATGCCGATAGCGATGGCGCGACATTGGCCGACGCAGAGAGACCTTGGGCTTGGCGCTATCGCGATTATGTCATCGCTTCACTGAATCAAGACAAGCCCATCGATCGGTTCATCGTCGAACAGCTTGCAGGGGACGAACTTGCCGGTCCCAAACAAGGCGACTGGACCCCAACCCAAATCGAGCTTTTGACCGCGACGGGATTCTTGAGGATGACCGCCGACGGAACGGCAAGTGGCGATAATTCGCCAGAGGCTCGCAACAAAACGATTGCAGACACCCTTCAAGTGATCGGCAGCACGCTTTTGGGTTCGAGTTTGAATTGCGCGCAGTGCCATGACCATCGCTACGACCCTCTATCTCACGAAGACTACTTCGCCCTGAGAGCAGTCCTGGCTCCAGCGCTTGACCCGATCGCTTGGAAAACGCCGTCCGAACGCTTGGTCTCTCTGATCACCCAAGCCGAGGTCGAGCTTTCGTCGAAAATCGAAATGGAAGCTCAAGCCATCAGTGCCCAACGCGCAACCAAGGAAGCCGAATTCATCAAGAATGCCTTGGACAAAGAGCTGATGAAGTTCGAAGAACCGCTTCGCACCATGCTGCGCTCCGCCTATGAATCTCCGGTCGACAAACGGACCGAAGAGCAAAAAATGCTTCTGGACAAACACCCGAGCGTCAATATCTCGCCCGGAGTGCTTTACCAATATCTGCCTGAGGCAGCCGAGGAGCTCAAGAAATTCGATGCGACGATCGCCGAGACCAGAGCGAAAAAACCGGCCGAGACGTTTCTGCAAGCCCTGAGCGAACCCCCAGGGCACCTACCGGTGACCAAGCTCTTGCATCGAGGGGATCTGAATCAACCGACCCGCGAAGTCCCGCCAGGGAAACTGAGCGTATTGGTCGATGAGACTTCCAACAAACATTTCAACGACGATGATCCTAGCCTCCCGACGAGCGGTCGACGATTGGCTTTTGCCAAGTGGTTGACCCAAATCGATCCGCCCAACCCTCTGTTCGTTCGAGCGATGGTCAACCGCGTTTGGATGCATCATTTCGGCAAAGCGATCGTGGCAACGCCCGGCGACTTTGGGAAACTCGGAAGTCCTCCAACCCACCCTGAGTTGCTCGATTGGCTCGCCTTGGATTGGATCGAACACGGCTGGAGTTTCAAACATCTGCATCGTCGGATCCTTCTTTCGACCGCTTACCGCCAATCCTCCGTCCGCAATCCCCATGGCGAATCGATCGATCCTGAGAACCGATTTTATTGGCGACGGGATCTTCAGCGAATCGATGCTGAGGTCCTGCGCGATAGTGTGCTTGGGCTCTCCGGTGAGCTCAAACCGGAGCTTTTCGGAGCACCGATTCCTCTTCAAGAGGACGAGGCTGGACAAGTCCGACTCGATCCGGCCCAGCCTCGAAGGAGTCTGTATGCCAAATGGCGACGGACCCAGCCCGTCGCACTGCTTCAAGCGTTCGATGCCCCGGTCATGGGAGTCTTGTGCGAGTCGCGTCCGAGTTCGACCGTCGCGCCGCAATCGCTGATGATGATGAACAACGAGTTCCTCTTGGAGCAATCTGAAAAGATCGCCAAACGGGTCATCGCGCAATCGGGCACATCAAAATCGGAGTCCGCCCCCCAAGGCGCCCCCCAAGGCGTTTCGGATTGGCAATTGCCGACAGCACCCGCGTCCCCATGGCGCTATGGCACCGGTACGTTGAACAAGGACAGTGGCAAAGTCGAAGGCTTTTCCGAGTTTTCGCAACAGACCCAGGGCCGGAGTCATCCTGGGGTTCAGGTCCCCGATGCGACGACAGGCTGGGTATTCCTCACCGAATCGGGGGGGCATCCTGGCAACCCCGCTTATCCAGCGATCCGGCGTTGGATCGCGCCGGAATCGGGGACGGTGGAAATCAGCGGGTCGCTCTCGCACGGCAGCCCCAACGGAGACGGCGTGATCGGGTTTGTCAGCTCGAAGCTTGGGCAGGCTGGCCGTTGGAGCATCCAAGCCGGTTCGGTCTCGACGCCTGTGGCGAACCTAGCGGTCGAGGCAGGCGATGCGATCGATCTGGTCCTCGAGTGCGGTCAGCAGGAAACCTCCGACTCGTTCACTTGGACGGTTAAGATCACTTGGAACCCAACGGCTCCGCAGCCAGGCGAGCCAACAAAAAATTCGATGGTTTTCGATTCGGCGATTGGATTTCGGCTCCAGCAAGAGGACACCTCGGCCCTTGGACATCAAATCATCGCCGCATGGAAACACATCCTGCACCGATTTCCGACGGATAAGGAATTGGCGGTCTTAAGCCGTTTTGTTCCGGCGCAATTGGAGCTGCTCTATCGCGAACCCCAGCGGCTCAGCAGCGGCAGCACCCCGACGTCGCAGGTGCTGACCAACATCTGCCATATGTTGCTCAACACCAACGAATTTCTCTACGTAGACTAACCGCCCCTTCGATGGACTCTCCCAAACTTCCACCTACTCCCATGACCGATCCGATGCACGACGATGAACTTTGGATGCCCCAACGACGCCGCTGGTTGCAGCAAATAGGGATGGGTGTCGGCGCGATCGCCCTGGAGCTTATGCTGGCACAGGAAGCCGCCCGTGGGCAACCACCGGTAATCAAGGACAAGCCCCATAGGGATCTGCACCCTAGAGCAACGCATTTCGAGCCCAAGGCCAAGGCGATGATCTCGCTGTTCCAACACGGCGGCCCCTCCCACATGGATCTTACCGATCCGAAGCCGGAGTTGACCAAGTTCCATGGGACCGATTACCAAGGGGATGTAGGATTTTCGTTCGTCAATCAAGCCAGCAAGAAACTTCTCGGGAGTCCGTTTGCCTTTGCACCTCGGGGGAACTGCGGCACCGAATTGTCCGAGCTGTTGCCTCATACCTCTGGGGTCATCGACGATATCTGTTTGATTCGCAGCATGCATACGGGCAACAACGGGCACGAGGTTTCGATACGCTACTTTCATGGAGGGATTCCTGGAATCCTTGGTCGCCCGACCCTAGGCTCCTGGTTGACTTACGCCCTCGGGAGTGAGTCTCAAGATCTACCGGCCTATATGGTCCTAAGCGACCCCGGCGGACATCCGGTCGATGGGGTGACGAATTGGTCCAATGGGTTTATGCCAGCGCTGTTTCAAGGCACGGTGCTCAGGCCCAAGGAGCCACGGATTTTCAATCTCCAACCGCCCCCTCATTTGGCAGGCCAGATGCAGCAGCAAAACCTGGAACTGCTCCATGAGATCAATCGGCAACATACGGTCCATCATCCTGATGAACCGGAGTTGAACGCGCGGATGGCGACCTATGAGTTGGCCGCGCGAATGCAGCTCGCAGCGACCGATGCTCTCGATATCTCCAAGGAGACCCAAGCGACTTTAAATCTCTACGGCATCGATGATCCTGAATCGCGCGAGTACGGGACACGCTGCCTTTTAGCTCGAAGACTTATCGAGCGAGGAGTTCGTTTCGTGCAATTATTCCACTCCGGCCAACCTTGGGATCATCACGATAGCATCCAGAAGAATTTGCCCGCGATTTGCCGCAAGACCGATAAACCAGTCGCCGGCTTAGTTGCGGACCTCAAGCAACGAGGCTTGCTCGATTCCACGTTGGTTCATTGGGGTGGAGAGATAGGTCGTTTGCCGGTGACCCAAGATCACGGCAGTCCCGAACGGGCTGGCCGGGATCACAATGGCCAAGGGTTCAGTATTTGGCTCTCAGGGGGTGGCATCAAGGGTGGGATGGCGTTTGGAAAGACCGACGAGTTCGGGCACAAGGCCGTTGAACAACTGGTTACCCCCAACGATTTTCAAGCGACGGTCATGCACCTGTTTGGACTCGACCACACCAAGGTGAGTTTTCCTTACAACAACACCCAGCAATTCATCACCTCGAACCGGCCCGCGCGGGTTGTGCGAGAGTTGCTCGCTTAGCAAGCCCTAGACGTTGACCAGAACTTCTTCGCCTACCGACCACTGCGTGAATTGGTCCGGATCGCGATGTACTTTGCGATAGACCGTGTCGCGTTCGACCGGTTCTCTTCCGGCCTCAACGATCAGTTGTTGGATCTGTTCGACGCTCAGGCATTCCGGAGTCGTTGCACCCGCATCGTGATAGATCAGTTCGTGACGGACCGTTCCATCGATGTCGTCAGCGCCGTAGGCTAGGGCGGTCTGAGCCGTACCTATCCCGAGCATGATCCAATACGCTTTGATATGGGGGACGTTGTCGAGCATCAAACGGCTCACAGCGACGGTCCTTAGGTCCATCAGCGCCGAAGGTTTCTTCAAATGCGAGAGCTTGGTGTTCTCGGGGTGGAACGCCAAGGGAATGAACGTTTGGAAGCCGCCGGTTTTGTCTTGCAATTCTCTGAGCCTCAGCAGGTGATCGACGCGATGGTAGGCCTGTTCGACGTGTCCGTAGAGCATCGTGCAGTTGGTCTTGAGTCCAATCTCGTGGGCTGCTTGGTGGATCTCGATCCACTTGGTCGCGTTGGCCTTGTGCTCGCAGATTTGATCGCGAACTTCGGGATGGAAGATTTCCGCACCTCCCCCTGGCATGCTTCCTAATCCAGCTTCGCGGAGATCGCCTAGAACTTCTTTGATGCTTTTTTTGGTGAGGAATTCAAACCAGTCGATCTCGACGGCCGTCCAGCCTTTGAGGTGGATCTTTGGGAACGCGGCATGAAGTTTCTCGAGGATGCCTCGGTACCAGTCGTAACCGAGTTTGTGGTGCAGCCCGCCGACGATGTGCATCTCGGTACAGCCGTTATCGTGGGCTTCCTGTCCTCGGGCGATGATCTGTTCGTCGCTCATCGCGTAGCCCTTGGGGTCTCGCAGATCGGAGCGGAACGCGCAGAAACGGCAGCGATAGACGCAGACGTTCGTCGGGTTCAAGTGGGTGTTGATGTTGTAGTAACCCACATTGCCATTGATCTGCTCGCGTTTCCAGTTGGCCAATTCGCCCACCGCATGCAGCGAAACCTCGGGGTCGTAGAGGAAAATCCCGTCGTCGAGGCTCAAGCGGCCCCCCTGTTCGACCTTGTCGCGGATACTCTTGAAACGGTCTTGGATTTGTGTCTGGTTCATGGATGGATCTCGGCAAGTGCCAAGTAGTCTCTCGCGTTTTCAGCGTGCTCGCCTTTTTGGACTGTGCGTTGCTAGCTCCGAAGGAACTCGCCCGCAAGGAGCACAGTATGTACACTGTTGAGCTCGGCTTATTTTAACCAAGCGTCTAGGGCTCCTGCCCCTAGAATCAGGACGCTGATTATGGAGTTGAGCTGAAAAAATGCCAATTGCATACGATCCAAGGAGCGTTCAGAAACGACGGAATGCTCATAAATTAGCAAGCCTCCTACTGCGAGCATGACGGTTCGGAACAGCAATCCCAAGGACAGCTCGGGAGCCCAGAAGGTCATCCCCATGGCGACGAGCCACATCAAAAAGTGGAGGACTTTGGCGATGTTCAAAGCACCGCGGATGCCAAAACGGGCCGGGATACTCGAAAGGCCAGCTTGCCGATCGAACTCCGCATCCTGGCAGGCATACAGGATATCGAATCCCGACACCCAGAGCAAAACGACTGCTCCGAGCCAAACGGCAGGCAAAAGGTCGTAAGGAGCCTGAGAGAGAATCTCACCGCGCAGAGCGATCCAAGCGCAGATGGGGGCGAGCATCAAAGCGGCGCCGAGCCACACATGGACCAACCAAGTGAACCTTTTTCCGAGGCTGTAGCCCCCGAGAAACAGCAGCACCGGCAGACTCAAAATCGCTGGCAATCGGTTCGGCAAAAACAGCATGCACGAGGCGATGAAAAGGACTCCGCAGAGCAAAGTAAACCAGCCGACCTCTGAGACACCAAGAAGCTTCGCGGGCAAATGGCGATTGGCGGTCCTGGGGTTTTCCCCATCCCATTTCCGATCCAAAAGCCGATTGACAGCCATGGCGAAACTACGGGCAAAGACCATGCAAAGCAGGATCCCGAGTCCGGAGGACCATCCGAATCGAACCTGGATCTCTGGGATTGGAGACGGAACAATCCAAGCCCAAAAGGATGCCAGCAGGGCAAACGGAAGTGCAAAAATGGTGTGGCTAAACCGGATGAGTTCTAGAAACCGCTGAAACTTGAGCCACATACTAGAAATCACTTCTTAAGCATCACCGCTTTGAGCGTGGTTCGAATGCGCCTCGAGCGAGGGGCCATCCCAACGCTTCATCAGTTCGTGCGGAATTTTCAACTGATCCAGGATCCGAGCGACCACAAAGTCGATCAGATCGACCGGAGTCGAAACCCCATGGTACCAACCGGGCATGGCCGGCATGACAACCGCACCTGCTTGGGCTGCCCTGGTCATGTTTTCCAATTGGAACACAGATAAAGGGGTCTCTCGGGGCACAAGCAGCAGTTTGCGATGCTCCTTGAGATGCACATCCGCGGCGCGTTGGATCAGGTTGTTTCCCGAGGCATGCACGACGCCCGAGAGGGTCGCCCCGGAACAAGGGCAGATGACCATCGCTTTGGTCAAAAAGCTGCCGCTTGCAATCGGGGTGAAGTAATTCCGATAATCGTGGTGGACGATCTTTTTGGAGGCTTCCTCGATCTGTTCGTTGGTCAGCGGTTTCCAAGCGTGCTTGGTAGGCTCTGGCCAGAAGTACCCCAAAAGCGTGCGCACATTGTCTCGGGTCGGCCCTAGTTCTACGCCGAGTTCTTGGGCGACGACCGCCGCCCCAGAGGGACTGACCAGCAGGTGAATATGTTCACCACGTATCGCAAGTTGCTGGAGGAGTCGCGCTGCGTAGGCAGCGCCGCTGGCGCCGGTGATCGCAAGGACGATAGGGGGATCATTCGGAGAATTCATAGTTTGCCGAGCGAACTACTTTCGCCCATAGTAGAGGGTCGCGACCCCAAAGGTCATCGGCACAAAGCGAACTTGTTCCAAGCCCACCTGTTTCATCAGGTCGGCCATCGCTTGGCCGCTAGGAAACTGAGAGACGCTCGCCGGGAGGTAGGCATAAGCCTCCTTGGAGTTCTTGGCGATTCGATTCCCGATTCCCGGAAGGACCCTGCGGAAGTAGAAATTGTAAAGTTGTTTGAGTCCAAGGAGGGTCGGCTGGGAAAATTCCAGGACCGCGACGGTTCCTCCCGGGCGGCAAACACGGATCATCTCTTTGAGCCCTTCGAGAGTATCGACAACGTTCCTCAGTCCGAACGCAACGCTCACGGTTTGAAAGCGGTCGTTTTCGAAAGGCAGCCGGGTCGTGTCGGCTTCAAGAAAGGCCAATGGATGTTGGCCAAGCTGCATCTTGTGCTGCTTTTGACGGGCGAAATGGAGCATTTCTCCGCAGAAGTCGCTTCCGATCACCTGCGTTTTCCGATCGAGCCTTTTGGCAACCGCCAGGGCTAGATCTCCCGTCCCGGTACAGACGTCCAAAAAGGGATCCCCAGGCTTTGGGTCCAGGAGATCCAAAGTCCGACGCCGCCAATAGCGATCGATATTCAACGACAGAAGGTGGTTGAGGAAGTCATACCGAGGGGCAATTTCGGCGAACATCCTTCGAACACGTTCGGTGGACTTGTCTACCACTGGGCTCGGATTCAAAGAGTCGATTGGGCTCACAGATCGTTTCGTCCTGGGGAATGCGGAGTTTTTTACGACTAACCGCATTTTGGAGGAGGATTCAACCTAAGAGAAGCCCAGAAGTCGACAACTAATTCGCGGGTTTTGGTCGGATGGTCTCGCCACGGATGGGGGTGGTGCCGCCGGAGTACGATCCGGGCGGCAACGAGGAACCCGAGGGGACCGAACCGCTCGGCAGGGGCGAGCCGATCGAAATCCCATCGACTGAACCTGACGCGCTCGAGCTCATCGGGGTCTCGTAGGAACCGATCACCGTTTCTCCGTATCCGCCGTAGTTAGCGCTACCGGCTTGACCGCAGCTTTGGCAACCGTCGGCCTGCCCTGGCTCACAACCTGCATCGCAGGGCGCTCCGACATTCGATGCACCATGCAAACAGCTCTTGAAACTACCGAAGTTCGGCCTCCAGGAACCGCAGGTATTGCAACCGGCGAATGCGAGTGCCAGAACGGACAGGGTCAGTATTGAACGCTTCATCATCTTTCTCCTTGAGGAAATCGCAAAGGTTGCGGTCGAAAGATTTTTCGACGTGCAACTCTACGCCAATATTCCGAGGGTGCAAATCGACGCAAATAAATTTTCGACAATCTCGAAACTTTTTCTAACGCTCGCAATCCATTCAAGAGTTAAAGTTTCGCATGAAGACCTCAAAAGCATCTATCGTACAAGTTTCCCTCCATGCGAAATCCCCTGCGGCCTCTTGGCCCACCGATCGGACTTGGACAACCGAAGTTCTTTGGCAGGGGCTGCACCTGGGCGTGCTGATTTTGGCGGTCCTCATCGGTTGGCTCGTATCGCAGGGGTCTCTCCCCCGGGGTAACACGAATCAGGGTCATTCTCATCGGGATGATTCTTCCCGGGCCCAACCTTTTGAGAACACACGAGCTTTTCGCTACGTCGCCTTCGGGGGGCAGACCAACGAGGATCCGTCCCCCCCGGCTGGTTGCGATTGCGATGGGCTCGGGGAGACCAACCCGAGCCAGCCGGCGCTCGATCCCTATAGCCCTGTGGACAGCGGTCTCTCGGAGGTTTGGGAGCTATCATCGAGGCATCTTCCTGAGAAATTTCGCTGCATCGATCCGCAATCGCCAGGGCTTGAAGCGTTGCGGCGGACCGAGACGGGTTGGCAACGCGGTGATTTGGAAAACGCACTGGTCGACGACGGAAGGCTGACCATCGTCTACGTGCATGGGAATTTCAT
>Ga0208086_1000534_pt1 | contig 11433 bp, 17 predicted proteins | sample LakMenEpi06Jul10_FD_150675 | JGI IMG/M metagenome (GOLD analysis project Ga0208086, IMG submission 150675) | Freshwater microbial communities from Lake Mendota, WI - 06JUL2010 deep hole epilimnion (SPAdes) | ecosystem: Environmental > Aquatic > Freshwater > Lake > Epilimnion/Euphotic zone ...
CCAAGAAATGAAATCATTTGGAGTGAATGTGATTGGTTCTTGTTGTGGCTCCACTCCTTTGCACACCAAAGCAATTAGTGAAGCAGTTAAATAGTCATTAATGGATAGCGACGAATATTTAGTTAACAGACCAGATCTTGGTGATAGATCAGAAGTTCAAGCTGGTGAATTTTATCCAGTGGTGGGCGTTGGTCCTCATCCTTTACCTTGGCCAACTGGTGAACAATACGATCCTGAATATTTGGAAAACGGTGACAAAAGAAATATTCTAGATCAATATCGTTATTGGTCTGTGGCAGCAATTGTTAAAGAATTAGATAAAAGACGACACCCTTTACATATTGCAATTGAGAATTGGCAACATGATTTAAACATCGGCTCCATTGTCAGAACTGCTAATGCTTTTAATGCAGAAGGTGTGCACATCATTGGTAAGCGTGATTGGAATAAACGCGGTGCCATGGTGACCGATAAATATTTGCATCTGCACCACCACCCCACCCCACAAGATTTTGCTAACTGGGCTAAAGAAAACAATGTGCCAATTATTGGTATTGACAATGTTGAAGGTTCAAAAGAATTAGAGTCAGCAAAATTACCTAATCCTTGTGCATTACTTTTTGGTCAAGAAGGACCTGGTTTATCTGATGCCGCAATTGAAATGTGTGAAGTTACTTATGCGATTAGACAATATGGATCAACAAGATCAATGAATGCTTCAGCTGCTGGTGCTATTGCAATGTATGCCTGGGCGATGCAGCACTTGAAACATTAATCTCTGCAACAATTTTTTTGCAATACTCATTTGTAATTCTGTTGCCTCTTGAATCTAGAATTACCTCTTTATCAAGATCAATATCTTTGCCAAAAGTGATTTCGTTGGCTTTCAAGTACTTCGATATCTGGTGGGCATAGCGTGAATTATCAAAATTTTGGTGGATAAAATTACTCCAACTATTTCTAATTCCAAACCACGCAGATCCAAGCCAACCCATTTAATCCTTCTTTCCCAGCCGTTTGGTACATCCACATTTTGTGGATGATTGTTATCAATCACATAGTAAATATGTTTCTTGCCAATCTTGTGCTTCCGAGAATCTCTAGTGAAGTGAAATTTTTGATTCTTCACTATCTAAAACTCTGAATCTGATATCAAGGTAGACCTTTTTTCTTGAGGTGTCTACCCATTAACGCAAGAATTAATCACTTGTGTTCATATGTTGCTTTTTCCTGGGGAAAACTAGCAAATGTGGATAACTTAACTAGTGACCAAAAGGATTACTTTTATTAATGCAAGTTATAGATTTTGGCTTTAGGATTTGATTCAACATGGCAACTATAAGAATTCTGCTTCCTGATCAATTGGGTGATCATTTCATTGATGATGCCCCAGGGCAGATAAAAATACTTTTACCTGCCAAAGATCTGTGGCAAAGAAAAATGCATCGCGCAAAAGCTCAATGGTGGCTAAGTGCAATTTTGCATAGAAAAGAAGAACTGGGTAAGAGATGTGAAATTATTGAATGTGAATCAGTAGCAGAATTTGCTAAAAGTTTTAAAGAAAAAGCTTCAGTAATTGCTCCTACTAGTTTTCATAACCGAAAAGCCTTTATGGGCAAAGATAACTTTGAAAAGTTACCCTCTCGAGGTTTTGTCACCAGTGAAAAAGATTTTGCTAATTGGATCTCTCAAAGAGCAGGTAAGAAGCTTCGCCTAGAAGATTTTTATCGCCATGCTCGAGTTATGCATTCAGTCTTAGTTGATCCAGAGGATCAACCAGTTGGTGGTGCTTGGAATTTTGATCACGATAATCGTTTATCTCCCCCCAAAAATGTCACCAAACTTAATTTAAAACCTGCCTATTATCCAGTTGAAGATGAAATAGATGAATTAGCGCGAAAGAAAATAAAGGAATACGAAAAACAAGGCTATGTCTTTGTTGGCAAAGATGAAATGCGTGAATTTGCTGCCACAGTTTCAGAAACCAAAAAGGTATTCAAAAACTTCATTGAAACAAGGTTAAATCAATTTGGTCCCATGGAGGATGCCTCTTTAACAAATGATTGGCATATGTCTCATTCTTTACTTTCTGCTCCTATGAATATTGGACTAATTGATCCCATGTCTTTAATTAAATCTGTGGAGAAGGAATTAAAAAATGGTGCTCCTATTGCGTCAGTGGAAGGATTCATCAGACAAATCATGGGTTGGCGTGATTACATTTGGCATCTTTATTGGTATTTCGGAGAAGACTATGTCAAAGACAATAACTATCTAAAAGCCAACAACAAATTACCTGATTGGCTAGCCAATCTTGATACTAAAAATGTGAAAGCAAATTGTTTAAAAACTGTTGTTTCAGATCTAGAACAAAGAGCTTGGGTGCACCACATTCAAAGACTGATGATGTTAGGAAATTGGTGCATGCAACAGGCAATTAATCCCCAAGAGTTAGTTGATTTCTTTGATCGTTTATTTATTGATGGCCATCCTTGGGTAATGGCAGCAAATGTTATAGGAATGAGTCAATATGCAGATGGTGGAAAAATGTCCACTAAGCCCTACACCAGTGGTGGCAGCTACATAAATAAAATGAGTAATTTTTGTGGAGGTTGTGTTTATAAACCAGATGTCAGAGTTGGCAAAGATGCCTGTCCATTCACGGCAGGTTATTGGAAATTCTTAAACACCCATAAAGATAAATTTGCAAAAAACCCTCGGATGAGCCAAGGAGTTAATGGTTTAAAGAGATTAAAAGATTTAGATCAATTACTAAAAGAGAAATCAAATACTATTTAGTTAATCTGTTTTCTTTTTCATAAAGTTCCTGAAAATACTTATCTGCAATGGCTAATTTCTGTGCCACAGTTTCATCTGTTATGCGATTTCCAAATTTATCCAAATGAACTTCTTTGTTTAAATCAACATATTCTTCAGAATAGGTAAATTCACCTAAGCCTGGAGCGTAACCTTTTTTCTTTCCCTTGCTCATTTATTTCTCCTAAATCTGTGTGGCATCACATGAATAATGCGCAACACGTCTTCTTCAACGAAGCCGTGTATTTCTAAAACTAGTCCTCGCTGATCTGCTCCGATCCAGTTGATTTCATCTAAATTATCCAAACTTAAAGGATAATTATTTGAAATCACATATAAGGCTCGTGTTATCCCTATTTTGTGCTTTCTTGCCGACTTCGTGAATTTAATATCATAAATCATTAAATTCGACTTCTTTTAAGCAATTCCATAATAACTCTCCCACAAATATATGTAAAGAGTTATTGTGACAAATTATTTAACTATTTTGTTATTTCTTTATTATTAATGTGGATAACTTAATATTGTTGATAACTTAAATTTGTGTGGAAATTAATCCAAAAGGATTACAAAAGCAATTAAAACTTATGCATCCACTGGTTCTAATAAGCCAGTTGAAACATTATAAATTGCTCCGCCCACTACAACTTCATTGTTTAATAATGGGTAAGAACGAACTCTAATAACATCAGTAATAAGAGCACCTCTTTGATCACTAACTGTTCTAAATTCTAAACTTCTAGTATCAACACCATGTTCTTTTCTAATTTTTTCATGAATTGCTGCTTCATCACCTTTTGCCATTCGACAATCTGTGTGGGGCATGATCAAGATTCTTTTCACACCTAATAGATAACTTGCTAAAACCAAAGTTCTTAAAACGTCATCGGTAACTCTTGCACCTGCGTTTCTTAAAATCTTGGCATCTCCTGGTTTCATTCCCACAACAGCCAGGGGTGAAATTCTTGAATCCATACACGTAACAATTGCTATACCTTCTTTAGCTGTTCCGGTTAATTCCTCATGTTGGAATGTGGAAACAAAGCTTTGGTTGTGCTTTAAAACATCAGCAAAGATGTCTTTATCAAATGTTTGAGGTTTGCTGGAATCACTTAGGGGCATATAAATCACATTAGCAAATAAGATTATTTAGGTCTAAACATTGTGCAATTCCACCCTTTTAATGTTTACTTTTCTGCCCAATTAACCTCTCTCTTAAGCAAACAAACCTGTCTTATAGCCTAAAATAGAAGCAAAACCAAGGAGAATAAATAAATTGAATAACTTCATCACCCCAGCAACTAAAGCTGTACAAAAGTGTTTACAAAATTACGCTGTTTTTCAAGGCCGAGCATCCCGCAGTGAATTCTGGTATTTCTTTATCTTCTTTTATGCCGCTAACCTTTTAGGAAATCTAATAGCTGACTTTGTGGGATCTTTAGTAACCCTTGGTTTACTACTTCCCTACCTTTCCGCTGCAGTAAGAAGAATGCATGATCGCAATAAAGCTGGTTGGTATGTATTAATCCCGTTATTTAATATTTATCTGCTAGCCACCCCTGGAGATTCTGGCAATAACAGATTCGGTGCCAAACCAGAGAAGTTTTAGTCAAAAATCAAATAAAGAGGGTGTTTGCGATATTTGCAAACACCCTCTTTTCATTTGTCATCAGGAACATCTTTAACTAATATTGTGGCCATTTAGTAATTGTGACTTAAACAAATATATAAATCAAGTAAAACTTAAAGATATTACCTATTCTTGGAAATCTCCCCCACGACCACTTACTTTTCGTAATCCTTTTAGCTCTTTATTTTGTTTCCTAAAAACATAAAGAAAGGCAAATGAGACTACAACTACTACTGCAATTAGTATTCCTAGTTCCATCTCATTTGCCTTTCCTGTAGGTCTTGATTCTTAGTAAATTGCTACTACCATTACAGCAAATAGTGCTATTGCAAAGCCAACCATAACCACCTGGGTTAGTTGCAGGTATGAACCAGATGCAGCAATGATTTTACCGGTGTTAGTTTTAGCTTTTGCTAAATCCTTAACTACCATGCTGGCTTCACGAACGATAGCTAATTGGGAGATTAAAGACAAAATCCCAGTTGTAGCAACTGCTGCTAAAGCTAACAATCTGATTTCATCTGTGGTGTTAGCAAATTGTCCAGTTGAAACAAGTGCTACCACGGTTGCAATCATGATCACTGAAACTAGTTGAGATTGAGCAATGCTCTTTCTTTTGGCGTTCCAGATATTGATTAGTGTTACTTCATCCATTGTTTTGGTTTCTCTTCTCAGTTTTTAAGACCTTCAAGCAAATACTCTTTTGCTTTCTCTTAACCCCATCTTAAGCACAAAACCCACCTTTTTCCCTCTGGAAAAAGGCCTAAACCACCAAGATTTAACCCAAAATGACATAGTTTTTTTATCATGTTAAGTTGAAAATAGACCTATTTAAATAGAGAAAAGGTGAAACTAACATGATAAAAAAATCATTGCTTTTGTCTTTAGTTTTCATCTTTTCCTCAACCACACCTGCATTTGCAGAAATTGATGTTGATATTCAAACCATGAATGCTTCCAAAGCTGCCACTGGGGAACGTGGTCCTGCCTTAGCGGTTTTGAAAAATGGCAATCTAATTCTTGGTGGGGGCAATAACGGGGGCACACTATTTCTAGGTGATGGTAAAAAACGTGCTGTGATCACTTTAGGTGACTTAATTAAGCAATCAGATCGATTGAAAGATTCCAGATTTGCTATTACTGATATTGCAGTTTTAAGTGAAGGTTCAAATTCAGCTAAGTTACTTGTTTCTTATCCAAGACTAGGTAGCGGTAAAAAGTGTGTGGAAGTAGTAGTTGACCAAGTTGATGCCAACTTTAGAACCAACAAAATAGTAAAGAACAAAACATGGTTTGTTTCCAAACCATGTGTACCGATCAAAGCTGTACAACATGCAGCAGGTCGTATGGAAAAGATTGATGCCAACAGTGTTTATTTAACAATTGGAGATCTTGGTTTCACCAAGATCAACGATGTTAAAGCTCGTGGTGATTTAGGTTCAGTGTTTCAAATAACTGAAACCAGTGTTAAAAAGATATCCACAGGTCATAGAAATGCGCAAGGAATAGTATTACTTGCTAATAAAGCATTGTTAGTTTCTGAGCATGGTCCTCGTGGTGGGGATGAAATAAATGTTATTAAACCAAACACTGATTATGGTTGGCCCTTTGTTACTTTTGGTAAACCTTACACTTCTTCTGATTATGTAAAACCTTCTAAAACTGGTACTCATAATGGTTATGAAAAACCAATAAAATATTGGGTTCCTTCCATTGCCCCAACTGAGCTTGTGCAATTGCCTGATAATTGGGGTAAGTATTCCAAACAACTTGTGATGGGAACATTAAGAGAAGAATCATTAGTGTTTATGACCATGAATGCTAAAAACGAGATCATTGGTGAAGAACGAATTGAAGTGGGCGAAAGAATAAGAGATCTTGATATTGATGAGAACAGATCCATTGTTGCCACCACAGATAGTGGCAAGATCATGGTTGTTAAGTTAAGGAAATAAGTTCTTTTTTCTCTATATATATAGTCACTTTCCTCATAAAGATGTGAATATGTCGATGTTGGATAGACTTTGCAAGGCGTAAGTTTGCTTGCCTCATCAATGGAGAATAAAGATCATCTTGAATCAAAAAAACATCAGAGTCGGTCTTCTTGCCTATGGCGCAATTGGGGATGAACACAATCAGGCAATTAAAGCCACCCCAGGTTTATCTTTAGCTGCAGTTTGTGACACAAATCCAGAAAGATTAAAAGTTGCTTTAGAGATTTCTCCTGATGCCAAAACTTTCACTGATGCTGATCTTATGATCGCATCAGGAGAAATCGATTTAGTAGTTATCTCTACCCCACCAAATAGTCACTACTTGTGGGCAAAGAAAGCATTGAATGCAAATCTCAATGTGGTGTTAGAAAAACCAATGGCCTTAACAACACAACAATGTGATGAACTAATTGCCTTAGCTAGAGCAAAAGATTTGCTCCTTGTGGTTTATCAAAACCGTAGATATGACTCTGACTTCTTAACCATTAAAGACTTAATTGAAAAAGGCGCAATTGGAGAAGTTTTCTACTTTGAAAGCTTTGTAGGGGGTTATTCCAAACCTTGTTCATATTGGCATTCAGACAAAGAAGTTTCCGGTGGTGCCATATTTGATTGGGGCAGTCACTTCATTGATCAAATAATGTCAGTGATTTCATCTCCTTTGAAATCTGTTTCTGGCTTGAATCAAAAAAGAGTTTGGGATCATGTCACCAATGCTGATCACTCCCAAGTGACTTTAACTTTCAATGATGGAGTCCAAGCAGTCTTTACTAATTCTGATTTAGCAGCAGCAAGAAAACCTAAATACTTTGTGTTAGGAACATTGGGCTCAATTGTGGGTGAATGGGATCACAGTAGTGAAACTGTGACAGATCTGCCAGCAATTATTTCATTGTTTAAACCCGATGGAACCAAACAAACTGTGGATAACTTGATACCAACACCTTTTAGTTTCCATCAAAGCTTGGTTTCTTATTTGTTAAACAAAGCCCCGATGAGTGTGAATGCTCAACAATCTCGTGATGTGGTGGCTGTGATGCAGGCAGCAGAAGAGTCAGCTTTAGCTCTTGGTGCTCTAAAAGAACCGGTTTTGTTAAGAAAATAGGAAAATTGGGCAAATAGGTTTCTTTAGGCAGAGCTAACCCGTTGAAGGTCAAACTGTGAAACTATCCACAGCAGATGGCGTGACAGTAAATGGCGCCAAAGTTGTTATCGCAGATGTATTGGCCAGTAACGGTGTCATCCACGCAATTGACGCTGTATTAGTGCCAGCAGATGTAGATGTAGCAGCACTATTAAAGAAGTAAATTAATTAACTAATATCTCCCCTCTCAAGAAATTTGAGAGGGGAGATATTTTTTTCTCCTCCACCATGTGGAATGAACTTAATTTTTACCAAGTAAATCTGTTAGATCTACTTTTATAACTATGATTGATTTGTGACCGTTACTGAATCAACCCCAATTCAAGCTCCTCCCTTAATGAGAGGCTGGCTTCATTTAGGCACTTCCCCTGTGGCCTTAATTGCAGGCTTTGTCTTGGTGATTCTTACCCCAACTTTGTCCATGCGAGTAGCAGTAGCAATATTTACTTTGGCTTCAGCAACTTTGTTCACAGTTTCAGCTACTTATCATCGAATTAATTGGTCACCAAAATATAAGGCAATCTTTAGAAAAATAGATCATGCCAACATATTTTTAATTATTGCTGCCACCTACACCCCTTTGACTATTTACTGGCTAAACCCTAATCAGGCCCAAACATTATTAATACTGGTGTGGTTTGGATCAATTAGTGGATTGTTGATGAGAATTTTTTGGCTTAATGCTCCTAGATGGTTATATGTGCCAATTTATGTGGCCCTTGGTTGGGCTGCTCTTTTTTATCTGCCTAGTTTCTTAGCAAATGCAGGCTGGCTAATTGTGAGCTTAATGTTTTCAGGTGGAGTGGCTTATTCTGTGGGAGCAGTTGTTTATGGTCTAAAGAGACCAAAGCTAAGTGTTAAATACTTTGGGTTTCATGAACTTTTTCATGCCTTCACCATCACTGGCTATGTTTGCCATTACCTAGCAATAACCTTCACCATTGCAAAAATGTATTAAAGACTAAATACCTATAAGCCCTTCTTCCCTACCAAATTTGGACTTTCACTATATATATGTAGTTATCTCCTCACGAAGGCTTAAAAGTTTCCTTCGACTTTCCTTAAGATTTGACGCAATTATGGGAAACCCCGTTCTAATGTGACTTTTTAATGTTCCTCTCTTTGGGGGCAGAAGCCTTCAAAGGGAGATAAGTAAATGTTGACATGGAAAGTGCACGGCACAGGTAAAGCCATTAAACCTGGTGAAGTTGTCAAAATAGATGAACGTTTATCTTGGCCACGCACCATTGGTTTTGGTTTGCAACACATCGCAGCAATGTTTGGTGCCACATTCTTAGTGCCAATCATCACTGGTTTTTCACCAACCACCACCTTGTTCTTCTCAGGTGTTGGTACCTTGCTGTTTATTTTGATCACCCAAAATAAACTGCCTAGCTATCTTGGTTCTTCTTTTGCATTCCTGGCACCAGTTGCTGCAGCTAAAACAGAAGGCGGCATCCCTGCTGCTTTAGGTGGCATTGTTGTTGCCGGTGTTTTACTAGCACTGGTTGGTTTTGCAGCTAAAAGAGCTGGAACTAAATGGATTGAAAACTTCATGCCCCCAGTTGTCACAGGAACAATTGTGATGGTTGTTGGTTTGAACCTTGCAGGAGCTGCCAAGAATGATTTCGTGGTCGATCCAGTTCTGGGAATCATCACCTTGTTATCAATTGGTTTCATTGGTGCATTCTTTAAAGGATTCATCGGTCGAATCAGTATTTTTGGTGGGTTAATTGTTGGCTACGTTGTAGCAGCTCTTATGGGAGATGTTGATTTCAGTGGAGTAAATAGTGCTGCATGGGTTGGTTTACCAACATTTACTACCCCAACATTTTCATCCAGTGCAATGCTTTTATTCCTTCCAGTTGTTTTAGTTCTTATTGCTGAAAACATTGGGCATGTAAAAGCAGTTGCAGCTATGACTGGCAAAAGCTTGGATGATCAAGTTGGAAATGCACTTATTGCAGATGGTGCAGCTACAACTTTGGCAGGATTAGGTGGCGGTTCAGGAACAACCACTTATGCCGAAAACATTGGAGTAATGGCAGCAAGTCGTGTGTATTCCACACTTGCTTACATCATCGCTGGTGTTGGTGCAATCTTGTTAGCACTTTCTCCAAAATTTGGTGCTGTACTTGCTGCAACTCCAGCTGGAGTTAAAGGTGGAGTAACAGTGGCCCTTTTTGGAATGATTGGTGTTTTGGGTGCCAGGATTTGGATTGATGCAAAAGTTGATTTTGCAAACACCACAAATCTTTACATCGTGGCTTCATCTCTAATTATTGGTATTTCAGATCTGTCATGGACTAGTGGAAAATTCGCATTTAGTGGAATTATCAACGCTACCCTTATGGCAGTAGTTGGCTACCAAATCTTTACCCGCATTGCCAAAGCAAGACAAACAAATAGATAACTAAATAAATTAAGGGCTTGAATCCGTTTTGGATTCAAGCCCTTAATTTATTTTAAAATCTAATCACTCTTGAAAGTCGCCACCGCGACCACTGACTTTTCTGATCTTTTTTAGTTTTTTGCTTTGTCTGTTAAAGACCACAATGAAGGCAATTGGGACGACTGCGAACACTACTAGTAGTAAAACTAATTCCATCTCAATTGCCTTTCTTGTGTTTAATTATTTAGTAAATTGCTACAGCTAATGCTGCAAACAGACCGATTGCAAATACCACCATTACTACTTGGGTTAGTTGCAAGTACCCACCTGAGGCAGCAATGATTTTACCGGTGTTTGATTTAGCTTTTGCTAAATCTTTAACAACCATGTTTGCTTCTCTGATGATGGCAAATTGGCTGATCAAGGACAAAATACCTGTGGTACCAACTGCAGCAAGAGCTGCAAGTCTTACTTCATCTGAAGTTGTTGCAAATTGACCTGTAGCAATTAGTGCTACTACAGCAGAAATGATGATCACAGAAACTAGTTGGGCATGAGCAATGCTTTTTCTTTGCGCATTCCAGATATTAATCAGTGTTACTTCGTCCATTTTTTTCTTTACCTTTTCCTTGATTTATTGGGGGCAAAGCCTTGCCCCCAATATGAATCATAAACAAACTCCTCTTATTTGTCCTTTTCAAAAGGCTTTATAGGTCAAAATCACAAAAAAAGGATTTGCGGTTTATCAACTGGTGGGTAGCATTAAAAGGTGAGAAAACAAAGAATTATCACCACATTAATTTGTGCGACCTTACTTTTTGGTCAAGCACAGTTTTCTGCTCAAGCAGCAGATGGGGATAACCCAGCTCCCAGTGCACCTAAAGCTACCAAGAATGTGGATGTTGAATTAGAGAAAAGTAGAGCCTTAATTGCTAGTAAAAAGTATAAAGAAGCCTTAACTGAATTAAAGAAAGTTAATAAGTCAATTCCCAATAATGCTGATGTGAATAACTTGTTAGGTTTTGCCAGTCGTAAATTAGGTCAATATAAAGAAGCTGGTACCTACTACACAAAGGCATTAAAGATCAAACCTAATCATTTAGGAGCACTTGAATACCAAGGTGAATTATTTGTGTTAACCAAAAATATTGCCAAAGCTAAAGCTAATCTTGCTAAATTGAAAAAAGCTTGTGGCACAAGTTGTTCGGAATATCTTGATTTAAAGAAATCAATTGACGCAAAGAAATAAGTTATCCACAAGTTATTTGCTTTTAGTTACAATCAGATAAGTATCACCCCAGAGGGGAAAATATTATGAGATTCAAAAAAATTATATTTTTCTTTCTCCTAGCCTCATTGTTATCAAGCTGTGGAAAAAGTGATCCTTTTTCTGCTTTAGTTGATGGTCCTTGTTCTTCTTCTCAAACACAAGAAATTAATGATCACATCGCAAGCC
>Ga0208086_1000535_pt1 | contig 11431 bp, 5 predicted proteins | sample LakMenEpi06Jul10_FD_150675 | JGI IMG/M metagenome (GOLD analysis project Ga0208086, IMG submission 150675) | Freshwater microbial communities from Lake Mendota, WI - 06JUL2010 deep hole epilimnion (SPAdes) | ecosystem: Environmental > Aquatic > Freshwater > Lake > Epilimnion/Euphotic zone ...
ACCAAAAGTCGTCAAAGACATCACGCAATGGGCTAAGGCGAAAATCAAAAGCATCAGCCACACGGCAATCGGAATACCTCCCCAATTGCCGCGTCCAAGCCACACGAAAAAATAGGGAACTTGGTCGATCGATTGCCCCTTGGAAATCATAAAAGCCAACCCACTGGCGATCATCATCATCCCAAGAGTCGCAATGAAGGGGGGGATCTTGAATCCAACAATCATCCCACCATTGAACAAACCGCAAATTCCGCACACGGCGATTCCAACAAGCCCCGCAAGTATCACACTAGACCCACTGGCATCGATGCCACCGAAATAATCGCGAATCAAAATCGTCGTAATGACCGAAGCCAGCGCAATGAGGCTTCCAACCGACAAATCGATCCCTCCCGTTAGGATCACTAATGTCATACCTACGGCCAATATCCCAATCTCGACGATTCGATTGACCACATTGATCAAGTTCTGACGCTTGAGAAAATTCGGCCAACGCGAACCACCGATCCTTTTCAAACCTATCTTCTGATCTGGAAATTTGCTCTCGATGTCCTCGAACAACACCCAGTCCCTAGCCCCAGGAGCCAAAATGATTTCGATCGGCTGATCCTTTTGCGCAAGAATCCTCTTGCGTATGTCCTGAGGTGTACCTTGCCAGACGCGCTGCTCGGGATTACTCACACCAGCGGCTTTCCAAGCCGACAAGAACTCAGATGCAAAAGCATCATCCTCGGGGCTCTGGCTTGCGACAACGACAGTTCCCCACTGCATCGGGGCCCGCTGACCACCCCAAACCTCACGCACTGCCTCCTGAGGTGTAGGCTGCTGCTGGCGGACAGTCATCGCTGAGAAAAACAAGCACAGGCCAAGCAAAACCAGCACCATTGAATATTTCGAGAATAACTCTTTGAGCAATACCATGATTGGTGACTTGCGATCTGCCGTATTCCTCTATTGGGCCCCGAAAACCGATGGTTTCAATGCAAGCATTGTAGCTCGTTTTGCCGATTGCGTTGGGCTTGACTCTAAACCCCCTATTTTGACATCCTTGCGGCTTGCACGGGCAAACAACTCAACGACTGACCCAAGAATAAATGCCTTCATGAAATCGTTTTGGAACGCGATTCGCGATTCGCTTCACCACGCTCCGGCCCTGGTGCTTGCAACCCTATGCTCGGTCGGGATCGCCTTTCTGTGGGGCTCGAACATCGGTGCGCTCTATCCGGTCGTCGAGATGACCCTCAATGGCGAATCCATTCAATCGTGGCTCGAAAAGGGGGCTCAAAGCGCTGATTCTGAAGCTCAGGCTATCAAGCAGCAGCTGGTCGCTGCACCTAACAACCTATCCGAAAACGACCGAATCAGTCTTGATCGTCGCGCAGCACGAGCGGTTCAGACTCGCGATTACAAACTTTGGTTGGTCTCTTGGGCTGATCGCATCCTACCCCGCAATCCCTTTCAAACCATTTGTTGGATCATGGGTTTGCTGATGGTCTCGACGCTGATCAAGCATGCGTTGATGCTCACGAACGACTTGCTCATCGGCCACGTATCGACAAGCATCGTGCGAGATCTGCGAATGCGTGTCTTTGACTCGGCTTTGGCGATGGATCGCAAGACTTACCAAGCCTATGGAACCAGCGGCCTTCTGGCGGCGATCACCGCTGCGGCGGACGGACTGACCGCCGGCTTGATCCATCTGTTCGGTGCTGCGATCCGTGAACCTCTACGCATCGCCTCGTGCCTGATCATGGCCAGCTTGATCAACTGGCGTCTGCTTTTGCTCTCGCTGGTTCTGGCTCCGGCTCTGGTGGCCATCGTGGTCTTCTTCAATCGCAAAATCCGCCGCGCCGCTGCGAGTATCCTCGGTCGAAACGCGGGCTTCCACGAAGTCCTACTCGAAGCCCTCGGGAATATCTTCACCGTCCAAGCCTTCACGATGGAACCCCACGAACGCGATCGGTTCCGCATCTGCACCAACGAGATGAAACGCGTGCAACTGAAAATGGTCTTCTGGACCGGTATCGGAAAACCCTTCACCGAGTTGATCGGGGTGGCCATGGTCGCGATCACCGTCTGCGCAGGAGCGTACTTGGTCGTCAACAAACAAACCCACTTGTTCTTCCTCAAAGTCTGCGATTCGCCCATGTCGGTGACCGACCTGCTGATCTTCTTCGGACTGCTGATCGGTGCGAGTGACCCGCTTCGCAAACTCTCCGGTGTCTCGGTGATGATCTACCAAGGCATGGTGTCCTCGGAGCTCCTCTACGGGATCCTCAACGCCAAACCGATCCTGCCGGTTCCCGCCGAACCAAAGACGCTCCTGGGGCGACACCACCAAATGAGTCTCAAGAACGTTAGCTTCCACTACCACCCCAACCAGCCGGTTCTCTCGAACGTCTCGCTCGAAATCCCCTTCGGAAAAACCGTCGCCCTACTAGGCTCAAACGGCAGCGGAAAATCGACCCTGATCCAACTCCTTTGCCGCTATTACGACCCTGTCGACGGATCGATCCAACTCGATGATGTCGATCTGCGCGATCTTGCCCTGAGCGATATCCGACAACGCATGACCCTCGTGAGCCAAAACACCGAACTGTTCAATCGCTCGGTCTTCGAAAATATCAAATACGGAAGCCCCAACGCGACCAAAGACGAGGTCGAACTGGCCGCCCGTCTGGCCCATGCCCACGAATTCATCACAAACTCGCTGTCCGAAGGCTACGAGACGATCGTCGGACAAGCCGGCCAAAAGCTCAGCGGCGGCCAACGCCAACGCATCGCCCTGGCACGAGCGATCCTCCGGAAACCCGAAATCCTAATCCTCGATGAATCGACCAGCCAAATCGATATGGCCAGCGAAATCCAAATCCGCGAGACGCTCCAAGCCATGAAAGGGCAAATGACCATCCTGATCATCACCCACCGCGAAGCTCTCATCGCCCTGGCCGACGAAGTCTACAGCATGCAATCGGGCGTCTTGGTCGAAACCCTACAAGATACCGCTCGACTCGAACGCACTGCGGCATAAGTCCCACCGACCTGGCGTGGAACCACAACATCGTACTCGTACTCAGCATCGCGGTACTCGTACTCGAAGAGTTCTGGTTTAGCAATTCGGCCCATTGGTCCGCAAGTTACCCCGAATCGCCTCGATCGACGATGGGTATCGCCGCAGTTCAAGCAGCCATCGAGTACGAGTACCGTTTCACTGAGTACCGCTTCGCTGAGTACGAGTACGACGAAATCCGATGCAATGACCTAACACTTGTTTGACCCTGATCGACTCAACGTCGATCGAACTCAATTCCAAGCGGCTGCGGATTGTCTCGATGCTGAGGACGTCATGAGTGCAAATCAGCGACTCCCTCGCCGTTGGCTACGGGTTAAGCAATTGCTTTCGTCGTGCTCGTAATCGCTACTTGCGCAGCGTCATCAAATACTCCACGACATCGACCAACTCCTGCTCGTTGATCAACTCCTGAAGATTCTCCGGCATGAGCGATTTCTCCTGCTTTTGAAGCTCTGCTAAATCCCCCGCAGCGATCGTTCGCTCGATCCCCTTGGAGTCCTTGATGACCACCCCCTGGGCTGTCTTCGATACCAACAACCCGGTGATGACTTCGCCATCCTCGGTCCGGGCGGTATAAGCCTCATAGTTGTGGCTGATCCCGGCACTCGGTGCCAAAATCGATACATACATCGCCTCGCGCGTGAGCTTGTTGCCAATCTCCGTCAAACTCGGGCCGACGTTCTTACCCTCGGTCCCGACCATATGGCACTGCGAACAGGTCGCCGCAGCGAAATAGACGCTCTTGCCATTGCCCGCATTGCCTCGCTTCTTGACGAGCTCCTCAAGCGGTGGCAGTGGCTTCTGGGATGTCTTGACCATCGGAAACAACTGCTCGGCCGCTTGCTGGATCTGCGCGTTGTCCGATGCCCGCAACGTCGGACCCAACAAGGATTTGCTCTCGCCGGGCAACCGGTCCGCTTTGGCCAAATCCATCAGATAGGCATGATGCGATTTGTTGCGACCTAACCCCACGGCCGATTCGACCCGCACACTCTTGGCGACCTTGTCGCTCTCCAAGAGCTTCTTCTGAAGCTCGATCGCTTCCTTGCGATTGCTCAAAGCTAGCACCTTCGACAAGGCCACGGCGCGCTCGCTGGGATCTTGGACCATGAGCTCCTTGCCAAGCGACTCGCTTGCGCCGGTCTCCAACGCCAAATCCATCGCTTGCAAGGACTGGGTCGAAGCCCCCCAAGCCGTCGCGAGTTCGAGCAGATGCTCTCCCATCCCGCGAATTTTCGTCCTCTGGATCAACTTCAGTTGCGAGGGATCCGAGCCGAGCTTCTTGACGCGTTCTCGGACAAGCTCCGCCAAACGAGGATCCTCGTTGACATCGATGCCATCGATCCGCATCAACCCCTCGATGACCAACGCGGAATCCTTGTTCTCTAGCAATCCCCGCAGCGCCCGTTGACGGTCCTCACCGCTGAGGAAATCCGTCGCGCGAAGCAATGCCTGACGCTCTTGGGCTCCGATCCCTTCGGCTCCTAGCCAAGGCCCTAGCATCGACGATGCGACCGACCCGCGACCCCGCCAAGCGATCAACCGCGCCGCATCCGGGACGATCCGATCCTTGGGAAGACCTGCATAAGCCGTCAAGCAATCGCTCCAACGGTCCATCGCGCCGATCCCGAGCGCTTCCAAGTACCATCGATCCTCTCCATCGAATCGACTCGCTAGCTCGGCCCAGTACCCAGGCATCTGCTCGGAACGATCCTCTCGCAGTGCCAATGCAGCCTCGCGCAAGACCACCACCGAGGGATCCTTGAGGAACCCAGGCAGATAGTCCTTCGTCGCCATTCCAGCCCGACGCGCTAATCGTATCCCAACGGTCCGAACATTCGGATCGCTGTCCCCGGCCGCTATCCCCAACGCCGCCTGCGCACTGTCGATCCGCGCAAGCAACCAAAGCGATCGAGCCCGCATCCTCGGATTCGGATCCTTCGACAGTGCCAGCAACTCACCTTGGGCGCTCTTGCCCATCTTCAGCAGAGCCTGATAAGCCATATAGCGAACCGAGTTGCATGGATTTTTCAAAGCTGCGACCGCCCCGGAAGCCGTGCTCAAATCGTACTTAGGGACCGTGTACTTGCTCCCCTCGGGAGCCAACCGGAACAATCGTCCACGCTCGAGATCCTGCATGTTGTGGCCCCCGACCCCTGGGTCGTACCAGTCGGTCACAAACATCGATCCGTCGGGCGCAGTGGCCACATCGGCCGGCCGAAACCACTTGTCGATTTCGCCTACAGCGAGATTTTCAATTTTTGCCGAGTAGCCTGCCCCTTGGGCTGCCGTGACATAAGCCCTCACGACATTCGGTCCCGCATCGCAATGGATCACCTGATTGCGAAAGGTCTCAGGGAGCAAATCCCCTTCGTAGACCGTGATCCCTGTGGGCGATCCGGCGCCCGTGATGAGCATCGTCGGAACGACGCCCGGGTCGTTCAAGTGCCAGTGCCTCTGAGGAATCTCCGATTCCCAACCCGTGCGCTCGCTTTGCCAACCGGCTCCCGTGATCTCGTCGACATATCCGTAGTTCCCAAACTCCATCACATAATTGATGCGAGTGGCTCGGTTGCCGTCGTCGTCGTTGTCCGATTGCCAGAGGGTCCCAAACGAATCGACCGCTGCCTCGTAATTGTTGCGGAAATTGTGGCCTAGAACCTCCATGTCGCTCAAGTCCTCGTTGCAGCGAAAGACCATCCCCTGGCGATAAGGCTTGCCTGAATCATCGATCGGTCGGTTCCATCGATCCAAAATCGGCTTGCCTTCGCTATCGCACAAGCGATGCCCCGTGTTTCCAAAGTTGAAATACAACTTGCCGTCAGGTCCAAACACAAACGAATGGACCGAGTGGTCGTGCTGGGGATCTCCGGTGTTGGTCAAGATCGCTCGCTTGTTGTCGGGAACGTCGTCGCCGTCGGTGTCGATGAATTCGAACACATAAGGTGCTGCGCTGACCAAGACGCGGTTGCCCAACACGCAAATTCCCAACGCCGAGTCGATGTCTCGCCCCTGATAGAAGACCTTGGTCTTGTCCATCACCCCATCCTCGTCGGTGTCCTCGAGGATCAAGATCCGGTCCCCCTCGGGCCGCTGCCCATTGTTGCGGCGATAATTGACCACCTCGCATACCCACACACGACCGCGATGATCGATGTCGAGATTGGTCAAACTCTTGAGCATGGGCTCCGAGGCTGCCAGGGTCGCTTGCACTCCGTCGGCAACCGTCAGTCCCGATACGGCGTTCTCCGGGGCTCGCTCCTCGAGCGGTGTCTGACTGGCCCCGACTCCGGGCGGCAGTCCCTCGGCGGCGATGTAAAACTGGGCGGACGTCGAGCCGCCCCCATTTTGCGTCACTCCTCCTTGATCCAAAGCACAACCTACCTTAAGCCTCAAGGCGTCCTCGGGCAGATCAAACACAATCGTGCTGTTGGCATGCGTACCGATGCCGCGCACTACCTTATCGAGAACCTTCAACTCTCCTCCACCCGCATTGGCGTTCTTGCGAACCTCCCCCCACTCGCTGCTTGCCGAGACCCAATTCTTATCCAGAAGGGAGATCTGCCCCGACTTGGTCATCAGCACCGGCTCGACCCAATCGGCCCAATCGCATGCGAATCCGTCATCGCCAGCCGAAACGACCATGTACAGCTTCTTGACCCCTTGGACATCCACGTCGGCATCGACGCGATGACCCGGTGTCTTGGAGGTCAGCACCGGAGAGCTAAAGAGCAACCGACCCTTGGACTTGGGCGCTGCACTGGATTTCTCGCCTATTGGAATTCCAAACTCTTTGGCGATGCCGGCGGGGTTGAAGTTCCCCGGTACCGGTTCGTCTTGGTCTTTGACCAACTCGGTGGCCGATCGATTTTCGATGATCGATCCTTCGGCGGGCACATCGATATGCGCCGCCCAGAGAATCGCATTGGAAACCAATCGAGTCGGTTCGGTGCGTCCCCAATTCCAGTGGAAATGGCCACCGGTGTAGCCGAACCCACGGCTGCCATTGGGGTTCTCGCTGGCCCAAGCCACATGCTGAGGCTCTTTCTTGGCCACCGCGCGGCGCACGTCCGGGTTGCCGCTATGGGCTCCATCGGGCCGGTCCATGGTGCTCTCCGGAGCGATCGCCGAGAGGATCGGCGTGACTCCTTGGAGATTCTCACGGAAACGCATGTGAAAGTACCATTCGTCGCGCGTTTCAAATGGCTTGACCCCTCGGGTGATCGGATGCTCGGGTAGCTTGTCGAACTTGGCGGTCCAATGCGGATTGACCGACCAGTTCGTCTCGAAATAACCACCGAGCCACTTCAAGAACTCTGGACCGCCACGGTCCTTGGGGACCTCGACCGCATAATGGATGCATACCAGACCGGCCCCTCTTGCCGTCTGCTTGTCGATCCTCGCCAAATGAGGCAGCGAGGGATGGCCGCCCCCGCCGTCGGAGTAAATCACAATCGCATCGGCGGTATCCAACGCACTGTCGTCGGCGGGCCAACCGTTGCGAAGGATCTCGACTTCGGCCTCAGGCACCGTCTTCTTGACCGTATCGGCAAGGATCCGGCAGCCGGCATAATGCTCGTGGGAGCCAAAGTCATGGCTTCGCCCCCCGGCGATAAAGACGATCTTCTTCGGTGCGAGCGGACCGGCGTTGGAACCTGCTGCCGGGTCCGCCCCATAAGCATCAGCAGAAAAAACTTGCACCATTCCGCTCGCTGTGAGCAGAGCCAGACCAAGGAGTCTTTGAATTCGGGGTGCCGTGTGAGCTGGACGGAACGAAGTCGATTGCATGGCAAGTCGCATTGGTTGGGAGGGATGGATCGAATGGATCGCGAGGTAGGATAGCCCCGAGCAGGATAGTCCTGAGTAGGATAGTCCTGAGTAGGATAGTCCTGAGTAGGATAGTCCTGAGTAGGATAGTCCTGAGTAGGATCGAGGCAACAAAGTCCCGCAGGATCCTGATTCACCCAGTATCCTAATTCTTAGCGGATCCAAAGTAAATCACCCGTCGCTCCGAGTCCCTTTCCCCATTTCATTTCCCGTTTTGGGGTCCAACCTACCGGGCAAGAGGGCTAAAATCCCGCAAGTTCCCCCACGCCGCAAAATCCACGCCGCAAAACACCGGAGCAACCTCCCCATGAAGTACGCAATTTGCAACGAGACCTTTGAAGGCACCTCGCATCGAGATGGACTGGCGCTTGCCAAGACGCTCGGGTACAGCGGTGTGGAGGTCGCACCGTTTACCTTAGGACTCGATTGCCGAAAAATTTCCTCAACGACCCGCCGAGAGTATCGGTCGATGGTCGAAGATCTGGGGCTCAAAATCATTGGCCTGCATTGGCTCTTGGCTAAGACCGATGGTTTTCACCTAACGACCGACGATGCGTCGATCCGAAGCCAGACGGCCGATTACTTCAAAAGCCTGATCGAGCTCTGTTCGGATCTCGGTGGGGATTTGATGGTCCTCGGCTCGCCGATGCAAAGGAACTTTGTCCCCCCGATGACGCACGAGCAAGCCATGGCCAACGCCGTCGAACTCATCGGTGGGCTTACCGCCGAGCTCAGCGCTGCGGGCGTCCGATTGGCCATCGAGCCGCTTGGGCCTCAGGAAGGCAATTTCCTCAATCATGCATCCCAAGCCCGCACGATGATCGACAGGATCGCAAGCCCCCAGGTGCGCTTGCATCTCGATGTCAAAGCCATGAGCAGCGAGGGCCCAGCCATCGAGCAGATCGTACGCGAGAATGCCGATTGGGTGATCCACTTCCATGCCAACGACCCGAACAAGCTCGGGCCCGGCATGGGGGATGTCGACCAAGCTCCAATCTTCCAAGCGTTGCATGACATCGGGTACTCCGGATGGGTCAGCGTCGAGGTCTTCGATTATTCCCCCGGAGTCGAGACGATCCTTCGCGCGAGCATGGACACGATGGTCCGTTGCGCAGGGCTAGCTAGTAAATCCGGGTTAGCTAGTAAATCCGGGCCAGGCTAGATCCGTCGGATGTTTCCAAGACTCAAGCGTCCGAGAATGAGGAAGATCGCATCGGTATGCCAAAATCGTTTCCATGGGTTCCTGTCATCGCCTTGATTCTCGTCAATGGTTTGTGGGGGTTTTCTTTTCCGCTCGTCAAGGTGCTCAATGAGATGAGCGACGTTCACTTCGGTGTTCCGCTTCATCATGAAAGCACCGTTTTTCGCGTCTTGGTTTCTGCGTGGATGATCGCGACGCGGTTTACTTTGGCGTTGGTCATTATGTGCATCGTATGGAACTCGTTGGTCCGACGGGCAAAGCCCCGCGAATGGCTAGCAGGTTTCTACATCGGCGCGATGTTTTATTGCGGTTTGGTTCTTCAAGTCATCGGCTTGGCGAGCATCCCTGCATCCCGCAGCGGGTTTTTAACGAGCTTGACGGCCGTGTTCACTCCCTTGTTTGGAGCGTGGATTTTTCGCAAGTACCCCAGCAAGTGGATGGTACTCGGGATCGCGTTGGCCGTTCTTGGGGTGGTGATCCTAACGGGACTTGTGGTCCGAACTCCGAGCGGATTTGGATTGGCACCAGACGCGTCGGATCGTTGGACGCTGGGCGATACACTGACGACATTGGGCTCGGTATTTTTTGCATTCCAGGTTTTGTTTTTGGATCATTACGGCAAGAAGATCGATTCGGTGGCCGTCACGCCGAGCATGTTTTTGACCGCTTCGGTTTTGGGTTGGATCACGGTGGGTTTGATTTTGGGGACATCGCTCAAAGCGCAGACTGGGGTGGCGGACATGGCGTTTTTCGATTGGGTGCAGCTATCGATGCGTCCGGTTTTTTTGATGGCGCTGTTTGCGTTGGCCATACTCTGTTCGCTTCTAGCCTTTGGGTGGATGAACAAATTCCAGCCCGCGATCACGGCTGCACAAGCGGCGGTGATCTACAGTTTGGAGCCAGTTTTTGCATCGACCTGGGCACTTTTTCTGCCAGGTATGCTCTCGTTAGTCTCCGGGATCGAGTACGCAAATGAGAAGGTCACTTGGGGATTGCTAAGTGGTGGGGTTCTGATTTTGCTAGCCAACGTCGTGGCGTTGTATCCCGATCGAGGCTCGGTTGGAGAATCTGCCGAGCCGAAAAACTCAGGAGGCTAGTCGGAAAAGGCACCTGTTGGAAACGTCTTGCCAAAAGGCGAAAATATGCCAAACTATGGGAGTTGGATTCGATTGTCGGGTGAAAAACTGGCGATGGGAGCGACAAGTAGGAGAGGTGGCTGAGTGGTCTAAAGCACCGGATTGCTAATTCGGCGTAGGGTTAACTCCTTACCGCAGGTTCGAATCCTGTCCTCTCCGCTCAAAAACCCTGGTTTTCCCAGGGTTTTTAGCATTTCTGGCCAGTTTCTTTGGCCGTCTGTAGCGCCCATGCAAGTCGGTGCATGGCGTCTGAGGTGTTGCATTTCGCGTCGCGCTGACCAAATCGAGTCGTTTTTCGAGTCGCGCGAGTCGCCAAACACTGGGGTTTTGCATGTCCTGGTTTGGTACCGATCCAGACCGGCGGAGGCAGTAGGATTCGAACGAACTGTGTGATGCTTTGAATCGCGAGGGAAGAAAAAGGTAGGCGTAAAAACCAGGCCCCGTTCGAAAAGTTGCTCCCGCTATAGATAGCTGATAGGATTAATCGTAGCGTTCCAAGAGGCGTGTTTTTTCGATATCGCAATAAGGAAGGGGAAGATGACTACTGATCGAAGCTCATCCGGCGAAGACGCTAAACCTAAATCGGTTTCTCGACTCGTCTGGATTACTCGCAGGCTTGGCTCGTGGACTCTAATTTGTCTCGCGATTACTATCCTCTACTGGATTGGGATCAACGCCCGGAGACTCGGTTGGACTGGCGAGGGGATTCTTAGTAATCTCTTGTACATGCTCTCGTGGATATACTTTCCAGTTTTATGTCTAGAGAAAATGTTTCCTGTCCCACATCAGTATTTAAGCCCGTTCTATGTAAGATCTCCGGAATCTATTCAGTTTTTTATGACGATTTGGTTTTTCGGATCGCTTTGGCTTTACGGTATCCTACTGCAGATCATGTTTGTACAACTGGACTGGATCAAGTCTAAATCGCTCAGGCAGTTGGCTCAATTGCTGTTCTGCTTAATCGTAGCATGTGTGATATTAGCACGGATATTTTTCCGCATCCCCTTGTCGCTAAATCATCCTTAGAGCGTCTGGGAAAATGGTTCCTCGGTAGAGGGGCCCGTTAGGACATGCAACTCGGTGCATGGCGCCTGCGGCGTTGCATTTCGCGTCGAGCTGCCCAAATTGAGTCGTTTTTCGAGTCGCGCTGGGTCGGCAAAATACTGGGGTTTTGCATGTGCCAGTCTGACATCG
>Ga0208086_1000542_pt1 | contig 11370 bp, 8 predicted proteins | sample LakMenEpi06Jul10_FD_150675 | JGI IMG/M metagenome (GOLD analysis project Ga0208086, IMG submission 150675) | Freshwater microbial communities from Lake Mendota, WI - 06JUL2010 deep hole epilimnion (SPAdes) | ecosystem: Environmental > Aquatic > Freshwater > Lake > Epilimnion/Euphotic zone ...
CGATTCTAGATATCGCAAAGCAGGACCGCTTCGCGGAGGCCTTGGTAGGCGTCTCTGGTCGGGATGAATTCTTGTCCGACGTATCCCTGATAACCGAGTTTATGGAGTTTCCTCATGATCGGGGGGAAGTTGATTTCCTGTTGGTCATCCAGTTCGTTTCGACCTGGACACCCAGCGACATGGACATGCCCGATGATATCGATATGCTCATCGAGTCGGCGCATGACATCCCCGTGCATGATCTGAACGTGGTAGACGTCGAAGAGCATTTTGACCCGTTCGGAGCCAACACTGCGGACGATCTGTGCGACAAGATCGATGTCATCGCCTTGGTATCCGGGGTGTCCCTTCATCGGGTGGGTACCATCGCGGGTGTTGAGATGTTCGAGGCACAGAGTGACCTTGGATCGCTCGGCGAGGCCAGCGAGCTGCTTGAGTCCTGCGACGCAATTTTCGACGCATTCCTCACGGGAGATCTCGCCGCTGGAGGGGTCTTCGGCATTCCGCCATTTGAATCCTGTGAAGGCGATCACATTGGGGAAGCCGGCTGCGGCGGTCGTTTCGATCGCCTTGGTCATGCAACCGAGGACCTCTCCATGATACGCCTTGTTGTTGAGCCCTTTGACAAACGGTGCACCGGGCATTCCGTTAGGGGCCAATGCGCAGCCGATGCCATGTTTCTTCAGAGTGTCCCAGTCTTCAAACGGTACGATTTCCACCGCGTCGCATCCGAGCTCGCGGGTCACTTCGCACAGGCGGTCCATGGACCACATATCGCCACCCGCTTGGTAGCACCAGCCAACGATCGATTGCCGAATATTTTTTTTCAGTGACAACATTTGATTTCCGTATTGCTTATCTCAGGGGCAGAAACGAGAGGGGATAGGTGCAGCGGGAGTGCCCAGCGATATGGATTTTCCGAGCGACCCGATTCGTGCAATAGAGCATTATTCATATCGGCCGCAAGTTTGCTAGCATGGGTCCTGGGGGGATCCTCCCTAGGGTTTGTGGTTTGCCTGCTGGTCGATCATCCAATCGAGAACCGCTGCCGAGGTTGCAATTCGAGTGCGATCTTTGCGAGAAAAGCCTCGTTGGCTCACCCCGATGGTTTTGCCCAGTCGGAACAGGCCGATTTCCTTCTGTGGATCCTCGGAATTTGAGGATGCCGAGCGACTGGAATCGGCTTGTTTCATCACGAATTCGACGGCCCATTGGGCAGCGGACTGCTGGCATGGACGAACCACAACGCCACGAAACGAACGACTCTGCACGTAGTATTTTGGCATCCTTAGAAGACTTTCCAACTCTGCGAGTATCCGAACCGACGCGGCGACTTGCCGCCCTGCTAAGGAATTTCGGCAATCGCTGTGACACCTTGGGTCAAAGCCCCTGAGGAATTCGGCTGGGAAATGAGATTTCCGCCGGTTTTTCGGTAGCCACCGTGTCGTTGGCTTTCTTCGACTGGCTCGGAGGGAATTGTGGTGGTTTCTCTGAAATCCCTTCCAAATGCCTGAAATTGACTATGCATCGCATCGAGAAGTTCGGTCAACTGGGCTAGGGCTAAAAGAGTTTCGGATTCTTGTTGTTTTCCTATAAACTCCAAACCACCAAAGCTCTCACCGTCGAGCATCAATGGAAATTTCAGGATCCAGCGCTCGGGCAGCCCAGGGAGTTCGGACTTTTGCCATTCGGCGTGGTAGCCTTCGTGTAGCCAAGGCATATTCAGGTCCATCTGGACACGGTAGAGCCCGTGCTTTTCGGCGAATTCGACCAAGGTTTGCCAAAGAATGGTCCAGTCCCTGGTTCCTTGGAGTTGAACGACCTGCTCGTGCACTTTGGACTCGGCTCGATCTGGGCGGATGAGCAACGAGGTCACGAGACGCTCTAGGCGCTTGTAGAGAAGTTTGAACTCCCCGAAACCAAAGAGTTTCGATACGACGAGCGAGCCGATCGCAAAAGCCATGGTCGCAAGAGATATCCACTCGGATTTGAGCATCACACCGGCAACGGCACCGCTGGCGGTAATTGTCGAGAGCAAGGCGATGATCCCGACCAAGGCCCGGTCTTGAAAACCATGCCTCATCAAATGATGGTGCAGATGCCCTCGGTCGACAGAAAAAAGACTTCTGCCGGTTAGCTTCCTTCGCACGATGGCCATGGCTGAATCGAATAGAGGAATGGCCATCAAAACGATAGGGATGGTAATCGACATCGAGGAGTCTTTGGAAAACCAAGACCGCATCGTCAGGACCCCGAGAAACAACCCGATGAGCATGCTGCCGTTGTCACCGAGAAAGACACTTGCAGGGGGCAAATTGTAGAACAGGAATCCCAGCAGCGCACCGGCAAGAGCCGCCGAGATGATCGCTTCCATGTGGTTTCCGGTAAAGGAACTGATCGCTGCTACGGCAGCAAAAGCGATCCAGCCTACCGTAGCGCACATGCCATCGGCACCATCGATCAGGTTGATCGAATTGATGCACAGCAAAAGCCATCCCAGGGTGATTGGCCAAGCCATCAGTCCGAAATCGATCGGGTAACCGAAGACTTGGACGGTATCGATTGAAAATCCAAAGGAGATAATGCCCAAGCAAATAACGATTTGCATGGCCAGTTTTTGCCTGCCGAGCATTCCGAATCGGTCATCGACGAGCCCGAGCGTCGTGATGGCCAAGGCGCCTATTCCTAATGAAATGGCTTGCGAGGATTGTTGAACCAAATGGATCGATTGGCCGGGGAAAATCAAAAAAGCCAAAAGAACGCTGATCATCAGGGTCAAAAGCAAGACCACTCCGCCGCACCGGGCTACGGGTTGCGCATGGAGTTTGCGGCGTTTATCGGGATAATCGACTAGGCCAAAACGCAAGGCGTAATGGCGTACAAACGGAGTCAATGCGATCGACAGCCCTAGGCCGATGAGGGTTGCGACAAGTGGTAGAACTATCGGCGGAACGTTGGGGGGCACGGTATGCTTGAATCCGCAGCGTTGGGAATTTTTTTGACGATCTATCCTGCCAGGCGAGGGGTTCTCGCAAGGGACTCTCGCAAGGGGTCTTGTCGACCGACCCGGACGCGTTCCCTCTGAGCCGATCGTTGCGATCCCCTTGCACTGTTGTAATATCCTGGTTCACGCTCGGGCGCTTGGCTAGTCGCATCGGGCGACTTTGGCGATAAAATCCTTCCGGCTAAGACCTAATTCACAGAAAAACCCACCAACGAAACGGATCCTCGAATGGACTTTCGATTTTGTAAGCTCATCGGCCTATCGGCAACCCGACGGTTCCTGCTCTCCGCGTTGAGGATTGTAGCGATTTTGTCGGTCCTTCCGACCCACTCGCAGGTCCATGCGGCCGACCCGATGCTTTTGAAACTAAGTCCGCGATGGATCGATGGCTCAAGTTTCTGGTACTCCAAACCAATCGCAACAGGCCGCAAGGAGTTCGTCTGGGTCTCTCCGAGTGAAAAGAAAATCCTGCGTGCCGCCTCTCTTGAGGAACTCGAGAAGCAGGCTGGCGTCTCGCTCATGAACCGATCTGCCACGGGCCGAATCGAACCCTCGGAAACCTTGGACGAGGCCCGAATCGACATCGCGATCAAAAATGCCCTGCCTCAACCCGTCGAGCTGTTCTGGATCGACTTCCAGGGAGTCCCGAAATCTTACGGAACCCTTGCTCCTGGGGAATCGCGAGGCCAATCGACTTTCGCTGGTCATTCCTGGGCCGCCTCGCTCGACGGTAGAAAACCTATTTGGACCGGCCAAGCGACCGAAAAGGGACAGGTTCTAGAAATTCAGACGATGGAAATGGAAGCCGAGACACTTTTTCCAAGACGCGAAGCTCGCCGACGTTCCCAAGCAAGAGCACCGCGCGGTTCGGACGCGAATCGGCAATCCGAGAATCGTTGGAAGCTCGAGAGGAGCGATCATCAACTCCGCTTCATTTCCCAGGCAGGGAAAACCGTACTCGACACGGCGGATTTGGGGGATGCACAAGGAACCGAAATGAACCGATACGATCAGCCAATCTTCTGGTCGCCCAACCAGCAGTTCGCATTCACTCTCCAAATCGAACAAGGAGATCGTCGCGAGATCGTCCTTGTGGAGTCCTCTCCTAAAGACCAATTGCAACCCAAGAACAAGACGATCCGTTACGACAAACCGGGAGACAAGCTCGATCGACCTCAGCCGAGACTATTCGATCTTGAGTCGGGCAAAATGATCCCCTTGGACCCGACGCTCTTTGAGAATCCGTGGTCCATCGATCAAATCCGGTGGGATCAAGATGGGAACAGGCTACTGTTCGTCTACAACCAGCGTGGACATCAAGTCATCCGGCTCTTGGCCGTCGATCCTCGGACCGGTCAAGTCACCTCGCTGATTGAAGAAGCTAGCCCGACTTACATCGATTATGCCGCCAAGGCTTACCGCGAGTGGATCCAGGATGAGAAGGAAATCCTTTGGGGGAGCGAACGCGACGGTTGGTACCACCTGTACCGCTATTCGGCCGACGACGGAGAGTTGATCAACCAAGTCACCCAAGGGTCTTGGGTGGTTCGCTCGATCGATCGGATCGACCAAGAAAAACAACAGCTTTGGTTCTACGCTGGAGGAATCGCCTCCCAACAGGATCCTTACCATCGCCACTATTGCCGCGTAGATCTCGATGGGCAAAATCTTACTCAACTGACCCAAGGCGACGGCGATCATAGCGTCGAACGATCGCCCGATGGCCAATGGCTCATCGATACCTACTCGCGCGTCGATATGCCTCCGGTCCACGAGGTGCGTTCCGCCAGCAGCGGCGAATTGATCTTTGAACTCGAACGCAGCGATCCCCAAGGTCCCTGGACCGAGAGCAACAAGCCGATTCGTTTCACGGCCAAGGGACGCGATGGCACGACCGACATTTACGGATTGATCGTCCGTCCGAAAGTGATCGAACCGGGCAAGAAATACCCTATCATCGAGAACATCTATGCCGGTCCCCAAGACTCCTTCGTCCCGAAGGCCTACTCGGCCCTTTCGGAATACCACGATTTGGCCGACCAAGGCTTCGTAGTCGTTAAAATCGATGGAATGGGGACCTCGAACCGCAGCAAAGCATTCCATGATGTCAGTTATCGAAATCTGAGCGATGGAGGATTCCCCGACCGAATCCTATGGATGCAAGCCGCCGCGAAGGTTTATCCCGAGATGGATCTAGAGAAAGTAGGGATCTACGGTGGATCGGCCGGCGGTCAAAACGCTCTAGCCGCTTTGTTGTTCTTTGGCGAATTTTACGATGCGGCCGTAGCCGACTGCGGTTGCCATGACAATCGGATGGACAAAGTCTGGTGGAACGAACTCTACATGGGATGGCCCGTTGGACCTCACTACGAAGCGAACTCGAACGTAACGAATGCCCATCGACTCCAAGGGAATCTCCAGTTGGTCGTCGGTGAACTCGATACCAATGTCGACCCCGCATCGACCATGCAGGTCGTCGATGCATTGGTACGAGCCGACAAGGATTTCGAGTTGCTCTATATCCCCGGCGGAGGTCACGGTGTCGGCTCGTCCCCTTACTGCAAACGACGACGCGACGCGTTCTTCCGCCGCCATTTGCAATGACCTCACGGATCGGTTTTCGAATTGCCGGATTCTGAATCGCTGGATTCCGACTCGCTAAAGTTTGACCCTCTCGATGGAGGGTCAGATGGTGGGTCAAGCGAGTTCCGGTGGACCCATTGCGTTTTCTGGTCGCCTCGGACGATCCGGAAGTATTTGGAGATCGAGTCGATCGCATACTCCCTGCCGTTGGTCGCTCGGAGCAGATCCCCGATCGACTCGACGTGTTCGCCGAAGTTAGCCGTCGAAACCCGAGGAGAGGACTTTGGCCGACCGAAAATAGGGAACGCTGCAATGATGGCTACCATAGCGACGAGGGCGGCGTGGATGGTCATGACGTTGAATGGCCAAACCGTCAGCATTTCAAAGCCTTTGAAGTCCTCCTGCGAAGTTCCTTGGCGAATCGTAGGCTCCTCATCTCCCGAAAGGAAGCCGACTCGGCCCTCCGAAAAGGACTCGATCAACCGATCCGTCAATCGACGATTCCCACCATCGAGCAGGCCTAGATTCGAGACGATCGAACTGTTCGATACGATTAGCACCCTGCTCAAAGAACTCGTGTAGCGAAGTTCGCTCACCAGAGGCGTACCATCATCGGCCGCTAGGAGCACTCGCACCGGATCGTAATCAATCGCATGGATCCCATCGGCAATCGCCAAAAGTTCTTCGTCGTCGGTATTCCAGATTCTTTGGTCGATATTGGCTCCCTTTAGAGTCGGAAACCAGAACCTACGATCGGATTTGCGGGGAGGCGGAGGTGTGGTTCCTGGTGGATTTTGATTCGCAGTGGCTTTTCTTCTTGGTTTTGTGGGTGCAGGAGCAGCTGCCGGTGCAGGAGCAGCCGCCGGTGCAGGAGTTGCTGCCGGTGCAGGTGCTGCTGCCGGTGCAGGTGCTGCTGCGGGTGCGGGAGCCGCTGTTGTTGAACTCCAATCGAGTTCTTTGCGGAGCGCATCGAGTTTGAGTCCGTCGAACGGATCGAGGGAGGAACGGACTTGGATCTGGCTGTTTGCAATCGAAGGATCATCTGCCCATTCCCCGAGAAATCTCTTGACCTTGCGGAACGGGCCAGGAACATGCCTCCAGGAGAACCAAGGGGTAACGAGCAGCTCGCGTTGGGAGTCCCGAAGCGAATCCAATTGGCTCGATGCGATGGCTCCTTGGATCAGTCCACGAGCTTTTTGCGTGGGGTCCAAGTCGGAGTTTGGGTTGCTGGCGACTCGGTCCCAGTAGTCGGTATGTGGCGAGTAATCGCGACCGATGTAGACCAAGGTTTTGCCTCCAGTGCGAAGCCAGCGGTCGAGACAGTCCAAATTGGCCTTGGTGTGGAATGGAAAGTAATTCGGTGTCCAGATGATGGTTTGGTATTTTTCCTCCATCGAGGGACTCAACGACGCGAGCGTTTCGGTTGGGAGATCATGGGCTTTGACCATTTCTCGCAGGACGCTCATTCCCCCCGGACTGGCTTCGGCACTTTGCGATTCGCTCGTTCCATAGGCATCGGAAAGGTCCGATTTGCATCCACCGAGACTTGGAATCCCTAGGACCAAGAGGGCTAGCAGCGCAGATCCGACAAGGGTTGGGTTCTGCGGAAGAAGTGAATTTTTGATCGATTCCTCGACCTTCGCGAGATCGAGCCAAACCGTATCGAACTGCTCCTTGGTCAGTGTTCGCCGACCGAAATAGGCAGCTTCAAAAAGGCTCACGACGTCCCTCAAGCGGGATTGGAGATCGCGGTGGCCGTTGAGTTCCCGAAGATAGCGGTAGTTGGTTTTGCCTTTAGCCAGGGCAATGAGTTGGGCTTGGTCGAGTTCCACCAAAAGGTAGCTAAACAAAAAGACGATGGCTCGGGAATAGTCACCTTGATCCCGATACTCGGCGGCTTGGGCTCGCAGTCCTAAGAGTCCCTTCTCGATCTCTACGGGCAGATCGGAGTATCTGGCTTGCTGAGCCAGAACATCTTCTGTTTGGTGGGTTCTTTTCTTCCGGCGGTTGAACCAAACGGCAAGCTCTTGGTTTTTCGAAAGCCAGATGATCAACCAGAGGGCACCGATGGCTAGAGCGATCCAAAGCAGATAGGAAAAAAACTTGCTTGCTTTCTCCCAAAAATCGTCCCAAGAAGTGCTGGTGCTGTTTGTTGTACTGCTTGTGGTATTCCTGGATCTCGTTGAGTTGTTCCCGAATAACCAGGACCAAAAACTGTTGGACGATTCGTTTTGAGTCCAGCCGTCTCGAGACACCAAGTTATCCCGACTCAGTGGAGTGGCTTCGAATTGAACATCCTGTTCTTGTACATCGACCCATTGGGAGTTGGTGCCCCGTTGCAAGACGTCTTGGTCATTGAGGCGACCGATCTGGGGGTAAGCCGACGGGGCGTTCCAAGCGAGCCAAAAAAATGCCAAACCGATTCGAATGCTATTCCACACGGTTCCTTGCCTCCGCATCTTGAAACCTATTTGCTTCTGCTTTGAGCTTCAATTCCAATTCCCAGCCTTCGCCCCCGATGCGCGTATTCATGTAGAGCAGGAACCGAAGGATGGTTCCCCAAAAAGCGATGGCCCAAAGGGCCAGGGGGTAGAAGAACAGGTCCATCCACCAGCCCCATTCCCAAGCTCCGGCGAGCGAGCCTACCAAGAACACGAACGTCAGATTCAGAATCAGCAGGAAAGCAGCCGAGACGATGCCCGCGAAAAAGAAGGCTTGGAATAACTCGCCTCCGGCTTGATGCAATCGTTTCGATCTTTGCCCAAATAGCAACTGATTTCCCGATCCCTTGCGTTTGAGAGAAAAAATCGGGCACTTCTCCAGGAATAGAATCTCGGGTGCGAAGGGGCGAACGCTGCGGATCGCGGCGATCATCAAAGCCAACATCGCGATCCAGAAGGTTCCGACATAGGCGGCAAACTCACGGTTCCCGATGAAAAATTCGATCCCGCCAATCAACGCGATCATGGGAAAGATACCTCGAAGGATTCCAAGGACCCCGAAGACCGAAAGCCATTGCTTGCCGATGGCTTTAAGGGTTTGTTGTTTGGAGCTTTGGATTCCAAACATGAGGTTCCCTAGCTTGATCGTCACTCCCGCCATCGCCAAGGGAGCTTGGGTGTAGACCAAGATGGCCATGCATAGAAGGAATCGAAATCGAAACCAACCGTCCTTATCGAAAAGATAGCCGTTCATGACCATCGAGGAAGACAGGAGCAATCCGTTGAGGATAGCAAAGGGTAAAGCGCCCAGCAGGGCCGTTTGAAGAAGCGCTGGCCCGAATCGACGCACGACCGCTAAGCTCAGGTCGAGAAGCTCGTCGAGATTCCTTTGTTTGATGGCAATCGCCGTTTTATCCAATTGCATCGCGTTACCTTTCCAACCGTGGATACGGTTCGGTCGGTACCGATTCCGAGGGGTATCCTAAGACGCAAAAGTAGAACATCAGGAGCGAGGCGCTGGCAACGGAACAAAGGATTTTGACATAGTAAGGCAACGACGAAGGTGAAATGAAGCCTTCGGTAAATGCAGCAAGGAAGAAAAGGAGCACCGAGACTAGGATCAAGGGAAGCGCTTTCTCCGCATTTTTTTTGAAGGAGTCCAGGCGAGTCAAACCGTCGGTGGCGATCCATCCAAGTCCCAGCCGCAGTCCTGCTGCTGCCGATAGAGCGATTGCGGTCAGTTCAAAAACTCCGTGCGCTGTGACAAACTGAAAAAAATTGTCCCCTTGACTTACCCCGGGTCTGGCCATGTACCCGAAGGTCGCTCCTAGTGAGAGGGCGTTGTAAGCGAGTTTCAGGATGGTCGGTAGGATCAATGGACCGAGTGCAAAGCACTGCAGGCCAATGCTCGTATTGTGCTGAATGTAGAAAGCAGCGGAGCTGACGTACGTCTCGTAATTCCCTCTGAGTGGTTGCGAGTACATGCGTTCGATGGACTCGATCTGCTCGGTACCAACGATATTTTCGGCAAAGTTTGGGAAGAGGCCTTCGGCCCAACCCATGAAAGCGGCGATACTGAACATTCCAAAAAAGACGCTGAAGGCAATCCTTACACAGATGTCATTGAAGACAGCTTGCGGGGCCGTTTTAAAAATGAATTGGTACCAGCGCGACACCGGAAAGCTATTCGAGCTATAGAATCGGCTGTGGGATCTGGCAACGAGCCGCTGGAGATACTCGATGGTCGCCGGTGGCAATTTGAGTTGATCGGCCATGGCAAGGTCGGAACAAGCGTCCCGGTACAATGCGCTAAAATGCATTGCCTCTTGAGGCGTCCAACCCGAGATCGGTGTATCGCACATCTCGTCTAGGGAGAGCCAAGCCCTGCGCCGCTGCTCGACCAATTCGGCAGTTCTCATCGATCACTCCTTGGAGAGGTCAACATGGGGCGGTTTGGTTTCACATCTGCAGGACTCCGATTTTTTTCGTGGAATTTCCACTGCGCATCGTATTCCCGCTTGTACAAGGCACAGAGCAAAAGATCCGGGTCGCTCGCAGGTGGAACCCCGACCTTGTCGATGATCTCTTTGGTCAGTATCGCTGCGAGTTCACGTCTTCGTTGAGGAAGGACCCGATTGCGTCGCTCGACATACATCGCCACGGTTCGGAGCATGGTTCGCGACATTCGAAAGTTTGGGGCGATTGCAGGGATCAACGCATTGATCCCAGGATCATCGAGCCTCAATCTCGGCGGAACCCACTTGCGCTCGTCGATGACCACCATCGTGCCGGCAGCAAGATCCCCGAGTCGTTGAAGGCGTGAGGTCAACAGCATGCACAAAACAGCCACCCCAGCCGTCGGCACCCAATAAACCGGAGGAGCTTCGGCAACCACCATCTGCAAGGAAGCAAACGGGGCAAAATCACCCAAACGAAGAAAGTTGCGAATCGTCGCTTGGTAGGCGCTGATCGGACGCCCATCGGTCGAGAGCACCCGGAGTCCGCTGATCCGTTTGCCAGGTGTCTGTCCGTTCCAAATGGTTTCGAAAAATAGCCCGTAGAACCAATCGAAAAAGAAGTAACTCAGCACCAAGAGAATACCGCCGAGCATGTTCAAACTCGGCAGTAAGCTTGTGATCCCCAAGCATGTCAGGAAAACCGCGAGGGCGGTTAGAACCGCAGCACGGATGGAAATGTCGAGAAAAAACGCTGGAAATCGTCGAAAAGGACCCGCCAACCGGTACTCGAACTGGATGTTCTCTGGCGTGATGACTTTGGCGGTTAAATCCAGTGCAGCCTCAGCACTCATTTCTTTACTTTCACAAAGCGGGCGACCTGCAATCCGGTACGATTGTACCATAACAAGACTCCCGAAACGCCATCGCGATCTAGCCTTCGAATGCGTTTTTTGGTTTGATGGCCCTTTGGTCTGACGTCGGTCTGGCGGCCGTCTGGCCTCGGAGCCGATTCTTCTCGGTGTGTTACGCTGGAATTTCAGCAGACCCGTTTTTTTGATAAACTAACGGAAGCCCGTCCAAATCCTACGAAGCCGAATCCTACCTATCTGTTTGTTCCAACCTCCAAGCCACCCCAGGTGCTTCGATGAATTCCCAATCCAGAGATAGTTTCAACCGCCGCGAGTTCCTTTCGACCAGCGGCCTGATCGCCGCAACGGGTCTAACGGCAAGCGGTTTGTTGGCTGGTTCAAATGCCTTTGCATCCCCCTTGGTCCGTCCGATTTCGAACCCCGAAACGCTTGTTAAAACACTCTTCGACTCGTTATCCGAGAGCCAGCGGCAAACCGTCTGTTTCGATTGGGACTACACCACCAAGGATCGGGGA
>Ga0208086_1000543_pt1 | contig 11360 bp, 8 predicted proteins | sample LakMenEpi06Jul10_FD_150675 | JGI IMG/M metagenome (GOLD analysis project Ga0208086, IMG submission 150675) | Freshwater microbial communities from Lake Mendota, WI - 06JUL2010 deep hole epilimnion (SPAdes) | ecosystem: Environmental > Aquatic > Freshwater > Lake > Epilimnion/Euphotic zone ...
CGAGACGAACGTGGCTGCGAGGACTCGCGAGCGTGGCGAAGCGGCACCTGATGATGGTCGCGGCGCGGAATCTCTCGACGATCATGCGGGCGATCATCGGAATCGGTGGTCCGAGGAGCCTGCAGGGGCTCCGCGCGCTTCTGCAAACCGCCCGGACTCACTTCGAGCGGCTCCTGTCGGCTCTGGATCGCCTGGTGGCGGTGCTGGTCGCGCCCATAGCGCCGTGGTCGCGAGCCATCGGCGGCTGATGATCAGACGGTCAGAGACTCAGAAAACGACTTGGGCCACGGGCTGCTAAGATGTGTTGATGGTCATTCAAGCCTTTCCAAGCGATACCGAGGTGAGTCGATGAGCATCCGTTCCAGGATTTCCGGCATGTTACGCGGGGTGCTGCGAAGGTCTGGCCGTGAAGTGGTTCCGTACGATGCGCAGCACTTCTACTTCCTGCAACGCTCCCGGCTGATGGCGGCGCGGGGAATCAACCTCGTGCTGGACGTGGGCGCCAACACCGGGCAGACCGGGCTTGAACTCCGTGAGCAAGGGTATCGCGGACGGATCGTGTCCTTCGAGCCGCTTTCCGGACCATTTGCCGAGTTGTCGCGCGCGGCCGCCCTGGATGGTAACTGGGAGGCGGTGCAAACCGCCCTGGGCGCGGAGGCGGGCTCGGCCGAGATCAACGTATCCGGGTCCCTGCCCAGCAGCTCGCTTCTGCCCATGTGTGGGCGGCATGTTTCGATGCTCCCTCAATCGCAGTACGTCGGAACGGAGACCGTACGGATCGGCCGCCTGGACGATCTGCTGCCGGGCCTGACGCGCACCGGCGAGCGCATCCTGCTCAAGGTGGACACCCAGGGCTTCGAGTTGGCGGTGCTGCGCGGCGCGGCGGTGTCGTTGCGGCAAATCGAGCTCGTGCAATTGGAGGTGTCTTTCACCGATCTTTACGAGGGGGCGCCCAAGTACCACGACGTCATGCGGCATATGGATGAGCAGGGATTCGACCTGGCCGGCATCTCCCCTTCGTTCTTTGAACAGCGGACATTTCAGTTCCTTCAGGCAGACGCCATCTTCTCGCGCCGCGGCGCAGTCCAATCACCGAGGATCAATTGATGACAGGCACGGCATCAACACGAGATCTGCCCCGCCTCCTCTATGTCTCCGACGTTGCGGTGGAGCCAACAACCGGCGGAGAGGCGCTGCTGCATCGCCTCTTCGGAGAGTACCCGTCCGACCGCCTTTGTTTCGCACTCGGGAATCTTGCAACCGGAGTTCGAGGTTTTGAAAAGCCGCCGAGCGGAGACCTGCCGGGGCGCCCGCGTCAAGTCGGCTTCCGCGTCGGCTGGGAACGCCCGCTCTACACGCGGTTCACCAGAGAATACGCGGCGCTGCTGACTTTGACCGCCGCCGGCCGTCGCCGCAGGGTCATGGCGGTGGCCCGCGAGTTCAAGCCCGAGGCGATTCTTTCAGTCACGCAATCCTTCTCCTGGATCACCGCCGCCAGCCTGGCGGAGCAACTGCGGATACCACTGCATCTGATCTTGCATGATGAGTGGACGTCGTCCAACCCCATGCCCCGTTTCCTGCGTGCATGGAGCGAGCGGCTTCTAGGCAGAATATATCGTCAGGCCGTCAGCCGGCTCTGCGTCTGCCCATATACGGCGGAAGTCTACGAACGGCGGTTTGCGGCAGCGGGCTCCGTGCTCTATCCGTCGCGCGGACCCGATTCAATTGTTCATGATGCCCCGGCAGAGTCCCTGCGCGACCCGGACGCCCAGATGGTGGTGGGTTACGCGGGCTCGCTGCACTCGGCGGGTTATGCCAAGGGCGTCGTAGCCATCGCCGCCGCGCTGGAGCCCTTCGGCGGTCGTGTCCTGGTTCATTGCACTTTGGGCGATGACAGCCGCCGGCGGATGGGGCTCGACCGGCCCAACATCGAGGTGCGCCCCTTTGTCGCGCCGAACCTGCTCGGCGGGATTCTGCGCAAGGAGTGCAGCGTCCTGTTCTGTCCCATGTCGTTCGACCCGGCCAACGAACTGGCGTCCTGCACCAGCTTTCCCAGCAAATTGACGGACTACACGGCCGTAGGGTTGCCGCTGTTGATCTGGGGTCCTCCCTACGCCTCCGTTGTGCGCTGGGCCACGGACAACGCGCCCATTGCCGAGGTGGTTGACACGCAGGATCCCCAGACGCTAACGCAAGCAGTCCATAAACTGCGCAATCCGGAATATCGATACAAGATGGCTGAGATCGCGTTGGCGGCCGGCCGGCGTTTTTTCTCTTACGAGGCGGCGCGGGATCTGTTTTTCGATGCCGTGCGCAAGAGGAGCATCTAGCGACGCGAGCCACGTCAGGCCCGCTCCGGGTTACCGGCTCATCGGGGTTGATCGGCTCGGAAGTCGTCGAGTATTTCACGCGGAACGGATGAAGGGTCCACGGCGTTGATAACAACCACCGTGCGGATTTCTTTGGCCCCGCCGGCGACACCCGCTGGAACCAGAAGCGCCTGCTTGAGCGCAATCCCACCCTCACCCAGCATGAACCGGATATCCGCGACCGCGGTCGCGTGGCAAGGCTGGTGGCCGAACTCAAACCCGACCTGCTCGTGCATACCGCCGCGCAGCCGAGCCACGATCTGGCCGCGTCCCACCCCTTTGACGACTTCGATGTCAACGCCGGCGGCACCCTCAATCTGGGGTCAATCGGGGATTTTTGCGGGTAACCGCTTGAGGGAGAATGCCTCCTCCCCCCGGACGCCCACCCCGTGTTCGACACCGAACTCTACCAGCGTGCACTCGGCCTAGTACTACTACGTTATCTCAGCTCGAGTCTGTTCTTGATCGTCGGTGCCTGATTTGTCGGTCGCAAGTGGGGCAGTGGTAGAGCCAGTATGAGAGGCACGAATGAAGGAGTCGGCGAAGTCTGGGCAAGGTCAACCCGGAATCCGCTTTTTTCGGCGGAGTTCGACGAGAAACGCATATGCCGGCAGCGTGAGCGTGACGTGATGATGCCATCCTCGCCAGGAGCGTCCTTCGAAATGGTCGAGAGTTCGTCCTTCAGTTCTTTGTAGGAGTGCTCGACCCCCCAGCGGTTCTTGACCAGCCTGACAAGGTATTGCTTCGACGTCGACTCGGGGAGATTGGCGAAGAAAAACTTCGCTGGGGCGTCTGCCCCGATCGGCCACTCGGCGATCAGCCAGCAGGCGGCCAGGGGCTCGGCACCTGCGCTCGTGCGATGGGCATGGCGCACCCGCCAGACGGCAAACCGACTCGAGATCGGCCCCTTGCTCCCCTGCCGCCAGATCACTTTGCGAAAAGAATCCTGCCGTGCGAGAGCCCATTCGGCCACGCTCGCCGACTCGACGGATCGCTCGATGATGTTTGCGGGGCCGGGGGTGGCCGGCCAATCGCGCCTTGGAGGCCGACCTCTCCGAGATCCTCGTCTGCATCGATCACCTTCAGGGTGCTGTCGATTCCGAGGCACCACTCCATCCCCATTGCATCGAGTTCGCGACGAAACGCCGTGACGGAGCCGTAGGCGCTGTCGGTGAGCACCGGTCCTTTCAGACCGCGGGCCTACATCCCCGATCGCACTTCGCCGAACCAGCGCCGCTGGGCAGACAAGGATCCAGCAGAGCAGCGGGCCGTCTACAGCGTGCGAAGGCGCACGCAGAGCGAGCGAGGCAAGCAGCTCTCGCGACTGCGAAGCGAGTGCACGGAACGATCCTTCGCGCATGTCTGCGACACCGGCGGCTGATCATCAGACGGTCAGAAACACAGAGATCGACTTGGGCCACGGGCTGCCAGGCTCCCAGTGCTCCGTCAGGTCGCTTTCTTCCGCCTGCCCCCCCTGTCTCACGAAACCAAGCGCCGTTCCTGATCATGCTCTGCAGTCCGCGCACCAAACAGCGAAAGCAGATCCACGCAGTCATCGAGTTCCCCTTTCCGGCCCGGGCCGGCAGAAGCGGATCAGCAGAGAGATCAGCGAACGCACGAACCATTGCAGGAGCAACGCGGCACACGCGGCTACGACGAAGGTCGCAAGCCAAGTGCTCGGGGTATTGCTCCTCTCGGCCGCGGCAGCGAGTGACACGGGGCTTATTCTCGGAAGGCCCGCGCACCACGACAGCAGCCATGACCACCCGGTCGCGGCAACCACGCCCACCACCACTGCCCAGATGAACGTAGGCAGAAGACTCACACCGCGTTTGGCATCATCGACAAGCCGATTCCCCCGTTCCATCGATCTTTGGCTTTGAGGCCGAGGGATACACTTCCAGCCCCAGCCGCTCTGCCGCGGCGATCAGGTCCGGCGTGCCGGGGTCACCGTCGTCGAAGCCGTAGAACGCCACCCCCGGCATCCGTGGATACTCTTTCTTGACCGCCCTCACGAGCACCGACAGATCGTCCGCGGTCATCCGTCGCCCGGCTTTGTCGGCGGCGGCCGCGACGTAGCCAAAGCAGACGATGCACCGATCGATGAGCCCTGCCTTCTCCACCGCGTTGACACGATCCCTGATGCCGTCGAGCGTGAGCCCGCCGACGTCGGGAATGAACGTGTACCCCTCGATGATCGCCAGATCGAACGTGCCGTCGGCGAGGAGCGCGAGGAACGTCTCGTCGGGCTGCGTGACCCAAGCCACCACGAGGTTGTCGGGCCAGGTGACCCGCGCGGCCCGGTAGCCCTCGGCGGCCAGCTTGCTCTCCTCCGCGAAGCGATCGCTCCCCGGATTCCACTCGTCGATTCCCACGCCCGCAAAGCGAAACGGCTTGCCGTCGATGAACGGCTCGCACTGATCCCGGTAGTACTCCGACTTCCCCTGCGAATACTCCGACTGCGGTCCGAAGGCCCACTTGAGTGTGACCACGCCCTTGCCTGACCAGTGCTCCGCCACGTCCGCCTCGACGAGCGACGTGATCAGGTTCATGCCGACGTACACCTCCGGCCGGGTGTCGAGGAACTTGGGCTGGAACCAGGCCCGCACAGGCACGGGATGCCGGGGCGCCGCCGGCTGCGCGGCGTTCCCGCCGCGCGGCGCGACCGCCAGGCCACCCACCGCCACGAGGAGGCTGGCCACTGCCCCGCTCCTTCTCCGCAACCGTTCCATCGCTCCTCCGCTCCCGACGGTCCGGACCTCGTCAGCGTCATCCGCGCCGCACACCGCCGGACGCCGAACGTCTCGATTCTCGGCAGGGCACGGGCCGCTGCAACCCCGGTTCGCTGCGCCCGTCACACGAAGCGCACCTCAAGATCGCGGAAGCCTTTTCGACTCATTTCGATGGGGTAATGGATGTCGTCCAAGGACGTGATCAGGCCGACCGGTACCGACCAGTCGTCACCATCGTCAAGGAGCGTCGGTGTCGACGTGTCGTAGAGAAACTCCCACATTCCGTTGGGATACTGTCCGAGGACGACTTCGTAGTCCAGCGAATCAGCCCACAGAACCTCGAGCGATGGGTTGTCATAATAGACGTTTCGCCGCGGCGGACGGCCATCAACGGCGACGCCATGCTCCGACATGCGGATGGCACGCGAATCGAGGTGAGCCAGCATCCGCTTCGCGCGGGGAATTTCGCGAGCCGGATGGTGCATCTGGAAAACAAGCCCTACGGCCGTCTGTCTTGCAAAGTCAACGAGAAGGTCCGGCTGAACAACGAGCGGAGAGTCTTCGGGGTAAAGCCTTATTCCGTCGACGGCAATCCCAGTGACGGCGCCGCCAGGGAGCCCGCCCGAAATATGCCTCAAGATATTTGACTTGTCAGCAACGTAGGTCATCCATCGGCCAGGAGGTGCACGGAAACTGACTGCCAGCAGGCTGGGGCACACCCCATCCTCAATCGTTTCGCCAGTCTTCTCGGTCATCATGGCACCTTCGGCTTTGGAAAGTTTGAAATCGGCCCAGGGGGATCGGAACGTTTCCCGGTCAAGTAATCGATACGATGTTGATTGAGTTGTCGTACCGCCTCTGCGTTCTCCCGATACGCTGTTACCGCCGTAACGCGATAGTACTCGAGAATGGCTTTCCGGTACTCGGCGGGGAGGTCGAGGAAATCCTGAAGCGGTCGCCGCTTGTCTTCCTTGTCGGAAAGGACGTCTGTTGCCAAGTCCCGAAAGGATTTCGGAACCTTTCCATAGGCTTTTTGGGCTTGGTCGAACTCCCAACCCCTGCGGAGCGCCTTGGCGTCGAGGACGCCGTCGGAGTTCGGCGGCGGTACGTCGTCTGCCGGGGGTTGATCAGTACCGCCGCCTTCCGGTTTCTCATCTGATTCCGTGCTCGCGAATACCAACCAGCCATCGGCGTCATCTCCTGCCTCCCCGCCGGAGCCAGCCACTTGGATATCGAGTAACGGAAGACCCAGATCGACAGCGGGCGATCCGCCCGCGGGCAGCGGCGAGGGGCGATCGCCAGAGCCCAGCGGTGCCGTGCCATGCGACGCTCCGGGAGAAACGAGAGGGCGGAAGTGGCGTCCGATTGCGAATTCAACGGCTGCATGGAACCTTCGTTCTTTCCCGCCCTTTTGCCCATCGCCACCGTCGGCCCACTCATCGGCGACTCCCCTACCCCCGCTCGGAGAGGATCGCCTCGGCGGCGAGGCGGCCGCTGGCAAGCGCGCCGTTGATCGAGGAACTCGCGCACCAGTCGCCGGCCACGAAAAGGCCTTCGGCCACGCGCGGGCTCGCCGGCCGGAGGCGGCGGGCGGCCAGAGTCTCTTCGGGAAGGCTGTTGGGGACGTGGACCGTTTCCAGATGGCGCCACGCCTGAACGCCCGCCCCGAGGAGCTTCGTCGCTTCCCCTTTCACCACGGCGATCGCCTGCGCATCGGGAAGCGTGCACTCGGGGCGCACCGTCACGAGGATGAGCGCCGCACCGGCCGGCGCGTAGCCAGCGGAGACGTCCGACGGCACGGAGAGATTGTCGATCGCGCCGCGCGGGTCGGTCCCCACGACCAGAATCGGCCGATCGAGCGGCGACTGCGGCGCGGCGAAGGCGAGCATCCGCGTCGACTTCCACCGCCGTGGCGTGGAGACGAGCCCGGGCACGAGCCGGGCAGCGACCTCGGCGTCGGTCGCCACGACGACGCTCCGCGCCGAGAGTGTTTCCCCACCCGCAAGTGTCACGCCCCCGGGGACGATCGACTCGACGCGGGCGCCCAAGCGAAGGGCGCCGGAGGGAAGCGCGGCGGCGAGCTGCGCAGGGATCGCCCCCATGCCGCCGGCAGGGAGGCCGGCGCGGCCGAGGGCGAACATCGCGAAGGTGAAGCCGAAGATCGTGTCGCTCGTCTCGAGGCCGTGCTCGAGGAAGACCCCGCCGAAGAACGGGGCGAAGAAGCGGGCGATGAAGGCGTCGGAAAAACCGCTCGCCACGAGCCGGTCTCGCGTGCTCCGCTCGCCGGAGGCAACCGGAAGCTGGGGATCGAGTCGGCCGGCACGAAACTCTTTGAGCAGCGCACTCCGCAGCCGGGCGGTGCGGAGGCCGTCGGCGATGCCGACCGTGCCCGACAGGAGCGACTTTACGGCAGCCAACGGGCGGCGCCACGGATCGCTCAGCTCGCGGAGCCTGCCCCCATCGACGACGAGCGCTCCCGGCTCGAACCAGCCGAAACGCAGGGCCGCCAGATCGAGTTGCCGTCGCCCCTCTTGGTAGCCCTCGAGATAGACCTGGAAGCCGCGGTCGATCCGGAATCCCTCGAGCACGTCGGTGGCGACTCGCCCCCCGGCTCGGTCTCCCGCTTCACAAACGAGCACACTCCGCCCAGCCTTGGAAAGCTCCCGGGCGCAGGCGAGCCCGGCAAGCCCGGCCCCCACGATGATGCAGTCGACGTCGGTCATGATGGGCTCGGCGAGAGGAAACAGAAGATCTGGAAAGATCGTAGTTCATTCACCCCCGATCTTTCATCATCCCCCCAAAGCGCCGAAGGAGGGGTCGCCCCTGCCGTCGAGCCGGCGTAGCCGACAAGCGGAGCCCGGAAGGCGAAGCGCAGGCGGGTCCGAGTGAGCGGAGGGCAGGATGCCCTCTAGGTAGTCCGGCGTGACGGCAGGGGCGACCCCGACCCAAGCGCGACCTGGGAACAAAAAAACCCCGTCGGCCGCCCGAACGGGCGACCGACGGGGTGCGAATCGCAAATGGCTCAGAGCGGGCGAACGACCGACTGCGTCCGGTAGTAGTCGAGGAGCGTCTCGATCGAAAGCACGCCACCCCCCATGCCGCTCTTGTTCACGCCGCCGTAGGGGACGCCGCGCGGGAAGACGTTGTGGGCATTGATCCAGCTGTTGCCTGCCACCATCGACTCGGCGACCCGGTTGGCCCGCGACAGGTCGGTCGTCCAGACACTGTTGGCGAGGCCGTAGTCGGTGTCGTTGGCCATCGAAACGGCCTCGTCCTCGCTGCCGAACTGGGCGATGTAGGCGACCGGTCCGAAGATCTCCTCGCGGGCGGCGACGTTGTCGAGGGTGCCGGCCAGGAGAGCGGGCTTCACGTAGAAGCCGTCATGGCCGGAGACCTCGGCCGCCCCACCGGCGAGCACCGCCTCGGCTCCCTGGGCCTGCCCCTTCTCGAGGTAGCCGAGGACGCGCTGCCGCTGCTTGGCGTTGACGACCGGCCCCATGCCGGAGGCGTCGTCCATTTGATAGCCGACGTGAACGCTCCGCAGCCGCGACTTGCACTCGTCGACGAAGTCTTTGTAGATCTTCTTGTGGACGATCCAGCGGGTGGCATCGCAGCAGACCTGCCCCGAGTGGAAGGTGATCGCGTTGACGAGCTTCTGCGCGGTGCCGGCGATGTCGACATCCTCGAAGACGACAGCCGCCCCCTTTCCGCCGAGCTCCAGTTTGACCGGCACGAGATTGTGGCCGCAGGCCTGGCCGACGAGCCGCCCCACCTCGGGGGATCCGGTGAAGCTCATGTGCTTCAGCCCGGGATGCTTCGAGAGGGCGGCGCCGGCACCGCTCCCCGTGCCGGGGATGACGTTGATGACGCCGTCGGGGATGCCGATCTCACGGGCGAGTTGCCCGAGGTAGATCGCCGAGAGGGGCGTGTCCTCGGCCGGCTTGATGACGACCGTGTTGCCCGCAGCAAGGGCCGGTGAGACACCCCAGCCGATGAGGAGGAAGGGGAAGTTCCAGGGGAAGATGAAGCCGCACGGGCCCCAGGCGTGGCGGACGGTGCGGGCGTCATGGCCGGAGACGGCGAGCGTCGTGCGGTGTTCGACGTGGAGAGCCATGTCGGTGAAGTAACGGAGCGTGTCGATGAGGTTCTGCACGTCGCCGAGGGCGTGGGCATGGATCTTGCCCGCGTCGAGGGCCTCGATCTGACCGATGATCGGCTTGTGCTTCTCGACGGCATCGGCGAGACGGTGGAGCAGCGCGCCGCGCTCGTTGGCGGGCATCGTCGCCCAGCCGCTCTTTTTGAAGGCGTGGGCGGCCGCACCGACGGCCCGGTCGACATCCTCGGACGAGAGGCAGCAGAACTCGGCGAGCGTCTTGCCGCTCCCCGGGTCGATCGTCTTCATCGTCTCGCCCGTGGAGCCGGCGACATCCTTGCCCCCCACGATCCCCTTGAGCGGTGCAGTCGCGAGAAACTTTTCAACTTCGGGAAGGAGCTTGGACGCGGCCATGAGATGGATTCTCCGGGGAACGGACACGAAGGCATGAAAGGTGGGGAGCGCCAGTGCGTCGACCGCCCCCACCCGGACTCCATCTTCGGGCGCCACCCCTCGGCGATGCAAGCCGCCCCTGCCGCGCCGCGGTGTCAGCGTTGGCTGCCGAGAAGCCTTCCCATCCACCGGCCGGTCGCTTGACCACTGCAGGCGGCCCCCTCGACACGCGGGCCCTTGAAGGCGTCGCCACAACAGGCGATCGGCGGCGCTGCCGCAGGGGACACGAAGGGCGCCGGCACGATGACGCGCGGCTGCGCAAACTTCCAGCGCTGCAGCGATCGCTCGACGACGGTCGCGTCGCCGATCCACGGCCTGGCAAGCGCCTCGATCCCGGCGGCCACGACGGCTTGATCGGCGTCGAAGTGCTCGCGACTGTAGTCACCGGAGGCATGGATCGTGAGGGCCGGCACCGTCGAGATCCCCTTCTGGAGATTGTCCCCCACCCAGGCGATCGGCCCCGACGCGAACTGAATGCCCCCCGGCGCGGGCACGAGTGACGGACGGTCGAGGACGAGCATGAGCGCGAAGCAGGGGTCGTAGTCGACCCCACGGAGCGTCTCGACCGCAGGGCCGTCGAGGCGTTCGAGCGCACCCCCGGCAGTGAACAGATCGAGGCTTTGGGGCACCGGGCAGGAGAGCACGAGCCCCCGCGCCACGAGCGTCACCGGAGCCTCTCCCTCCTTCACCTCGAGCATGACCATCACCCCGCCATCGGCGATCGCCACCGCGGCGGCCCGCACCCCCGAGCGCACCTCGACCAGGCCGGCGGGAAGGCCCGCGGCGAGCCTCTTGGGGAGATCGGTCATGCCCCGCGTGCCGCACCAGCGGGCGTGGCCATCACCGGCCGGCTCGAGTGCGCCGCCGGGTGCCTCCACACGGGAGAAGCCGTCGCACCAGGGACGGACGGCACCGGCAGCCTCGGCCTCGGTCACCGTCGCCCCGAACGCGCGGGTGCGGACGGTGAAGAACTGGGCGCCGTGGTCGCAGACGGCCGCGCCGAGGCGCCGCGTCGCCATCCGGCCGCCGATGCCGCGGGACTTCTCGAGCACGATCGTCCGACAGCCCGCCTTGGCGAGCTCCGTGGCGGCGGCAAGGCCACTGATCCCGGCGCCGATCACGATCGCATCGACTCGGTCGACGGTAGGCGCGTTCATCGGGTCACCGCCGCAGGTGCCGGCACGGGAAAGAGCAGCCCGAGGAGGTCGCTGGTGCAGGGGACGCGGCTCGAGGCGAGGAGTTCGCCCGTGCTGCAGCCGGCCATCGCGCCGATCACCTCGGCGGAAGCCCGGACGCGTGCGAACACGTGGGCCTTCTCCGGGGGGAACTGCGACGCGTAGCAGGCGATCGACTCGAGCTTCCGATCGAGATGGCCGTCGATATCGACGACGAAGGGAAAGTGACCGGTGGGGATCTGCGGAATGCTGGGGGTGAGGAAGTAGGTGAGGAGATGCGGGACGGTGTGGACCGGCAGGCCGTCGAAGACGTCATCCCACTTGCACAGCCGCGAGTAGAAGACGGCCGCCTCGGTGATCGCCACCGCCTGAGCATGATCGGGCGAGGCCAGCGGCGTGCGGTCGCCGAGACCGAGGACGAGCCGGGGACGGTGACGGCGAAACACCCGCGCCAGCGCCACCCGGACATCGAAGGCATCGAACAGACGCCGGTTGGCGAAGCCGAGGTGCTCGCGGTGGACGACGCCGAGCCGGCGGG
>Ga0208086_1000555_pt1 | contig 11253 bp, 20 predicted proteins | sample LakMenEpi06Jul10_FD_150675 | JGI IMG/M metagenome (GOLD analysis project Ga0208086, IMG submission 150675) | Freshwater microbial communities from Lake Mendota, WI - 06JUL2010 deep hole epilimnion (SPAdes) | ecosystem: Environmental > Aquatic > Freshwater > Lake > Epilimnion/Euphotic zone ...
GCCGGTGCTGGCGGTCTTCTCCTCAACGCCCCTGCGGGGGAATGGGTGGGCTGGTCTGTGACCCTGGTCGGAGCACTACCACCTTCCTGAGACCAGACCATGCCCATCTCCGATTCTGCCGCCAGCGAGCTGGCGCAGCTGCTCCGTAGTGGCACCGCCGGGGAGCTGATCCCTGAACTGGTGCGCCAGGGACTTCAGGCCCTGATCGAGGCCGAGGCTGCTGCTGCCCTCGGTGCTGATCGTCACGAACGCACCGCCCAGCGCCGTGGTCACCGCAATGGCAGCCGTGATCGCCTGCTGGCCACGCCAGCTGGCGACGTGCAGCTGCGCATTCCACGCTTCCGCACAGGGAGCTTCTTTCCCTCGCTGCTGGAGCCACGCCGCCGGGTGGATCGAGCCCTGTGGGCGGTAGTGATGGAGGCCTACGTTTCTGGCGTGTCCACCCGCAAGGTCGACGAGCTCGTCGCCGCTCTGGGGTGTGAGAGCGGCATCTCCAAATCGGAGGTGAGCCGCATCTGCCAGGGGCTGGACACCCAGGTGCAGGCCTTCCTGCAGCGGCCCTTGGAATTCAGCCGCTACCCCTACGTCTACCTCGATGCCACCTACCTGCATGGCCGAGATCCAGCCCGCAGGCAGGTGATCTCCAGAGCCGTGATCGTCGCTGTTGGTATCACCGCAACAGGCCAGCGCGAGGTGCTCGGCATTGAAGTGGGCGACAGCGAGGACGAGGCCTTCTGGACCGCCTTCCTGCGGCGCCTGCGCGAACGTGGGCTAACAGGGGTGCAGCTCGTGATCAGCGACGCCCACGCTGGCCTCAAGAAGGCGATCGCCCGGTGCTGCCAGGGCAGCAGCTGGCAGCGCTGCCGCGTGCACTTTGCCCGCAACCTCCTGGTCAAGGTGCCCAAGGGCAGCCAGGACATGGTGGCGGCCGCCCTGCGCTCGGTGTTCGTTCAGCCCCAGGCCCAGGCGGTGGAGCAGCAGTGGGAGCAGGTGATCACGATGCTCAGCGAGAAATTCCCGGCGGCCGCTGCCTTGATGGAGCAGGCCAAAGAAGACGTGCTGGCCTTCCGCCGCTTCCCGAACGAGCACTGGCGCAAGATCTGGAGCACCAACCCGCTGGAGCGGCTGAACAAGGAGATCAAGCGCCGCACCCGCGTCGTCGGCATCTTCCCCAATGACGCCGCGATCATCCGGCTGGTGGGAGCGTTGCTGCTGGAGCAGCAAGAGGAGTGGCAACTCGATGGCCGGCGGGTGTTCTCTGAACTCTCGATGGCCAAGCTGGACAACACCAGCGATCAGCTCCAAGATGAACAAACAGCTGCACTAACTGCAGCTGCCTGATCACCACGCTGCGATCAGGTCACAGGCCTCGGGATTTACACCACTCCAAGGGACGCGACCCCGCGCAGCAGCGGCGGCTTCTTCCGCTACAGCCGAAGCCAGAACCCTTTCGGGCAGGCCTTGTTTGCGCTAGTCGCCCGCGACCTGCTGCGGCTGACCGAAACGCCACAGCGAGCCGGGGCCCTGCTGGCCGGCCTGGCCACGACCTCACAACCGGACCATGTTGGCTTTCAGTACTGAAGCAACCGGGTGCTGGGACCAGGCCTACTGCGGTTTTAGGCCGCCCAGCCCAGCGTGGAGGCCCGCTCCGATGACCTGGCCCATGAGCTCTGGACCCTCACCGCCCAAGCTGTTGCGAATGCAGGCGATAAACCCAGCGCTGGTGCGGGCACGTTCGGCAAGATGCGGGGTTGAGGAGCTCCATATCAGTCAAACGCACCAAAACCCGGAGTATTGGCTCCGGTCTTTGCCTGCTCAGCCGTGGTGCCCGCAAGGTCGTCGAAGCGAAGCTGTGCGTGTTTGCTGCGTGTTTGCTGCATAAGAACAGCATGATCGATTTCAGCTCAGAAGATCTATAATCGTGAGGCGCAGTTGACGGTGCTAGCACGTTGGGCCAAGTCACGAGTGGGAGATTCCGAAGGGTCCAATGCATTGAGTTCGCTAAGAGCGTGCTCCGCAGACGCACGTTCACCCACGCAGCGCGACCTTAATGCAATTAAGGTAAATAGTCCTAAATTTTTCTCTACCACCAATGTCAGTTCTCAATCGCTCGCTGCGCGCAGGCGTCGCTGCTCTATCTCTGAGCTTGTTGGCTTCAACAAGCGCTTTCGCAGGGGGTTCCACAATGCCCTCCAAGGACATCGTCGACACGGCTGTTTCTGCGGGCAGCTTCAAGACGCTCACAACTGCGCTCGAGGCAGCCGGGCTCGTCGAAACCCTTAAGGGGAAAGGCCCATTCACCGTTTTTGCCCCCACCGATGAGGCCTTCGCGAAACTGCCTGAAGGCACACTGAAGTCGCTGCTGATGCCTGCGAACAAACAGAAACTAAAGGCTATTCTTACTTATCATGTCGTGGCCGGCAATGTGAAAGCCGCCGATGTCATCAAGCTCTCGAGCGTGAAGACATTGAACGGTCAGTCGGTCACGATCAAGGTCGTAGGAGGCAAGGTTTTGATCAACGGGGCCACCGTCGTCAAGACTGACATTGCAGCGACGAACGGCACCATCCACGTGATAGACACCGTACTGATGCCAAAGTGATCTGCTGTTAAACGGATTGAAAGGGTGCCGCGCCTGGCCGCGGTACCCCAACGTACAGTCATGGACAATCGGAGATTGATCTTCGGTACAGGCAAAGCTGGCCCAATCTTTGTGAACGGCCTCAGTCGTCATGGCTTGAATCACCGAGAATGGCACTGTCATCGAGCGGCAATCTGATGGTGGGCAAGGCCTACACCGCCCTGTTGGGCTTGGAGCCCGGCGATGAGTTCGAGATCAAGCTCGGCCGCAAGCAGATCCAGCTGCTGCCGCTTGGTACTGCGGAAGAGGAGGACACAGCCGAGGCGGCGTGATTGGGGGTGGAGCCCGCGCTCGTTTGCATAGGCACGGGCTCCGCGGCGCGCTTCTATTCAGGCCTCAGATAGCTCATCGCGCGGACCAGCAGGGCTGTTGACAGACCTTCCCCATCCTGGCTGGATGGCGGATGCTGGGACCACTGCCTGCGAGATCAACCGCCGTGCCAGGATTCCACATCACCACCCAGGACGATCTGCCCGGGCCCGATGGGGATGAAGCCCTATGGGCTGTTCGTCAACGAGACGGAGTACGGCAACCGCCGCTTCCTGCGCACCAACGTCCATCCGGCCATTAGGGGGCCTGAAAAGGATTCAGCAGACGCACGCCGCAACCGGCGAAGTCATCGGTGTTGCGCGTCACCACGGTGAGGTCATGCAGCAGGGCGATGGCGGCGATCTGCTTGTCGATGGCGTTGTGGGGATTGGGCACCCGCAATCGCCCCCAGATCTGGGCCGCATCGCCATCGAGGTCCAGCACCCGATCGCCGTAGGTCTCCAACACATCAATGAGCCACTGCTCCAGCAGTTCGGCTTGCGGGTGATCACCCCGGTGGCGGATCAACTCCACGCCGCGGCGCAGCTCACCGATGGTGACCGCAGCAAGAAAGAGCGGGGTGTCGTCGCGGGCGGCGGCAGCCCAGAAGCTCTGCACACCCGCGTCAGCGCGGCGTCCTTTGCGCGCCTCGCTGATCACGTTGGTGTCAATCAAAAACATCAGCGGCCACCGCTGGCTCGTCCTGGCGCTGGAAATCAGCATCCACGCCCACATCCGGCATGGCCGCCAGCAAGTCCGCCAGGTTGCGCCGCGGTGGGCTCAGCAACGCAGCGGCCAGGATCGCCCGTAGCTCGGATTCCTGGCTGCGGCCATGGGCCCCGGCCCGCTTCTTGAGTGCCTGCAGGAGAGCGTCATCGACACCCCGCACCAACAGGTCAGCCATGGCGTCACCTCAGCGCTGATAGCAATGCTATCGACTCTTGGCTGTCTGGTCAGGCCAGCCGGTGAAAGAGCTCTTGGTTCTTGCTGAGAACGCGATCCGCAGCGGCCTGAAAATCAACCGATTGCCGAGAAACCAGATCCCGCACTGCTGCAGAAGCGAGATCGGCCTCACTGACATGGAGACGCCGTGCTGTTTCGCTCAGGGCTTGGGGCTGCTGGTCACTGAGCTCGATTGCGATTCCCACGGGCGCTCCCCACCTGGAGGACTAATGACACCCAGGTTGGCACCCCCGTTCGCGGATGGCTTGCAGCGGAATGGTCGATACTTCGGGGAGGGCTTGCTCCGGGCCTCTCCAGACTGAGGCCCTCCTGCCGTCGGGCCTCCGCCGGGTTCGGTCCCGTCGCTGCGCCGCTCTCGGCGCCGATCACCATGGCCATCCAGTCCACTGGCTTTTCTGCTGCCGCCTCACCGTTCTGCCGGCCAGAAGAGGATCCATTTCTGCTGCTGGAGTCCTGCGGCAAGGCCATTGAAGGCATCCTGCGGGGTCATGCCGGCCGGCCGCTGCGGCGCACCTGGATCCAGCACCCCTATGGAGAAGAGGAGCTCAGGCTGCTGGAGGAGGAGGTGCTGCCGGCCATCCAGCGCTGCATGTCGCGGGTGGAGGAGATCGATCAGGCGCTGCAGCTGGAGCAGGAGCTGGAGATTCGGCAGCACCTGCTGGCGGCTGAGCGTGAGCAGCAGGAGCTGATGGCCGAGGCCGGGGTGGCCGGCATGGGCTACTGAGGCCCTGCTGGGGGCTCGTTTGGGGTCTGGCCGAGCAGCCAGGCCCGGGGGAGTCCCCGGCAACCGGTCTCGGTTGTTGGCAGCCGAACAGCCACCGGGGACTGGGCTGCTCCGCCTCTCGCGCCTGCTCGGCTCCGCGGCTCAGGCCAAGGGATGAACAGCCACCAGGCGGGCCGGGCTGAATCAGGGACGAGATAGCTGGGGGGCTGCAGGGCGGGCAAGCAGGAAGCCGTTCCGCGGCAGCCGCATCAGTCCTGACGGGAGCAGCTGGCCAGTCTTCGATCCCAGGAGAGCCAGCACCTCTGGTCGCCTGGCGCGGTGAGAAATCAGGGCGGCACTTGCACGGTTGCCACTGGAGGCTGGCTGGCCGGGCGGAGCGAAATCCCTCCGCAGCATGCCCCTGCGGCTCGCGGTGTTCTCCGCTCCATCCCAGCCATGGCCATTCCCCAAGGCCCCGTCTGTGAAGTCCGCCTGCTTGTGGTTCACCGCTATCAGCTCGGCGTTCAGAAGCGCGGCACCACCCCCTGTGAGGTCGAGTTCTTGGGCCGCCGCGGCAAGCCCGTCAAAAAGATGCGGCTGATCCCTGCCGAGAAGGCGTTCGCCTTTGCCCGCAAGCTGCAGGGCACCCCCGGCTACACCGTCTCGGTCTGCTGAGCCTGGGGCTCAGGCACGGCTGCCGGTTGGTGGCTGGGCTTTGAGCAGTGGGCCCAATAGCAGCAATCAGGTTACTTGGTCGATAGCGACATGCCAAAGAGATTAACAATGTGCATTATGCAAATAGACCGATCTACCAACAAACAATTTACACTTGATCGGCGTTGCCGATTTAACGCCACGTTAGGTGCTTGATCTGTCTTCGCGACTCAACAGAGTTGCTGCTTCGCTGTATCAGTTCGCATAGCCAATGGATGATGCACTCATTTTAGGCATCAGTATCCGAGTGTCATTACTAACGGGCTGATGAACTTTAAGTTCATCGCTCAAGGAGCAATCGATTTCACAGGCCCCAAGGGCTGTGTTTGAGGACTAACTATGGGTCCTAGAGTGGATGGCGCAGCACTTTCGACGGCCTTGATGTCTTCAATCGTCCGCGTCTGATTCATCCCTAACCCAGTAACTGCAGCTAGTTCATTGACAAGGCTTTTGACGGGTTTGTCATTTTTAAACTCAAATTGCATAGAGACTTGCCTGCCATTTGCGTCATATCCGTTAATGAAGAAATTGTACTGGTGGTTTTTCGCAAAGAAACCAAGCAGGCCAATTCCACCGAAAAGTATAGTTGTCGCAACTCCTGTGCCAACCGAGGTTTTGCTTTCACCCGAATTGCCCCAGTAGGTTACTCTTTGGGGAGGAATAGTGCCGAATGGAGATATAATGCCTGACGGGGACACTGAAACAGTGCACTTGGTGCCGCCACATAGTGCTTCGTACTGGCCTGCAGCAGCTGCCAAAGGGAATCCAACATGGAGGCCGGCGATGATGAAGAATATCGATGCACCCAGAGAAGAGTGCGTAGTTTTGTAGCTAAAGATACTCACCGGAGCTGGATCTTGGGCGCACAAGCCTAGCATCTTATTTTACGTTTGCATCAGCTGGATGGTGGATTGGAGCTGCTATTTGGGCTACACGGCGAACCGTGATGCTGAATCGTTACGCCGTCAGGGCAATGGCCCGGTCCCTGTCGTCGGTGCTCATCACCCGATTCACCTTGGGGCGATGGCGGAACAGATCCTCCGGCTCGTACTTGGAGGGCACCAGCACCAATCGGCCGTGCCGGTCGATGGAGGCCTGCAAACAGGCTCCCGGTGCCAGGCCGAGCGCATCTCGCAACTGCCGCGGAAGCGTCAGCTGTCCCTTGCTGGTGAGCGTCACGGTGGCCATGGATCAAATGTAAGGCGGTTGGCCTTACCGAGCAGGGCGCAGCCAATGGCGGTAGCTGCTTGCTGCCGGCGGGCCCGGGCTTTGGAGCGAGCAGTGCCGAACTGGGGGCTGGAACCGTCGCGGCGACGGCGCACCCAGGTTCCCTTCCTGATCAGGCGGGCGTCCTGGGGGTTGGCGCGGCGGGCGGCCAGGATCACCCCATAGCCCTTCTTGTGTCAGGGCTGGGCACGGGAGCGGGCCTGGCCGGCGCTGGCAGCCGGCAACACCGTGGCGGTGGACCGGTTGCGCCAGAACACCAGATTCCAGGCCATCGCTCTACCGGCGGGATGGTCAGCGCCGTGGTGCAGGAGCCCTGGGGGTGGTGGCCTTGACCGCCTCTAGATACAGCTCGGCAGTGCTTAGCGTCTGCAGACTGGGAGCAGCGCTGTGGTCATGGCCCGCCTCTGCAACCGTGCCCGCATAAAGGCCACTGCGCTGCTGGAACAGGAAGCTGAATACCGGGTGGCGGCGTAGCTCCTCCATGTAGTCGCCATCGCACAGCGCCACCCCATCGGCGGTGAGGGGTTGGCCCTTGCCATCGACGGGAAGCAGCCGCTCACGGCCGTCCACCTCCCCCAGCTGGAAGTGGCCGCCGCACAGCGTCACGAAGGTGTCAAAGAACGTCCCCCGCTCGTCGCCACCCACACGGCCTTCCGCTTCTGAGAAGAGGCGCTCCAGCAGCCGCTCCTTGCGCAGGTTCTGCACCTGGGAGCGGGCCTCATCCCGTTCTTTTTCAACGCTGCGCACGCGGCGGATGTTGGTCTCATTGAGCTGGCGTTCACGGTCGCCCACCTGGCGCTCAAACTCCTCGCGCTTGCGTTCGGCGTCCTGCAGGCGGGCGTACTCGTCGGGGTTGATCTCCGAGAACCGCGACAGCTGGGCGCGGGCCTTGCGCAGCTCCTTTTCCAGCTGGTTGCTGCGGCGGCGTTCGGCGCGCAGGGGATCAGCAGTGCTGGAGGTGGCAGCGGGGGGATCGTCGTTGTCGCCGCTGCCGCTGGCACCAGGGTCCTGGGACAGGGAGAGATCGAGAGTGTCGTCGCCGGCAGAGCCGCCGTCAAGGCTGCTGGCCTCGTCGTCGTCCTCGTCGAGGGGGGTCGAGGTCTGCGGATGGTGGAGCAGTGGCACTGGCAGGGCCCTGGTTGGGCTGCTGCTGGTGCTGCTGGCGGTAGACCTGCCAGGTAGCGGCAGGAGCCAGGGGGGCTGGAGCAATGCCGCTGTTGGTGCGGCTGGATTGAGAAAGGAAGAAAGAGGGCATCACCCATCACGGCTGTGGTGCTGCGGGCGCCCCGTCCGGGCTGCGCTCGCTCTCCCTGTTGCCATGGGCCCAGGTGTCAGGCCGGAGGGATGCTGGGCTGATCCGCTACGAGACGCAGCACCTCGATCGGTGCCTGGGAGAGCTGGAAGGCGCGGTCATTGGTGAGCAGCGCATCGCAGCCCCAGTGCACAGCAGCAGCCAGATGGATTGCATCCGCCGTCTGCAGCCGGGTGGAGGCTCGCAGCTCGGCCGCCTGTTCCATCACTTCCGGATGGAGGGGCACCACGCTGCAGTCGGAGAAGAAGCTGCGGAACGCCAGCAGGCGGATCTGATCAGCCGTGCGCAAGGGACCCACCAGACATTCCATGCGCACCAGATCGCTGATCACCCAATCAGAATCGCCGTAGCCCTCCAGCTGCTGCAGGGTGTGTCGCCGAAGCTGCTCAGACCCATCAAGGGCATAGATCAGCACGCATGAATCGAGGTAGAGCCGCATCCCTCAGCGCCAGCCGGCCCGCTCGTGCTCCAGTGCGGCGTCGATCTGCTCCTGGCTGAGGCCCTCGGCTGCGGGGATGGCGGCCTGGAGGTCCAAGAGCTTGGCCAGCAGCCTGCGGCCTGTTGGTGCGGTCTCATCGGCAGGGGTGATCGCCACGGTCACACGACCGGTGGGAGTTCCAGCCGGCAGCTGAAGGGTCCGGTCCTCCCTGATCTCAGCCGTGAAGGAGAAAGGTCCCATCAGCGCTGCCTGGATCAAACCAAGCTAAGGGCAGCATCAACATCCGCACGGTCTGTGGGGACGCTGGCCAGAGCAGGCGAGACCACCAGCCTTCCCATTGCTGCAGCAATGCCAGTGTGCCGTTGTACCGGATTTTCCAGCACATCAAGCTGGCGCTGATCGCCCTGGCTCCGATCGGCATGCAGGTGGTGCCGGTGCGCCGCTGAACGCCACTCCAACGGCTCGCTGGCGAAGTGGCTTGGCGAGCGGACCACCAGCGTGAAAAGCCGGTACGCTCTTACCCCCTTCCCTGGCAGAGCAGCGGCCATGGACAGCCCAACCCCGCCCCGCGGCGCCCAGTTGCTGGTGTTCCACCCGCGCCAGCTGGAGGACGCCCAGGACCTGATCCGTGCCGTGAAGGCCAATCAGACGGTGGTGCTCAATGCAAGCGGCGCCGACGCCGGGGAGGCCCAGCGGCTGATCGATTTCGCCTGCGGCGGCATGGAGGCGATCGACGGCCAGACCCACCGCATCGATGCCGAGACGTTCCTGTTCACACCGGCCCGGGGGCGGGTGGAGCACTGGCCGCTGGCGGCCTGAGGACTTCGCCGGCTCTCTGTGCTCTGGAGCCTGCTGGGCGACGACGCCAGCCTCACCTGTGTGGGGCTCACTTACGGCGGCCAACGCCTCGAATGGCCGCCCCAATCGCTCAGCTCCGAACCGATGGCGACCTGGGGACGGTTTCGGGTCGACAACCATGCCGATACCAGCCTCATCGTCGAAGACTGCCTCACGGTCTTCCCAGATCCGCCGTTAGCGTCTTGAAGCGCAAGGTCGTCCACTGATGACAGCGCTCCACGTCTTTGTCGGTATAGTTGTTTAGGCACCAGCCGTTGTACCCAGTCCCGAGAAGACTGGGTGAGTTCAGATGCATTCAGCAAGTCCCCTATTGCCTAATCGATCGATCACCACCGCCAGCTGTCTGAGCCTCACTTGCCTGCAATGGAGCACCGACGGCGAACTTTCGGCTTTTGATCTCCACTTGGTCCTTGGCCGACTGGCGCGGGTCGATCAGCGTGTCGCCGCGATCTGGGGGAACAATCCGGATCTTGAACCCTGTCCCTCGATCAGCTGAACGCCATTGTCAGGCGCGGATCAGCCCAATCCGCACTGCCAGCAAAGTCCGGCTGGCCCGTGCTGCAGGGATGGCTGCCTTTTCGCAGGGCCTCCGTTGCCGTGAAGGATTGCAGCGGTTTCAGGCCCGAATGCTTGCGGGCCTTAAGAATTGCTTTAGGATTGGTCCCTGCTGGAGCTGCCGGTGATCCAATCCTTCTCAATTCTTGCCGCTACCGGGCTGGCAGGGCTGACGCTGGTGAGCCTCTCCATCGCCTTCCTGATCTGAGCAGCCTGTTGTTCTGAGCCGCTGCATGTGGCCGTGGCGACGCGGTGCCGGCTGTGATCCGACGTCGTTGGCTCCATTCCAGCTGATGTTGGTGCCCCTCGATCCCGCCACCCTTCGGCCCCTGCCGAGCACGCCAGCGCTGAGCGGAGTGCTCGAGACCCTTGCCTTCTTTCGGGATCCTGATTTCGCCCGTACCCGCTTCGAGCGCTACGGCGATGTGGTCGAAACCAGACTGCTGGGGCAACGGACCGTGTTCATTCGCGGCGGCCAGGCGATCGGCGACCTGTTCGCCTCGGCTGCCCTCAAGCGCTAAAGCCCGTCGATCGTGGCTCTGGTTAACGAGCTGAGCCAGGAGCTGATCGCATCAGATGCGCCGGTGGCCCTGGTGCCCAAACTGCGGCGTTTTGCCTTCAGCGTGATTGCCAGCACGGTGTTGGGACTTGACCCCGTGGATCGCGATGCCCTGTTCGTGGATTTCGAAACCTGGTGCCAGGGTCTCTTCTCCCTGCCATTCGCCTTGCCCGGCAGCCCCTAGGCCCGTGCCCGCCAGGCCCGCCAACGTCTGCTCAGGCGCCTGGGCGCTGTGCTCAAGAAGGCGCAGGCCGCCATGGCATCTGGAGCACCCCTCGCCGCCGGCGGCCTTGATCTGCTGGCCGGCGGCCTGGATGAAGCCGGTCTGCCCCTGGGCGACGACGACGTGGCGGAGCAGCTTCTGCTGCTGCTGTTTGCCGGCTACGAAACCACCGCATCCGCCCTGAGCTGCTTGCTTCTGACCCTGCTGCAACACCCAGCCGAGCTGGACTGGCTAAGGGAGGAACTCGACGTCTTGCCGTGGCCGCCGGAGGAGGGGGAGGCTGGGACCGCCACCGACGCCCTGCGGGCGCCGCGGCTCGATGCGGTCGTGAAGGAGGTGATGCGGCTGACCCCGCCAGTAGGTGGTTTCTTCCGCCGCACCCTGGAGCCCATTGCCTTAGCGGGTGTACTGGTGCCAGCCGATCGGGTTGTGCAGGTGAGCATCGCCGCCAGCCAGCGCCATGGGGCCGATCCGGAGGATCTGGCGATCTTCCGGCCGCAGCGGCATTTAGCCGGTGACACCACGGTCACCTTGCTGCCGTATGGGGGCGGTGAGCGGGTGTGCCTGGGCAAGGCGCTGGCGGAGCTGGAGATCCGGCTGCTGGCGGTGGGGCTGCTCAAACAGCTGACCTTGGCGCTAGAGATCGAGAAGGTGTTTGGCTGGATCAAACAGTGGGGCGGTCTGCGCCAGTTCCTACCGAGGCCGCAGGCCGAGCGTGCCGGAGGCACTAGCTGCGCGGCACCGCAAAGG
>Ga0208086_1000559_pt1 | contig 11229 bp, 10 predicted proteins | sample LakMenEpi06Jul10_FD_150675 | JGI IMG/M metagenome (GOLD analysis project Ga0208086, IMG submission 150675) | Freshwater microbial communities from Lake Mendota, WI - 06JUL2010 deep hole epilimnion (SPAdes) | ecosystem: Environmental > Aquatic > Freshwater > Lake > Epilimnion/Euphotic zone ...
CGGCAACCGAGCTGGGAATTCCGGTGGGCAGTCCAATGGGCTTGGGAATGGAGACCCTGGAACCACCGCCGGACTGCTGGCCGCTGCGCAAGCATCGGCAGGGAGCGCACCTGAGGGGCACTCGGACGGATCTCAGAACCCCAATCGCCCAAGGCTCGGTCGGCTACCGTTTACCGAAATTCCCTCGCAGCGGCTCGGGTTGGGGGTCTGGCTGCTGCTGGTCCCAATTCAGTTTCTAGGGCTCGGCATGTGGACCTTCGGGACCAGCCCGAAGCGTGCGAAATAGCCGAACCCCTTTTATGCGTCGTGGGCTCTTGGTTAGACGCCGAAAGCTTTTTGCATTTGCTCTCGGACGAGCGTCAATCGATCGACTCCCCCGCCGCCGACTTCGGCTGTCGTCCAGCCACTCCAGCCGATGTCGTCGAGTCCCATTCGGACTTGATCCCAAGGAACATCGTCTTCGGGAGAGGTGATGTCGACGAATTTGTTTTTGGCTCTGCTGAAGCCTTTGACGTCGAGTTTCACGGCGCGGTGAGCGAAGGCGTTGAGCCAGTCGCGAGGCTGACCGTACTTCCAGTGGTTTCCGATGTCGTAGTACATTCCGACCCATGGGCTTTTGAAGCTATCGACGAAGTCGATGAATCGGTTGGGACTTTGTTCAGGGGGTGCATCGTGATCGTAGTGGAGTTTGTTCCAGACGTTCTCGATCAAGATAGGTTGGCCCAAGGAGGCGGCCAGAGGGAGGAGTTTCTTGATCTCCTGTTTGGCTCGCTGGTTGACCTCCGACTCCGTGCCGTCATCGCCTCGGCCGACGACGATCAGCACGCCGCTTCCGCCGATGGCGTGTGCGACGCGTAGGCAATGGGTGATATTGGCTACCCCTGCGCTGCGAACTTCGGGATCGGCGCTGGTGAGTCTTTTGTCCCAGTGCGCGTGGTTGATCGCATTGTGGCAGAATACGCCTGATTCTTGGACCGCTGCGCGTGCTTCTTCGACGGTGAAACGACCTGCTTCGTCAAAGTCGACGCCATCGAAGCCCGCTTGTTTGGCCAGCCCGAGCCGTTGCGCGAGGGTGATGGGTTTTCCATCGATGTCCCCTTTGATCATCGAAAGTTTGCACGACAAGAGAATTCGCTTCTCCGGGGGCGTGATCCACTTCGATGCGGAAGCTTGGGGTTGCTCTTGGGCTTGGGCGTTTTTCCAAGATCCTGAGAGGGAGCCTGAGACCGCTGCGGTGGAGAGGGCCGCAAGGGTCAAAAAGCCTCGGCGGCTTGAAGCTTGGCAATTCGAATTGTCGGTTTTCATCGGCTCGTTGTGCATTGCTCGGTGGGTACCTGTCAAGGGAGGGAAATGGGCATGAGAATTCCCCTATTCTATCGGATTCCCACGGAGAGTATCACTCGCGTCGCATAGAAAAACCGGTGTAGTGGAGCCCTGTCTCTTCGTCGACGACGAAGGCACCGCCGGGTGCAAGGTACTTGGCGATCACCTCAAAGGGTGGGAGTTTTTTGCTTCGAACGGCGGTAATCAATGCCGTGAAAAAGGGGTTGTTTTGGGCGAACTGCTCGAGGTTGTCCATGTTTTGTGGGTCGGTGGCCAAATCGTACATCAGCCGCATGCTTTCCTCAGGCCGTTGGTAGGCCAGGATCGACATGTCGCTATTCTTCAACTGGGCCTTGATCCTGTCTTGGACCAATTTGAATTCGATCGATTCGGACAAGAGCCCATCTCCGCTGGAGTTGAACTTGATGACATCCTCGAGGGCCTGGAGCGAGTCGCTTAGGATCAACTGATCGTCGAGGATGCAAACGGCAGGTTGCGGTAGGCGGATGCTTCGGCCTTCGACGGTCTCCGGTGCTCTGGATTCAATGGTGTAGATGGTAGCATCTCCGAAGAGTTTGGAGGTCATGGGTGGACCGCCAGCACTCTTGAGCTTCTCGAACATCTTAGGCAAGATCTCCGACTTCATCTGCGAGGCGTTCTTGACGTGGATGCAGTAGACGTTCGATTGGCTGTTGATCTTTTTGGGTGGCACGATGACTTGTACAAGGCTCAAGCGATCGTTCAAGCCATCGATGATGTCGGTTCGGAGGTTGATCCCTAGGTTTCGGTCGGCTTCTTTGACAAACCGATCGTTAAAGGTTCCTTCGCCTGCAAAGGTATCGACGATGCCTTCGATGGCATTGAAGGTCTTGGCCATATCCCAGTTCATGGTGAAGTAGCTGATGACTTGATCGCTGACCCATGGTTCCGGTTCGGTCGGGCCGGCTTTAGGTCGAATGACCTTCATGATCCCTTGGCGGTTCGGATTCAGGAGCACATGGCCGTGGATGATCGAATCGAATTCGTTCGGGGCGATGATCGCACTCCCGCCGATGCCTTTGATGCCATCGACTCCGAGGCTTTTTAAGGCAGCCAAGATGGCGACCGATCCGCTGGTGCTTTTGCCCAGTTCGCGGACCATGGCCAACGGGTCGACGAAGAAGGAGACTTGGGGTCGCTCCCCTTCGGTCCCAACGCATCGGGACATGATGGTTGTAAAGTCGCGGTTATCCGAGAGGGGTTTGTGGTCGATTCCGTTGCCGGTCCAAACCATGGCCAGTTGCTCGGCGTAGTCGGCGCGGTTGGTCAGGACCATTACTCCTGAGTCGATGAAGTAGGTGACCGATTCTCGGTCCGAACGCCCCATAGACAGAAGCTTGATTTTGCCGACCTCTTTTTGCGATAGCATTCCGCCGCCGGAGTCGGTGGCTTGTTCGGCTCGCTCGATGAGGACTTGCAGTGCAGGCATTTCGTCGCCGGCTTCGAGCATCAGCACGAAGGCCGGGTCGGTTTTGGTCGCCACCAACGCGGCGGCCAATTCGCCGTTGGGGATCGAGAGCAGTTCGTCGAGGTTTAGGCCGATGACGTCCTGCATCCCTTGGAGCTGGCCGACGAAGGTCGAGTAGAACGTTCCGAGAATCGGGGCGATTTGTGGATCGTTCATCATCTTGCCCATCCCGGTGGCCTCCATTTTGGCCTTCATGTCCCGGGTGTCGTCGACGCGCACGTAGGCTAACGTCTTGCTGGGGAACAATTTGGGGGCGCTAAGATGACCTTGGGCGTTTGCCCAAGAAGCACCGGCTAGAAGGAAACACGCCGAAAGAAGACGGGGTAGATTTTTCATAGTGCTGCTCTATTCGCTTGGTATCGCGGAATCTTGCCTGAACATGTGCAAGATTCTAGCAGCTTTTCGAAATTCAGGCGCCAGCAATCAACGGTCTGAATCGCTTCCTGAATGGCTTATTGGAAATGATCGGCTTCGAGTTCGTAGAAGACCCCTTCGAGGCCATCGACGGGCTTTTTGCGGGTGCGTACCGAAAGGGTGCCGGCCAGTGAATGGCGCCTGAGGGACTTCGAAGCGAACTCTTCGCCGGTGAGTCGGACTTCGATCATGTGGGTCAAAGGGGGCTGCTGCCCGAAGCAGCAAGTGGCCCAGTCGGGGACCAAGATGAAGGTCTTGGCTGCATTGCTCGAAAGGGAGGTCGGGTGGATGTAGCCTTTGAGAAAAACTTTTTTTCCGTCGAGCTCCAAAGCCGTAACGGGGGGGATATCGGGGGCTCCGACCGGGCTTTTCAAGGCGGCGAATGAAATGCGTTCGTATCCCTCGGGAAGCTCGGTGTAGTAGACGTAAGTATGCTTGATCGGGCTTGCAAAGAGCATCAACAGGCTCAGGGTGCCACCGAGTCGGGCAAGGTTTTTTCCGCTGAGTTCGTTGGGGTATTTCCTGAGATTGGAAAATGCGACCAGGGCGAAGATCGCTCCGAGGAGGCTTAGGAACAGCAGCAGGGGTGAGTACCAGCTAAGAAGTCCTAGGATTCCAAAAACGAGGCTCAGGACGGCAGCCCGAGAAAGGCTCGTGTAGCTGTACTCGTCGGAATAGAGCTCCGGGACAGTAGGGCTGGCGACTTGCGGGTTACTTGCTGGACTACTTGCGGTGCTCATCTTCGGTTTGAATCGGTTATCCGATGGAATCTGTCCCTGTCGATATCATCCACAACGCTAGGCCACAGGCCCCGACACTGCAAGCTAGTACGGAAAAAACGATCCTTGAGTTCAGCAAAAAAACCGCTTCGCTCACCGGTTCGCTGTCTGAAGGGGCTTGGGTGCCCCGGATTTCGGAGATTCCGACGGTTTGAAGTTGGCCGTCGCTGAGGGTCAGGCCGGCTTGGGATCTCCAGGCGACGAGTCCTCCCGGGAGTTTCTTCCGAGGGGTCCAGAACGAGGAGGACGAGGATGTCGGCTGGGGTACTGGCTGACCGGGTTTGGCGGCTGGGTTGGGATCTTTTTCGGCTTCTTTTTTGGGGACTGCCGGTGTCGGGATGGGGAAAAAGGTTGCGGCCCGTTTGACGGCCTTGGGGTCGATTTTCTCTAGCTCGACCAACCGCTCCTTGGCTTCGGGCAGTGGGCAAGCTCGCAGATAGTTGACCACCGGGACTCGAACCCAGGAGTTATCGTCGTTTGCTGTTTTGAACAGTTCGCACAATCGGTCGATTTGGCTCCAATCACCCCAGCGGGCCAGATCGGGGATCACCAAGTCGGCTAGATCCGGAGCCGATAGCAGGTGCCGCATCGAGACGAGGATCGATTCTTTGGGGATCGCGTCGGCCTCGGTTCCGTGGAACCGCAGGGCCATGACCGAGGCGTAGACGTCTGGATAGGTGGCTTTTCGATTTGCGAGGAATTGCTCGTTGATCAGTTCGAGTCCCTCAGGGCCTTGGAGCATCAGGTAGGAGGCGATCAGGGCATCGAGCCCGGCTCGTTTGTCAGGATCGCTGCTGCGGATCATCGACTCGAACTCGACTGCATCGGCTTTGGTCCCGCAGATTCCCAGCATGGTGTAGTAGAGTCTTTTGCGATCCGGGGAAACTGCAGGGTCGCGGATCCACTCCATGAGCTGCTCGTGATCCATCTTGCTCTTGAGCTTTTTGACATCTTCGTAAGGCGCCAGCGCGAACTCGTCGTAGCTATCGCGAGCCAAGAGCGAGTCGGGGTGCTCGAAATGCTTTTGGAAAAACTCCAGGCGGGCGACCGGATCCTCAGGAAGCTTTTGGAGCGCTTCGATGTATTTTTCCGCATCGGCCGACAAGGGCAGGGGGGAGGACCATACCAAGTTACGTGGATCGACCCCCAAGAGCAGGAACTTCTTTTCGGTCTTTCCCGGGCCAAAATAATTGGCTTCGACCTTCTGGCCCTTCTCAAGAAGCGACTCTCCACGCAGGACTCGCTCGACGAGAAACGTCGCGTTGCCGTCGATATCGATGCGACCGTCGGTCACGAGGGTTGCGATCGCCACGGCATCCATCGAGAGACTCTCCTGGCGGAGTGTCTGCGAGGCGGCCGAACAGAACGGGCAGCTACACTCCTCGGCCCTGACGACGTTTCCATAAAGTCCCGCGACCATAGAGAAACCGACCATTGCCAAGCCCCAAAAAAACAGCAGGGATCGTCGGACAACTGCAGCCATCGCTTGGGAATGAAAATTCATGAGGATCATTTCAAGAGGGTCCTGGTCAATCGCGTCAAGTGCGTGGGAACGACCTACTAATGTAAGTCAAACCGCAGGAAAATGGCGAGGTCTAAAGCCCGATTTTCTCAAAGCTCTGGGACTTCTTTTTCGCGTCGCTTTGGCCGGTTCGACCCGGCCCGCCATTTTGCCTGCTCATCGCGATGCAAAAAGGGGTGGCAATCCGACTCTTTGCGGCTACAGTGCATATGCCGTTGCATGTGTTCTGAGGAAAAAACATCCTCGAAGACCTAGTATCGAAACTCTGGACTTACCCATTTTTTTGCAACCCATGAACGATTCGACCCTCAGCAAATCCAAGTCGATTCTTCCAATCCTCGGCTCGGAAACCTCGGATCCGAACCCCTCGCCGCAGGACGGCTCGGCTCGGATGGGAGGATGCGGTTCGATGGGCGGCACGATTCCTGGCTCGGGCAAGTTGTTCGAACCGAGCCGCAGGCTCCCGAGCTGGCTGCGGCGCGAGGTCCCCAAAGGAAACGGAAACCAGTTCACCTCGGGATTGCTCAAGGAGCTCAAACTCGAGACGGTTTGCGAAAATGCCAAATGCCCCAACCGCATGGAGTGCTATTCGCAAAAGACCGCCACGTTCATGATCCTAGGGAACGTCTGCACCAGGCCTTGTGGTTTCTGCGCAGTCTCCCGAGGACGGCCTGAGAATCTCCAAGACGACGAGCCCGAGCGCGTCGCGGAGGCCTCGGCAAGGCTAGGGCTCAAGCACGTGGTGATCACCTCGGTGACTCGGGACGATCTGCCCGATGGAGGCGGGGATCACTTCTATCGATGCGTCATCGCCGTTCGCCAACGGACCGGCGCGGCCGTCGAGGTGCTCACTCCGGACTTTGTCCGACACCGACACGGATTGGACCGCGTCATCGACGCTGCCCCTGAGGTCTTCAACCACAACATGGAGACGGTTCCGAGGCTCTATCGACGCGTCCGAGGTCCTAAAAGCGACTACCGCTGGACACTCGAACTGCTCGCGCACGTGAAAGCTCGCAATTCTGCCATCAAGACCAAAAGCGGACTGATGCTCGGCTTGGGCGAAACCCGCGAGGAACTCCTCGAATGCCTCGCAGACCTTCGCCGATACCATTGCGATTTCCTGACCTTGGGTCAGTACCTTCAGCCCGGACCCCGCTACCTGCCCGTCGTGCGATATGTCCCCCCTGAAGAGTTCGACGAGTTGCGTCAAATCGCCAAGTCGATGGGCTTTCGCAAAGTGGCCTCCGGCCCGTTTGTCCGAAGCTCCTACCATGCGCGCGATATGGCCGAAGACGCCCCTGTCGCTTCGGTGCCGAGCGACTCGCTTCTCAACGCCTCAAGCCTGTAAACTCGCGGACCTGCTGCGTGATGGCCAACTCGGTCGGTAAGCGTTCCATGGAACTTGCACCATAGAACCCGTCGACCTCTGGGCACTTGCTCAAGATAAACCTCGCATCCTCGGGTTGGGCGATCGGCCCCCCATGGCACAGGACCAAGCAATCGCTCCTCAGGGATTTGGTCACCTCGCAGATGGCTCGCACGTCCCTTACGCAATCATCGAGTGTCTTGCCGGTTTTGGCTCCGATCGTTCCGCTGGTGGTCAATCCCATATGGGCCACGATGATATCGGCCCCGGCCTTGGTCATCAGCTCCGCTTCCGCCGTATTGAACACATAGGGGGTCGTCAGCAAATCCAACTCCCGCGCCGAGGCGATCATGTCGACTTCCATGCGGTAACTCATTCCGGTTTCCTCGAGGTTGGCTCGAAACAATCCATCGATAAGCCCCACGGTTGGAAAGTTCTGCACGCCGGCAAACCCAAGTTCCTTGAGCTCCTTCAAAAACAGATCCCGGATCATGAAGGGATCGGTTCCATTGACCCCAGCCAGGACGGGTGTGTGCTCGACGGCCGTGAGGACCTCGTAAGCCATTTCCTTGACGATTTGGTTGGCGTTTCCGTAGGCGAGCAAGCCCGAGAGCGAGCCCCGTCCGGCCATGCGGTATCGGCCGGAGTTGTAGATGACGATTAGATCGATCCCGCCGGCTTCCTCGCACTTGGCCGAGATTCCAGTCCCGGCTCCCCCTCCGATGATAGGCTCTCGGCGAGCGATTTTCTCTCGGAGTCTCTTCAGGATTTCGGTGCGTGAGTTGAGTTGGCTTAGGGACATTTCTTTAAAATGGGTTCGGGATTTCTCGGCGGGGATTTCTCGGCAGGAATCTCTCAGGTCGCAAGTTCGTCGAAGGTCGCTAGGACACGTTCGACGAATTGCTGGTCATTGATGTGGGCGTCGACTCGCTCGATGCGAATGTTCGCAAAGCCACGGCAACTCTCTTCGAGCCTTTCGAAGAGGGCTTCGTCTGCCTCCGGATCATAGAACGGTTTGCCTGGCGAGTCGAGCGCCGAGATCCCGCCCAAGGGCAATAACACTCGGACCGGGCCTAAGCTTCTTGTTAGTTTAAGGGCCATCCAATCGGCACAGCGTCGATTCTCCTCCGGAGTCGTCCGCATCAGAGTCACGTTGGAGTTGTGGATGTGAAGCTTGCGGTTCCGAAACGGCTCTGGGACCGTACCGATCGCGCCGAAATTGACCATGTCCATCGCGCCGACGCTCAGGACACAAGGTAGGTTCCGCTGCGCCAGAGAGTCAAAGCGTTTTGGACCGGCAGGGAAAACGCCCCCGACAACTTCGTCGGCCACCTCGGTCGTGGTCAAATCCAAAACTCCTTGGACCAACCCGCTCTGAACAAGACCCTCCATGGCTTGGCCTCCGACCCCCGTCGCATGGAAGACCAAGCAATCGTAGCCGCGATTCTCTAGGGCTTGGCGTACGGCCGAAACGCAAGGTGTGGTTACACCGAACATCGTCATGGCCAACGCTCGACGGGTGGTCAACTCGGGTCTCGTGCCGCTAAGCATGCCAACGAGCGCATTGGCTGCATTGGCCAGTATGCGGGTCGAAACGGCATTCAGACCACTGACATCGACGACCGAAGGAAATAGGACCAGGTCGCTACAGCCGACGTAAGGTGCAGTGTTCCCTGATGCGACCGTCGAGACGATCAGCTTAGGAACTCCGATCGGCAGGGCCCTGAGGGCCGGTGCAATCAATGCTGTGCCGCCGCTGCCCCCGAGACCGATCGCGCCGACCAATTGGCCTGATTGACTTTGTTTCGTCAGAAATTCCGCTAAGGCTTGGCTCATGAGCTCGATGGCGATGGATCGATCCAGCCCTGTCAGATCCAGGTCGAACAGCTCCGAGGCTCTTGTCGTGCTCACATCGATCGTTCGGACCGTTAGCCCCGCTTGGCAAATCGCTTCAGAATTCGCAAGAATTTCAGCCACAAATTCGATCTCGCGGCCCTTGGTGTCCATCGTCGCGATCGCATAGACGATCTTTGGGGTTGCTGCCATGCGACGTTTCCCTCCTCTCGATTCCGACGGTGCCTGTGGTGTATCATGGAGATTCTTGCACTCGGGCAAACTCCTGCACATCGGGCGTCAGTATACCCATGGACCCTGCCGTCATATAGACGAGGCGATAAATGATTGATTGGATGATCCAACGGCTCCTTGACGCACCGGTCCGCAAGCACGGTCTTTCCCTCGAACGTCGGATCGATTTGTGCCGATCCTGTGTCGAGACGCTCATGCCGACGGTCGATGATTGGATCGATGCCGGGGCACGCGGTAAGCAATGCCCGAACCGAGTCGATGTGATGGCTGAAGAACTGCTGAGCGGACCTCTGATCGCGGTGCGATTGCTCAGGCTCCTCGAACAATCCTTTAGCGATCTGCTGCTCTACGGTCACACAAGGTTGCCTCAGGCCGAGGCGTTGCCCTACGAACGTCGAATCCACGGCAAATCGATGCTGCCGATTTTCCCAACCCTTTCGCTATGGGATCGTCTGATCTTCCGTGGCATCTCGGCCGATGCGATCTTCATGGAGCGAGCCGATCCTCGCAAACGGCATAGCGATCTTTACCGCCAATTGCAGGACACCTCGGTCTCGAAAATCTCCTTGGTGCTCGGCGCCGGCAACGTCTCGTCGGTCCCTTTCTCCGATGCGATCCACAAATCGCTGGTCTGTGGCCATCAAGTGATCCTCAAGATGAATCCGGTCAATGCGTACCTAAAGCCGATTTTTGAACGAGCCTTTGCACCGCTGTTTCAAGAAGGTCTGCTCGTGGCCATCGAAGGTGACTCTCAAGTCGGCCAAGCCTTGGTGGATCATCCCGACGTCGACGATGTGCACTTGACCGGATCGGCGCACACCCACGACCGTATTGTTTGGGGAGACGATCCTCAAGAGATCCTCGCCCGCAAGGAGGCCGGGACGCCAAGACTGACCAAGCCGGTCACGAGCGAACTCGGAAATGTCAGTCCTTGGATCATCGTTCCGGGTGTCTATTCGACCAAGGAGTTGACGTCCCAAGCGATGCATCTGGCCGCGTCGATCACCAACAACGCGGGCTTCAATTGCTTGGCCACTCGCGTGATTGTGACTTGCCAAAACTGGCCTCAACGTAGGGAATTCTTAAGGCTCCTTCAGCAAAACTTGCAATCGATCCCCAAGCGGCCGGCTTACTACCCCGGTGCTCTCGAACGCTATCGACGATTTACCCAGACGAACATCGATCCCGACGATTCGGGATGCTTACCCTATCGCTTGCTCGAATCCCAGTCGATCGATGAAAACCCCTTGGTGTTCCAAGAGGAGTCGTTCACCTGCGTGTGCGTCGAGACGCCCCTTGCGAGCCAAACCGCTTCGCAATTTCTGGATGAAGCGGTCGCTCTTTGCAACCTTCGACTCCCCGGAACTCTTTGCGCATCGGTGAGTTTCCCAAAACTATTTGTTGAGCAAAAACGAAGGATCATCTCTCAGGCACTCGGCACGCTTCGGTACGGTTGCGTGAGTGTCAATCAGTGGTCGGCTCTTGCCTATAGCTTGTTGACTCCCCCGTGGGGAGGCGCACCGGGAGCGAGCCTCGAAGATGCCCAAAGTGGGATTGGACAAGTCCACAACACGTATCTTTTGGAACGGGTCGAGAAGACGGTCCTGTACGGTCCACTGGTCAATTTCCCCAAGCCGGTTTGGTTTCCAGGGCATCGCAACGCGCTTCGCGTCGGTCGCGAGCTGATCGGACTGTACCATCAACCCTCAAACTATCGCCTGATGAAGCTTTTTCAACACGCGCTCATCGGGTCCTGATACGTGCCAACTGTGGCAAGAAACCGGGGAAAGTCCTCACGCGATAGGGTTAAGAGGGAGAACCGCGCGTATGGCTGTTTGGTTTTAGCCCGGAGGGCGACACTTCTCTGCCGGTGTGCGTAAGCCACCGGACCCTGGTAACAACACAACCATTCTATATTCTTTAGATGCGCCAGCATCCATTTCAGGTACATCGCAATTGACTGAGTATATGATTTAGCAAACACATCCTCAGCATCTAATGTTAATACACATCCCAAGTGTCGACCTTCGGGCTTTTGAGGGACTTGGGGTGAGCTCCCAACTCCGGTGGCTTACGCACACCGGCAGTTCTTGTGCCGCCCTCCGGGCTAAAACCAAACAGTATTCACCGTATGGCATCTTCGATTTTTTCCAAACTTCGTCGTGAGTCAATCCGACTGCTGGATCCACTAGCATTTCGTCTCGCCGATGATCGTATTTTAACACGG
>Ga0208086_1000570_pt1 | contig 11059 bp, 7 predicted proteins | sample LakMenEpi06Jul10_FD_150675 | JGI IMG/M metagenome (GOLD analysis project Ga0208086, IMG submission 150675) | Freshwater microbial communities from Lake Mendota, WI - 06JUL2010 deep hole epilimnion (SPAdes) | ecosystem: Environmental > Aquatic > Freshwater > Lake > Epilimnion/Euphotic zone ...
TGCGCCGCCGCTTCCTCGTAGCCGGTCGTGCCGTTGATCTGACCGGCGAGGAACAGGCCGGCCACCCGCTTGCTCGCGAGCGTCGGCGTGAGTTGATCGGGGGGGGCGTAGTCGTATTCCACGGCGTAGCCGTAACGCATGATCCGGGCATTCTCGAGCCCCGGCACGAGTCGGATCATCGCGTCTTGCACGTCGCGCGGCAGGCTCGTCGAGATCCCGTTGACGTACACCTCCTGCGTCCGCCGCCCCTCCGGCTCGAGGAACAGCTGATGGGAGTCGCGCTCGGCGAACCGCACCACCTTGTCCTCGATGCTCGGGCAGTAGCGGGGCCCGCGCGACTCGATCTGTCCGCTGTACATCGGGGCCCGGTGGAGGTTGCTGCGGATCAGGGCGTGGATCTCGGGATTCGTGCGGGTGATCCAGCAGTCGATCTGGTCGCCGGGGAGGATGTCGGTGAGGAAGGAGAACGCCTGCGGATCGGGATCACCCGGCTGCTCCTCGAGGCGCGAGAAGTCGATCGAGCGGGCCGACAGCCGGCATGGTGTCCCCGTCTTGAAGCGGTCGAGGCGGATGCCGGCTGCGGCGAGGCTCAGGCTGACGCCCGAGGTCGTCCCCTCCCCTGCCCTCCCGCCGGGAGTCTTCGCCTCGCCGGTATGCATGACGGCCTGGAGAAACGTGCCGGTGGTGAGAACGACTGCCGCTGCCCGGTATTCGGCTCCGCCGACCACGCGCACGCCGACCACCCGCGTCGTCGGGCGCCCTTCCCCGGCGCCCGTCAGGGACTCGAGCAACAGCCCGTCGACGAGCTCCTGGCGGAGATCGAGGCCGGCAGTTTCCTCGACGAGCCGCTTCACCTCGAGCTGGTAGAGACGCTTGTCGGCCTGGGCCCGGGGGCCGTGCATGGCCGGCCCCTTGGAGCGGTTGAGGACCCTGAAATGGATCCCGGTGGCATCGATCGCCCGCCCCATGATCCCCCCCAGGGCGTCGACTTCGCGGACGAGCTGCCCCTTGCCGACGCCGCCGATGGCCGGGTTGCAGCTCATCTGGCCGACGGTGTCGAGGTTGCCCGTGAGGAGGGCCGTCCTTGCCCCCAGCCGGGCCGCGGCGCAGGCCGCCTCGACCCCGGCATGGCCGGCACCGATGACGATCACGTCGTAGTCGTAGTGGCAGGTCATCGGGAGTGTCGCGGGGCTTTTTGTTGTGGAGGAACCACGGAATCGCCTCCTACCCCCGAGCCTATCCGGCCGGCCCGGCTCGCTCCATCGCGACCGCTGCGGGAGGCGAAGTCCCGGGGCCCCATGATCACGCTCCCGCCCAAAACTGGTGGGCCTGCGGGGAGGAGGGTATGCTCGGTCCCGAGGTCGGAAAGGGGGCTGCGAAACCAGCAGATCCGGCATCGCCTCCCCTTTCATCGACTCCCGTGGAGGCCGGACGGGGCATCGACCGATGCACCGAAGACCGGTCCTCGTCCGGGGGGGCGATGGTGCCCCATCGGTTGTCGTCTCATCCCTGCCTCGAACCTATCTGCATCGAACAAAGTCCCCTCCGTTGGCGTAGATCGCCCCAGCGGATCCCGTGTGCCGTACCCTTTTCGGTGCGGTTGGAATCGCAAGCCACCCCCCATCCTTTTCTTTCCCTGCGACCTTTCTTCGGCCGGCTCTCCCCCCGCGCGTTGACGAAGGTCCTATCAAGAGCCCCTGAGGTGCATGCCATGTCGAGGAACAACCGCCCAGCCTCCAACCACGGTGTGTCGAAGCAGCGTCGTGATCTCGGGGTCGAAAGCCTCGAGGTCCGCAAGGTGATGTGTGCCACCTGCATCGAACTCGACGCCTTCCTGGCCGCCCGCGGCGCCGCGTCGCCGTCGGATGAGAATGCGGTCGCCGACGGGATGTCGGCTCCCTCCGTCGCTCCGATCGATGCCGCCGAGAGCGGTGCGGCGCCGGCCTCGCCGGCCGAGCCCGGCACGAAGTGCTGCTGCCCGTTCTGCACGATCACTCCCACGACCTCCGTCGACAGTCTCCTCCTCGAGAACAACGCCGGTGGGTCGGGCAACGGCCTGACGCTCAACTCCGCCCCCGGATCGAAGTCGGCCGTGCCCCAGGTGTGGGTGACGGCCCCGGCCTATGGAATCCGTGGTGAAAAAGCGATCTTCACCATCAGCCTCGACCGCGCCCCGGGTGACAAGCCCGTGACGATCAACTACGCCACGAAGAACGGCGGAGCCGCGGCCGGTAAGGACTTTGAAGCGACCAACGGATCATGGACATTCCGCGGCAACGAAACGTTCAAGGAGATCGCCGTGCCGATCAGGGCCGACGCCCCGTTCCGGGCGCCGAAACCCTCCAACTTCTCCATGGTCCTCAGCAATGCCAAAGGCGGCAAGATCGTGGGCGCCTCGTCGACGACCTCGATCATCAGCGACCGCGAAGGCTTCCAGATCGACATCAACTTCATCGGCAACGTTCCCCCGATCGTCCAGGGAGCCGCCAAGGCCGCGGTCAACAAGTGGCAGACGGCGATCATCGGCGACCTCCCGAAGGTGGTCGTCGGTGGCAGGTTCATCGATGACTTCCTCATGAACGTGCAGATGGGGCTGATCGGCGGCACGAAGTCGGACGGCGAAAACGGCGTCCTCGCCAACGCCTGGCCGATGGATCCCGAAGGGAAGCAACCGGCGATCCGCGCCATGCTGCCGAACGCGAGCGACAACGGCCGGAACACCGCCTACCTCGGGACGACCGGCATCGATCCGGCCGACATCAATTTCGCCGGTCTGACTGCTGTCCTTGCCCACGAGATGGGGCATGCCCTCGGCATCGGGAGTTTCTGGAAGTACGACAAGTTCTTCGATGACTTCCCCGAGCTTGGCCTGCTGGATGAATCGAAGCCCACAGCCCCGACCTACGTCGGTAAGAATGGCGTCGCGCAGTACCAAAGTTACGGCAAGGCCTCGGCCACCGCGGTGCCCGTGCAGCCGATCGTCCTCGGGCACTGGGACGAGGACTATCTCGGCAGCGAGTTGATGACCCCGTTTGCCAACGAGGGACGCAATCCGATCAGCCGGGTGACGCTCGGAGCGCTGGCCGACCTTGGCTACACCGTCAACTACGGCCGTGCCGATTCGTTCGTTCTCGACGGTCCGCTCGCCTCCACGGCGGCGAGCGGTGGGTCGGGCGGGACGTCCGGCAACTCGTCGAGCCTCCTTACCGGTGGTTGGGGGATCGTGGTGACGATCCGGGATTCGTCAGGCAAGCCTGCGACGCCGACGATCGATCAGAGTGGCGATCAGCGCGTTGGCCAGCCGGCGACGACGATCACCATCACGCCGACGACGCCCAAGCAGGGAACGCCGACGACGGCGGGCCGGCCCGCCACGGCGACCCGGCAGTTCGTCATCGTCCGGCCGGGCCAGGCCACGACCTTTTCGACGAAGGCGGCGACGGTCCGTCCGAACGTCTCCACGACGGGCCGCAGCTGAGACATCCTGCACCGATCGGCTGCGGCGTGACGGGAGCTCTCCTCACGCCGCAGCCCGGTTCGGGGCCGGCAACCTGAACAGGGCGAAGAGTTCGTCGACCGTCAGCCCCTTCCCCTCCCCCGGCTCGGCCTGGGAGAGAATCGCTTCGGAGAGGTCGCGCTTCTTCCGCAGCACCTCGTCGATCCGCTCCTCGATCGTGTCGGCGGCGAGGTACCGGGTGACCGTCACCGCACCGGCTGCGCCGATCCTGTGGGCCCGGTTGACGGCCTGATCCTCGACGGCCGGGTTCCACCAACGGTCGAAGAGGAAGACGTACTGCGAGAACTGGAGGTTGAGCCCCACGGCGCCGGCGCCGTAGGAGAGCAGGAGGACGGAGTGGCGGCGGTCGTTCTTGAACCGCTTGATCGCCTCGTCGCGGGCCGCCGTCGACATCCCGCCGTGGTACTGGATCGCCCCGAACGGCTCGAGCTCCCGTTCGAGCCTGCCGAGCGTCTCCACCCACTGACTGAAGACGAGCGCTTTTCGGCCGCTCGCCTGGACCTCCTCGAGATCCGCCTTGAGGCAGTCGAGCTTGGCGCTCTGGCCCGAGTGGGTGTCGAAATTGCAAACCTGCTTGAGCCGGAGGACGAGCTCGAAGACATGGCGGATCGTGGCCGACCGTCCCATCTCGGCGAGGCGCAGGACGCCATCCTCCTCGGCCTGGCGGTAGGTCTCGCGTTGTTCGGTGGTGAGTTCGATCCGCTCGTCGCGGTTGAGCCGGGGGGGAAGGTCTTTGAGGACCTTGTCCTTGGTGCGCCGGAGGACATGGTCGGCGGCGGCAGCCCCGAGGGCCCGCGGCGACATCCGCTCGTCGAGGTGCCCCGGCGCGACGAACTCGAACAGGCCGACGATGTCGTCGGCGGAGTTCTCCACCGGTGTGCCGGTGAGGGCCCAACTGCGGCGGCGCGACAGCGCCCGCACGGCGTGGCTCGTCTGGCTGGCGGAGTTCTTGATCCGCTGCGCCTCGTCGAGGACGACGAGGTCGAACGAGGCCTTCAGTTCGGCGACCATCTCCCGGTCGCGGACGACGCTCTCGTAGTTGGCGACCTTCACCGCCACATCGGACAGCGCCCACTGCCAGCGGCGGCGCTGAGGATCCCCCTCGATCACCGCCACGGGGATCTCCGGCGCCCAGTCGCCGAGCTCGCGCACCCAGTTCGACACCAGTCCCTTCGGACAGACGACGAGCACCCGCCGGGCTTCGCCTGCGTGGATGAGGAGGCGGATCGAGGAGATCGCCTGCATCGACTTGCCGAGCCCCATTTCGTCTGCGAGGACGGCGGCGTGCCGCGGCATGAGGAACGCCATCCCCTCGAGTTGGAACGGGAACGGCTGCCGGGGGAAATCGAGATGGCAGGAGCGGAGGAGCGTTTCCAGGTCGGGTTGGAGGAGGAACCAGAGCCTCTCCTCCATCCGCACCACGTCTCCGGGGGGAGCGATCCGGGTTCGCGGCGACCGGGCTGACCGTCCCTCCGTCGGAATCGCTTCGGCCGGCCGGGCCTCGGCCGAGGAGCGTGCCGCGGGAGCTGGGATCGTGGCTGCAGCCGGGATCGGCGGGAGCGAGGCGAGGCGCGGGAAGCGGTAGCTCGAGACCTTGGGAGCCGAAGCGAGGAGGGGGATGGAGGTGACGTTGGCCGTCGCCTCGGCCAGCGGGAAGCGGACCGCGCGCGGGGTCGGCAAGCCTTCGATCCGCCAAGGGGCGCGGGCCGTCGCCGGGAGGAGCGTGAGATCCGCCCGGCCGAGGGAGTGGGTGCCGCCGCCGCTGCCCGAGCGCTTCTCCCCCCGCTCACGGTCGTCGAGGTCATCCCGCTTGGGCATGGCGCTCCCCCCGGACTGTCGTCGTTGTGCTCGATCGCCCCGCCGCGGACGATGTCCGCGACTTCCGCCGCCGGCTCAGTGTCGCTGCGCCTCGTCGATCGCCGCCCGGATCCGCTCGAACGGTTCGTTGAGGTCGACGGCGCCGGCCAGGGCCGTGAGGCTGTCGAGGACGGCGTCGTGGCGGTCGGCCGGGAGACTGATCGTCGTCGCCCCGATGCGGATCAGGGCTTCGTCGTCGAGTGGAACCGCAGCGCCGGGGTCCGAGCGACGGACGAGTCCGACCGGCAGCGTGGTGTGCGGCCGGACGTGGAGCAGCGTTTCGGTGTCGATGAGCACCGCCACGGGGCGGGCATCGGCCTCGGCGAGCAGGTTGGCGCCGATCTGCCGGCCGTGGAGATGGCCGGGGAGTGTCGCCCCGTAGAGAATCTGCTGCGCCCGAGACACCTTCACCGGCGTCGTGCAGTGGAACTCGATCGGCCTGCCGGTGCCGTCGACGACGAGATAGCCACCGAACACCCCGTGCGTGGGTGAGTCGACGGTCGTCAGAAAACCGAAGGTCAACGTCGCGTCGATGGTGTCCACCAAGCCCCCAAGCCGTCGTCCGCAAGCAGTCGCAGATCCACGGCGAACCGGCCGCGGATCTGTGGGGAACCGCCTTCCCCACAAGCCCTTGCATCGGGCGGGACGCCGCGCTACTTGAGGCGTGGAATCGGTCCCCGGTCACCCGGGGGGATCGCCGACCCCGTCGCCGTAGGATGGGAAAACCCTGATGGGAGCCGCCCCTCCCCCGGCCGGCCGCCGGGGAGAGGACTACCATTCTCCGGCCCCTGGGTAGAATCGAACCCGGTTTCCCCATCCCTCCACCCGGCGGGCCGTGCCATGAGCGATTTCCCCCCCGTGTTCACGCAACTCGACATCTCGGCCAATTCCGTCACTCCGGGTGGCTCCGCGCCCGACCCGCAGGCCCGTCATCTGCTCGGGGAATCGATCGCCCTGCAGCAGCGGCAGATCGAACTCCTCTCCCGGCAGTGCGAACTCCTCACGGAGTTGGTGTCGCAGGTGTCGCTCCAGCAACGCCAGCGGGCGGCGGAACTCAAGGCTTGGAAGGAGGCCAATCCGGAATTGGCCCGGTCCTGTCGGCTGGCCGCCGAGTCGCTCGCCAAGGTCCACACGGAGTTTCTGGCCGGCGTCGCTTCGGAAGCTTTTGAAAATGCCGAGAACCTCACCGACAGTGAGTATGCCCTCGGCGAGTTCATCGATCGCTACGGCCCCAGGCTCGCCCACTTCAACGGCGTGCTCCAACTCTTCGCCCAACTCGGCGCCCCTCCGGCGGCCCCGCAGGGAGAAGGCTGATTTCCGTCCACCCGTTTCCGCGTCGGCCAGACGGCGGCCGCGGAGAGTTCCCGTTCCCCCTCCAGAGACCCCTCGATGTCGACCGACGTTTCCGCCAAGAAGCCGGTGTTCCAGGTCGCCGATGACGCCGCCGTGAAGCAGGCCCGTGCCGCCCTCGACGCCCATGCCGTGGAGATGATGGCCTGGCACTTCCACCCCTCGACCGGCTGCCCTTTCTGGCTCGAGTATGCGAAGACCCTGAAGTTCGACCCGATCACCGAGGTGAAGAACTACGACGACCTGAAGAAGTTCCCCCCTTTCGAGGACGAATGGCTCCGCGGTGGGCCCGTGACCCGCTGGATCCCCAAGGGATTCGCCGGCCAACCGGCCTACGTCTTCGAGACCGGCGGCACCACCGGCGTGCCGAAGTCGCGTGTCAACATGCGTGACTTCCGCACCGACTACGAGCAGTTCAGCGACACCCTCTCCGACGAGTACTTCCCGCGCGGCGCCAATTGGCTGATGCTCGGGCCGTCGGGGCCGCGGCGGCTGCGGCTCTCGATCGAGCATCTCGCCCAGCATCGTGGCGGGATCTGTTTTTGCGTCGATCTCGATCCGCGCTGGGTGATCAAGCTGATCCAAAAGGGATGGATGGAGCATCTCGAGGCCTACAAACAGCACTGCATCGACCAGGCGATCACGATCCTCGAGGCGGGCCACGACGTGAAGTGCATGTTCACCACGCCGAAACTCCTCGAATCGCTCGCACTCGCGCTCGAGAAGCGGGGAACGACGATCCGCAAGGCGGGGATCACGGGGATCTTCTCCGGAGGCACCGAGTTCACCCCGCAGTGGACCCGGTTTGCCGTCGAGGAGCTCCTCGACGGGGCCTTCATGACCCCCACCTACGGCAACACCCTGATGGGGCTTGCGGCCTCACGGCCGGTCGTGCCGGCCGACGGCTACACGATCGCCTACTACGCCCCTCAGCCCCGCGCGGTGATCGAGGTCGTCGACTTCGACGACACCAACACGGTCGTCCCGTACGGCGGCACCGGTCGGGTCAAGCTCACCACCCTCACGAAGGAGACCTTCGTGCCGGGCTTCCTCGAGCGTGACGAGGGGGAGCGGGAGCTTCCCTACGCCAAGTACCCCTGGGACGGCATCAGTGGCGTGAGACCGTTCCGCGAATTGGCGTCCTCCACCACGGTCGGTGTGTATTGATGGTCTCGCCCGCCGGGCCATCGTGGCCGCTGGCGGGGAGCGGCCGCACCTCCGGGCGGCCGTGGCCGCTTTCGGCGGCCGGGAACCCGCGGTCGGCCCTCGGTTCCTGTTCGACTTCCTTCGACGCCCACGTTTTCAGGAGTCTCTGGTGCATCTCCCCGCCTACCGTTTCGGCAAGCCGTATGAATCGATCGAGCGAACGAAACTCGTCCATTTCCTCACCGGGGAACCGGTGGCGGAGGTCAGCCAGGTCGGCGGCGCGATCGTGGGCCGCGACATGCAGAAGGCGGGGCGCGCCCGCGAGGCACTCCTGACGCTCGACCCGGAAGACGTCGTCGAGCGCCTCCAGACGGCCGGCAATCTTTACGCCCACGGCACGCTCACGGTCGGCGACACGAAGCAGTCGCCCGAGGACTTCGTCAAGCAGCAGTCGGCCACGACGGGGCTGCCCGAGACGCTCTGCCGGGCGAACATGCAGAAGAACCTGTTCGTCCTGTCGAACATGGATCGGATGCTCGACGCCCTGTCACGCGGGCTGCCGCCGGAGATCTTTTGGAAGGGCTACGGCCGCGAGCAACGCGACGTCATCGTCAGTTATCAGGCCCAGTCCCCCGTCCTCGGCCTCGTCCTGCCGTCGAACTCCCCCGGCGTTCACACCCTCTGGCTCCCGGTGATCGCGCTGGGCGTCGGCCTGGTGATGAAGCCCGGCGGCCAAGAGCCGTGGACGCCGTATCGGATGGCCGCAGCGATGGTGGAGGCGGGGATTCCCGCGGAGGCGATCGGGCTCTATCCCGGGGCCACCGATGTCGGGGCATCGATGCTCGCCGCGTGCAAACGGAGCATGATCTTCGGCAGCGCCAAGACCGTCGAACAGTACCGGGGCAATCCGGGCGTGCAGGTACACGGGCCGGGGTTCTCGAAGATCCTCATCGGCGACGACGTCGTCGACCGTTGGGAGGAATGGATCGACATGATGGTGGAGAGCGTCGCCGTCAACGGCGGCCGCGGCTGCATCAACTGCTCGGCGATCTGGGCGAGCCGACACACCGAGGCGATCGCCGCGGCGCTCGCCGAGCGGCTCGGCCCGGTCGACGTCCTCCCCCCCGACCATCCTGATGCGAAGCTCGCCGCGTTCACGATTCCCGGCGCCGCCAAGGCGATCTGGGGGCAGATCGAGGCGGGTCTGACCGCTCCCGGCGTGAGCCATCCCACGGGGGCCTACGGCCCGCGGCTCATCGAAGGGGAGCGTTGTGGCTGGCTGCGGCCGGTGGTCGCGCACTGTGCGTCGCCGGAGCCGGTGATCTCGAAGGCCGAGTACATGTTCCCGTTCGTGGCCGTGGTGAAGTGCCCGCAGGCGCAGATGCTCGAGAAGATCGGCCCCACCCTCGTCGGCACCGCGCTCACCGAGGATCCGGCCTTCCAGCGATCGCTCGTCGATTGCACCGAGATCGACCGGCTCAACCTCGGCCCCGTGCCGACGACGAAGCTCGACTGGCTCCAGCCCCACGAAGGGAACATCATCGACTTCCTTTACCGCTCGCGGGCACTCCAGGTGCCGGCGGGCGTCGGCGTCGCCTGATCGATCCACGGTGAAGCGACCCATGAGTTCCCCTCCTCCGCAGCCGTTCGAGTTTCGTGCGGCCACGCGTCTGGTCGTCGGCGCCGGAGCCGTCGGCCGGCTCGGCGTTCTCGCCAGGGAACTCGGCGGCAATCGAGCGCTGGTCGTCAGCGACCCCGGGGTGGTCCGGGCCGGGCACACCGGCCACGGCATCGCGGCGCTCGAATCGGCGGGCTACGCGGTCGCCACGTTCACCGACGTCGGCGAGAACCCCACCACTGCCCATGTCACCGCCGGCGTCGCGGTGGCCCGCCGATTCCGCCCCGATCTGATCGTGGCGATCGGTGGTGGCAGTTCGATGGATTGCGCCAAGGGAATCAACTTCGTCCATTCCTGCGGCGGCCGGATGCACGATTACCACGGTCGCGGCAAGGCGACCGGACCGATGCTTCCGTCGATCGGTGTGCCGACGACGGCGGGGACGGGGAGCGAGACGCAGTCCTTCGCGCTCATCAGCGATGCCGAGACGCACGTCAAAATGGCCTGTGGCGACCCCCGCGCGGCGTTCCGCGTGGCCGTGCTCGACGTCTCCCTGACCCTCACGCAACCGGCACGCGTCACGGCGCTGACCGGGATCGACGCTGTGTCGCACGCCGTGGAAAGCCATGTCAGCCGTGCCGCGACGCCGGCCTCACGACTCTTCTCACGGGAGGCCTTCCGGCTCCTCGCCGCCAGTCTGCCGCGGGTCTTTGCCGATCCCGGCGACGTCGCGGCGCGCGAGGGGGTGCAACTCGGGGCGGCGTGGGCCGGGATGGCGATCGAGAACTCGATGCTCGGTGCCGCCCATGCGCTCGCCAATCCGCTCACGGCAGTGCACGACGTCGTCCACGGGCAGGCCGTGGGGATGATGCTTCCCCACGTCGTCCGCTTCAATGCCCGCGGTGCCGATTCTTCCTACGCCGATCTCGTCGCCTCCCTGCCCGCGACGCCCGACGCCGCAGGGCGACCGGCCGGGGATCGCCTCGCTGATTGGCTCCTGGGGCTCGTGAAGGCCGGTGGCCTCGCGCCGTCGCTGTCGGCAGCGGGGATCGCCACACCCGATCTCGGCTTTCTCGCCGCGGCGGCGGCGAGCCAGTGGACGGCGGGCTTCAACCCGCGGCCCGTCGCCGTCGAGGATCTGGCGAAGCTCTACGAGGAGGCACGATGAGCGCGGGGAATCGTCCCTTCGATCGGCGCCGGGGAGGATCGCGGATGCGTGCGGTGTGCGTGAAGGTGTACGTCCTGCTCATGATGGTCATGGCGTGCGTGGGGCCCGTGGCGGTCGGCGCGGAGATCGGCGACGAGGCCGCCGCCGATGCCTGGCCGATGTTCCGCGGTGTCGTCGCCGGCACGGGGCGGTCCGCGGCCCGGCTCGCGCTGCGTGGTGTGCGGCACAACAACCTGAAGGGGATCGACGTCGAGATCCCGCTCGGGCTCCTGGTCTGCGTGACGGGCGTCTCGGGCAGCGGCAAGAGTTCGCTGGTGTTCGACACGCTCTTTGCCGAGGGCCAGCGGCGCTATGTCGAGACCTTCTCGGCCTACGCCCGCCAGTTCCTGGACCGCATGGACAA
>Ga0208086_1000580_pt1 | contig 11006 bp, 9 predicted proteins | sample LakMenEpi06Jul10_FD_150675 | JGI IMG/M metagenome (GOLD analysis project Ga0208086, IMG submission 150675) | Freshwater microbial communities from Lake Mendota, WI - 06JUL2010 deep hole epilimnion (SPAdes) | ecosystem: Environmental > Aquatic > Freshwater > Lake > Epilimnion/Euphotic zone ...
GATTTGGCACAAAAAACATTTTGTGAATTCACGATCGCCGACCATGAATCTCACTTTCAAGGTAGTCGAGCGAGCTTGGTTTGCGACCTGCCGCTCGCGACATTCAGCAAGGAAATCGCTCGCAAAACACGCATGCATACCCGGGGACTGTCCCCCGACTTTCTGCAGGGACTGTCCCCGAGCCTTTCGAGAGCGTATCGATCAACGGAACCGACCCATCAAGAGCCCTTGCCTTACCCAACGCTCGATAAAGTATTTACAAACACATCGACAGAGTTTATTAGCATGGCGTTCGAACAACCTGCTTGAAAACGTCGCCGATTTGCATTTGCCGAACAAGAAGCCTACACTTCGGACGTGTTTATCCCGCAGCAAATGGCCAGGAAGGTCCCCCGAGAGGATCCAATGAGGGCAATCGATCTGCGAAGAGGTGGATTCTAAAGAGCAACGCCGCTGAATAGCTCCACGCGTTTTCTGGTGCGCTACGCAGCAAGAGCGAATGTATTCCGCATGTCGGCGTAGTAGTTGTTATTGTACCTGAGCCATTCCATGGCGAGGGAGGTTAGCTCCTCCATCGCCTTACATCGGTGGTTTCGTGTGATTGTCTCATGGAGATGCCACCATACGCGCTCGATCAACCAGACAGACGATATACATTTGCTAGCAAACACTAACTCCGAGCTCTTCGGGAAATTTGCTCAGGCCCCCTGATTTCTGCTTGGAGGAGCTTCTAGACTCGGCTAAACTAGCCACGCCCAAGGGTCCCTCAGATGCCCCTGTTGTGACCTTGTCGTTTCGAATTTCTACTGTCTTTGATCTTACACGGAGGTAATTGATATGACGCGCATTCCCATCAGCCAAGCCGACGAAAAAGCTCGGCAACTCCAGGCGAACCTCGACCTTAGCACCGCGGAAATCGGTCTCCAAGTCCGCACCACCAACTGCTTGGAAGAAAAAGGGATCTTCACGGTTCGCCAGTTGCTCCAAGCCAGCCCGGAGACCCTGCTGAGTATCGCCAACTTCGGTGACAAAACCCTCGAAGAAGTCTACGCCGCTCTCGAACAATACGGCTACTATCGCCCCTGGCGCAAGCCTCGATAAGGCTCCAGTGACTCCTCTGCACAGCGTGCGACTTTTGGTGCTTGCATGTGGTTCCTTGCTCTTGGGAACCACAGCCTACGGTCAATTCGATACTGGGCCCATCGACGGCCTTCTCAATAAGCTTCGATCGAGCGATTCAGGCACGGCAAGCCCAGGCACGGCAAGCCCAGGCACGGCAAGCCCAGGCACGGCAAGCTCTGCTAAAGCCCCTGGGGCAATCACTGCCAACCAGGATTCCTCTCTGGTCGATACCCCGTCGCCTAGCCGTTTGGCCGAGCTTATCGAATTGGTCCTCCATCCTAGCCCCAATGGCCGCAAGAGATTCTTTATCGCCGACACTTCGCCGCGCGGTAAGCTTCGTCGCGAGCGTTTGCGAGAATCGCTCCGAGCGGCCGATGTGCTCGGGGAGCTCACCGCCCTGGCCGAGTCTCAAGCAACCCAAGCCCCTGATAAGCGATTTTCCGATAACCTCCTTTCCGATAACCGCTCTGCTGTTATTCTCGAACCATCGCAAGCGATCCGAGCCATGCTGCTTGAGCCACAATCTCCGGCTGGCTCACGCGACTCGATTCAGGTCAAACGATCCAGCGCGAACTTCGAGCTCCTAGGCTGGGGGCCTGGAACCTACCAATCGGCACGAAGCGAACATTTCTCAATCCTCTCTCAAGCTGGCGAGAAGCCGACGGCCGAGGTCGCACTGGCCTGTGAAGCGATCTACAGCGTATGGCAAGAACTCTTCGCAGAAAAATTCCCTTTTCCAAATGCGCAAACGCAAGCCTTCCGCGTTGTGCTGCTGCGGAATCGCGAAGCCTATATCCGCGCTCTGAAAACGATCGAACCACGCATCTCCATCTCAACCGGCTACTATAGCCCCGAACATCGGATCGCCTTTTTTTACTGGGAATCCAACAAGTCGTTTCCGACACTTGTCCATGAACTGACACACCAGTTCTTTGATGCCACCTGCTCTGACCAGAGCCGTTTCGATGCCGATGATGACCCTGGAGCTTGGGCACTCGAAGCCGTCGCGCTGTACATGGAATCATGGTCTGAAGAATCCATCGGCGGAATACGCGTGGTCGATGTCGGAGGATGGGACGCACCCCGATTCCAAGCCGGTCGGTTTCGGCGACTCCGAGACCAATACTGGATCCCCTGGGAGGAGTTCTCCATGGCCGACGGAAAACGCCTACGAGCCGATCCCGATGTGGCCGCTTGGTATTCCCAAGCCTGTGGGCTGGCTCACTTCTGGCTCGATCGTGACGAAGCCTCTCGCGATACCTTCCTGGATTACCTTGCAGAGGTCTACAAGCAGCAGGGAAACGCTGCCGCGAGTCGGCTCACAAGCGACGATCCCTTGAGGACCGCTTACGATCAATTCCTGCTGAATTCAGCCACAGACCGACCAGCGATGCTTCGACGCAACGAAATCGTCCTGACGCGTTGTCCTATCGATAGCCAAACCCTTTTGAACTGGCCGCTGAGCCTTCGCAAAACCTCATGGCTCGATCTGGGCTTTACCCAAATCGACGATCGGATGTTCACGCAATCGGGCCCAGTCCCTTGGGACATCGTTCGACTCAATTTGGAATCGACCCAAATCACCGATGCTTCGATGGCGGCCATCGCCTCGATGAAGAACCTGACCGAACTGGACTTAAGTGGATGCAAAGTGACCGATGCGGGGCTCGAAGTGTTGGCCAACCACCCGAGCCTCAAGCAACTGTGGCTTACCAATTCCACCATCACGGATCGTTCACTCGAAGTCCTCGCATCGATCCCTCGGCTCGAACGTCTCGAGGCCAGTGGTTCGCTTTCGGCCGAAGGCTACCAACAACTGCTCAAGAAAAAGCCTCGGTTGAAACGTCCTTAACGCTCTCTCCGCTTCGAGCGCATCGCGATCTAATCGGGAGCTAGGATTTCGATGGTTTCAAGCATTGAGCGATCTCCAAGGCGATCGCATGGAGCGCCTCAGGGTTTTTCGGGGCGGTTCCAAAGGCGTGCGCGTCGTAAGCTTCTTCCGCATTGCGAATCGGTGTGGAATTGACCGTCGACCAAGCCATATCGTAGACCGAGTAGGAAACCGTCAACCCCTTGGCCACCGCATTGACCTCGCGTTGCAAGTCGTAGGCGGTAAAAGCCGCATTGACGAAACACGACGCATTGATGAGCAAATCCTTGTATTGCTTATTCTTCGATACCTTCGGCCCATGCACCTCCTGGAGCGCTTCGGCCGCAGAGCGGACGCTGACCATGATCCGATCGATGATGGTCCGAACCGGATGGCTAAAGGCCACTTCAGCAAAACTCGATGGAGACAGATACACTTTGACCGCAGCTCCGACGGCCCCGCAGTGGGTATGCCCGAGCACAATGACGCTTTGCAAGGAATCCCTCAGGGCTGTGGCCGCATAGTCGATGCTCCCGATGCACTCCAAGCCCAGGACGTTGCCAGCCACTCGAACGACAAACAAATCGTTCGAGGAGCAGTCGAAAATGTGCTCGATCGGAACACGAGCATCGGCACACCCTAGAACGGCCGCAAAAGGCGAATGCATCTGCTCGAGACCACCGACGACAGGAATCCCCAATTGAACCGGTGAGATCGGAACGACCATCGAATCGACCTTATTGCCGTCCTGGACGTTCTGAAGATGATTGACCATCGAATAGAAACGGCAGTTCCCTTGATGCAGTGTCTTCAAAGCCTCCCTGTTGTTCTTCGGTCGCTTGAGGTCCAGCGGAGCATAAGGGTCAAAACGGTAAATGATATCCATGGTACTTATCCTTGATCTTCCTCTGAGGGCTCGCTTAGCTCCCTACGGTTTCTATAAAAAATTTCTTCAACCGAATTGGCAATCGTTGCCGACATGCCTTCCAAATCCAAATCGTCTTCATCAAACCCAAACGGCTCCTCGACATGCTCGGCGACAATCTCCATACCGACCATGAAATAAGAGACCACAATCGTCAATGGCAACGTCCAGACCATGAAGTCTTGGACCAAACCCCAAGGCAGTGTAAAGAGGAACAAAAAGATACATTGCCTTGCGAATATTCTATAAGAGCGAACCATCGGAGTCTTGGCGATCCTCTCGCAAGCACCGCAAATGTCCATCAACTTGGCCGTCTCGCAATCGAGAATTCGCAATAGATCCCGATCGAAAGTTTTATTGGAAAGCCGGTTGCTGATCCATCGATAAATGTCTTGGGAAATCGCCAGAGGAACATGCGTCGGGGTGGCCCCTTGAAAAATCGGACCGGCGTAGGAGACTTTGCGCAAATGGCAGGTCAAGGCTGTTGGAAACTCCGACAAATGCCTCGAGAGGAAACGCCGTTCCTCATGGGACAAATCAGGGAAAAACTCCTGGATCTTGATCGCCAAATTCCGGCTGCAATTGATCAAACTACCCCATAGCGTGCGAGCCTCCCACCAGCGAGCATAAGCGGCATTGGTTCGGAAAACCAGGAGCCAGCCGAGAACCAACGACAACGCCGCATGCAGGTCCGATGGCGTGTCGCCAATGTCCTTGTAACTGCTATACTCTTTGAGCAAAGGCAGCAGCGCATAGATACCCATCGCAAGTGCGATGCTCGCTATCGAAAAAAGTGTCCGTGATTTGATCAACGGGTAAATGGTGTCGCGAATCGGCATGGATAGCAAGATAGTCGACCGCGCCGAAGAATCCACCCCCTATCCGTACAACTACCCTCACTGGCAACTACCCCCACTGGCATGCTGCCCCGATCTCGTCCCAATTATTAATTTCAAATTCTAAATTCCCACTTTTCTATTAGCCGAGCGATTCCCATGCGATTTGCACAACGTGTCGTCGTCATCACAGGTGGTGCCAAAGGAATCGGCGCCGGTTGCTCGAACGTCTTCGCCCAAGAAGGAGGGCTCGTAGCCATCCTCGATCGGGATTTCGATGCCGCCCAAACCACCGCAAAAAGACTGGGCGATCAACACCTGGCGGTGCGCTGCGATGTCGCCGACGAAAAGCAGATCGCCTCGAGCATCGCAGCAGTCGTCGATCGCTTTGGCCAAATCGACTGCTTGATCAACAACGCTGGGATTCATCCCCCCGATACACCCTTGCTGAAAATGCCCCCCGAGCAAGCCCTCGAGGTTCTCCGGATCAATTTCCTGAGCACCTATTCGATGTGCTATTACGCGCTGGAACATCTCAAAAAGACGCGGGGTACCATCATCAACGTCAGCTCCATGACCGCAGCCCTCGGCCAACGAAACTCGACAGCTTACGCGGCCAGCAAGGGTGCTCAGTTGTCGTTTACCAAGTCGCTTGCGCTCGAATGCGCGGACTTTGGTATCCGGGTCAATGCCATCCTTCCGAGCAACGTCGACACACCGCTTATGAGATCCTGGGCCGCGAGCCTCCAGGACCCACAAGCCGCCTTGGAACGCATCGCCGCCTTGCAACCGATCGGACGGATGGCCGATGTCGATGAAATGGGACGCGTTTGCCTGTTTCTGGCCACCGAAGACAGCAGCTTCATCACCGGACAAGGCCTTCATGTCGACGGCGGCGCAAGCCTTGATTACTAGCGCCACGATCAAGTCGCCATGTCTAAGCTAGATCCAAGTCCATCCGAGCGATCCTACGACTACATCGTCATTGGATCGGGGCCGGCAGGAGCTACGCTGGCTGCTCAGTTGTCCAACTCCCGTGCATCGAGCAATTCCCACCGCCGAAGCGTCCTGGTGATCGAAGCCGGCTCGCCCCATCGCGGACCCCTTTCAAGCATACCCGCCTTCTACCCCCGGAGCTTTGGATCCCGTATCGATTGGAACTATCTGACGACGCCGCAAACCCATCTGGCCAAGCGATCCCTCAAGTGGCCTGCAGGGAAAGTCCTCGGAGGTTCCTCGGCGATCAACGCCATGATCCGAATCGAACCCTCCGAGGCGTGCCTCCAAACGCTGCACAAGGCTTGCGGTCCGACTTGGTCGGTCGAATCCTCCAAGTCGCTATTCGATCGATTGCGAAATGAACTTCACTGCTCGCTGGGACCACCGAGCTCGTTGACAACACTGCACCCGAACACCGCTCAAGTCCATCGCCGCGCCATCGAAAACTCCTTCGGATCGCCCAACCCTTGGATCCAAGCAACCCCGACGATCCGGCCATCGATCGCACCTTATCTCCGATTCACTGCCCACGGTCGACGCCGTCGCATCCTTTCACAAAACCGTTCGCAGCCGATTCCTATCCTCTCGAATGCGATGGCCAAACGACTGATCATCGACTCGGATCGGGTCGTCGGAGTCATAGTCCAATCCCAAGGCGATGAAGTCGAAGTGCTTGCTTCCAAAGAAGTCATCCTCTGTTGCGGAGCGATCGAAACCCCTCGTCTTTTGTTTCAAAGCGGAATCGGCCCTCGAACGGAACTTGCACAAGCCGGACTCGAATGCCGATACCCCCATGAGCGCATCGGATCGGGGTTGCAGGACCATCTGGTCTATCCGCTGGTCTTCCGGTTACGCAAGGGCGTTCCCTTTTCGTTGCCCTTGGATCGAGTCGACCGCCGCCGTTACATCGAGGATCAAGGGGGGCCCAAGTCCTCGAATCTCGCCGAACTCGGAGCATGGATCGACCCGCTTGGAATCCCTTCCGATCAGTTCCAATGGCATATCACACCGACGCACTATTTGGCCTACCCCAAAATCCCCAACGCACAGCCTTGCGTCAGTATCGGAGTCACGCAGTCCCACCCCCAAAGTGTAGGGAGCGTTCTTCCAGACCCATCGAACCGATCCCGAGTGCTCATCGATCCGAACTACTTGTCTGTGCCCGACGATAGGACTGCATTTCAGCGAGCGATCCATTGGAGCAGAGAATTTTTTCACCGAGCCCCTTGGCAAGACCTGTTCGAAGAGGAGTTGATGCCCGGTCCAAAACGCGCAAGCGATGAGGCCTTGCTCGCCCATATCGAAAGATTCGCTACAACCCTCTACCACTACACCGGAACGTGCGCGATGGGACTCGATCGGCAGGCTCCTGTCGATCCTGAGTTTCGCTTGCGAGGAATCGAGCGATTGCGTGTATGTGACGCCTCGGTCTTTCCCGTGATCCCCGGCTCGAACCCACAGACGACCATCATGATGATGGCCATGCGTCTTGCCGCTTTGCTGCTCGAAGAATAGCGATTGAACTCTATAGGTTCTGCGTGAAATCATTCAGCAAGCGATTGCCCCTGAGCTCGCGGATCGTGTGCTGCGGTCAATCGGTCCCCTTGCCGATAGATCGCTTGGCAGATGGCCAAGGATCCAGAGGCTTTCAAAGGATGGCCGAGTCGAGACAGGTCTGCTTGAATCCCAGGGGTGATCTCCCACGGAGTGCCGACTCCGAATTGGTCCTCAAAGAGCAGCACGTCCGGCTGCCATTGGTGGTGCACGCGAGGGCAAGCCAAAGCTTCGGAAACCGAGCATCCGCCGTCGAGAATTCGAAGCAGAACCTGAAGTGTCGCATTGATGATGCGAGGGCCACCTGCAGCGCCGGCCGTCAAGACAGGTTCGCCTGTAGCATCCAAAACCATCGTCGGGCTCATGCTCGACAAGGGCCGTTTGCCCGGACCGACCGCGTTGGCTTGCGAACCGACCAATCCAAAGGCATTTGGAGTCCCTGGTGAGATACTGAAATCATCCATTTGATTGTTGAGCATGACCCCCGTCCCCGGCACGGTGACTTTGCATCCCCAGGAGGTGTTGACCGTGCAAGTCATCGCGACCCAATTCCCCTCGTCGTCGGCCGTCGTCAGGTGCGTGGTGTGCTTGCGATCTTCGGCCGAACTCGGTGCTCCGAGGATTCCTTTGGGACCGATCGAGTCGCTAGGAGTCCCATGCTCGATCTGCATCGATGATTGGGAGTCGACAAAATCGGCCATTCGGTTGCGGGAATACTCTCGATCCAAAAGCCCTTGGGGCACATCGACAAAATCGCTATCGCCTAGCCAGTAGGCTCGGTCGGCAAAAGCCCGCTTCATCACCTCGCAGAGCAGATGATAATACGCTTCGGGACGCGACCGCATCCAAGCCCCAACCGGATAGGGCTCGAGCATCATCAACATCTGCGCGATGTGCATGCCACCCGAACTCGGGGGGGGAAACCCGATCACTTCATAGTTGCGGTACTTGGTCCGAATCGCGGTGCGCTCCTTCGATCGATACGCAAGGAAATCGTCTCGGGTGAGTATCCCGCCTATCGACTTGAGGTAGTCTGCGCACTTGCTTGCAAATGGACCTTCATAGAACCACTCAGAGCCCTGCACGGCGATGCTCTCAAGAGTGCTGGCCAAATCTTTTTGTACAAGTAGCTCTCCTTCGCGAATCGCAGTGCCATCGGAATGGAAGTAGATCGCACTCGAAGCAGGGTACTTGCGCAGCTCATCGGCTTCTGTGGCGATCGTTCGAGCTACTGATTTCGATGCCGCGACGCCCTCCAAGGCAGCCCGCTGCGCATCGGTAAAAAGATCCTTCCAAGCCATCCTCCCGGCCAACGTATGCATCTGCTTGATCGCTGCGATTTGACTGGGAACACCGCAGGCCAAAGGCCCGTTTTGACTCAGCGACGCATCGGCTTTTCCACCCCGGAGAAACATCCCTTCGCCTGCCCCGAGCCCAGCCATCTCCCGTCCATCGATCGCGTGGACCTGCCCGTTGGATCGTCGGATCAGCACTAGGCAACCACCGCCGATCCCCGAATTATGCCCATCGACGACCCCGAGCACCAATGCAGCCGAAATCGCAGCGTCGATCGCATTGCCCCCGCTCCGAAGTATCCGAGCCGCACTCTGCGTGGCAAGCGGATGGACCGTTGCGGCCCCACGGTTAACCGTCAGCTTGTCAAAACCACTAGATCGACGGGCTTTTGCGCTAAGAAGCACCCCGCTGGCGGCGGCCCCTTGGAGAAAAAATCTGCGTGTGCTCATCCGGATTTTCCTGCTGTCGCCAAGTTCTCTTCGATACCTATAATCTTCTAATCTTCGATGATAATCTTACTCGAAGTCACCCAAGAACCCAACCAATCGCCCATCGAGGAACGTCATCATCGAAATCACGGGAAACCTGTCGGTCGGTCAACGCGTTTCCTGGGCGATCCTGCACGAGGCCTCGTCGATCAAAGCCGGAAATGTTCACCCCCATGCTTCCTTTTCCGAGATGCGATTCGAGCACTTTGTCCTGGCATCCCAAGCCATCGGCAGAGCTTTCGATGATCGGCTCTCGACCCGTTCGATCGGACAGATCGTCCACAGCAGCGTCCAAGCGATGGTCCAAGCCGTCGAGGTCAACACGAGCCTAGGGACCATCCTGCTGCTTGCACCTATCGCGCTGTGCTCGCTCAATTCAACGGGCTGGAATCCCAAGGACTTCCAAGAAAGCATCGCATCGGTCCTCGAGGATTCGACTCCCGAGGATTCCCGTCTGATCTACCAAGCCATTCGAATCGCGAACCCCGGCGGCTTGGGACAAGTCGCTAACCAAGATGTGCAATCTACCCCTCCGGAGTCGATCCTCGAAGCCATGCGTATCGCATCGGCTTGGGATGATGTCGCCTTGCAATACGCCAATGGTTTCCGCCAAGTCAGCCAATGGACCGACCGATTGCTTGCGATTCTCGAGTCCTCATCGGATCTGCTCGGTGCGGTTCGCCTTTTGCAAATCGAGATCCTCGCCTCGCGGCCCGATAGCCTGATCGCTCGCAAGCATGGCAAACAGGTCGCTGGCCTAGTTCAGTCACAAGCAGCCGACGTTTTGGCAAGCGGACCTTATGCCAGTCCGGAATTCGAGAAGGCGTGGAGCCGTTTCGATGGTTACTTACGTGAGAACGGGCATCGCAAGAACCCGGGCACCACCGCCGATCTACTCGCCGCCGTGATTTTTTTAGCTCGTTGCGCTCAGGATCGATTCGATGGATGATACGCTCTCGAAGCAGGTTCGAGCCGCGAGGCCACCGAAGCCCATTCGCCAGGCAGGTCAGTCCATGGGTTGGATTCGGGAGATGGAACCCGACGGTCAGGGGGGATTGGTCCCTGCGCGAACTTATTTCCTCGTCGGATCCGAATGCCGCTTTACCTGTTCGATGTGCGATCTGTGGAAGTACACCCTAACTCAAGACCGCACACCTGTCGGCTCCTTGGCGTCTCAGATCGATGAATTGAACCGACAGGTACCTGCCTTGAACTCTCAGGCTCGACCCACCGAATGGCTCAAGCTTTACAATGCTGCGAATTTTTTCGATCCGGCCAATGTCGATCCTGTGGAGTATCCAGCGATCTTGAAACAAAGCGAGGGCTTTGAACGCCTAGTGGTCGAAAACCACGCTTCCCTGTTGAATTCTTCGAAAACCCAACAGCTCGTTCGACGTTTTCGCGATGGGATGGAGGGCGAACTCGAGCTCGCCCTCGGGCTCGAATCGATCGAACCCAACGCGATGGGGTGGCTCAACAAATCGATGTCCCTCGAGCAGTTCCAAGCCGCCCTAGAGTTCCTTCGAAGCGAGCAGATCTTCATCCGTGTCTTTGTCCTGCTACAGCCCATGGGTACACCGATCGACGAGTCGGTCGATTGGGCTGTTGCCAGTTGCCAAGCCGCTGCGCGGTGGGGTGCTCAACGGATCAGCCTAATTCCGACACGAGCCGGCAATGGCTTCATGGAAGACCTCACATCGCGGGGCCTGTGGCAAGCCCCGAGGGCGTCGCAACTCGAATCCGCCTTGGAAAAATTGCTCGTTCATTCCCAGGGTTCATCGATCTACACGGCCGACCTTTGGGACTGGGATTCGATCTTGGGGATTTGTTCGCTTTGCGGCCCATCCCGTCTGGAACGTATGCAGCGGATGAACAACACGCAGCGACCAGAAGCATCCGAAGTCAAGCAACTCTGC
>Ga0208086_1000581_pt1 | contig 10998 bp, 9 predicted proteins | sample LakMenEpi06Jul10_FD_150675 | JGI IMG/M metagenome (GOLD analysis project Ga0208086, IMG submission 150675) | Freshwater microbial communities from Lake Mendota, WI - 06JUL2010 deep hole epilimnion (SPAdes) | ecosystem: Environmental > Aquatic > Freshwater > Lake > Epilimnion/Euphotic zone ...
CAAGAACATCAAACCCGCAATAAATCCGCCACCCAGCAACACTTCAAGAAACCCGTTGTGTGAAAACTGAGAACCAGTGGTTGTCCACCACAAATCTCGCTTCAGAAATTCGGGTGTCGACCACGCAGCCCGCCAACCCCAACCAAGAACTGGGCGCTCAAGCACACCGCTCCAACTGAAATGCCACAATGCTGAACGACCGTTAAAGAAGTCGGCTTTGCCAAACCAGCCAATGATTAATTGTTGATAGCGAAAGCCGATCCACGCAGAGAGCAGCATGACTGCCATGAATGTGGAGTAAAACACGCGTTGGATTTCAAATGTGGGCACTTGTCTGGTGTGTTTAAACCATCTCACCAATGTCCATACAGCCCCCACAAAGACAAATACCACCGCAGCACCAAACGAGGTTGATGAGCCCGAGCGCAGATAAACGGCAGCATCAATGGCAACAAGAACGGAACAGATGGCAAGGAGTGGCAATCTCAAGTTGCCCCTTGCCTCTTTGACCACTAAGTACAGCGCTGTCGCCGCGCTTAACAGGCCGAGCATCGCAACAGGTGCAAGCGAATTGCGATTGAAATACACGCCTACCCAGTTTCCTTCGCTGTCAATGGTTTCTGGCCAGGAAAGCTTGACAGCAAAATACGAATACATCACGCCTAGATGCATCGCCGAGAAAACAAGCAAAATTTGTTGACGAACGGAGAAACTCTGAGACAAATACAGCCCTGTTGCCGCAGTAACGGCAAACGAAATTGCCTCCACGATCGTGTACCTGCTGAGGTTTGTCCAAACAGTAGAGGCCAACATCCACATTGCTAGTGCAAGCAACACGGTTATCGGGCCGCGAAACATCTCACGGGACAAACCTCGCCGCGAAAAAATCATCAACGCGGGTATCTGCACCGCAATGAACGTTGCCTGCACGGTGGGTGCAATTGGCACGCTGGTGTACAACTCGGCGGTTCGCCACAGCCGCAACACGGGGCCTTGTGTCAGTAAAAAGAGCAACACAGCCGCGTAGACATATTCAACCCACCGCAAGGCGGACTTGCTGGAAATTTGAACGGGTTGCACTGGCAACAAATCTATCGTGTTGAAATTGGGCGACTTATTGCAGGCTATGCAACAGACTTGGAGCCGTCTGCTGCATCTGCAACCACGGTTAAAACCGCGCGCTTCGTGGTGAGCAGCACAGTTGTCACTAGAGCCATGCTTGCTAGTGATGCCAGCATCCAATAGCCCACATCGGACTTTGCTTTAGAAAGAGCAATGCCGATACAGCCGAGCATGCACGCGGCCAACAAGATAATGGTGACCCCACGCCGCACGCTTACCCCAAGGCGCATCAATCGATGACTTACGTGGTCCTTGCCCCCCTCAAATGGGCTGACACCACGCTTGATTCGGGAAATGACCACCAGTGTTGTGTCGAGCAATGCAACACCAAGCACTACTGCGGGCACAAAAAACTGAGATATCTCGCGGCTGTCAACCTTGATTTTGAGACCGATATATGAAAGAAGGAAACCAAGATACAAACTGCCGGCATCACCCATATAGATCTTTGCTGGGTGAAAGTTGCTGCGCAAGAAACCAAGCGTGCATCCAGCGAGACCAATTGCAAGTAACGCTGTAAACGGCTGATTGTTGGCATAAGCGAGAACAAAAAATGTTGCTCCGGCAACACCCGTTACACCTGCTGCCAGACCGTCAACATTGTCGAGCAGATTCATTGCATTGGTAATTCCAATAATCCAAATGACGGTGATGATGGTGTCGATGCTGTCGGGAAGTGGTGACTTGAGCTGAATCCCATAAGCGATGAGTGCAACCGCCACCCCAAGCTCCACCGCTAGCCGAATGTATGGGTGCAGCCCGCGTAGATCATCGACAAGGCCCATCACACTGAGGGCAAGAGCAAGGGCAAGCACTAGCAACAGTTCGCCAAGCGTGCTGGCACCCGGTTCAAAAATGCCACCTGGATTAAACGAAATTGCTCCGTCGACAAATGACAAATCTCGACGAACCAGCGCACCCGCAATAACTGCAATGGAAAATGCCACCACCATCGCCAGACCGCCTAGGTAGGGCACTGGCAACGTGTGCGACTTGTGCCCACCGGGCGCATCCATAATGGTTTTCGAAATCGCAATTCTTCGCACCAGTGGCACCAAAATAAGCGAAATTGCTAGCGCCCCAATGAAGCTACCTGTGTAGATCCAATGCGAGCCCATGCCTACAAATAGTAGTCAGGACTGAGCAAAGGATTCTCTGTGCGGGAATGGCAAGTAACCTCAAAGGGGAAATGGGTATTAAACAATGAACATTCTGGTGACCGGCGGCGCGGGCTACATCGGCTCCAATCTTGTTGACCAACTTGTGGGCAGTGGACACACGGTGAGTGTTCTTGATGACCTCTCAACCGGCAAGCGGTCCAATCTTTCAAGTTCCATGAACGACATTGAATTCGTTGAGGGTTCAATCCTTGATGAAGAAGTTGTTCGCCGTGAAGTGGGCCGTGTCGAGCTTGTTTATCACTTGGCCGCCGCAGTTGGGGTGGGCAATATTGTGGCCCAGCCGCTTCAATCCATCATCACCAATTCGCGCGGGACAGAAAATGTCTTGGACGCATGCTTTAAATCTGAAGCACAAGTAGTTGTCGCATCGACATCGGAGATTTATGGCAAATCTGCGAAATTGCCAATGTGTGAAGACGACGACCGAGTGCTCGGTTCGACACGAATAAATCGTTGGTCTTATTCCACAGCAAAGGCGCTTGATGAGCATTTGGCATTTGCCTACGCCGAACAAGGTTTAGCAATGTCAATCGTTCGCTATTTCAACTCATACGGACCACGTATTGACGAAAAGGGTTACGGCTCGGTTGTGGCCAACTTCTTACGACAAGCGCTTGCCAATGAGCCACTCACCGTTCACGGCTCTGGAGAGCAAACGCGTTGCTTTACCTACGTAGAAGATTCTGTACGGGGAACGATTCTGGCTGCTTCCACCCCAGCCGCAAAGAGTGGTGTTTTTAACATTGGAAACAACGTTGAAATGACCATCAACGATTTGGCGAAAATGGTCATTGCTTCAACTAACTCATCCTCCACCATTCAACATATTTCTCATGACGAGCGTTATGGTGCCGGCTTTGAGGACACCAAGCGTCGCGTGCCCGACATGAATCGAGCAAAGACTGTTCTCGGCTACGAACCCCACACAGATCTTGCAACAGGATTGAACAAAACGATTGCCTGGTGGACGTCTCGCCTCTCGTGATTCGAGTTGTTCACATACTCACGCGGACGAATGTTGGCGGGCCTTCAGTAATCGTGTCTTCGTTGATGGATGGCCTAGACAATCAAACATTTCAACAGGCATTGCTGCGGGGTGAAATCGGTAACGACGAAGGCGATTATCTCGCCCTGCATCACAGCAAAATGCAGGTGCACGATATTCGTGCCCTAGGACGCAGAGTTGCAATTTTTGATGACGTGCGTGCCCTCTTTGCCCTCGTCAAAAAACTGAAGGAGATTCAACCCGACATCGTTCATACACATATGGCAAAAGCGGGCGCGCTTGGCAGGATTGCTGCAGTAATTGCTCGCGTCCCTGTTCGCATTCATACATATCACGGTCATTTGCTGCATGGTTATTTTGGTAAAGGCAAAACCTTTGTAGTCGTTGTTGCGGAGCGAATTCTTCGACTGTTTACAACGTATGCAGTGGTGGTGGGTGAACAAGTGCGACAAGATTTGATTAAGGCAAAGATCGTTTCGGCTTCCACTTCTTGTTCGATCGCTCCTGGTGTGTCGGACATTCAGTTGTGGGAAAAAGAAAAGGCCCTCGATAAGTTGGGTCTTCCCCACAACCAACCTGTCGTGCTCTTTGTTGGACGATTGACCAGCATCAAACGACCAGACTTGTTTGTGGATTTGGCCAAGAGGTTGGCTTCAAGCAACCAAAGTGCGCTGTGCGTTTTTGTTGGAGATGGTCCTCTTGGTGAACAACTCCGAGATGTTGCGAAGGGTACTGAAAACCTTTGCCTTGCAGGTTGGCAAAAGGACTTGGGTGTTGTTTATGCCGTTGCCGATGTTGTTGTGCTGTGTAGCGACAATGAGGGAATGCCGTTGTCGCTTATTGAGGCATCGCTTTGCGCAAAAGCGATCGTTGCCACCAATGTTGGTTCGGTAAAGGAAATCATTGAGGACGGTATTTCCGGAGTGCTGGTTCCTCCGGGTGATGCCGTTGCGTTGCACGATGCAGTGAGTCGGCTTCTTGGCGATGCTGCACAGCGGAAACTGTTTGGCGAATCCGCACGCGTTCATGCTCTTTCTACATTTTCACCAGATCGGTCGTTGCAGGCTCACGCCGACCTTTACCAACAACTAGTGAATTAGAGCCTCGTTCGCGAGCCCGACGGTGGGCCGCCTGCGTTTACGGCATCGAAGATAGGAATGCCCTTCGCAGAAAGTTGCTGCAATGGAAGGTCTTTTGCGTTTACCAAAACCATTGCTGCATCCCAACTTGTTTGGTTGATTTGTTCGACTGATACGGAACGAAGAACCGTGCCCGAGATGGTTAATTCGTCCACGAGCGGATCGCTATATGCAACTGTGGCACCACGTTCGGCAAGCATTTCCATAATTCGAATGGCGCGTGAGTTGCGAATGTCGCTAACGCCAGGCTTGAAGGCAGCGCCAAAACACAAGATGTTTGAGCCGCGAAGTGACTTGCTTTCATTGTTCAATAAATCCTGTAAACGGCTCACGGCGTATTCGGCCATTTGTGTATTGACATCGGCTGCAAGCTCGACGAAGCGAAGCTGGAATTCGTACTCGCGAGCCTTCCACGCCAAGTAGTGAGGATCGACTGGAATGCAGTGACCGCCTGGGCCAATGCCCGGGTAGAACGGTTGAAACCCAAACGGCTTAGTGGCTGCTGCATCAATTACTTCCCACACGTCTATATCCATTTTGTGACACATCTGGGCAAGTTCGTTCACTAATGCAATGTTGACTGCTCGATAAGTGTTCTCCAAAAGTTTCGCCATTTCAGCAACAGCTGGAGAGCCAACCGAATGCACCAGGTTTGGATCCTCCATCAACGAGGCAAGCAGCAACGCACTGCGGCGCACGCACTCGGATGTAAACCCTCCGACGACTTTTGGCGTGTTCCGTACGTGCCATGTCTCGTTGCCCGGGTCGACACGCTCTGGAGAAAATGCAAGATAAAAATCTTTTCCGGCTCGTAAACCATTCTTTTCAAGAATTGGCTTAACGAACTCGGTTGTCGTTCCTGGGTATGTAGTGGATTGCAGAATAATCAACATCTCGCTACGAAGAACCGACGTGACCGTCTCTGTTGCGCTTTGAATGTACGACAAGTCGGGTGTTTGGGTTTTGTCGAACGGTGTAGGAACACAAATGAAGATGACGTCTGCGGAGGAGAGATCCTTCGGGTTTGTGGTGGCGGAGAAACGCTTGGCTTGAGCAACTTGTGCGATGCGCTCACTTGGCACATCGGCAATATGGCTCACCGATTTGTTGAGATTGGCAACCACACCAGAGTGCACATCAAAGCCAAGGGCTACGTAGCCGGCTTCAGCAAACGACACCGCCAGGGGCAGGCCTACATAGCCGAGCCCAATGACCGCCACAGTCAAATCGTGTTGTTGCACTCGCTGATCAAAACTTTTCGCCATGACGAACTTTCTGTTGGCATTTCCACAAATCTGTTACTGGATCAGCCTAACGGCTGACTCTGATTGCCGATATCTCAGTATGATTACCCCAGTGGATTCGCCCGAGATGCCGCCAGACAGCGAACTCATTTCTTCGCTGCTCAACGAGGCCTACGCCTTGCGAATCAAAAATGAGCGACTGAGCCAATATGCCGAAGGCAAGATTGGCGAGCTTGTTGTTGCTCGACGCGAAATGGAGCAGCTGCGAAGCGGTCTTGAAACCACCAGTAAGCAGCGCAACGAGTTGTTGGCTCGAGTGGAAAATCTTGAACGCGAAGTTGAGAACTTGCTGACTGCAAATACGGCATCAATAGAACAACGGGACAGGCTTCGCAACCGAATCTCTGAAATAGAAGCCTCGCCTGACTATCTTCGCGCCCAGCGAATCGGTCGATTTTTTCAATTTTTTAAGCGTTCAAACCCAACGAAATAATCCATGTCGCGAACACTGCCCATCATTATCAATACTCGCGACCGGCTCAGCCCGTTGTTGCTGCTGCTGGAGTGGTTGGAGAAGTGTGGGCAAACCAATATTTGGCTCTGTGACAACGCCAGCACATACCCGCCCATGGTGGACTTTCTGTCGACAACCAAACATCACGTTGTTCGCCTCGGTTTTAACCTTGGTCATCGTGCGCCGTGGCTCTCTGGTTTAGTTGCCGAGCATGGCTACAACACTCATTTTGTTGTCACCGACCCAGATGTTGTTCCTACTGATGATTGCCCCAGTGATCTGTTTGACAAATTCGCAGTTACTCTCGACCGACATCCCGAAATTGACAAAATTGGATTGTCACTAAAGATTGATGATTTACCCGATCATTATCGGCACAAAAACGATGTGATTACCTGGGAGCAGCAGTTCTGGACAACGACTTACGTTGAGGGCTTCTATAAAGCCGACGTTGACACAACATTTGCGGTGTATCGCCCGGGGGGCGGGCACCAGAACGGCAACTCGCTTCGGTCAATGGCGCCGTACAGCGCCAGGCACATGCCGTGGTACGAAGACTCCGCTGCTACCAATTCTGAACTGGATTTTTACATCAAGAATGCCGACCCGTTGATCATCAACTGGGACCACATCACACTTCCTGCTTCGCTTCGAGCACATCTTCAACAGTTGCGCGGTCGGTCGTCAACCTCTCAGTGACACTAACCTTGGTGCAGGATGTCTGATTTCGCAATAACCGTTGAATCGGTTTCAAAAAATTTTCGTTTGTATCACGAACGTAACCGCTATTTGAAGGCTGCTATTTTGCGCGGTCGTCGCGCTCGATACGAGGAGTTTTGGGCGCTCGACGACGTTTCCTTCACTGTTGATCATGGTGCCACTGTTGGCATCATCGGATCTAACGGTTCGGGAAAGAGCACCATGCTGAAGTGCCTCACAGGCATCTACCGCCCGGACAAAGGCAAAGTTTCGATCAATGGCAACGTAGCTGCGCTTCTGGAGCTGGGTGCGGGTTTCCACCCAGAGTTGTCGGGTCGGGAAAACATCTACCTCAATGCCGCCATCCTGGGCATGTCCAAGAAAGACGTGGACCGACAGTTCGACAGCATTGTCGAGTTTGCAGGGTTGGAACGCTTCATTGATACAGCGGTAAAGAACTATTCGTCTGGAATGACCGTGCGTTTGGGCTTTTCAATCGCTGCACACGTTGAGCCTGAAATTCTGTTAATTGACGAAGTGTTGTCAGTGGGCGACCAACAATTTCAACGTAAAAGCAGCGAAAAGATTGAGGAGTTTCGTCGAGAAGGCCGCACCATTGTTGTAGTCAGCCACAGCCTCGGAGCGCTTCAACAACTGTGTAAAGAAATTGTTTGGTTGGAAAAAGGCAAACTAAAAATGCGTGGCCCTGCCGCAGAGGTGATTGCCGCCTACACCGGAGACAGTTACAGCCAGCACGCGGCGAAAGATGCGGATCTTCGCGAACGTTGGGGCACGGAAGAAGCCCGAATAAACACTATTGAGTTGCGTGATGCAAGTGGGCAAATAGCAACCCGAATTGACACCAACTCGGCGATGCAGATTCGCACCAACATCACCGCACAAACCACACTGCGGGCCCCAGTGATAAAGGTGTACATCAGCAAACTGGATGGCTTGGTCGTTTGGTCTTCAACCTCACATCGCGCCGATGGCAAAGTTGGCAACATGCAAGAGTCGGTTACCGCAACAATTGACATTCCACGGCTGCCATTACTTGAGGGAACGTATTACATCTCGGTTGCATGCACTGACGCAACGGGAACGACCGAATACGACCATTGCCAAAACTGGGTCCGTTTTGACGTACATCAAGAAGATGTGTTTGAAGAAGGCCTGGTTGCTGTGCCATCAACATGGCGCATCGACCGTCAACCTAAATAGGTTTTAGAGTTCCTCAGCCAAGCGTCGGGACTGCTTAACGAAAATCGTCCAACCGCCGACAAACGCCACGACTGAGGCCACCAACAAATATGCGATATGGCCCAATTCGGGTGCACGACCCGAATACAACAGATGCCTAAATGACAAAACGAATACCGCCATTGGGTTCCAATGCAAGATGAACTCCAGTATCGGGGGCACCTTTCCCGCAATCTTGTCTGGGGTGTAGATGATTGGTGTGGCGAAAAACATCACTTGAATGATGATCGTCCAGAGATATCGCAAGTCGCGGAAATACACGGCCAGTGTTGAAAGTGCTAACGCAAACCCCGCCGCATACACCGCAAGTAGCAGCATCAACAAAAACGCAACGGGTATCCACGGTGCAATTGGGCTGCCAACAATTAACAGCGCAACGCAAAGCAACGTCATTTCGATGCAGAACTGCACGAAAGAAAAAATGACCTGAGCAAAGACCAATGTCTCCCAGGCGAAATACACCTTTTTCACTAACCCCGAGTTGCCAAGAAGTGAGCCAAGACCCAGGTTGGTGACAAGTGCAAAAAACCCCCAGGGCAAAATACCTGTCAATAAATAGAGCGCATAGACCTGAATGCCCGACGGGTCGCCCGTAGGAGCAGTGGCGCCAAACACGACCCCGAATACAAACCAGTAAATGACCATGTTTGAGAGCGGATTAAGCATCGACCAGGCCCAACCCAAAAACGAGCGACGGTATTTTGAGCGCAGCTCACGCAAGGTGAGATTCCACAGCAGGTTCTGCGATCGGCGAAGTTCGGTGAGTTGTTGCACGATGAAAGAAAACCTTACCAATATCAGTTGTGGGCGAGGGGGGACTTGAACCCCCACGTCCTTACGAACACTGGCACCTGAAGCCAGCGCGTCTGCCATTTCGCCACTCGCCCGAGTAACGATATGACGCTAGCAATGAATGCTCGCCACACCAACGGCGTCAATTGATTGCCTCGGGTAACATGTTTTTGATGACCGGCGAAGACGATCTTCCTCGTGAACTGCTGGATGCACCTCGAGAGCGACTGCTCATGGAGATTCGTTTGCTTCGAGACGAAGCGCATCATCGTCGTGTTGCCGAACTTGACGAAGCTTTGCGCTTGACGCAGCAACAGTTGCGAGAGACAGAAACGCGTTTGATGCATTCGCGTGATTTTGCTATTGGGGCAGCGGCAGAAGTGGGCGAACATCGTGCGCTTCTTGCAGAGGCAGCGCTACGAAACAAAAAACTGCGGAACGAATTGAATCGTGTCTATAAATCGTTGTCGTGGCGCATTGGCCAAACAATTCTTTTGCCACTTCGAGTTATTCGCAAGCTCGCTCAAGGGCGTTAGTTAAAAGTTCATGCCCCGATTTAGCATCGTCACTCCAACCTTCAACACTCCGGCTGCCGCGTTGAAGTCGTGCATTTCGTCGGTGCTCAAGCAGCAATTTCAAGATTGGGAATGGTGCATTGTTGACGACGCATCCACCGAGCCACACGTCTACCGAATGCTGTCTAAGGCAGCTCGGCGCGACAAACGCATCCGCATTTCTCGCCGTTTACAGAATGGTGGCATTGTTGCGGCATCCCAAGATGCGGTTGATATGGCATTAGGTGAGTTTGTTGTGTTGCTTGATCATGATGACCTGCTGCACTCTGAGGCGTTATTGGCTGTTGATCAGCGTTTAAAGACCGATCCAACAATTGACTATCTCTATACCGACGAAGACAAGATTGACAACAATGGCAATCACTACGACGTGTTTAAGAAACCCTCATTTGATCCATTGAGGTTGGCCGGACAGAACTATTGCTGTCACTTGTCGGTTTTTCGTTCGACACTCCTCGACCAGATCGGTGGTTTTCGCGCTGGTTTTGAAGGCTCGCAGGATTACGACCTCATCTTGCGTGCAACCGAAAAGGCGCGCACCGTTGCGCACATTCCACGGGTGCTGTATCACTGGAGAGCAATTCCAGGTTCTGCGGCAACGCAACTTGATGCGAAACCATACGCACTCGATGCCGCGCTTCGAGCAGTAAGAGCACACCTGGATCGAACGGGTTCCGCATCCGAAGTTGCACAGCTCCCGAGTGGCTATGTTGCCGTTAAACCAAAGGCATCATCACAGCCAAAGGTAAGCATTGTCATTCCTACGCGAGGGGACTCCAAGCGTGTTTGGGGAACGCACACGTGTCTGGTTGAAAATGCAGTTGAGGGGATCATTCGACACACGACGTACAGCAATTTTGAAATTGTTGTGGTGCATGACTACAAAGATGGGCAACCTGTTTTCCCAATCAACCTTGGCGCAGACCCACGTATAACCACTGTTCCCTACCAGGCGCCATTTAATTTCTCGGACAAGTGCAATGTGGGTGTCAAACACTCAACTGGCGAGGTCATTGTTTTATTGAATGATGACATTCAAATTATTGACGGCGACTGGCTTGACGTTTTCGTAGCAATGCTGGAATACCCGGGTGTTGGCATGGTTGGGCCAATGTTGTTGCTCGAAGATGGACGCATTCAAAGTGCTGGGCACACCAACATTCCCACCCCGCACAATCTTGGAACAGGGCTGTCTTCAAACAACCCCGGCTCGTTCGGCATGTTCGCACTGACCCGACGCGTCAGTGGCGTTACTGCAGCATGTGCCGCAATCCCCCGCAGCATTTACGAAGAACTTGGTGGGTTTTCCATCGACTTTCCGGCCTGCTTCAACGATTTAGATTTTTGCTACAAACTCACCGAGTCGGGCCGACACATTGTGTGGACTCCACTCGTTCGGTTGTATCACTTCGAGTCGCTCACGCGAGACCCAACGGTGCAACCACACGAGATGCAGATGCTTGAAA
>Ga0208086_1000587_pt1 | contig 10915 bp, 6 predicted proteins | sample LakMenEpi06Jul10_FD_150675 | JGI IMG/M metagenome (GOLD analysis project Ga0208086, IMG submission 150675) | Freshwater microbial communities from Lake Mendota, WI - 06JUL2010 deep hole epilimnion (SPAdes) | ecosystem: Environmental > Aquatic > Freshwater > Lake > Epilimnion/Euphotic zone ...
CTCGGCTTTGGTCGCCGCGAGGGTTTCCCAGACAGCACCGTTGCGTCGAGCGTCGATGAACTCTTGGAGTTTGGTATCGAGCATCGCTTCGTAGCCTTGGACGGTCGCTTGGGCGGCTGCGAGTCTTTCCAAACGCGCGTTGTCGGCGGCTTGGCGTTCGGGTCGGATCTGTTCCTTGCGAGCCTCGAGCGCCATTTTGGTCGATTCGCGTTCGGCATCGAGGGCTGCTTGACGTTTGGGTTTCTCATCGACCCACCAAGCTTCGCGTTCGGCCAATTGGGCGACGATGCGTTCATGGTCTTTTTGGATCAGTGTGATGGTCGACAGGGCGGCTTGGATCTCTTCGGCCGTGGCGTGTCGGTTCAGAACCCTCACGAAGACTTCGTCGATCAGGGCCGCATCATCGGGGATCGATTCGACGAGTTTTCGGATGGCGTTTTCTGGGTCTGCGATGGCACCACCGAGGGTCGGGCCGCTGACGAGCGCCATGACCGATCCGAGTCTCAATTCGTTGGAGCGTTCGCATTCGCAGGCGCTCTCTCGCGGTGGTCGACCGAGGTTATTGAGGAATCCATCGGGGAGACCTGCATCGGCATCGGCCAAAGCCGCTGCGCGGGTTCCAGGGGGCAGACCGGGGATCTTCGAGACCGCGCCGGTGACTTGGTAGATCGCATCGAAGAGGACTTCGGCGGGCAATCGTCGGGGCAGGGCGTGGGAGTAGTTCCGATCGTCATCCGCGTTGTACTTGTTGGTCTCGATCGAGAGTTGGTAGACATCGGATTTGCAGATCGATCGAACGATATGTCGGATATCGAAGTTGTGATCGATGAAATCCTTTTCGAGGTGTGCAAGGAGTTCAGGGATACTAGGAGGGTTCCCGGCGCGGATGTCATCGATGGGTTCGATGAGTCCTTTGCCGAGCATATAGCCCCACATGCGGTTGACGAAACTCTTGGCGAAATAAGGATTTTCTTTGCTGGTGACCCAGGCGGCAAACTGGGTGCGTCGCGAGGGGTTTTCGCCTGGGGTGTTGTTGGCCACAAACGGGAACTTCGGTGTAATGGGTTGTTGCGTCTTTTGGTGTTTGACTTCGCCGTCTTTTTTATCGAAGACTTCTTCCCAAAGGGGTTTTGCACCTTCGACGGCCGTACCACCGATGGTGTTGTTTCCGGACGCTTCGTCTTTCTTCAAGCCGACTTGGGCAAAGTAGGCTGCCGTTTCGTAGTATTGGTCTTGGGTCCAACGTTCGAAGGGGTGGTCGTGGCATTTGTTGCAGTTGAAGCGAACGGCTAGGAACAAATGGGTGGAGTTCTCGACGGCTTCTTCGGGCGTGCGCAGGATCTTGTAATAGGATGCGGCGGGGTTTTCGCGATTGGAGCCCGAGGCAGTGAGGATCTCGTAAGCGAATTGGTTGTAGGGTTTGTTGGTCGCAAAGCTGTTGCGGATCCAATCTTTGAATTTGGATGCACCTTCTTTGCCCAGGAACTTCGAGTTGACCTGGAGCAAGTCGGACCATTTGTTCGTCCAGTGATCGACGAACCCATCGCTCCCGACGAGCTCATCGACGATCCGATCGCGTTTGACTCGACTTTCGGTCGTATCGGCCAAAAACGCTCGGACCGCTTCGGGGGTCGGTGGAACGCCCGTAAGGTCCAGGGTCACTCGCCTTAGGAAGTCCGCATCGTTGCACAGACCCGAGGGTTGGATCTTGAGTCGATCCCATTTGGAAGCCACGAGTCGATCGATGATGTTTTGCGAAGCGATTGGTGCTTGCTGGTAGCCCTCGCGGTCGCCCATGACCGTAAGCGTGGTGGCTGCATACGCGCCTTCGAAACGGGCCAGGACGGGGACTTCTCCTCGTCGGAGGGCTTGGACGCGGGCACCTTCGAGCACCGCGCCGACTTCTGCGTTCCCCGATTCGAGGAAGGCCTCGCGGGTCACATCGCGCGACTTGCCATCGGCATACGTCGCCACGACGCGGAGTTGCTGAATCCCTCCAGGCATGGGGATGACCGGATTGTTCGGGGTGACTTCGATGGAGGTCACTCTCGGGGTCCCCATGTTCAATGTCGCACCCCCTGCGATCCATTGACGTAGGACCAAGGCATGGTTGTCGCCTGGCTCGATGATTTTTCCGCCGACGTGAGGGACCACACCGAGTGGTTTGGTCAGCATCAGCGAATCGATCGGCGAGGCCGGATGGATACGTCTGCCGGCGAGGTCATCGCTCAAGCTGCGGACATCGTAGTTCGGATCGTATCCTCGCAGGGAGAGCTTAAAGCCGTTCTTTCCGGCTTGTGCACCGTGGCAGGTCCCAGAGTTGCAACCCAAGCGGGACAGGGCTGGATTGACATCGCGGATGAAATCGACCTCGAAGTCGGCAGGGATCGTCGAATGGACGCCGATGGCTTGTTGGTGGTTGCCGAGCGTCACGTTGATTTTGGCATCCCCGGCATGGATCGGTTGGACCCAGCCGCGTTGCGATAGCCATACCGAATCGTTTTCGGCGGCGAAGGTCGCTTGGCTGGTCACATCGACCGTTTCGCCGCTCTGGAGTTGGGCCATGACGACAATCTGTGCCGAGTCGTTCCAAGCTCCGAATTCGATTTGTGAGGGTTGGACTTGGATCGAGGCGATTTGGTCGACTCGGACCGGCGGGTGAGCCAGTTCCCCTTGGGCCTTGGGAGCATCGGTGGTCCGTTCGGCTAGATGGGCATCGCCGATGGCCTTGAGTCGATCGATGCGGAGGGTTGCAAGCGAGCTGTCTTGGGCGGCATTGAGGGAGCCTGCAGGGGTCGCATCGAGATCGGCGATGAGTTGGGAATCGGCGATGTTCCAGATGCGAACGCGGCCGTCAGAACCGCCGCTTGCCAGGCGACCTTGGGCGTCGATGGCCAGGGCATAGACGGCTGCGTTGGGGACTTGGAAGGTTCCGAGGACCTGGGGTTGTTCGGTGATGTATTCTTCGAGTTTCTTGCGCTCGTCGGGTTTGCGTTGGGGAGCCCGTTTGGCTTGGATCGCTTTGATTTCGGGAGGCAATTTGCCATCGACATCGTAGGACCAGACCTTCACGACGCTTTGGTTATCGATGGTCGAGGCCGCCGCAAGGTATTTGCCATCGGGGCTGATGGCCACCGAGAAGATACGGCCTGGCATGGGGTCGAGTTGACGGATCAGGTTGGCATCATCGCCGATGACGCGAGCCGTCTGCCGGAAGACGCGATAGATTCTCGGGGTTCCGTCGGAGCCACCGACGAGGATCTCATTGCGTTCCGGATGCCTAGCTAGGGATTGGACCCCGCCGCGGAGGGCACCTGGGGTGATCGATGTGACGTTGTCGATGAACCGTTCGGTTTCGACATCGGTCAGTTTGACCGTCATGTCGCGGGCCCCCGAGAGCAAGTGTTTGCCATCGACGGTAAAGACCGTCGAGCGTGGCCAATCATCGTGGGTCCGTTGGTAGAGTTTTTGGTTCCCTTCGAGGTCCAGGGCACGGATCGAATTGTCGGCCATCCCGAGGGCGAGCATGGACGAATCGTGGGTCCAGGATAGACCGAACAGGGTATCGCCACCGAGCAAGGTGCTTCGGTGCAGTTGCTTGTTCGCATTGTTCCAGAGTTGCAGTTCGCCCAAGACGCCTGGCTCTCCGGCGGCCACAGCGATCCATTGATTGTCAGGTGAGAACCGAACCGATTCGATGCGTGGACTCATTCCGATCAATCGATTTTTCAGTTGCCAGTCTTGGGTCGAGAGCACGAGGACTTCGTGGAACCCGTTGAGGGCAAGTTGCGAGCCATCGGGGGAGAAGTCCAAGCTGACGATCGCGGGGGGACGGGAGTAGACCGGCGGCTTTTCGTTGGTAAAGCGTGGACCTGTGTCGACGACGTCTTGGACAGCCCCCTGAGCGATCCATTTTCGGATGATCTCGATTTCGGTGGGTTTCAAGGGTGCGAGATTCTTCGGCATCTCGGCCTTGCCATCGACCGGAGTGATTTCGCGCAGCAGGTTGCTCGCTTCGGGATTTCCCGCAACGATGGCCGCATCGCCCGACTCACCACCTTTGAGCAAGCCTTCGAAATCGGTCATTCGAAAACCACCTTGGGTTTTCGAGGTTTGATGGCATGCATAGCAATTGGCGCGGAGGATCGGCAGGACATCTTTGGACCAAGAGACCGAGGCCGGGTCGGCAGCTTGGGTCTTAAGTTCCAAAAAGCTTGAGTGACCTACAACTGCCCAGAGGGCCAGGAACAGGTGTTTTGAAATGCGCATATAAAGATCCAGTGGACCTAGATGGGTGGTAAGAAAATTGTCTTGAGCAAGCAGGGGCTCAAAGGTGGGTTGGTTCAAGCCCGCAAATCGCTTGGAAAAACTGGGCTCGACGTTTGAGATGAGTATAGCTCAATGCGCTAGCGGGGTCAACTTTTTCACAACTTACTCATAGAGGGGCAAAAACCCGCATTAACAAGTCGACAGTAAGGGGCTTTGGGCCTGAACTCGGTACCGTTTTGGATCGAATTAGGCAGCTCGGCGAACGGTCTGCTTGGGGCTTCGATAGAGCGATTTCCAAGTGGCGATCGCGTGGTGACAGACGTAGCGGACGTCCTCGCGCGTCAGTTTACCGTGGGTCGGGAGATTGATCCCCAGACGCGAGCAGCGTTCGGCGACGGGGTAGCTCCCTGGGCGTTCGCGGTACATCGGCATGGTGTGGATGGGGTAAAAGACCGGGCGGCTTTCGATCCCTGCTTGGGCCAATCGCCCGATCCATTCGTCGCGGTCAACGGCCGAGTCGGGTCGCATGAGGACTGTGTACATCCAGTAGGAGTGTTGGGCCCAGGGTGCGGATCGAGGGAGCTGGAAGATATCTTCGCAGTCGGCCATTTCCTCGAAATACCAGCGAGCTACCTCCTGGCGACGTTGCACATGGACATCGAGCCGTTCGGCTTGTGCGGTCCCGATCGCAGCGGCGATGTTGGTCATTCGATAATTGAAGCCGACCTCGGGGTGCCAATAGTTTTTGTTCGGATCGACGGCTTGGCCACGCAGAAATCGCATCCTATCGGCGAGCTCTTTGTTCGAAGTGGTGATCGCACCTCCTTCGCCTGTCGTGATGGTCTTGTTGCCAAAGAAACTAAAGGAGGAAGCGTCGGCGAGCGATCCGACGCGTCGGCCTTTGTACAACGCGCCGATAGCTTCGGCGGAGTCTTCGATGACCAGGAGTCCATGACGTTGGGCGATCTGTTCGATCGGATCCATATCGACAGGATGCCCGTAGAGCGGAACGGTCAAGATCGCTTTGGTCCGAGGTGTGATGGCTTGTTCGATCCGCTCGGGGTCGATCGAAAGGTAGTCCTCTTCGCAATCGACAAAGACCGGTTTGGCTTGGCAGTAGGTCGCAGCATTGGCCGTAGCGATGTACGAGAGGGTCGGCATGATCACTTCATCTTGGGGACCGATGCCAGCGGCGGCCAAGGCCAAATGAAGCGAGGTCGTGCCGTTGTTGGTCACCACGGCATAGGGGACTTGGCAGTACTCGGCCAGCAGTTGCTCAAAGCGGTCGATGTAGGTCCCTCGGGACGAGATCCAGGTCGACTGAATGCAGTCCATGACGTAGAGTGCTTCGTTGCCATCGAGCACCGGTTCGGCGACTCGAATGCTGCGTTTGACGCGATGATCCATCGATGAGGTTCCTTCCTACCTTGTTTGCGACGCGGACTATACTGCTTTTCCAATCGCGGAATCAACTCCAGAATTCGCACTTCCCCCAAATCGCCTAGACAAGTCTTTTTATCCAACAAAGGATGCGTATCGGCTATTGATCGGCGGTTTTGACAGCAAAACCGAAACGCACCGAAGTAGAATATTTAATCTGCGGCAAGGTTTCTTCAGGGAGCTGAGCCCGCCCGAACGACTAACCCCGAGTTTCGGTGGCATTCTTGGGGTTTCGAAGTATCCGTTGACCCACGAGTTGCAGGGAACCTACAATAGAACCTCCTATATTTTCAGCGAGGGATCGATGATTCGAGTACTTTGGACACTGGCTTTTGCTTGGCTTTGGATCCCCTTGGTGACCATGGGGCAGGATCCACTTTTTGACGGAGCGGCCGGTGGGCTGGGAGCAGCCGGTGGATTTGGCCAAGATTTCTCGTTGGGATTGTTCGACAATCCGTATGAGTTCTCCGCCTCGTACCAGATCGACCCAAAGACGCGCAAGGGCAAGGTCTCGTTGACGGCTAAGCTTTCTGGCAAGTACCACATCTTCTCGACCACCCAGGCACCCGGCGGGCCGAGTCCGACGGTGATCAAGCTTTTGGGCAAGCAGGCCAAGTTGTCGGGTCCTTTTGTCCCGGACCGCCCCCCGGAGGTCGACAAGAACTCGGAATCATGGCCTGGATTGGCTGTCGAACAGTTCAGCAACAACGTGACTTGGTCGGCCCCGATCGAGTTCACCGAATCTCTGGAGACCAAGCCCGGACGGATCGAACTGACGATCGAAGGTCAGGTGTGCGAAAAGAATTGCATTCCGATTCGCGACGAGAAGGTCCCGGCGGAGTTTTCTGGTTGGGTCGAATCCAAAGACGAAGCGCTGGCGATAGGAGAGTTTCGCGAGCCTGACAGCATGGTCGAGTGGAAGATCCATCTTTCGAAGTCGACGGTCAAGCCGGGGGACAAACTCGAGCTGATCCTCGAGGCGACCCCCGACAAGGACTTCCACATCTACAAGCTCGATTTGAAGGATCCGCTCGTTGAGAACCGAACGCATTTGGTGCTGACCCAAAAGTTTGGCGTGAAGGCTTATGAGCCCAAAGTCGACAAACGATCGATCCGAAAGGACTTGGGGGTCGGAGGCGTCGTCGATTACTACGAAGGCAAAGTCACGATCCGCGTGCCGATCGAGGTCCCCGAGACGGCAATCGAAGGTGAAACACCGCTGGAGGGCTTGGTCGGCTACCAGGCATGTACCCAAGGTGCCTGCGATCGGCCTCGTGGGTTGAAGTTCAAGGGTGTCTATCAGGTATCCAAGACGAAACCTGGATCGGATAAGCTACCGCTTGGGATCGCGGCGAGCAAATATGACGAGGCGGCGAACCATCCTCAGCGGGCCAATTGGTTCGAGGGGGACAAGTATGCCTTGACGCTTGAGCCCAAGGAGGTTTTCACGAAGTTTTTCTTGGCGATGCTCGGCGGATTCATTCTGAATTTCATGCCCTGCGTCTTGCCCGTCATCGGCTTGAAGATCCTGGGGTTTGTCAATGAAGCCCATGGAGAGCGACGGACTGCCTCGATGCTGACGCTGACTTATTCGCTTGGGATGATCGCGGTGCTTTTGGGCTTTGGCGCGACGAGTTTAGGGCTGCGTTGGATGACGGGTCGGGCTTTGGAGTGGGGAGCACTTTTCGGGAACACGACGACCCAAGTCCTTTTTACTGGATTCATGTTCACTCTTGCCTTGAGCTTCCTAGGGGTCTGGGAGTTTCCGATCCCAGGCTTTGCAAGCGGTGCGAAAAGTACGGAGCTGTCGAGCAAGAAAGGGTATCTAGGAGCATTTTTCAAAGGGGTGATCACGACATTGCTTGCGACCCCCTGCAGCGGTCCGTTCTTGGGAAGTGCGCTTGCGGTCTCACTGAGCCAACCGGCCTGGGTGGTCCTCTTGATCTTCTTGGGGGTTGGTATCGGGATGGCGTTTCCTTATTTGATGGTCGCGATCTTTCCGGGATCGATGAAGTGGATTCCTAAGCCTGGGCCATGGATGGAGACATTCAAAGAGTTTTTAGCCTTTCCGTTGCTCCTGAGCGTCGTGGCGTTTGTATCGGGGTTCCCTGAGAAGGAGCGAATCTCGATGCTCTCGGCCTTGATCTTCATTTGGTTTGCTTGCTGGTGGATCGGTCGAGTGCCGGTCTGGGAGAGCGGTTCGCGCCGTTTGCGTGCTTGGGGATTGGGAGCCATGGCCGCCTTTGCAGGCACCATCGGTTCGTTTTATTTCCTAAAACCCTCCGAGTACGAACTCGAGTGGGTCCCTTTTAGCGAGCAGGCGCTTCAGTCGGCCGTCGCCGAGGGCAAGCCGGTGTTGATCGACTTTACAGCCGAGTGGTGCCAGAACTGCAAGTTGAATTTGGCGGTGGCGATCAATACTCGCAAGGTTCAGGACGTGGTCAAGAAGCATGATGTCGTGCCGATGATCGCCGATCTGACGCGGTACCCACCGGCACTGATGGCCAAGCTTCGAGAGCTCAACAAAGTTGCCATTCCGGTGCTTGCCATTTACAAGCCTGGGGACGGCAAGAATCCGATCGTCCTCGAGGATCTCTTGACGGAGTCGCAGGTGATCAATGCGCTCGAGCAGGCAGGCCCGGCAAAGGCCGCCACAGCCAATAGCGGACTTGGAAATGTCTTGTCGAAAACGCGTTAAGCAGTGCATAGGCCGGGCGTCCCCCATCCGTAACATGGCCCTCCGAGGCCGTGTGTGCACGTGATGAATCCATTCGGCTTCAAGGGAGGGACGCTGTGAACACACGCCGACGCTATGCTGAACTCGTTCGTCACTTCCTTTCGGGGCGGATGACCAACCTTGAGTACGAGCGATCAGGTGAAGATCGCTGCAGTTGCGTTAATGGAAATCACGGCTGAAGTGTTGCGATCACGATACGTCGCGTCAGCCCTTTCAGAGAACGAGATTTACCCGGAGATTTGGCAGGATTCCGACAATAATGCCCTTGAATACTTGTCCACTTGGTTCGAAACGCTTCGTGACTACTACCTCGATGCGGCCGCGAAAGGAAACGCGATGCTAAAATACCTCAACTAACTCCACGGTGACCAAAGGTTCGACGAACCAAGCGATGCACCCAAGTCCCGGTCGGCCGCCAATTCAAAAAGCGCAAACGAGCAGGTTTTGAAATGGAACGTCACTCGCGCGGCACGGGTGATAGCCGGTCGTTATGCCCTTCAAAGCGGGAACAAATATCGATGCAAACAGTTGATCTTCGCGAAGACCCCAATACATTCCGCCGAGAATTGGAGGCTGCCATAGAGTCTATTGTCGCTTCAAAGCCTTCTTGCTTGTCCGCGATTGAGATTGGCTACTCATGCGGTGTCTTCTCGCAACTAAAACCCTTCGGCTCCGTTCAACTCGACATCGAAGACTTCAATGGGGGTTGGGGATGGCCGGAATACGACGACCTCGGCAAAACAAATTTTGCATGACCAACGATTGCACCCGAGCGGCGATCAGATGCACTGACAAATCAATGATTTATCTCGCCGCTGGGTGAATCGATATTTTTTGTCATCAAAGAAAATGAACCAATTGACGGTCAAAGTAACGGATCTGAACGGCAAGTCGTTTGAACTACTTGTCGATGGTGTCCCATTGTCCGAATTGCTAGATGACGGTAGGGACGGGATACCGTACTGGCTCGTTGAAGACGATCTGCCGTACCTCCCCCCACATGGCACGCCAAGGCAAGACGGCATCCATATTGTGACAGTATGCAATTGTGGCGAATACGGTTGCGGTCACAGCCACTGCCGTGTGACGAAGACCGAGCAAAACGTCGTGTTCGATCAGTTCCAGTGTGGCAGGAGGAAAAAACCGGAGTCCATGCGATTTACATTTGACCGCGCTCAATACGACGAAGTGGTCCGAACCATCCTGAGTGAAACACAGAAAGAGAAACGGCGAACCACGCCTCCCACCGTACCGTGAACCCGCGGCGGGTTCACCTATACCCAAGTTTCGGTTATCCACTAAAATGATGTTGAGCACCCAATCGGATTTGCAAGCGTTGCTGGCAGCACGATGAGAAAGAACAATCGGATGCACCGAAGTGGTCGCTTGGCGGCGCTTGACTTGGTGACTTTTTTGGCGGACACTCGGTGATGGACGCCGTTCGTTCCTTTAGCGGATCAACACTCATGAAGATAATTAGCGTCACTGGCGAGAAGGCAATTGAAGAGCTAAATCGCTTGCAACTTGAGTTCACATCGAGCGGTCTGTGGCCTATCCTAATTGGCGATGACCAGGAGCTTGAACGTATCGAAGAAGGATTGGAGGATTCGTCCGAATCGCCAGATGAGATTCTCGCTGCCAGCACTGCCATCCATGCGGAAAAATGGTTCGAAGACAGGACCTCGCAAGATCCCGAACTTTATCAATGTGAAGATGGAGATTGGCCAGACGTTGATCCTGGTGAAATAGGTATCGTGACACATTTGAGTATCTCCGGATCAAAACCGAAGAAGAAGGTTTCGATCGCACTACTCGCAATTGACAACTCATTCGATGCGTTCGCACACTTGAATTGGGGTGGGTGGAACGATTGTCCTTTCCCACAAGACCACTGCGCAATTCACCGCTACTGGAAAGCGAAATACGGTTCCGAGGTTGTTAGCATCACCGGAGATATTGTGCAATGCGTTGTTTCAAATCCTCCGCGTGATCGTGACGCTGCTATGTTACTTGCAAGGGAGCAATACCGTTACTGCTATGACATCGTGGATCAAGGGACCGGAACGATCGCGGCTCTTGCTGCGAGCTTGATAAACGCAGGCACCTGGTACTTCTGGTGGGACTGAAGACCGAACCAACCGTTGCACCCAAGCCCGCGATCGGGTGCTTTTGAAATGGAATCCTTCATCTCGCGGGCTGGGTGAACGGGGTCGTTATGCTGCAGAAGAGAAGTATCGTCAAGACATGATGATTGGTGACCCGCGTGACTTCGCGATCGAGGTGATGGTCGAGCCAGACCTGAAAATTCCTTCCGCGGTATGGGGCCGTATGTGCATCCACATTTCAGGAACGACACTCGGCGATTTCAGCGACGAGTATTGCGCTCTGTATCCGGCGTACGGAGGATTCGATAATCATGCGAAACAAATTGATCGACTTTGGGATTCAGACTTCGACGGGTTGACGACT
>Ga0208086_1000588_pt1 | contig 10910 bp, 12 predicted proteins | sample LakMenEpi06Jul10_FD_150675 | JGI IMG/M metagenome (GOLD analysis project Ga0208086, IMG submission 150675) | Freshwater microbial communities from Lake Mendota, WI - 06JUL2010 deep hole epilimnion (SPAdes) | ecosystem: Environmental > Aquatic > Freshwater > Lake > Epilimnion/Euphotic zone ...
CGCAAAGTCGGGCGACCAACCAGGCGAGCAACCAAGTTTCGCAAAGTCGGGCGACCAACCAACCGACCAAGCAAGTTCCAATAAGCCGAGCGACCAATCAACCGACCAAGCAAGTTCCAACAAGCCGAGCGACCAATTAACCGACCAAGCCGGGACTAGTACGTTCAAGTTTGAGCTTTCCGGCGAAGAAGGTTTGGAAACAAGTCGGACGGAGATTTGCAAGTTTGGTTCACAAAGAGGTTTCCCGAGCGGTTCTTTGTTCGGCAAGTTGGTAGGCCAGAACAACAAGCACAACAACAACTACGTGTGGTCGGGAGCAGCAAGCGACGAAGTAAAGACAAACTTTCATGCGTTTGCCGACATTTATGACGCGTTCATGTTGAGAACACACGACACCAAGCCGTCGCGGCCGTTCGTGTTCACAGCGTGGGCTGGCTCGACGATCTTGGCGAGGTTCCAGTACCTTGCGTGGCTCGAGCGGACGTCTAATGCTGGCTATTACGACCTTTTGGTGGGCATGATCGGCTTTGTGGTGGAGCTTCTCTTTACCGGCGTCAAGTACCCGGCGGGCGTCATGAGCGACGACCCTGCACCGTTTTGGCGGGCAGTGCTCGGCGTCGTTGCAGGGTGTGCCGTCAAGCACACCCTGGACTACGAGTCCGTCGTGTCGGCCGAAGAGCTCAAGGAAGGAAAGAGTGACACCAACCACCCAAAGACGTTGAAACAACAACACAAACAACAAGCCATTTGGCACACGCCGAGCAGTATGCAAACTCGCAAACCAACCAAAAAAGCAAGCCGTGAGTTTGTTGCAGGAGTGACGTTTGCAACCGCCATGAGGGCGTGCATTTTTGACGGCACCATGTAAAAAGTAAATTGGTTTAACGTTTATAAGTCAAAGTTTTTTCAAGTTCAAAGTTTGGTATGTTCAAGGTGGGTTGCAAGTTAGGAAGCAAGATGAGAAAAGGGTGGGCAAGGACCAGGTTACGACGAGTTCCCGGTGTTGGCGAGGTTTCCGAGGTTGCCGAGGTTGCCGAGGTTGGCCCCAAGGCCCTTCATGAAGTTCGCCATGAAGGGCGAGTTGGTGATTTTTTGGAGGTCTGGGTTTTTGAGCATGGCTTGGATGTCGACTCCTTGTGTCAAGGACGTCAAGTCAGGGTACTCGGAGGGAGTGGCCGTCAAGTGGACCTTGCGGGCACAGTCGACGATTTCCTTGAGCATGACGAACAAGTAGTGCAGTTGCCGGTTGGCGTTGTTCTGCACGAAGAACTGGGCCACTTTTAGGATTGTCAGCGAGGCGCACAGGCCGACGTGCTTTTCCAGCACGGGAATGGCTTTGACGTCGTGCTTGTCGAGCACGGACAGCAAGGACTCCTTGCCTTCTTCTTTAAGGCTCTTGATGTCCTCTTCAATCAAGGGCTTCCACTGTGAATAAAGCGACATGGCTTTCTTGTACTGTGTATCGGAGAGCATGTAGCGCATGTGGGTGTTTTGCTCGTCCGTCACGACGGGAAAGCCAGGAAAGATCTCGTCAAAGTTGGTAACAGTGGCACCCACTGTGTTGAAGGTCGAGCCGACCATCCGGATGAGCTGGTTGATGCGCACCAAGAACTTGATGATTGCAAACTCCGAAGGTGTGTACCCCACCACGTCCGGCGGCACCACCCACTTTGCGACGTTGATCGATGCGCTCATGCTTTGGCTTCAAGACGCTTTGAAGACGCTTTGTTAAACAAATCCGAGTACCAAAAATCCACACGTTTAAAACAACAAAAGTGTAGTAAAAGTCTTTTGGGTTTTATTACAAAACAAACTAATTTACCAAACTACAAAATATGTCTGGTCTCAACGTTGCGTACTTTTAAACGCAATGCTTACTTACTTTCAACACTACTACTGTTAGTTCGAGTTCAAAATTAAAGTGTTGACAAACATTGTTAATGTCATTACTTGTTGTTTGGTAAGACACTTTGCGACGCGTTTACAGAGCCTTACTTTCCACTGGCCTGTTTGAGCAGCTCTGTGCGGAACTCGGACTCTTTTGCCAGCATCCGCGCCTGGTCGAACTCCCGCGGAATGACGTGCGTCTTAAAGTCGACCACGAACTGCTCGCGCACCCAATGCGTCACGCGTAGCATAACTTTGCGCAACACGTCCTGCACAAGCCCCACAAGGCTGTCTTGCACAGCCTTGTCGAGGCCGACGTTGAGCCACGGCACAGCGGCGAGCACGTTGAAGATGTGTGGTGCGTTGTTTAGCGGCACTTTGTGCACGGCTTCCGAGAGCATCTCGAAGTACAACTTCGAGATGCGGATGCGCTCAGCGGTGTCAATCTTTGCCTTCGCAAGCTCCGCGAGGAACTTGGTGACCATGTCGCCCGAGAAGACAAAGCTCGGGCCGAGCAATTTCTCCGAAGTGTACTCTCCCGGAGGCGGTCCGTCTTGGCGGTGAGGCATGCCCACGTTGATTTCCGGGCGATCTCTGCACCAACTCACCCTGCACTGGACGCGGTAAGTTTGGTTCGAGGCGGTGTTGGTGATAGTCGTCTCGACAGGGACCGTTACTTCGCCCAAGAAGCAACCCAACCCCGTGCGTTCGAGGATATCCCCGAACTCACCCTCTGGGAAGAGCCCATTGTAGCCCGACAAATTGTGCTTGCGCATTTCAAACAGCTTGTCTCCCCCTCCTTCTCCTTCTCCAACCTTGCTCGCTTCTCCGCCTCCCCCTCCGCCCCCCTTGCTCGCGCCTTCTTCTTTCGCGTTCTCGTGCGTGCACCCACTAGCACCCAAGCAGGACTCACCCTCTTCGGGCTCTGTGCGCATCCGTTTCGAGGCCATGTTTCTTCTTGGAAATAGCGGTGCGAGTAGTAGGAGACTCTCTTGGGAGACCCTCTTGGACGAGCGTACCAAATCGTTGTGACTTTGGCTAAACCAATAAAGGCTTGCCTTGGACACAAGGGGTAGCCTTTTGCCGCTCGGAACCTGGACGAGGAGCCGGGCGAGGCCCTTCTAAAGAGCGGTGGGAATTTTTTTCTTGGATTGTCACGTATATCATGTTGCAAGCCCGTCCTTGCCGGTCATAGCTGAGCATGCGACAAAACCGTGATAAGCGGTATTCTAGGTGTTGAATAGATCCTACATTACAAACCTGTCCTTTACCATCATATGAACACCAACATTGTAGTGCACGACGCACGTACCGATTGTGTATCAAACTTCTATCCATCCTAGCGCTAGCCACCTACCATTTGGTAGTCATTAGTCACGACTAAAGTACCACCCTACCCAACCCGGTGCTCACGACCACACTTTTTTTTGCTGTTTCGTGCCACCTCTCCACCACCACAACCACCGTCAAAGCCGCAACTACGTCCGTGAAGCACGAAGCACACTATGAGCTTGAATAGCTTGTGTTTGATGCTTGCCTACTACGACGTGTGTCGGACGGCGTGGGAAGCCGAGGTCCGGATCACCCACCCCGAAGCTCTCATGGGAACCAAGCCCGAGATGCCCTTCCGTGACGACGTTCGGAGAGCCTTGGAATGGTTGCCTCATAACAAGACGTTTCTGGGTCTTGCCAAGGCCATGCATGCTTACCTTGACGCACTTGACTTTCGGCGACACACCACCTATGTGGACCGCGTGGCTCAACGTCTAAACTTGTAAAGCCAACTACTGTGTTAAGAGTACGAGTAGATTACGAGTAAATAACACGTGTTTACCTTTTGTATAAACAAAATTACAAGTACTAACTAAGCAAAGGCTTGTTGGTAACTAGACGATAAGGTTCGCAAAAACGCAAGACGTTGTCCAGGGTTGCTACGTAGCCCCCGGAACCCAACAAGTCTTCACTCCACTCGAACACGTTGCTGTCTCGCATGTGCGTCAAGTATTTTGAACCTTTGTTGTCCACATGAAACATCTTTTGAGCACGTCCTGCTCGGGCCATGGTTGCAGCGGCTTCGCACACCGCATAAACTTCGGCGCGGTGGTCCCACGTGTCGGTGCTTCCTTGAGCAGGCACAATCCATGCGATTTGGCCATCAAGTGCGTACACAACTTTGACGTCGTCGACTTGTGTCGCCAAAAGCTCGCTGTCTTTCACAGTGGTGTGCACCATCGGAGCACCAAAGAATCGCTTAAACGACATGGTTGTTGGGTTACAACTCGCTTGGGTTTAAATACACTAAAACTAATAGAAAACCAATAAAACACAAACACTTTTATTCAACTACCACACCACATCATATATGGTGCCACTAAGCAAAGAGCTTCGTTGGTTGATTGTTTTGCATGAAAACTTAGTCTTGTAAGACACGTTTCAAACAACACGCGCGACGTGTCAACAACGCAGTATGGCAGACACTTGGTTGACGATTTGATCAAATGAAAGAAAGATGTACCCTTGCTTAGCGTAGTCTTTTTTCCACATGGAATTGAGTTTAGTGGTGTGCTTTGTACCACATTCTCTCTGGATACTTTCACTGATCATCTTTACGAACTTTGTGTTGTCGTTCGTAATGTCGTCAACCACATGTTTCATTTTGACAATGTCTTGCAACTCGTCTGTCAAAAAACGCAAGCACTTTTGTTTGACGATTTGCATGTCTTGGATGTCAATGTAAAAGCGGTGTGTGGCGTGAACGTCGTAGTAAAGCTTTTTGTCGTGGAAAAACATGTGGTTCAAGCCAACCAGCACCAAGGCTTCTTTACACTTGAAATGTATGCATCCAGGTATGCCTGGTATGCTTTACTGTCAAACGTTTTCCAGTTCAAGTGGTCTCCGTACGTGGTTTGACTAAAATCATGCCGTAATTCGTCCAAGTCTTTGACGACTATTTTTGCACCAAACGCTTTCTTGAGTTTTTTACCTAGTGTCGTCTTGCCTGATCCCGAGGCGCCGGAAATGTGCACAATCAAACGGCGTTGTGTCTTCGCACCGAGTCTTCGAGGTCGCATCATTTTCTTGCGGTGCGCTTTCTGTGAACCGCGCAAAAAACGCCGCGCAAGAACCATGGTTGTTATCAAGTTACTCGCAAACTATACTCGCAAACTATACCGACTACTAAGGTATGTATGTATATTTCTTTCAACAAAACATTTTTAAAACAGTACGTTTAGCTAAATCACAATGCTAACAAACCATTGGTCGTCGTTGTTGCAAACCATAGTCTAGTATGTAGAAGCTGACTTGGCTACTCAACAAATTGATCAGGCAAGGTAGCTTGCATATAATGATGTTGTCCGTCAAGCGCAAGATGGAGATACGGGTCAAAAGTCAGCCTGAAAAGTAGGGCAGGTTTGTTGCAAGTCAAGTAAGTGTACGTGCGCCAAGCGTAGGTGCACCAAGTGTAGGTGCCAAGTGAGGCCAAAGTTCATAAAGCTCCGTTGTAAGCTTACCTTTCGTGGTAAGCTTACCTCCGTAGTAAGCACATCTCCGTGAGACCAATCATTTGGTTGCGCGACACGTCGAGCTCGGTAAGTTTCTTCAACCTAATTATTTCATCCGGTAGGCTCCCTGTCAAGTTGTTGTATGATGCCTGGAATGTTTCAAGGTTCTTCAACTTCCCAAGCTCCGTCGGGATGGTGTTGGTTAACAAGTTGTAGCGGACATCGAAACAACGAAGTCTTTTGAGGTTTCCAAGCTCAGGTGGTAGTTGCCCAGAGAGACGGTTGTCTCGCAGGCTCAGATCCGCCAAGTTAGTCAGCAAGCCGAGCTCAGAGGGTATTTTTCCGGTCAGAGTTTCGTTACTCATCAAGTACAAGAACTTTAACGTGACTAGCCTCCCAAGCTCGGTGGGGATCTCTAAAAGGTTGGTGGACCGGCTAACATTGAGCGAAACCAAGGCTTTCAGGTCTGGGACGATTCCTTCCCAAGAAGTCGTTCTTCCAAACGTACAAGCATGAAGCCTCAACTCTTTCAACATGTTTGGCAGTCTTGAAGCGCGAAAGCAAATCCTTTCTACACAAAGCTCGTGCAATCTTGCGAGGCAACTTATACCATCAAGGTCAACAACACTTCCTGGACATACACCTGACACGAAACACTTTGTCTCTTTGTAAAAAGCGCCGATCTCCGGTACAAGCTCGGGCGATCGACCAAACGATACACATAACCATATTCCATCTTGAACAACTCCATCTTGAACAACCCGTGCATTGTGGCTATTCTTCGCCACCTCCATGGCCTTTTGCTCGCTCCACATAATCGATGCTTGCTCGCCTTTTGAGTCGACAAACTCGACGTCGAGGCTCCGCCACGTGTACCCTCTCTCGTGCGGCATGATCTCTGCTCCAAACATGGCGACTTGCTGTGCATACTCCTGTAAACTTTGGTCTTTCTTCCTTGCATCACAAAAACCTAACAACCTTCCTCCTAAGCGAGACACTACCTTGCACTTTCCGACATGCTCTTGCCGAATCGACGCCCATGCACACAACGCAAGCGCCATTCCACGAAATAAAGCAAAGTCTAGAAACAAGACTTGGTGTTTGGGCTTTAAGCCATCCACGTGGTTGGCTGCTCCAAATGTCGCATCTAAACCAAAACTTGTTGCTTGTTGCACCAACTTGATACAATACTACGAAAAAGCATATGATGCCAACATAGCTAGTCCAAGCAAAGCTAGTACAAGCAAAGCTAGTACAAGCAAAGCTAGTACAAGCAAAGCCAAAGTAAAACAGTAAGTAAACAACAAATACATAACATTGATTGCTACACAAAACAATTATTTAAAACACACTTGTGGCAGAACCGTCGTGTTGGTCAGACTGTCAAGTATGGCGGCTTTCAAGTTTGTGCAGTTCAAGTTGGTCGATTTCTTGGCGAGCAAAAACCAAGCTTGTAGTTTGGTCCGACTTGTTGTTTTGGCATGCCAAGACGTCGCCGACCGAAGAGAGGTAGAACGAGGCTCGTGTGAGGTTGGGCAGCGCTATTCTCGCTTGGATCGCAAGGTCGGCCTGGGCGAGGATAGTCATGGTCATCGTGTCTAGTACGACGAGGCGCGTCTTGCTGCACGCCGTGCACGTTGCTATAAACCCAAGGTCGGTGCTCTTCGACGAGTTCGTGCGGTAGTCCAGACTACAAATCGTCGACTTGTTTGTGCAAAACACTCGTTTGTCAAAGGTGTTGGCACAAATGCCCGTCGTGGGACCCACCTCTGTGACCAAGCACGGCTCTACACCCAGTATGTCGACTACCAAGACGTGCTTTCTGGCCAAAACGGCAATAAAAGACCCACCCATCAAACACACGTCTTGAGCTTGCCTGGCTACTGGCTCCAACTCGGCACTGTTCTTGGAAAGCACCCAGACGTTGCCTTGCTTGTCCAGCAACGCAAGGTACGCACATCCATCCGTCATGGTCTTTACTGACTCCGCCGGTGCGAGCACAGCCTTTTCGATTTGCAGCGACGGACTGGCCAAGTACACCTTTGCACGACCTTCCCAAACGCTGAGCACACCAACCGTGTTGTACACAGAGCACACCATCGAAGACAAGCCTTGCTGCACTTGTTGCGTTACTTTGCGCTTCACGTTTTGCTTCACTTCTTGCTTCACTTCTTGCTTCACTTCTTGCTTTACTTCTTGTTTCACTTCTTGCTTCGATCTTTGATTGAAACCTTGTCTCAATCCTTGCTTGAAACCCTGTTTCAAACTCATTTTCCTACTTTTTTGCGTAGCTTTCTTCGCATCTTGGTTCGAGTCTTGGTTCGAGTCTTGGTTCGAGTCTTGGTTCGAGTCTTGGTTCGAGTCTTGGTTCGCATCTTGGTTCGCATCTTGGTTCGAGTCTTGGTTCGCATCTTGGTTCGCATCTTGGTTCGAGTCTTGGTTCGAGTCTTGGCTAGAGTCCTCGATAGAGTCTTGGTGTGAGTCGGAGTTGCCTTGGTGTGAGTTGGAGTTGCTCCACCCGCCAAACAAGACAAGTGACCCAAGAGGTGTACTTACCGCTACGCGCCCGTCCACCTTGACCAACTTTGCTTCTGTACTAGCCTCTTGTGCGTCGCGGTCGCGCAACGCCCTAAACAAGGCGACAATTTGTTGCATCATGGTTTGCTAGTTTGGTAGTCTAGGCAAGTCGAATTGGTCTTTTAAAACTTGGTACCTAATGGTAGTCTGTAACTGTACCATCTTGGCTTTTAGTTGGTAACTTCATATGACACTTAGTAGGTATGACACTTCTTGCGTTTTGGCGAAACACTTTTGAAAACATCAAACCATGGTTGCGCCCGGCTCAAAGAGTTGCTTGGAATGATGTCGTCGCTTACGTAGAAGTTGGTGTTTAGCCAGCCTCATGCGTGCACACCGTGTTGCTGGCACTTCCACCTACCCCCACCGCGACTGACACGACCGACCGGTACCAAACTGTGCACAGGCCATGTAATCCTTGGAGTCAAACAAAATCACACCATGTATGCATGTATTGAACAACGTGTTTCAAGCAGGAAGAAAGGTTTGCAAGATTAATACCAGCAATACGTTGGTAGCTTACGCTTACGTAACCACTTTAATATTTGTGTCACTAGCGTAGATATGTTTGCCGGCACGAATGATTTGGCCACCCAACCCCCAGTTGGTTGACACGTCCAACTTTTTCAACGACGGCATTTTGGCAACGTCGTCTGGCACAGTGCCGGTTAGCTGGTTACGCGACAAGTTAAGATCTTCCAACTTGGTCATATCGGCAAACCGCGGCGAAATCTCACCTTTTAACAGACAGTCTGAAATGTGTATATTTTTTAGCTTGACCAAGTTATACAAACAATCGGGAAGTTGATCATCAAATCGCATCCATATCAATTGCAGTGTTGTTAGGTTTGTGCAAGCACAAATGCTGGCAAACACATCACCATAATTTAACGGGCATGTGTTTATGCGCAGCTTTTCAATGCCCAAAGGTAGAACCACCTTGCCTGTGAGGCTTTCACAATGAAACAAATTCAAGTGCTTTAAGTTGGTGCAGCCACGCAGCGATGCAATTCGTTGCAAGTTGTTCATAAATAACAAATCCAGCTCTTGTAAGTTTGTCAGATTAGATATCTCAGCTGGAATTTCTTCTATGTTGTTGCAAGTGTTTAGTTTCAACGTCTGCAAACTTGACCAAGTGCAGCATGCAGCCATGTTGAGTGTGTGACAGAATGTTAAGTCTAGGTGGTGCAGATTTGGAATCAAACTCGCTTGTGCGGGCCATTCAACGATGTTTGCACGATAGGCACATACTTTGTTAAGTTGTGTCATACCAGTCCAGTCAACATAATACGTGTTTTCGTGCAACCTGAGGCGGCTGGGATGCATGCGCGCCAAACTAGGCACATGCACCGCATCGATTTGCCCAGGCCCTTCGATTTGTAACCGCAACTCTGCAAAACCGTCAATTGTGTTTGTATAGCGTCCTACCTTTTCGTTGAACGACCTTGCCAGCTTGGCTTCTTGCTTTGTCAGCTTTACCATTTTTGCAAACCTACAAAGTCTTTGTACAAAGTGTTTTTAGAAACTTGTTTCTTATAAAGCTTGCAAAAGTCACTCGATTCCCACAAAACTGTTTTCAAAGTCTTCTATCTGTTTGGCTTTTTGGCGTGCCTTTTCACCCAGGTCGCCGTACAGTTCCTCATAAACCTTGTACTTCCTCTCTAAGAAGCCACCGCACTTTGAGCACACGTAGCCGCCGCACTTTGTGCACCCTTCGCGATTCACTTCGCTATTGCGATTTTGGTGAGAGCTTGGGTGTGGCTTCGAGCCCACCAAACCATCCCGCCGGGGATTTTTATTGCCGTAGGTGTACCCGATCCGGCCCGCAAAGTCGTAGAGTCCCTCCATCTTCAAGTTCCATGCTGCTTTTAGGAAGTAGACCAACTCTCCCTCCGGACGCGACTCCAAAAAGTCCCACATGGGGTTCGACACGATGGGATTTCCTTTGCTTTCTGGTTGTTTGGTCTTGCTATCAAAGTTGCTGTACAAGCCCAAGAACACTACGAAATCTTTCAGGGTAGACCCGTTGATCGGCACGTTGAGAGTCGCGCACGCCGAGTCGTTCACAAGCTTTTCGTTCTTGGGTGCAAGCTCGATTACCAGCTCGCGCTTAACCATCACAACTGTTTTGTCAGTCGATGCAAACCCAATCATGGTGGTTGGAGTTTGTCTTGACACTAAAGTTGTGGCAACTGTTACTTTTTCGGCAAGTCAAACACAATCGGAAGATTGTGCAGTCGGTAGTTGCCGTCCAACAAACTCGAGTTCACAAAAACCGTGTGGTTGTCTACAAACCAAAAACAAGCCAGCAACAACACAAACCATCAAACGTCAAGAAACCAAAGACAAAAACGCACATATGAGTGCCAAACCAACCAGCAACTCGCATAACACAAACACACAAGTCCCAACCAACCACACCTTGCATATCAAAACACACACGTCCCAACCAACCAACCAACTAACCAACAAAACTTTTCAGCTAAATAGAGTGCGACGAACTGGTTGTTGCAGAGTAGCCTTCGTGGATGTGCCCAAAGAGATGGTACTTTGGCCTGATTTGTAAAACTCGGTGGAGCAAGTCCACGCAGCCCACGTGTTGCTTGCAAAAGTCACCGTAGCCAACGCAAGGTGTGTGCGTGACCAGCACCTCTGTGTCGTCTGGTATAGCTTCATAAGCTGCGCGGCACGCCTGGCCTCTGGGCAGCCCAAACGCCCAATCACCACACTCTGGCTGCCACGCCGTTCCGAAAAACTTGTAGCCAAAACACTCCGTGGCTCGGTCATGCAACAACAAAAAGTTTGATGTCATGTCCTTGTTCTTGTACTTTTTCTTTTCTGCCTAACAAGTGTAGAATCGTACAACAACAACAACAACAACAACAACAACAACAACAACAACAACAACAACAACAACAACAACAACAACAACAACAACAACAA
>Ga0208086_1000594_pt1 | contig 10826 bp, 7 predicted proteins | sample LakMenEpi06Jul10_FD_150675 | JGI IMG/M metagenome (GOLD analysis project Ga0208086, IMG submission 150675) | Freshwater microbial communities from Lake Mendota, WI - 06JUL2010 deep hole epilimnion (SPAdes) | ecosystem: Environmental > Aquatic > Freshwater > Lake > Epilimnion/Euphotic zone ...
TCTCGAAGAAACGCAACAAGGAACTGGTCAAACGAGCCGATCAGTTCCCTGAGCTCAAGGATTTCTACAACCAGTACGATCCACGAGCAGTGACCGACGAGCAGCGGGCGGCTTACCAAAAATCGCTCGAGCAGATGACCGAACACGAAAAAGAGCTGTTGGCCAACACCGACCGATTTTATCGACTTCAATTTCGAAATGTCGGGGGCTTGGTGATGCCTATCATCGTTTTGCTGACGCTTGAGGACGGATCGACCAAAGAGGTTCGGATTCCAGCAGAGGCATGGCGAGTCGATGCAACGGTATGCGACACGCTGGTGATCACCGCCCAGCCAATCGTCAAATTCGAGCTCGACCCGTACCGCGAGACCGCAGACATCAATCGGGACAACAACCATTTCCCACCTGTGCTTGAACCGACCCGATTCCAATTGTTCAAATCCCAGCGCAGGGGTTCGGAGGACAATCCGATGTCCCGAGCCAAACGAGCGCAAGAGGCCAAGGAAGCGCAGCAAACCAAGGAAGCTAAAGAGGCTAAGGAGCCATCGAAGGAAGTCCTGGGCAAGCCGTCGCAAGCACCAGACGGTGGAGTTGAGGGGAAAAAGCCTATGGAGCCAGCCGAAACGGCCGCTGAGTCGAGTGCGGAGAAGAAGAAGCAAGAGAAGAAAAAGAAGAAACGCCAGCTTAGCCCTGGAGTTTAACGAACGCTTAGCGACGGAAGATCAGAGACCATGAGAATAGCGAATCGAATCTGTTTTTTCAGCGGCTTGCTTTGGGTAGTTTTGGGATGGGTGAGTGCACAGGCCAGTCATCCGTTCCATGTCTGCATCGGTCAGATGCGACACAACGTGCAGAGTGGCACTTGGGAAGTTTCCCTGCGAATGCACCCGCGTGATTTGGAATTGGCGTTATCCGATTTGCACAAGGAGAGTGTTACAAGAGAGTCCGAGAACTTTCCAAAGGCGGCGGTTGACTTTTTGGAAAACCAGTTCTTTTTGGTAAGTCTATCTGAGACGTTGAGTGCCAAAGAGATTGCCGAGCAGGCATCGGAATTAGCACCGATGAGATCCTTGGAGCGGAAATCCACCCCTCGGAGCGATACCGAGGGGAATCCGAGTTTGCCCATGGGCAACCGTTCCACGCTGCAATGGGTGGGGATGGAGAGCGAACGAGGATGGCTTTGGATCCATTTGGAGCTGACACCTCCGGTGGCACGCGGGGTCGAATCGAAGATGTATTTGGCCCACCGTATATTTCTCGACCGGATCGAAATGCAGGAGAACACCGTCGCGATATTGCATGCACCTGGGAATCGTGGTTCCTTGCAATTCAAAAAAGGGGAGTCGATCAAGCCCTTGACTGCACCGGTTGAGGTTCAGCCCAACTAGAGTCCATCCGCCTGCACAGCATTGCATTCAACGCATCCGACTATCCCTCTGTGGCCTATAGTGTCTCTGGTGCGCCAGTAAGCAAGGTGGTATGCCCATTGTGACTTCAGCTCGGATACAAAAACCACGTGTACCTTCGCTTGACAAATGCGACCCAATTAAGAATTTCGATCCGCCGCTCGAAAGCCCACGAGATGCTCAAAGCGCTCAAGGATTCGCTCGATTGACGAATCGTGCTAGGCACATGACGAGCGCATGGTCGTCATTACCGCGGAACACGCAGAACACACGGAAAAAGCAGGGGCCACCACGGAACACACGGAACACACGGAAAAAGAAGGGCTGTTTTCCGTGTGTTCCGTGTGTTCCGTGGTTCTGCTCTTAGCTAGTTGCTCGGGGAGTGGATCGCAGTGGTTATCTCTGCGCCATGACGCTGCGGCCTCCCCCTTTGGCGACGACGATGTGATCGAGCACACGGATGCCGACAAGCTCGCCGACTTTGCTCAGTCGGTCCGTCACGGCGATGTCCTCGCGGCTAGGAGTCGGGTCCCCAGAGGGGTGGTTGTGCACGAGCAGGACCGCCGAGGCGCTGTCGCGGATCGCTGCACGGAAGACTTCGCGGGGGTGGACCAAGCTCGCATCGAGGGTCCCGACGGTGATCCGATGGCTTGCGATCGGGCCGTGCTGGGTGTCGAGCGAAACGATATGAAATTCCTCTTGCACGCCATCGGCAGCCAAGCGAGAGAATCGTCGGGAGCAGTAAGCGATCGCGTCATCGCTGCCGCGGATGCGTTCGGGGAGAACCGGTTCGATATCGCGCATCGAAGCGATCCGGCGGCCCAGTTCGATTCCCGCCATGATTTGGCAGTAGCTGTCGCTCCGCATCGCTTTGGTGATCGGTTTGAGTTCCTGGAGGCTCGCATCGATCAGCCGCGCCAATCCCCGTTCTTCGAAGCGCGACGCGAGTGCCAATCCAGCTTGGACTGCCGACTCGCCTGGGACTCCGACGCGAATCAGGATTGCCAGCAGTTGCGCGTCGGTCAATTTTTCAACCCCCAGTTCGAGCAGTTGCTCTCGGGGGCGGTCGGCAAGGGGTACGGATTTGACCTGTTGGCGATAGACTTGTTTTTCGATCCAATGGTCGACTTCACGGGGATCCTCGACGAGCCATTTGTAGTAGGTTTGTTTGTTTTCCTTGCACGCCTCCAAGTGCCCGTCTTTGGCCAACTGCTTGAGGATCTTCGTGACGTAGGCCGGAGCTAGATCGCGGCACTGGGTTTTGGCCCAATCCACGCTGAAGACTTTTTCTTCTCGGATCGAACGGACTGCCCCTCGGAGCTTCTCCAACCGCACGGCGCTCATAGCCTCACACTCCCTTCTCCTGACCTTGGTTCGGACCGTTTTTGCCCGTGGTGTCTGTTCTAACATAGCGATTAGGTCCATTTACCGCCCGAATTTGGTCGGAAATCGTCGGCTCTGCCATGCCCTGAGCGTTTCCCAGCTATCCCCGGATGGATACACTGTTGGGGACTTGGAAAAATCCAAACTAAAACCATAACTAATACAGATTTCATTTACCCTGGAGTTCAAGCAACGTGACGACTCAATATTTAGCGGCCAAGTCGGGCCAGATCACCCCTGAGATGGAGTTTGTCGCCAAGCGAGAGGGGCTCACCGCGGAGCTGATTCGCGACGAGGTGGCAGCCGGTCGGATGGTGATTCCAGCGAACCGAGTTCACTTGACTGGAGCTTTGGAGCCGATGGCCATCGGGATCGCGGCCAAGTGCAAGATCAACGCGAACATTGGCAATTCGGCCGTCACGAGCGATGTGCAAGAGGAGCTTGAGAAGTTGCACGTAGCGGTCCATTACGGTGCCGACACGGTGATGGATTTGTCGACGGGTAAGGACATCGACAACATTCGCAAGCAGATCATTGCAGCTTCGCCCGTACCGATTGGAACGGTGCCGATCTATCAGATGCTCGAGGAGCTCGGCGGCAACATCGAGGACATGCGACCGCAGCATTTCTTGGACATGGTCGAGCATCAGGCCAAGCAGGGGGTCGACTACATGACGATCCATTGCGGATTGCTTTTGGAGCATCTCCATTTGACGACCCAGCGTGTCACGGGGATTGTCTCGCGAGGTGGATCCTTGATTGCCAAATGGATGATGGTCCATCGCAAGCAGAACCCGCTGTACGAATCGTTTGACGATTTGTGCGACATCATGCGTCAGTACGACGTGACGTGGAGTCTTGGGGATGGCTTGCGTCCCGGATCGATTGCCGACGCATCGGATGCGGCTCAGTTTGCCGAACTCGATGTACTGGGCAAGCTCTGCACGCGGAGTTGGGCGAGGGGAACGCAGGTGATGGTCGAGGGACCTGGACATATCCCGATGGATCAGATCGAGATGAATATCAAGAAGCAGATTGAGGTTTGCCACGGAGCGCCGTTCTATGTGCTTGGGCCTTTGGTGACCGACATCGCTCCTGGGTACGACCATATCACCAGTGCGATCGGTGCGGCTTTGGCCGGTTGGAGCGGAGCGGCGATGCTTTGCTATGTGACCCCCAAGGAGCATCTTGGGTTGCCCAATCGCGAGGACGTCAAGCAGGGGGTGATCGCTTATAAGATCGCCGCGCATTCGGCCGATGTGGCTCGTAAGCGACCTGGTTCTCAGGATCGCGATGATGCCTTGTCGCGAGCTCGCTTTGCCTTCGATTGGAAGGAGCAGTTCCGGCTATCGCTCGATCCGCAAACGGCTCAAGCTTACCACGATGAGACGCTTCCTCAGGACACCTTCAAGAGCGCCCATTTTTGCAGCATGTGCGGACCGAAGTACTGTTCGATGCGTATTACCGAGGACATCCGCAAGATGGCCAGCGAGGATTCCTTGCCCAAGGCTGACATCGCGCCGAGCTTGGTAGAGCTTAAGAGTTAGTTTTTTCTAGCCCGTTTGTTTTTGATGGATGGAAGTTTACGATGTCAAACCCGTTGAGTTCGATCGACCGCAGCTTGGCCAAGTCACCTTCGAAGTCCGTCAAACGAGGGCATACCGACAAGTCGATCGGTCAGTATTTGATCGATCGGCTGCGGGATTACGGAATTGACGATTGCTTTGGAATCCCTGGCGACTATGTCTTGCGATTCTATAGTTTGCTCGAGGAGAGCGAGATCAACGTCGTGGGTTGCACCCGAGAGGATTGTGCGGGGTTTGCCGCAGATGCTTATGCTCGCATCCATGGAATGGGTGCTTTGTGCGTGACGTACTGCGTCGGTGGTTTATCCGTGGCCAACAGCATCGCGGGCGCCTTTGCCGAAAAATCGCCGGTGGTGATGTTGACCGGCTCGCCAGGTCTCAAGGAGCGGATCAACAATCCGTTGCTTCACCACAAGGTCCGCGACTTCAGCACGCAACTCGAAGTTTTCGAGAAGCTCTGTATCGCAGCCACCGAGCTGAACGATCCCTCGACGGCCTTTAGCGAGATCGATCGCGTGCTCGATGCTTGCTACCGCTACAAGCGGCCTGTCTATATCGATTTGCCTCGGGACATGGTCGACGAGGTCCCCACGGTGGCCAAATCCTACCGATCGCCGGCCAACCCCTTCGATATCCAAGCCTTGGACGAAGCGGTCCGCGAGGCGATCGAGCGTTTGAAGAAGGCCAAAAAACCGCTGATCATCGCCGGGGTAGAGATCCACCGATTCGGGCTGCAGGACCAAGTCATCCGGCTCGCAGAGCAAGCGGGGATACCGATTGCGACGACGATTTTGGGCAAGAGTGTCGTCGATGAAACCCATCCTCTGTTCGTGGGTCTCTACGAAGGGGCGATGGGGCGTCAAGAGGTCACGCAGTATGTCGAGGATAGCGATTGCGTGTTGATGCTCGGTGCGTTCATGACCGATATCAATTTGGGGATCTACACGGCCAAGCTCGAAGTGCGAAACGTCATTTACGCCACCAGCGAGCATCTTCAAATCTCGTACCATCAGTACCCGAATGTTCCGTTGGGCGATTTCATCGGGAAGCTCATCGATGCAAATCCGAGCCCAGCGCGAAGGCACATCCCGGACCAACTGCACTTGAAGAAACCGCATGCCTTTGTCGTTCAGCCTGGACAGGGCTTAAGCGTCACGCGGATCGTCGAGCGGATCAATACCCAGCTCGATGCCGATACGATTGTCATCGCTGACATCGGCGATGCGTTGTTCGCATCCTCGGAACTGGTCATCCACGAGCGAACCGATTATCTCTCGCCTGCTTATTACACCTCGATGGGCTTCTCCGTCCCGGCGGCTCTTGGAGCCTGCGTTGCCAAGCCCAACGATCGCGTCCTGGTCATCGTCGGCGATGGGGCCTTTCAAATGACCGGCCAAGAAATGTCGACACTGATCCGTTGCAAGTTCTCTCCGATCATCATCGTCTTGGACAACCATGGCTATGGTACCGAACGGTTCCTTCAGGAGGGGACCTGGAAGTACAACGAAATCGCTGTCTGGCATTATTCGAAATTGCCCGAGGTCTATGGTGGTGGCAAAGGGTACTTGGTCACCGACGAAGCCGAATTCGATGCGGCGATCGATGCGGCTTGGAACGACCGCAGTTGCCTGCATCTGATCCATGCGAAGTTGATCGAAAACGACGCGAGCAGCACCCTCAAGCGGCTTGCAGAGCGATTGGGACAAAGGGTTTAGAGCCCTGCGATGATCCCGGAATTAAGGCGTCGGTTAGCTCTGGAATCTATCGAGCAATTCGAATTTTTTAGAAGCGTCCAGTGGCTCGATCAAGTCGACTCGACCAATCGGCACCTCGATCGGCAGATCAAAGCAGGTCAGGTCCTGTTGCCCTGCATCGCCGTGGCCGACGAGCAATCCGCAGGGGTAGGCCGAGGAGCAAACCGGTGGTTTTCCCCCCAAGGATGCTTGATGTTTTCGATGGCCATCGAGCACACCATGCTCGATCCGGCCAATACCCCTCAGCGTTTGGCGATGCTCCCGCTGCGAGTCGGGCTGGCCCTGGCCCAAAGTCTCGAACCCTTGGTCCGTTCGCAGCCGAAGGTCAAGTGGCCTAACGATGTGGTTGTCGAGGATCGAAAGATCAGCGGGATTTTGATCGAGTCCCAGACGGTCGGTTCACAAACGGTCGGTTCCCAGACGGTCGGCTCGATGGGCTATGCGATCATCGGCATCGGGATCAACTGCACGGTGGAGTTCGACCAAGCCCCCGAGGAAGTACGACGCCATGCGGTCAGTTTGCATCAGGTGCTCGCGAATCGAGATCAGGAACAAGCTAGCTGCGAATCGGTGTTGTTGGGGTTTCTAAGAAGCTGGTTCGATCTGCAAGAAATCTGTGCTTCGGAGCCCGATTGGATCGAACGCAATTGGCCGGCTTGGGATTGGCTCGCCGATCGAGAAATTCAGGTCCAGCAACCTACGAAGACTTGGCATGGCCGGGCCGACGGGATCGGTTCGGACGGATCGTTGCGGTTGATAGACAGCCAAGCGATTCGGCATACAATCCTCTCGGGCACTGTCAGGGTGCTGGAGTGAGGCCATTCGGAAAATAGAGTGGCTAAAACCATTTGACGTAGCCACTAAAATTCCTGAAGAACCCCTTAGATAAGTATTTCACATGAGCAATCCAAAGCGTTCGGAAGTCGCAGCCACAGATACATGGGACCTGACGAGTCTCTTTGCCAACGATGACGCTTGGGCTGCAGCCTTGCCGCAGTTCGAGGCCTGCATCGAGGTTTTTCAGGGGTTTGCAGGGACTTTGGGCCGTTCCCCGGAGCAGCTCGCGGCCTGCCTGGATCACGATGTAAAGACCGACCTGATCGCAGAGCGGATCGGCACGTACGCATTCCTCAAGACGGCCGAGGATCAGGGGAACAGTCAGTATCAGGGTTTTGCCGCTCGCTACCAGAGTTTGGCTTCGAGGGTTGCGCAGGCGGCGAGTTTTATCCGTCCGGAAATTCTAGCGATCCCCGACGAGACGATGTCCAAGTGGCTGGAGCATCCGGCGCTGGCTCCTTATCGTTTGGTCATCCAGCGGATCCATCGGTACCGAGCCCACACGTTGGATCAGAGCCAAGAGCGGCTTTTGGCGATGCAAAGCGAGATGGCGCAGACGGCCAGCAAGACCTTTCGACAGCTCAACGATGCGGATTTGAAGTTCGGTTCTCTTTCGGACGAGGAAGGGAACGTCATCGAGCTGACCAATGCATCGTTTTCAGGGTTTCTTCAATCTCCGGATCGCGAGGTTCGCTCCAAGGCCTTTCATCAATACTATTCTCAGTTCACAGCACACGAAAATACGCTAGCGTCGACTCTCGCAGGCAGCGTGCATACCGATGTGTATTATTCCAGGGCACGGAATTATCCTAGCGCACTGGAGTCGTCCCTGTTTGCCGACAACGTGCCCGTAGCCGTCTATGACAATTTGATCGCAGCGGTCCGAAACCATCTGCCGGCCGTCCACGCATATTTCGACATGCGGCGGCGGAAGATGAAGCTCGATACCATCCATCATTACGATACGTATGTTCCGATCCTCTCGGAGTCCAAGACCCATCGCACGTGGGATCAAGCCGTAGAGATTGTTATGGAGTCCTTGAGGCCGCTTGGGCACGAGTACTGCCGAGTCCTCGAGGGGGGCTTGCGCGGACGTTGGTGCGATCGGTATCCCAATGCGGGCAAGCAGAGTGGCGCGTTCAGTTGCGGATCGTTCAGCGCGGACCCTTATATTTTGATGAATTACAAGACCGACGTGCTCAACGACGTGTTTACCTTGACGCACGAAGCAGGGCATTCGATGCACAGTTACTACTCGGCAGCAAGCCAGCCGTTTCAGTACTACAACTACACGATCTTCGTCGCCGAAGTCGCGTCGACATTCAATGAGCAGCTATTGGCTCGTACGCTCATCGAGCGAGCCTCGAGTCCTCAGGAGAAAGCATCGATCATCAATCATGAGATCGACAGCATCCGCGCGACGATTGTGCGGCAGACGATGTTTGCCGAGTTCGAGAAAAAGATCCATGCGATGGCCGAGGCTGGCGAGCCGTTGACCGTCGAGACGCTCAAGTCGACCTATGGAGGGTTGTTGCGAGACTATTTTGGACCGGGCTTTGAAATCGACGAGGCGTTGCATTTGGAATGCTTCCGGATTCCGCATTTCTACCGAGCGTTCTATGTGTACAAGTATGCCACCGGATTATCGGCCGCGATCGCTCTGTCGCAGAGGGTTCTCGAGGGTGGGGCACGGGAGCTTGAGGAGTATCTCGGGTTCCTTCGATCGGGGTGTTCGAAAGATCCGCTGGATCTGCTGCGCGATGCGGGGGTCGATATGACCCGTCCAGAGCCGGTCGAAACGGCCCTGAAACGCTTTAGCTCTTTGGTCGAGCAGCTCGACGGTTTGATATAACCAAAACGTATTGGTTTCCTTCTTTTTCGTACTCAGTCCGCCACGGCGGACGGTACTCGTACTCGATGGCTTGAATCGGCAAGCATCGAAAACCACTATTGAAGTGCTTGAGAGCATTGGCAACTGGGACATTTACCGGATCGATCGCCATGCGTTGTCCTGCCAGCGAAACCAGAGCATCGATCCGTCGGGCAGGATCATCAGTCGCAGGGCGTGCTCGCGGGCCGTGTGGAGTACGGTTTGTCCGTCGGGCGAGTAGGTTTCAAAGACGCGGGGGTCGAGCGATCGATGCGAACCGCTGATGACGATCGTCGAGGGCTTGCACCAAGCGATCAGATCGTCTTGTTTGGAGGTCAACGACCCGTGGTGGGGAGCCATGAGGATATCCGAGTGCATGGCGGGTTGGCTTGTCAGTCGCATCGTTCCAGGGTTTTCCAGATCGCCAGGGAGTAGGACCCGTCGCTCTGCGAACTCGATCAGGACGCATAGGCTCTTGGCGTTATCGCTGACGTTTTGCTTCTTAGTTGCCGAAGGGTTCAGTGGATAGACCGCTGCGAAGCGATACTTGTAGGCGTCTTTGAAGTGGGAGCCGGCGGCCCAAGTCTCGATTCGAATCCCCAGTTTTTTTGCTTTGGCAAAGAGCGATTGGATGTTTCGGTTCGGATGCTCGAGGACATCCCGGGTGGTGATCAAGCGGCCGACTCGGAAGCGTTCGATGAGGCCCTCCATGGCATTGTAGTGGTCTGAATCGGCATGGGACAAAAGCATGCCATCGAGGCGTTGGATCTTCAGGTCCCAGAGGGCTTGGGCGATGGGTTGGTAGCTTCGTTGATGATCGCCGAGTCTTCCTGCGTCGTAGAGCCAATTTTTTCCGTCGGGGGTTTGGACTAGGACGCAGGTTCCGTGTCCGACATCCAGGAAGGTGATATTTAGGGGGGCTCGGTTTGCAACCGCGTCGAGGCGATTCAAGGAGTCTTTAGTAAAGAGCCAGAGGAATCCTAGGGCGAACCAGGATCCGAGTCCCCAGAGCAGTGCTCGGCGCGCCGCGGCGCGTTGGGTGCCGAGCCATACAGCGATCCCGAAGGCGATGATGTAAAAGCCCGCAAGCCACCAGTCCGGTGGGGCAGCGGCCCAGAAGTGTCCGTAGGGGAATTTGTCGGCAATGGCGACGACAAGGGCCAACAACCAAAGGGAAAAACCGCAGCAAACGCCCATGCACCAAGCCAGGGGTGGGCACCAAAAAAACAGAACCAACCCCAGTCCGGTGAGCAAGGCTACGAGCATCGGCAACCAGAGGATCAGGTTCAACACGATCGAGATCGGGGTGATGATATGGAACGAGCACCAAACCAGAGGAGCGGAGATCAAGCTGACCCAAAAACTGCTCCTTATCGATTCCCAACATAGTGCAACGATTCGGCGCAGTGTTTTGTTCGAAGCCGATCGTTTCGAGTCGACCAATCGCTCGATGGGTGCTTTGCGGTTTCGAAACAGGGGAAACGTCAGGATCAGTACCGCAACGGTCAGGAACGACAATTGGGTGCCGACCTCAAAGGCGATGGAGGTTCTTTGCAAGAGGATCAGCAGTCCTGCGAAAGCCAGAATGTTCAGGCTGCTTGACGACCATCCGAGGTACTTTGCCAGGCATGCGCCGCTGAGCATGATCGTCGCACGAGCTACCGGAGGGTTCGCTCCGCAGAGCATCGCGTACAGAGCGCAGATGCAAACGGTCCCCAGGAGCAAAGGGCCTTTGGGGATACGCAGCATCCAGCCGCTGATCAACAGCGTCAGAGCCACCATCTCGATATGCATGCCCGAGATCGAAAGCATGTGGATTGTACCGGTGGCGAGCATCTGCTCTTGGAATTGCCAAGCGGCCTGCTCGCGCTGTCCGAGGACCAGTGCGGCCGTCATGGGAGCTTGGTCGAAGATCACATACCGTTCAATCGCAAGGTTGGCTTGGGCAGTCCATTGCGCCAACCATCGATCGAGCCTCCAGGGCGAGCCG
>Ga0208086_1000595_pt1 | contig 10815 bp, 7 predicted proteins | sample LakMenEpi06Jul10_FD_150675 | JGI IMG/M metagenome (GOLD analysis project Ga0208086, IMG submission 150675) | Freshwater microbial communities from Lake Mendota, WI - 06JUL2010 deep hole epilimnion (SPAdes) | ecosystem: Environmental > Aquatic > Freshwater > Lake > Epilimnion/Euphotic zone ...
CGCACCGTCCGCCTGCCACTCGCCTGCCGGCAGGCGGACGGTGCGGCGCCGCGGCGGCAGGGGGGCCAGCTGGGCGGCCCACCAGCCCTCGGCTGAACCACCATCCCGCCCGGCGTCGCCGGCCAGCCCCAGCCAGGCCGCCAGGGCGCGGTCCCGCTGGCGGCAGGCCTGGCGGCGGGCCGCTCGCCACTGGGGCTCGGCCTGCTCGAACACTTCGGGCACGGAGGTGCCCGGCAGGATGTCGTGGAACTGCTGGAACAGCAGGGGGCGCCAGTCGGGCTGAGGCAGCGGCGCCACCTGGGCAGGCGGGGCTGCCATCGCCGCCAGGGCCACCGCCAGGTCGGCCTCCCGCAGCAGCCGCTCCAGGGTGCGGTTGTGGCGCTTCTGGTCGGGGCGGCTGGTGGCGCAGCCGCGGTGCAGCTCCAGGTAGAGCTCATCGCGCCATACCGGCAGCTGGGAGGCAGCCGGCTCCAGCCCCTGCAGATAGCTGCGCAGGCTGCCGTGGTGCTGGCGGGCGGCCAGGGGCTGGGCCTGCCAGAGGGCCAGCTGCTCGAGCATCTCGGCGGTGGGGCCGCCGCCGTGGTCCCCCACCCCTGGCAACCAGAGGCTGGGGGAGAGGCCGGTGGCGGCCTGCCAGTCCAGCCGGTGGCGCTCCATCGCCACCGGGTCGCCGTCGGTGCCGATCGGCGCGGTCATCAGGGCCAGCAGTTCGGCGCCGCAGCGGGAGCGCCAGCGGAACAGCCGGTGGGGGAAGGGATTGGTGGCGTTCCAGAACAGCTTGTGGGTGCAGAACCATCGCACGCCGGTGGCCGCCGCCACGGCCGGCAGACCGGCGGCAAAGCCGAAGCTGTCTGGCAGCCAGGCCAGCTCGTGCGCCAGCTGCGGGAAGCGCCGCCGGCTGTCGGCCTGGCCCAGCTGGAACTGGCGCAGCAGCGAGGCGGTGCTCACCAGCACGCAGTCGCTCTCCACCCAGGGGCCGTTGATCGGCTCGAAGCGGCCGCCCTCCACCGCCGCCTGCAGCCGCCGCCAGAGGGCGGGCCGGTGCTGCTCCAGCCAGGCATAGAGGGCCGGCGTGGAATGGGCGAAATGCAGCTGGGGGAAGCGCTCGATCAGGTCGAGGGCCGAGGCGAAGGTGCGCTCGGCCGCCTGCCAGGTGTCGGCCACCGGCCAGAGCCAGGCCAGATCGAGATGGGCGTGGCCGAGCACGTGGAAGCCGGGCGCAGCCGGGGGATCGGCGGCCTCCCCAGCCGAACGGCGCAGCTCCAGCAGTTCGCGGCGCTGGCTGGTCAGCACGCCGCAGGGATCGAGCGGATCCAGGGGCTCCAGCTCCACCCGGCTGAGGATCAGGGCACCGTCGTCGTGGAGGGGACTGCGCAACCGCAGCTCCAGCTCCAGTGCCTCCCCTCGCCACCAGCGCTCGGGCAGCAGCCAGCGGCAGGCGGTGTCGAACAGGTCTCCTTGGTGCACCAGCTGGCCATCCACCCGCAGCTCCACCGCGTCGGCCCACCAACGCAGCGCCAGGCGGGCGGCCACCGCCGGCCGGGGCCGCTGCAGGGGCTGCCAGGCCGCCGGGCAGGGGAGCCGCAGATCCAGCTGCCGCCACTGCCCGCCCCGGGGCCAGATCACCAGCCCCCGGGCCTGCCAGTCGGGCCGATGCCGCGCCCCCCAGGGATGATCCAGGGCACTGATCGCATCGCCATCCACCCCTGGGCAGCGCCAGAGCGGCCGCAGATCCCAGGGAGCACTGGTGCCGGACGGCTCGTGCAGGGGGCCAAACGTTTCAAATTTGTGAGCGAGCCCAGGCCCCGGGGCCTCAGTCATCGTTGGATGGCCAAGCAGGTCCCATAGGATGATGCCGCCGCTGCGGGGTCGACCAGACCCTCATCCCGGCCCGTCACTCCCTGTCACCACGCCCGTCTCCCGCAAGACCGAACCATGCTGGCTCTCAAGATCTCGGTTTATTCGGTCGTCTTCTTCTTCATCGGCATTTTCGTGTTCGGCTTCCTGGCCAGCGACCCCAGCCGCACCCCCAGCCGCAAGGACCTCGAGGACTGAACCCCTCCTCGGTTCAGCCCTGCATCTTCAATGCCTGCGTCCTTGGCATAAGGTCCCTGTCGACCAGGCTGCTTCGCCTTGACGCACCCGATCCATGGCAGCCCGCCATCCGGCCGAGCTGGGCGAGTGGCCGGAGTGCTCGGGCTTGCCCTGCTGATCGGCATGCCCATGGCGGGTGCCAAGGGGGTCCAGGCCGCTGAATCGGCAGCATCGGCCCCGGCGGCCCCGTCCTTCCTGCTCATCCGGGCCGACCGCCAGACGGTGGATGCCGAGCGCACGGTGCTGGTGGCCGAAGGCAACGTGGAGGCCCGCTTTCAGGGCTGGCGGCTGTTGGCCGACCGGGTGGAGGTGATGGAGCGCAGCCGCACGGTGTACGCCACCGGCCGCCTGCGCCTCTACAAGGGTGATCAGACGATCCAGGCCAGCCGCCTGCGCTACAGCCAGCTGGAGGGCAGCGGGGAGCTCGATGACATCTACGGGGTGATCGACCAGGAGGGTGTGGAGCGGGAGGTGAAAGCTCTCGGCCAGCCCGCCCTCACTCCCACCGACACCGACCCAGTCCCTGACCCGGCCAGCAGCGAGCAGGGTTTTGCCTGCCCCGAGCTGCGCAGCCGCGGCGACCAGCGTCCCGTGCTGGAGCTGCTGCCCCCCCGCCGGGTGCCCTGGCCCTCGATGCCCGCTCCCCGCGGCTGTCCCGGAGGCCCGCAGAGCGATCCCGGCAGAAGCCTGGGCGAGCTGCTCGAGCAGAGCCCACCCCCAGCCGAACAACCCGCCGCTGCGGCGCAGGAGCCCATCCGGGATCAACGGGTGGACAACGTGCGCTTCCGCCAGGCGGTGGACACATCGATCAAGCTCAACCTGGTGGCGGTGATCGACTCCGACGAGGAGACCAGCACCAGTGGGCCGCGGGGCGCCAGCGTCTATCGCCGGCCCAAGCCGAGCCGGGGCAAGGTGAACCGGCTGCGCTTCCAGGCCTCCAACCTGCAGATCCGCGGCAACCGCTGGACAGCCCGGGAGGTGGCCTTCACCAACGACCCGCTCACGCCGGCCCAGTCCTGGACCATCGGCTACGAGGTGGAGGCCCTGCTCGTGGACGAGGGCATCACCCGCATCAAGGCCAGGCGCACGCGGATCCTGCTCAGCAACCGCGTGGCCTTGCCTGGAATCAATCAGGCCGTGATCGGCGACGAGGCCCTGCAGCTGACCCTCGACACCGACAAGCGCGACCGCGACGGCATCTACCTGGGCTACAACCTGCCCACCCTGCGCATCGGCGAGGGCGGCAAGCTCAACATCCAGCCCCAGTTCATGCTGCAGCGGGCGATCCAGGGCCGCACCGACAGCTACACCGCGCCAGGCAAATCCCTGGCCGGACCTGCGGTGAACCAGCCCCTGCAGGGGGCCGACCTGTTGGGCCTCACGGCGGTGCTGAATCTGCCGATCGACCGGTTCCGGCTCCAGGCCGACACCAGCCTCTCCACCCTCAGTCCGGACAACCTGGCGGCGGGCACCCGCAGCAGCGTGCGCCTCAGGACCCCCCTGGGGCTGGCCGGGCACAGCCAATCCGAGGGGCAGCTGTTCGGCACCTACCGGGATCGGGTGTACAACGGCAGCCTGGGCCTGCAGACCGTGGTGTACTCCTACGGCGGTCAATTGGACGGCAACCTGCGCTTCAACCCCGATCCGGCCGATGGCCGCGACGACCCAAGGCGCACGCCCTATGTGGGACCGATCGACCTCGACTGGCGAGCCATGGCCGGCAACTACCAGGCCAACCTGTTTGAACGCAATCGGCTCGACACCCAGTGGCGCGGCCGCCTGAGTGGGGGCCTGACCAGCTCCCTGCGCCTCTGGGAGGCGAGCCTGGAGCCCGACGAGGACGAGCTGTCCACGCTGCGCTATGCCGCCGAGCCGGTGCGGCCCGGGCTGGCCCTGAATTTCGGCCTGGCCAGCTCCCTGGCTCGCTACGGGGAAGGGGAGCGGCAGAACACGCTCACGCTGTTCGGTGGTCCGGCGATCACCCTCGGCCGCTTTCGCCAACCCTGGTTCGACTACAGCCAGGTGGCCCTGCTCGTGGGGGGCACCCTGCTGGATGGGCGCAGCCCCTTCGGTTTCGATCGGGCCGTGGACCTGCGCACCCTCAGTTTCCGGGCAGCCCAGCAGCTATATGGCCCCCTCGTGCTGGAGGCCGGAGCCACCTGGAACATCGACAGCAACTCCAGGTTCTACGGCGATGTGAGCTACTCCTATGTGGAGCTCAAACTGCAGCAGCGCTCCTATGAGCTCGGGGTTTTTTACAGCCCCTACGACGGCATCGGCGGGATCCGGATCCGCTTGAACGACTTCAGCTTCAGCGGCAGCGGCACGCCCTTTGTGCCCAGGCCCGAGCCCCCGGCAGGGCAGACGCGCTCAGAATCCCCGCAGATAGGGCAGTGACCCCATCGTGCGGTCCAGCTCAACGCCATTGGCCAGCAACTGCCCGGTGCCATCCCACTGGCCGCTCACCAGCATCTGGTGGGGGCCGGGGTCGAGGTGCACCCGCCAGCGGTTGGCGCCCACGAACTCGCTCTCCAGCTCCACCTCCAGGGCCTCCAGATCCAGCAGCAGCTCGGCGCCGGGATCGGCGGCGATCGCCTCCTGCAGGGCGCGCACCGTGTCGGGCTCGGCGCTGAGGCAGGGAATGCCCAGGGCCAGACAGTTGCCGAAGAAGATCTCGGCGAAGCTCTCGCCGATCAGGGCGCGGATGCCCCAGCGCATCAGCGCCTGGGGGGCGTGTTCGCGGCTGGAGCCGCAGCCGAAGTTGCTGTTCACTACCAGCACCGAGGCCTGCTGGTGCGCGTCGCGATCAAAGGGGTGGGGACCAGCCCCAGCGTTGGCCAACTCAGTGCGGTCGTCCGCAAAGGCGCCGCGGGCCAGGTCGTCGAAGGTGACGCACTTGAGGAAGCGCGCCGGGATGATCCGATCGGTGTCGATATCGGCCCCCACCACGGCCACGCCGCGGCCGCGGTGCTGGCGGATCGGGCCGGTGGGGAAGGGGGCGGAGCTGGGCATGGCGGGGTAAGGGGCAGGGACGATCCGGAACGGTGCTGGGCGCTGAACGGGCGAAAACAGGCAGCGTGCTCAGGCCTGAAGCAGCTCACGCACGTCGGTGACGCGACCGGTGACGGCAGCGGCGGCCACCATCGCCGGGCTCATCAGCAGGGTGCGTCCGCTGGCCGAGCCCTGGCGGCCCTTGAAGTTGCGGTTGGAGGAGCTGGCACTGATCTGGCGCCCCTCAAGGCGATCGGGGTTCATCGCCAGGCACATCGAGCAGCCGGGCTCTCGCCACTCAAAACCCGCCGCCGTGAACACCTGGTCGAGCCCTTCGGCCGCGGCGGCCGCGGCCACCTGCTCGCTGCCGGGCACCACAAAGGCCTTGATCCCGGCCGCCACCCGGCGACCCTTGGCCACGGCGGCGGCGGCCTGCAGATCGCTGAGGCGGCCGTTGGTGCAGCTGCCGATGAAGCACACATCCACCGGCATGCCGGCGATCGGTGTGCCGGGCTGCAGGTCCATGTAGCGGTAGGCCTCCTCAGCCAGGGGACGCTCCTCCGGCGGGGTCTGCTCCAGGGTGGGCACGGCCTCATCCACCCCGACCCCCTGACCCGGCGTGATGCCCCAGGTGACGGTGGGAGCGATGGCGGCGGCATCGAAGCGCACCTCGTCGTCGAACACGGCGTCGACACCGCTGGCCAGGCCACTCCACCAGGCCACGGCCCGCTCCCAGGCCTCGCCGCTGGGGGCGGCGGGGCGCCCCTGCAGGTAGGCGAAGGTGGTCTGGTCGGGGTTCACGTAGCCGCAGCGTGCGCCCCCCTCGATCGCCATGTTGCAGAGGGTCATGCGCTCCTCCATCGACAGCGCCGCGATCGCCGGGCCGGCGAACTCGTAGGCGTAGCCCACGCCGCCCTTCACACCCAGGGTGCGGATCACGTGCAGCACCAGGTCCTTGGCGAACACCCCCGGCTGCAGCTGGCCGTCCACCCAGATGCGGCGCACCTTGAGCTTGTTCATCGCCAGGCTCTGGCTGGCGAGCACATCGCGCACCTGGCTGGTGCCGATGCCGAAGGCGATCGCCCCGAAGGCGCCGTGGGTGGAGGTGTGGGAATCGCCGCAGGCCACGGTCATGCCCGGCTGGCTGAGGCCCAGCTCGGGGGCAATCACATGCACGATCCCCTGGCGGCCGCTGCCGATGCCGTGCAGGGTGATGCCGTGCGCGGCGCAGTTGGCCTCCAGGGTGGCCAGCATCTCCTCTGCCAGCGGATCCGCAAAGGGCCGTGCCTGGGAGGTGGTGGGCACGATGTGATCCACCGTGGCCACCGTGCGCTCGGGGTGGCGCACCGAGAGGCCCAGATCCTTCAGGGCCGCGAACGCCTGGGGGCTGGTGACCTCGTGGATCAGGTGCAGGCCGATGAACAGCTGGGTGGAACCGCCTGGCAGCTCCGCAACCCGATGCAGATCCCAGACCTTGTCGTAAAGGGTGCCGGCGCTCACGGATGACCCGTTCGACTGACGAACCAGCGTAGAGCTGCACCCCGGGGCCCATCCGCCACAGATTCGGCTGCGGCACGCCTCCAAACCCTCTCTAGGACTGAGATGTTCCGCACAACACCAGCCGCGGCACCTCTCTGTTCTCGCAAGTGATGCGAATTGCCCAGATTTCCCCGCTCTGCGAGAGCATTCCGCCCCAGCGCTACGGCGGCACTGAACGGGTGGTGCACTACCTCACCGAAGAGCTGGTGGGGCGCGGCCATGCCGTGGTGCTGTTCGCCAGCGGCGATTCCCGCACCAGCGCCGAGCTGTTCCCCTGCGTGCCCGAGGCCCTGCGCCTAGGGGGCTACAGCGGCGACCCCACCGTGCCGGAACTGATCCAGCTGGACCAGTTGATGGATCAGCTCGACCGCTTCGACGTACTGCACTTCCACACCGGGGCGAGCCACTACCCCTTGGTGCGGCGGCTGCCGGTGCCCCACCTCAACACCCTGCATGGCCCCCTGACCGCCCCCGATCGAGCCCAGCTGTATCGACGTTTCCACCAGTTGCCCCTGGTTTCGATCTCCGAAGCGCAGCGCCAACCCCTGCCCGGGGCCCATTGGCTGGCCACCGTGTACCACGGCCTGCCTCTGGATCTCTATGACCCGGTGTTCGAACCCGACGACTACCTGGCATTTGTGGGACGCATCTCGCCGGAAAAACGCCTCGACCGAGCCATCGCCATCGCCGGACAGCTGGGCCTGCCGCTGAAGGTGGCCGCGAAGATCGATAACTGCGATGCGCCCTACTACCGCGACCACATCGCGGACCTGATCGAAGGCAATCCCCTGGTGGAGTTCATCGGCGAGGTTGACGACGCCGGCAAGCAGGAGTTGCTGGGCAACGCCCTGGCCTTGCTGTTTCCGATCGATTGGGCGGAGCCCTTCGGGCTGGTGATGATCGAAGCCAATGCCTGTGGCACCCCCGTGATCGCCTGGCGCAACGGCTCCACACCCGAGGTGATCCGCCCTGACCTCAATGGCGTGCTGGTCGACTCGATCGCCGAGGCCGTGGCCGCCGTGCGCCAGCTCGACCGGCTCGATCGCCGGGCGGTGCGCCGGGACTTCGAGCAGCGGTTCAGCGTGACCCGCCAGGCAGAGCAGTACGAACAGCTCTACCGCCGCCTGATCGATGCCTACGCAGACCCTGCAGTCCAGGGCGGCAACCGCCCCCTGCACCGCCCATGCCCGCCCCGCGACCCCCTACTCCATGCCGCATGACGTGCTCGCCCCGTTCGTGCTCAAGAACGGTGAAACCTTCGCGATGCTCGATGCCCGAGGCGAGATCCACCCCGACACCCATGCCGACTCGGGGGTGTTTCACCGGGGCACACGCCATGTGAGCCGACTGGAATGGCAACTGTGGGGCCGTCCGGGGGCGGTACTGAGCTCCACCGAGCGGGGGGAACTGGGCCTGCAGGTGAGCCATCTCAGCAACGACGACGAAACCGTGCATCTGGAACGGACCACAGTGCTCACGCCGACGGCCTGTCTGCAGCAACTCACCTTCACCAGTTACGCCCAGACCTCGTTGCAGGTGCCGATCACGCTGCACTTCGACGCCGACTTCCGCGACATCTTCGAGGTGCGGGGCTACCAGCGCCCGGAGCGCGGCCGCAGCGTGCGCACCTGCAACTCCGAGGGGCTGGAAGCGGTGTACCGAGGGCTCGACAACAGCGATCGCTGCACCTTGGTGCGGCTAAGCGGACCTGTTCAGGAGGTGGACGAAGCCTGCCTGCAGGTGAGCCTGCAACTGGAGCCCCGCCGCCCGCGGCGGCTCTGCCTGGTGCTCGACTTCCATCCCGATGGCATCCGCCATCCTTCGACGCCGGAGGCAGCCTTTGATGCGGCCCTGGAGGCCGCGGTGGAGCGCTTCCGTGTGGCCAGCCGGTTGGCCGCCAGCGTGACCAGCGACAACCCCGCCTTCAACTGCTGGATCGCGCGCTCCACCTCGGATGTGCACCTGCTCTCCAGCCAGCTGGACCATGGCCTCTACCCCTACGCCGGGGTGCCCTGGTTCAGTTGTCCGTTTGGGCGCGATGGCCTGATCACGGCCCGACAACTGCTGCTGTTCGAACCCCGGCTGGCCCGTGGTGTGCTGGGTTTTTTGGCGGAGCACCAGGCCCGCCATCACGACACCGCCAATGATGCGGAACCGGGCAAGGTGCTGCACGAGGCCCGGCTGGGGGAGATGGCCGCGCTGGGGGAGGTGCCCTTTGCCCACTACTACGGCAGCGTCGATGCGACGCCGCTGTTTCTGATCCTGGCAGGCGACTACCTAACGCGCAGTGGCGATCAGGCCTTCATCCGCGAGCTGAGCGGCGCCCTGGACGCGGCGATGGCCTGGATCCGCACCAACGAGAGCAGCGCTGCCGATGGCTTCCTGCGCTACCAGTGCGCAGCCCAGGGGGGTCTGCGCAACCAGGGCTGGAAGGATTCCGACGATGCCGTCCACCACGCCGATGGACGCCTGGCGGAGGGGTCGATCGCCTTGTGCGAAGTGCAGGCTTACAGCTACGGGGCCCGCCTGGCCATGGCCCGTATCCAGCGTCACTTCGGCCACGACGCGGAAGCGGAGCGGTTGCTGCAGGAGGCCCGGCAGCTGCAGCGGCGCTTCCACGACGCTTTCTGGTGCGAGCGGATCGGCTCCTATGCCATCGCCCTGGACGGCCAGGGCGAAGCCTGCGAGGTGCGCGCCTCCAATGCCGGCCACTGTCTCTGGACCGGCCTGGCCAGCAAGACCGCTGCCAGCGCAATCGCCCGACAGCTACTGGCCCCCAGCAGCTTCAACGGCTGGGGGATTCGCACCCTGGACGAGGGCGAAGCCCGATACAACCCGATGAGCTACCACAACGGCTCAGTGTGGCCCCACGACAACGCCCTGATCGCCCTGGGGCTGGCCCGCTATGGCCACACCCCGGAGGCCATGCGGGTGCTGATGGGCCTCTTCGACACCGCCCAGGCCATGCCCCTGCACCGCCTGCCGGAACTGTTCTGCGGCTTCCCGCGCCAGCCCGACGAGGGACCAACCCACTACCCGGTGGCCTGCAGCCCCCAGGCGTGGGCCAGTGGCAGCTTGTTCGGGCTGCTTGAGGCCATCACCGGCATGGAGATCGGCCACAACCCCGACAGCGGTCGCGTGGAGGTGCTGTTCCGCAATCCGGTGCTGCCGGAGCGGATCAACCTGCTGGAAATCCATGGACTGCGGCTGGGCGAAGAGGAGATCGACCTGGAGCTGCATCGGGGCGAACAGGACACGGGCGTGCTGGTGAAGCGGCGCACCAGCGGCGTGGACGTGGTGGTTTACAAGTAAGCGAAGCCCCGGCGGCGGCCCTGGGCCCTCAGCTGCCAGGCCGCCAGGAGCGCCAGCCCCGCTGCACCACCCACAGCCGGGCCAGCAGCATCGCCGTCCAGGCCAGGGGCATCGCAGCTGTGATCGGCCAGGTTGCAGGCTGGAGCACATCGGCTGTGCACCAGAGCACGATCAGCAGCAGGCTGCCGAGCACGGCGATCTCCTCGTAGGGCTCGCCTTGGAACGTGCGGGGTTCCCGGCCGGTGACGATGTCCATCAGACAGCCACCACCGGTGCAACTCACCGCTGCGGAGAAGGGCAGCCAGTACCAGGGCAGATCCGCCAGCATCGGCAGCCGCCGGCGCGGAGCAGGGGGCCGGGACGCGGAAGCGGGGTAGGGAGTTGATGGCATCGGCACACCATGCAAGCGAGAGGCGGAAACTGGCGCGGGTGAGTCAGGCCGCCAGCAACCGGCGGCGCAACCGATCCAGCGCCTCGCCGGCCGTGAGCAGCTGGATCCAGCTGCGGCCGCGGCTGGATCCGAAGCGCACCCCCTCGCTGCTGCAGCCATCGGGGCCGGCCACGGCGATGTGCACCAGCCCCACCGGCTTTTCTGGGCTGCCGCCACCGGGGCCGGCAATGCCGGTCACCGCCAGGGACCAGTCGGCGCCGGTTGCGCGGCGCGCGCCCTCGGCCATGGCCTGGGCCACCGGATCACTCACGGCGCCATGGGCCGCCAGCAGCTCTGCCGCCACCCCCAGCAGGCCCTGCTTCACGGCATTGGCATAGGCGATCACCCCGCCCAGAAACACCTCGGAGGCGCCGGGCACCGCCGCCAGGGCCGCCCCCAGGCCGCCGCCGGTGCAGCTTTCGGCCACCGCCAGGGTCTGCCCCCTCTGG
>Ga0208086_1000597_pt1 | contig 10773 bp, 4 predicted proteins | sample LakMenEpi06Jul10_FD_150675 | JGI IMG/M metagenome (GOLD analysis project Ga0208086, IMG submission 150675) | Freshwater microbial communities from Lake Mendota, WI - 06JUL2010 deep hole epilimnion (SPAdes) | ecosystem: Environmental > Aquatic > Freshwater > Lake > Epilimnion/Euphotic zone ...
GAGGCGGCCGCCATGATGCAGGCGGCGCTGCCGCCGGCCGTCGCCGACGCCGAGAATGCCGCCATCCTTCACACCCAAGCGGCCGCCGCGCTCGCCGCCGCCCCTGACCTGACCGCCGCCGACGGCCCCCTCGGACAAACCGATCCTGACGTTGCGAGCCCCGCTGTCGGCGAGCTTCTCGCCCGTCACGCGGGCCTCCTCGACACGATCCGCCGCGCCGCCGACATGCCGGCCTGCCGCTTCCCGCGCGATTGGACCAGGCCCAGTCTCGACATGCTCCTGGCCGAGGTTCAAGGGTGCCGCGGCGAGGGCCGGCTCCTCGCGCTCGCCGCGCGCCATGAACTCGCCACAGGCAAGCCCGCCGCGGCCCTCGCCGACGCCGTCCGCCTCGGCCGCATCGGCCGGCAGGTGGGCTCCGAGCCGATCCTCATTTCAAACCTCGTGGGGATCGCGCTCGACGCGATGGCGCTCTCGGTCGTGGCCGAGATTCTCCCGACGCTCACCCCCGCCGATGCCCCGCTCCTCGACGATCCCGCGCTTCGCGACCTCGTCGCCTCGACCCCGTCGCTCGTCCGGGCCATCAATGGCGAGGAGGCCTTCGGACTGTCGTTGTTCGCGAATTTCGCCGATGGCCGGCAGGGTATCGACGAAATAGGCAGGCTCGCCAGCGACCCGAACGTCGCCATGCTCCCGCAGGAAGAGCCCTTCTCGATCCTGACCGAGCCACTCTCGGCCGTGTGGCGCGCGTTCATTCTTCCTTCCGACATCGCCAGCTACCGGCGCCGCTTCCAGGGCTATCGGCAACTCGTGACGGGGGCCGTCGATCAGTCGCGGACTTGGCCCCAGACGCAGAAGGAGATCGACGGCATCGAGGCCGAGATCCGCCGCACCGGGCCGAACGGCTTTCTTTCACAGCTCATCGTACCGGCCACCGACGCCGTGCTCCGCTCGCAGTGCATGGCCTTGGCCCGTCATCGGGCCGCGGAGGTGCTGCTGGCGGCCACGCGCGAGCGTCTCGCTTCAGGCACGCTCCCGGAATCGATCGACGCGCTCGTGCCGGCCCGACTCCCGTCGGTGCCGCGCGATCCGTTCACGACCGACGCGCCGCTCCATCTCAAGGCGACGCCGGAGGAGCTGCTCGTCTGGTCGGTCGGCCCCGATGGGGAAGACGACGGTGGGCCGCACAAAGACGGCGAGGAGCATGAAGCTGGCCATGACGACATCGGCCTGCGGATGACGGTCGCGGCACCAGCGGCCCGCTGAACGCCCCCGTGACGATCCCTCCTTCGATCACTTCGCCTGCATGAGATAGGCGAGGAGATCGGCCATGCCCTTGGCATCGATCGTCTTCTCAAAACCCTCGGGCATCAGTGACCGCTTCGTGTTCGTGAACGTCTCGAGATCAGCCCGCGGGAGCGTGACGTCGACGCCGTCGGCGGTTCGGAGCGTGACGCTCCCCTCGGACTGCGCCGTGACGACGCCGGTGACGACGCGTCCCCCCGCATCGACGGCCGCGTGGGCGTGGTAGGCGGGGAGGACTTCGCGATTGGGATCGAGGATCGCAAGGAGCATCGCCTCGGGCCCACGGGCCTGCACCGCCACGAGCGCCGGCCCCGTCTCGCGTCCCTCCCCCTCGACCCGATGACAGCCGACGCACTGTTTTTTGAAGATCGCCCGGCCCGAGTCGATATCCCCCTTCTCCGGGAGGCTCGCCCTGTAAGCGGCCACGAGTGACTCACGGTCGGCAGGCGGCGGCGGCCCGAGAACGTCCGCGGCGCGTTCCGACACGCTCCTGTCAGGAAAGGCCCACAGGGCAGCGGCCGATTGTCGGTCGAGATCGGCAGCGGCAAATCCCCCCGCTTCGATCGCCGCAAGGAGAGCAAGCGCCCGCGGCGTGTCGTGCGCGAGGGCCACAGCCGCCGCCTGCCTCGCCCCGACCGAGAGCCGGGGGAGGGCCGCGACGAGCATCGCTCCCACATCCGGATCGCGAGATCGATCGAGCGACTGGATCGCCGCCGTGACGAGCTCCGTCGGCTCCTCGGCGACGAGTAGGCTCTCGAGGTCGGCGGGACTGACAAGCCCGCGCACCGCCCGGATCCGCTTGGCGACGTCGGCTGTCCGATCGAGGGCGACGGACCGGTTGTAGTCGCCGAGGCGCTTCACGAGAGCCCGCGTCGTCCCCACCGGCTCGATCGTCGCGACGTCCGATCCGCCTGCGGCCAGCGCCGCGGCAAGCTCACTCAAGAGCACGGTGGCGGTCGGCCGAGTGTCCGCTTCCCCGTCTCTCGGCGGCTGCGCGAGCCTGTCGATGCCGGCGATGATGCTCGAGAGTTCCGCAGCATCGTGCTTCCGCCCCACCTGCGCGACGAGCCCCGGCAGCGCCGCCGCGGCCCCCTTCGAGGCGAGGCTTCGCGGAGAGGCAAGCCATGCCGACACGATTCCCGCCGCATCGCCGCGGAGTGACGTGAAGGCGGCGTAGCGGATCCACGGATCGGCGCCGTCGCGTTCGAGGAGGGCCCGGAGGATGCCCAGTCGAGCCGGGCTGTCGAGCCGGCCGGCAACGAGGGCGAGGGGAAGGCGGACCGCTGCCGCCGGTTCGTCGGCCGCAAGCGTTACGAGCGCCTCGGGAAGGCGGGGGAAGGCGGCAGCCTCCGCTGCGAGCACCTGCTCCGCCAGGCGCACGGCCGCCTCCCGCACCGCCGGCGCTTGGGCGGGGAGCATGGCGAGGAGATCATCGGCCCCGAGGCGCCTGAGGGCCGAGAGCGTGTGCGCTGCGTGGATCCGTGCGAGCGGCGGAGCCCCGTCGTCGCCGACGAGCGCCCGGAGCGGCGCCACGGCCGACGCGTCGGCCCGCTCGACGAGGAGGCGCCGGGCCGTGTCTCGATGCCAGCCGTTTTGATGCCCGAGGAGCGAGACGAGTTCCTGAATCGTCGCCTGGGAGAGTCTTCCAGTTCCCTTCCGCGTCGCTACGGCGGTCTCTGCCGGCGATCCCTCGGGGAGGGCCACGAGCCGCCACAGCCTTCCGGTATCGCGGCCGCTCGTCAGATCGAGATGCTTCTTGATCGGCGGGGCGAGACTCGCCGGATGCTCGATCACCTCACGCTGCATGTCGACGATCCACAACGCCCCGTCGGGGCCGTTGGCAAACTGTACCGGTCGGAACCAGACATCGGTCGAGGCGACGAGCTCGCTCTCCTGGTCGATCCGCTCCGCCCGGACCCCCGCACCGAACGGGAGGAGCTTCTTGCGATGAACGAGATTCGAGCCGACATCGCCGACGACGATCATCCCGGCAAGATCACCGACGGCATCCCCGCGGACGACGGTGATCCCGGTGGCGCTCGTGAAGTACCCAGCCGGTCTCCCTCCCCCTTCGACGATGCCCGGCACGATCCCACTGGCGCGGAGCCTCGTCCGCAACACCCGCCACGGCTCGACGGGGCTCGCACGGTAGACGGCCGCCTGAGGGCCCTCGACGGCGATGCTCTCCTTGGCCGACGGGGCCGGGAAGGAGGGATTCCCGGCGAGGAACCGGTCGTCGACCATCGCCCGGATCGCATGGTCACTGTTGTGGCAGAGATAGACATGCCCGGCATCATCGGTCGAGCGGCCATGCTGGGCGCCACCGGTCTCGGGGCGGAAGTCGAACGAGCGGGGATCGAAGGAGAAGTCGCGGCCGTTGATCGAGACCGCGTCGCCCGTCGGTTCACCGTCGTCACCGACGCGGCGGATCTCGCCGCCGGTGGAACTCCCGGCACCATGGATCCGGCCGTCGACGTCGAAGGCAAACGAATTGAACAGCCCCTGCACGTTGCTCGTCCCGAACCCCGTGAAGATCTTCTTCTGTTCGTCGGCGATGCCGTCGCCATCGGTGTCTTTGAACCAGTAGATGTCGGGGGCATCGCCGACGAAGAGCCCGCCGTTCCAGACGACGAGTGCCGTCGGCCAGGCCAGGCCGTCGGCGTAGACCGTCGCCCGGTCGTACGTGCCGTCGGCGTCGTCGTCGTGAAGGAGGCGGATCCGGCCGAGGCGTTCCCCCTGGTCCTCGCTGTAGCCGCGCATCTCCGCGACGAAGAGGCGGCCATCCTCGTCCCAGGCGATCGCCACGGGGCTCGAGAGCAGCGGCTCGGCGACGGCGAGATCGACGCCGAAGCCCGGCCGGACACGGAGCGTCGCCGCCGCATCAGCCGGGGAGACCTGCGGAATGCGGGGGAGCTCGTCGCCGTAATCGACGTCGACCGGAGTCGGATCGGCAGCGGCCGCCGGCATCCCCGCTACGAGCACGGCTGCCACGGCCACGAGGAGAAGTCGCCCCGGATCGATCATTTCGACACCTCGAGCAACGTGCCGATGGCGTCGAGAAGCGGCCCTTCCGCCTCCGGGCCGACAAACGAACTCGTCGGGAGCACCTCGTAGCCCCCTTGCCCGTAGGCGGCGGCGGTGCCGATGTAGCCGGGGCCGTAGTCGCCATACGCCGCCATGAAGACATCGAGATCGGGGCGCATCTGCCGGGCGGCGAGCTGATACTCGACGAACAACTCCCCGGGCAGGTGGAGCATCCGGGTGCCACCGACCGTGAGGCAGGTGACGTCGATGGCGTGCGCCTCCCGGGCGCGGGTGGCGAAGGCAAGCGCGTCGATCGGCGCGAACGTCCCCCGGTCGGGCTTCCCGCGAACCTCCTCGGCAAGTTTCTCGAGCTCCAGCCCATCCCGGGCAGCCAGGACCACAGGCACGCTCCCCCAGCCGATGCTTGCGGGCGTGATCGGTTTCTTGTTTTGCGTGGCCGCTGCGAAGGCGCCGCGCATGGCGGCTGCGAGTCGCGTGGCGAGGACGACACGGTTCGAGGGGCTCGCGTCGTTGTACTTCCCGGCGGCGATGTTGCCCCCGGCGCCGGTGAAGTGGAGATGGAGGGCGGTCGGCACGTCCTGCGAACGGAGAAAGCGGGCGATGCCGGGGAAGTCCGGGCCGGGGACACCGGTGCGGTAGTAACTCATCGGATGGGTGGCGTAGCTCGTGATCGAGGCGATCGCCTCGTCGCCCGAAAAAAACACGAGTGCGGCGAGATCGGGGTCGATCGTCCCCTCCGGCCAGCCCTTGATCGTCACGTCCTTCACGGCGCTGCCGCGCCAGGCGACGAACTTCCCGTCCGGGCCGATCAAGCGGCGGTTGCTCGCGATCTGTGCCACCTCCGCCCGACCGAAGCCGGCATGAGTGACCGGCTTCGCCTTGGGAAGTGCCTCCTCGATCGCCGCGGCCGCTCGCGCGATCACCTGGCGATGAAAGTCACCGTCGAAGCGGGGATGGTCCTTGACCCCCATGTCGGCAAGCAGCTTCTCGGCGGTGAAATCGGCGTGGGGGGCGTCGTGCTGGTGGAGGGCATGGACGGCGACGCGTGCCGGCGTCGTGCCGGCGGCCTTCGCGAGCCCCTCGCGGAAGGCGTCGTGGGCGGCGTTGCCGACGCCGATCCAGTCGATGGCACAGAGGACGATGGGCTCACCGGCCCCTGAAAGCACGATCCCCCGGCAGCGCAGTTGGAGATCGGCGGCCTTCACCGCCGGGCCGTACGCCATCGCGCTACCGACCGGTGGCGTGGCATCGACGTCGAACGGAGCCAGGGTGACCGGGGCCAGTGCCACAGGCACAGCGGGCTCCTCGCCACGGAGGTTCGTGCAGGGCCGCACCACCAGCGAACACACCGAGAGCACGATCCAAAGACTTCGCCCCGCCGACAATCGCGTGTGCATCATCACGATCCTCCCTCCGGCCTGCCGGGACCGTCTCGTGCGAATCCCGCCATCATCATAGACGAACGGAAATCGAGGCTCATCGAGCAGTCACGGGCACCGCGGCTGCCTTCGGAACATCGATCGGCCGGAGCCCCACGATCAGGGACCGACGGGGGGCTCCGCCTCCCCCGGGAACGCCTCCCGCAGAATGCGCTCATAGTCAACGGTGAGGCCGAGCTCGGCGACGGAACGCTCGAGACGCGAAACGTCGATCGCATCACGATTCTCACGGAGGACCATCGCGGCGTCTGCCAGATCGATGATCCGCCCTGCCAACAGCTTGATGACGATCAGATCGTCCGGCTGCACCACTCTGACAGGAAGCATGCTGCCCGGAAGGCGGCGATCGACGGCCCGAGCTACCGCCTCGCGATGGAAATCACCGCCAGCCAGTAAAACGTCGAACTGGAAGGGCATCAGAGCCCCATCCGGTTGGAAGAGAAACTGGATGATGCCCTGTCCGTCGATCCAACGCAGCGGTGGCTGGTGCCGGGGATGAAAACCGGCCGCGGTGAGCGATTGCACCAACTCATCGATCCGACCGCGATCAATCGCGATGAGGACGTCGGCATCCCGCGTGTAGCGGGCATGGTTCCAGGCGGAGAGTGCCAGACCGCCGACGACCGCACGCTCTACTCCGCAGGTGCCGATCGCCTGCCAGCCAGCCCGGAGCGTCGCCAGCACCCCCTCACTGGCCATCGGAGGACCTCGGCGATCGGCCCTTCAACATCCGGATCTTGGCCGCCGTCGATTCGGTATCTCGACGCTCGAGCCAATCCAGGAAGGCCTGCCGAGCCTCGGCATCGGTGCCACACCGCTCCCGAAATCCTGCCAGGAGGAACTCATCCCCCTCATCGACCATCCGCGCCCACAACCGCATCCGATCCTCGGACGACAACTCCGAGATGCCCGGCGGGGCGAGTTCCGGCGGAGGAATCAGTTGGCTCGATCGCATGATGTCATGATACCCAGGAAACCGATTCCCCTTCACTCCTCACCTTGGTCGATCCACTGGGAATGGTGAGAACGAAGACGGCCACCGCTCGGTTCACTTCGCCCGGTGGAGGAAGGCGACGAGGTCGGCGAGATCCTGCGGCGAGAGGAGCTTGTCGTAACCCTGCGGCATGATCGACACGCGTCCCGGCTCGATCGATTCGACGATCTCGCGCGGCACCCGTTCCACCGTCGTGGCGCTCGTCTGAATCGCCAGAGCCCCGCCCGGCTCGTCGCGGACCACCCCCTGGAACGCGCGGCCATCGTCGGTGACGACCACCGACGGCTCGTAGCTGCGGACGAAGCTCGCGCTCGGCCGCACGATCGCCTCGAGAAGGTCGCGCGGCGTGCGGATGGCGCCGATGTGGGAGAGGTCGGGGCCGATGCGGCCGCCGACGTAGGCCATCGCGTGGCAGGTGGCGCACGATCCGGTCTTCCCTGCGAAGACGGCATGCCCGCGGACCGGATCCCCCTCCGGGAGCGCGGCGAGGAGTGCCTCGAAGGCCTCGCGTTCCGAGGCGACGAGTGCGTCTGTCTTGGCAAGCAGGGCGATCCCGGTCGCGGCCACGTTCTCGGGCAGCGCCTTCACCGCCGCTTCGAGCAGTTCGCGCCGCACGAGCCCGGCCGCCTCGCCCGCGGCGAGTCCCGCAACGGCCGCGGCGAGCGGCTCCCCCCCATCCTTCGAAAGCCCCGGGAGGAGCAGGGAAGCTTCCTGGGCCCCGAGCTTCGCGAAGGCCTTGCCGACACGCAGCCGGGCCGGCTCGGCGAGCGCGGCGGCAGCGAGGATCGAAGCGGCAGCCGTCCGGTCGACCGGAGATTCGCCGAGCGTGGCGATGAGGAGCAGGCGGCCGACGATCACGTCGGGAAGTTCGCCGGTCGCTTCCCCGAGGATGCCGAGAGCCTGAAGGATCGCCTGGGGCGGCAGCGTGCCGGCCTCCTCGATCCGAAACGCCACCGGCCGGAAGGCGGCCCGTTCGTCCTTCGTGAGCGGAAGGCCGGCGAGGATGGCGACGGCGGCACCGGACTCGAAAGCGGCTTCGCTGTCGCGCTCGGCCGGCCGCGCTACGAGGCGGGCGAGCGCCTCGACCCACGCCGGCGGTGCCGCCTTCGGCCGGGCGACGCGCATCGCGTCGAGGGCCGCGGCGCGAATCGCCGGGGCGTCGCCGTCGAGCGCGGCCGCCAGGGCACCGGCCACGTCCGGGTTTTCGGCGAGGGGGGCGAGGGTCTCGGCGATCGTGGCCCGCTCGACGTCAGCGGCCATCGACATCCTCGCCAGAAGCAAAGGCACCTGGTCGGCGAGCGCCCCCGACCAGTCGGGATGATGCGATGCCACCCACCAAGCCGCATCGCGGAGGCTCCGATCATCGGCCGCACACAAGGGGATGACGTCGTCCTGCCCGAGCGCGGGTGACGGCAGCCGATCGGCCATCTGATCGAGGGCCAGCAGCGCCGCCCGCTTCGCCGCCGGCGCCCCCGTGGCGAGAGGCGTGCGGAGCGCCTCCGGGGCTGCCGTCTCGATCAGCGCGTGGGTGATCGAATGATCGAGCGCCCGGTCGTCGGCCCGGTCGCTTCGGGCGGTCGCGGCGAGGAGTGGGGCGCACGCCTCTGCGACTCCGAGACGACCGAGGGCCTCCGCGGCAGCGCGGGCCACGGCCGGTGAGTCGGTCATGACGATCTTCCCGAGCACCTCGAGGGCCTCGACGTCGCGATGGAGGCCGGCCGCATGACAGGCCGCCTGCCGAACGCCGGCATCAGCATCGCCGAGCCCCTGCCGCACGGCCTGTCGGGCCGCGTCACCCTCGATGCGTGCAAGCGCCCAGATGGCGTGCTGCCTCACGGCCGGGTGGTTCGCGGAGACAAGCAACGACCCGACGGCCGGCACCGCGTCGGCACCGATCCGGGCGATTTCATCGGTGGCCCGGGCGACCACGGCAGGACGGGCGTCGGCGAGGCGCGCCGCGAGATTCGCTGCCTTCGCCCCCTGCCACTCGATCGCGAGGCCACGCGGATCGGTAAGCGGCGTCACACCCTCGCGGCGGACGCGGTAGATGGCGCCGAGGACGGCCGGCTTCTCGAGCTGCGACGTCGGGCAGCAGAGCTTGTACCAGCCGCCGGTGTCGACGACGAGGAGCGAGCCGTCGGCATCCTCGATCACGTCGGTGGGATGGAAGTCGACCCAGTCGGCCTGAAGGAAGGGTGTCGTCTCGGTGGTGAACGTCGCGCCGGCCGCGACGAGCTTGGATTGAAACACCGTCCGCAGGTTGAACGACGTCGTGAACAGGCCGCCTGCGAATCCCTCCCCGAGACCGACGCCGGAGTGGCGATGGAGACCGCAGGGAGCGGCGGGGCCGAGGTGGGCGAGCGCCGGCATGAGCGGACCGGTGCGGGCATGGCCGTCGAGAACGCCGTGGTCCTTGCCGTAGACGCCGCCGTAGATCGCATGGATCAGGCCGTCGCGTTCGCCACCGCCGGGGTGGACGAGGAACGTACACGACATGATCCGTTCCCCTTCCGGGGTGAAGACGACGTCGACGGGGTTGTCCATGCCGCCGGTGAGCACCGGCTCGATATCGCTCGAGTCGTCACGGGCCCGGAAGATGTGGCTCGCGCGGGTCGTCCAGCCGGGCCGGCCGGGGAGATCGTAGGTTTGTTCGGCGAAGGCTCCCTTGCACCAGTAGATCCGGCCGTCGCGGCCGAGGTAGGGGCCGTGCAGATCGTTGGCGCAGCCGGTGAGCGTCTTGGCGTCGAACCATACCTCGCGGGACTCGGCAACGCCGTCGTCGTCGGCATCGGTGAACTTCCAGATCTCCGGTGGCGCCGTGACATAGAGCGAGCCTCGGTACCAGAGCGACCCCTCCGGCATCATCAGCCCCTCGGCATAGACCGTGCGCCGGTCGAACGTGCCGTCGCCGTCGCTGTCTACCAGACGGAAGACGCGGTGGGTGGGGTTCTTCACCTGCTCGGCGACGGGGATGTTCGTGCCGCTCGACTCGGTGACGTAGAGCCGGCCACGCTCGTCGAAGTCGATGGTGACGGGGCGCTCGACGAGCGGTGGGCCCGCGGCAACCTCGACCGAGAATCCATCGGGCAGGGTGACCGTGCCCGAGTCGAAGCGGAACTCGGCTGCATGAACCGAGGCGACGGCCATCAGCACCGTGGCGACGACGAGCAGACTCCTACGGAACGGCGCCATGCGAAAGAGTCCCCGGAGAGGCATTCCTCGAGCCACGGTCGATCCGTGGCAACGTCGCCGACACTCTACCAGCGGGTGCAAAGGGCCCGACGCAGGAAGCCCGAAGGTCACCAGGAACCGCTGGCACCGCCGCCGGAGGACCTGCCACCCGAACTGCTGCTCGAGAATCCGCCACCCGAGGACGAGAATCCGCCGGAACTCGACCCGCTCGACCAATTGACGGAGGAACTGGTCGGTTCGGGGAGCCGGGGGATGGTCCGTTCGCTGGCTTTTTCCCAGCCGCAGTGGAGGCAGCGTTCGTCGATCCGTTCGAGGCCTTCGCTGAACTGCGTCGGGGCGCGGAGGCGGGAGATCGTCTGCGACTTGGTGACGACGCGGCAGCGTGGGCATTTGGCGTAGCGTGTGAACAGGGCTCCCCACCGCACTTTCTCCACCCCAGGGCAGACCGGGCAGGTCCAGACGTCGTAGTCGACGCTGCCGAGGTTCTCCTCGAGCCGTTCGCCGCGTTCGAGTCGGGTGTCGTCCTCCCCTTCGGCAAGGAGGATCATCGCGGTGCCGCAATGCGGGCAGCCACGGCGACGATAGCGGTAGAGCGAACGGACCGCAGCGATGCCGCCGACACCGGCGGCAGCACCGCCGCCGAGCAACCACAACGCCCCGAACGGATCGGACGTGGCAGGGGACTCCCGAGAGACATACGGCGGCGGCGTCCAGGGCATGGCCGGGGGGGTGGCCTCAGGAAGGGCCTCGTTGGCGGGGGGTGTGGCAGTCGGGCCGGCTTCTTCGAGGAGCGGCAAGAGG
>Ga0208086_1000606_pt1 | contig 10701 bp, 7 predicted proteins | sample LakMenEpi06Jul10_FD_150675 | JGI IMG/M metagenome (GOLD analysis project Ga0208086, IMG submission 150675) | Freshwater microbial communities from Lake Mendota, WI - 06JUL2010 deep hole epilimnion (SPAdes) | ecosystem: Environmental > Aquatic > Freshwater > Lake > Epilimnion/Euphotic zone ...
GCTCGCCACGCTCCCGCCGATGACGGTCGTCGGCGGACCGCTCGTGTCGGTCGACGAGGCCTATTTCGACGGGCTCTGCGACGTGACCTTCATCGGCGAGGCGGAGACGACCTGGCCCGGGTTCCTCCACGATGTCGCCCACGGCATCCAGACGGCCACCCGCTACGAGCAGGAGCGGCCGACCGACATGACGACCGTCACCCGGCCGCGATTCGACCTCCTCAAAGTCGATCGCTACGCTTCGGCAGCCGTCCAATACTCGCGTGGCTGCCCGTTCCAGTGCGAGTTCTGCGACATCATCGTCATCTACGGCCGCAAGCCGCGGGTCAAGAACCCGGAACAGCTCATCGCCGAGCTCGACGATCTTCGCCGGGCAGGATTCCACTCCGCGTTCATCGTCGACGACAACTTCATCGGCGACAAGAAGAAAGCCAAGGCGCTCCTCGAGTTGATCGTGCCGTGGATGGAGGAGCACGACTATCCCCTCCGCCTGACGACCGAAGCGAGCATCGATCTGGCGAACGACGCTGAGCTGCTCGATCTCCTCTACAGGGCGAACTTTCGCAGCGTTTTCATCGGGATCGAGACCCCGCGGATGGCGTCGCTCTCCGAGACGAAGAAGTTCCAGAACGTCCGCGGTGACTCGCTCGAGGCCAAGCTCGCCCGCATCCAGGCGGCGGGGATCGACATCAATGCCGGATTCATCGTCGGCTTCGACAGCGACGACAAGGAGATCTTCGAGGACCAGTACCGCTTCATCCAGGACAACGGCATCACGCTGGCGATGGTGGGAATGCTCCAGGCGATCCCGAGAACGCCGCTCTACAACCGGCTCGAGAAAGAGGGGCGGCTGGTGCCCGAGGATCCGAGCCTGAACATCATCCCCAAGCAGATGACACGCGACGAACTCCGTCAGGGGTACTGGGATCTCGTCACGCGGCTCTACACGCCGCAGGCCTATCTGGAGCGATCCTCGCGGGTCTACGAATCCGAGTCGTACGTCCGCCGCCGGGCCGAGATCTGCCGGAAGGCGGGGGAGGGAAAGCACATCCCCACGCTCTACTACGCGCTCGTGCTGTTGTGGGCGATGACGAAGACGTTGTTCCGCGACGGTTCGCTCGTCCGGGTGGGCGGGGTCTATCTCCACCATTTTTTGAAGAGCCGCGTCGTCGGCCGGCGCGGGATCGTCGGCTTCGCGCAGTTCATGAGCCGCTGCGTGACGCACTGGCACTTCTACAAGTTCACCCGCGAGGCGACGGCGGGACGGCTGCGGGCCTACAACACGATCTGATGTCGGGCGTCCTGCAGGGCCAGTGTGCCCCGATCGTGCCCGCCGGGCGGCGGCACCCGCGCAAAGAAAAAAGGCTGCCGGAGGGAACGTGTCCGCTCCGGCAGCCTCCGGTGAACGGGGCCTCCGCCACGGGGCTCAAGTCCGTGACGGAGGTCGTTCACGCCCCGGCCGGCTGATCCACCGGCCGTGTATCGCAGGTCGTGGCGTCGGCCATCGACTCGAGCACCTTCTCCGACATCCGGTCGGCGAACCGCTTGAGCGGGTCTGCCTCGTCGATGCCGACCGATCCCAGGCCGCTCTTCTCGGCGACGAGGAGGTTGACCAGCAGGCCGAGCATCCCCTGGCCGGCGCTCGCGTCGCCCTTCCCCTCACCGCTGCCGGAGACGAACAGACGCTGTGGCACGAGCGGCTGGACGCTCGCCGACAGGCTTTCGGCCACCTCGGCGAGCGCGTAGAGCCGCGGGTCGCCGTAGCTCGAGATCTTCTTGAGCTGGACGGCAGCCTCGCTCAGGCCGACCTGCATCACCTTCTGCCCCTCGCCGCGCCCCTCGAGCTCCTTCTGCTTCGCGTCGGCCTCGGCAAGCAGCACGCGCTGCTCCGCCTGGAGCCGCGACCGCGACAGCTCGGCTTCGGCCATGACGACCATCTGCTCGGCAGACTTGCGGGCCCGGAAGAGATCGGCCTCGCCCTGCTGCTCGGCGATCTGCGCCTCGACACGGGCGTTGGTGAGCTGCGTCTGCATCGTCGCCTGCGCCTGCGCCTCGGCGAGCAGCCGCATCTTTTCAGAAGCCACCCGCTTGCGCTCGAAGGTCTCGAGTTGCTCGACGGAGAGCTGCCGTTCGCGGAGCTGATCGAGGAGCGTCTCGATCTTACCGGAGTCCTTGCCGGTCTCCGGCTTGCCGATGAGGACGTCGACGCACTCGATGTCGAACTCGTGGAACTTGTCGTGGAGCTCCTTGCGCGCCTCGGCCTGGATCAGGTCGCGGTCGTGGAGCAGCTCGAGCATCGTCTTCTTGTGGGCGATGTCGCGGAAGTAAGCCGAAAGCATCGGATCGAGGGTCTGCGTGATCAGCCGCTGGACGTCGCCGAACCGCTGGATGACGCTCGGCGCCCGCTGGTAGTCGATGTGCACGACCACCGAGAGGGGGAGCGACGGCTCGTAGGCATCCTTCGTCACCAGGTCGATCGACTTGAGGCTCTCGTCGTAGCGGTGCGACTCGCTCCGGCCGGTCACCCAGTGGAGGACGAAGTTCGTCGTCGGCACGAGGACGACGTTGCCTGAGTAGGTGTTGAAAGCGTACTTGCCCGGGCCGAGGGCCCGCTCCCACACGCCCCGCTCCCCCTCGGCCACCCGTTCACCGTGGCGGAACGTGGCGCCGGAGATGTCGTTGCCGGTGCGGCCGATGTAGCTCACCACCACGCCCACCGAGCCGATCGGCACGACGGTCTTGGGGATCATCTCCACCGTCGCGAACCAGCGGTTCACGAAGTAGGTGCCGTCGGTGAGGGGCATGTGCTGGCGGCCGCGGCGGCCACCGGCGCGGAGGAAGGCCTCCGGGTCCTGGTAGTTGTTGTGGTAGTCGGGATCGGCGAGATCACCGCCGACCGTGGGGGCGATGATCTCCCCCGGAGCGAGCGACGGGCCGTCGTGGACGGTGACGATCGCGAGCGAGTCGGTCGGGGCCTCCTCGGCATCGTGGTCCGAGTGCGCTATCACGGCCGTCCCCTTGCCGACGACGACCGGATCGAAGCCGGAGGCGGCGCGGAGCTCTGCCAGCCAGCGGCCGAGCGATTCCTGCTCGGCGCGGGTCTGCACGACTTTGAGGGCGAAGACGGCGTTCTCGCTGATCACCGTGAACAGCGCCGGGTTGATCGCATACACACCCTCGCGGAGGATCGCCCGCTGGCGGCCCTTCTGGCCGGCGTTGATCCGGCCCCCGGCGGCGGTCGTGCCGGCTACGAGGCCGAGGAAGCCGCGGGCGTCCTGGAAGTTGTTGCAGTCCACGACGCGGGCGAGCGTCTGGCTCGGGGGGAGCGGCTCGCCGTCACGGGCGAAGACGTAGCCGATCTTTCCCTCGGGAATGCTCACGAGCGGCACGGTGTGGATGGCGTACTGCCACCGCCACCAGCCGAAGTGGAGACCACCGCGGAGGATGTCGGCCTGATAGCCGGCCTCGGCTGCCGGGGCGACGATCCGGCCCTCCGGCACGCTGCCGGACACCGACCACCATTTCTCCACGACGCCGATCCGGTCGTTGGGGATCCAGCGGAAGCAGAGCCAGAAAAGCAAGGCCGCGGCGAGGAGGATCCACGCCGGCAACCAGGCGAGGACGAACGAAGCCGCGGCGACGGTGAGCCCGGTAGCCGTCGGCAGGGAAAAGTCGGCGGCGCTGACCGCAAGACAGACCGTTCCCATCAGGGAATCATGGACAGTCACGAGAGAAGCCCTCCGGCGTCGGAAGCCGGACCGGCAGCCCGAGGAAGGCCACCGGTTGATACCGACGCCCTTAGCAAACCCAGGGCCTTCGCGCTCCTGCGTGGAGCGAAAGAGTGCCCTTTCAATTCGGGCCGGACACCACGTCCGACCATGCCTACGGGGTTAGCTGACGGGCTAGGGCTTGAAAGTACCCTGGTTCACGTTCGTGAACCTACGCCCCGGGGGTGGCCGCCGCTTCGCAAGAGCGATCGACCACACCGGTTGGTTCCCCCGTTCGCAGCTTTTTGGGCCGCGACTCGGCGACGACCCAATTATACCACTCCCCGGCAAGACTCCCGTCTCGGATGCCACGGATTGTGCGCAACCGTCGCTGCGCCATGCAGATCGGACACGTCTTCGGGCCGATGGCACGCCGTGTGCTGTCGCGTTGCGTTGCCTGTGCGGATCGGCGGCGTGGCCGCTGTGGTATTCTCCGCCGGCCCTCAGGAGGAACCCTTTCATGCTTCGCTTGCTGTCAGTCGCTGCGCTGTTCGCCGGTCTGTTCACGACGGTCGCTCCCGCCGCCGAGCCTGCGGCCGGGAAGGACCGCCCGCTCGAGGTCCTCTACATCACCGGCGGCTGCTGCCACGACTACGACGCCCAGAAGGTGCTCATCGCCAAGGGGATGGCGGCGCGGGCGAGGATCCGCACGACCGTCGTCCAAGAGGGGGGCACGTCGACGAACCACCCGATCTCGATCTATGACAAGCCCGACTGGTCGAAGGGGTACGACGTCGTCTTCCACAACGAGTGCTTCTCCGACGTCAAGGATCCGGCATTCCTCGAGAAAATCCTCGCCGAGCACGAGAAGGGGGTGCCGGCCGTCCTCATGCACTGCGCGATGCACTGCTACCGGGTGGGGAACGACGACTGGTTCAAGTTCTGCGGGATCACCTCTCCCGGCCACGGCGCCCACTACGCCTACACCTGCAAGCTCAAGGGGAAGCACCCGATCCTCGCCGGGCTGCCCCTGGAGTGGGAGGTGCCGAAGGAGGAGCTCTACTACTCGGACAAGGTCTGGTCGACGGCGACGCCCCTCGGCGAGGCGATGAGCACCGACCGTAACGCCATGCAGACCTGCATCTGGACCAACCAGTTCGGCAAGACACGCGTCTTCGGGACGACGATCGGTCATTACGCCGAGACGGTGGCGACACCGGAGTTCCTCGGGCTCGTCACCCGGGGCACGCTGTGGGCCGCAGGCAAGCTCGAGGAGGATGGCACGCCGGTCGCCGGCCTCGAGCTCACCGAGGCGGAGAAGGCGGCCGTCGTCGACCCGGCTCCGGAACAGCAGCCGACCCCTGCCAACTAGCCCGGAGAACATCTTGCCCGCGTTTCCGCCCCCGCGTGCACTGCCGCGCCCGTGATCCGGGGCCCCCGCCTGACAGCCGCGTGGGCCATGGTACGATTCCCTCCGAAGCGGATCGAAACCCCGGAGGAGGCGGCTTGTGGCACGTGCGGCGCTCGCGCTCGAGGATGGCACGGTCTATTTCGGCGAGTCGTTCGGCGGCCAGGGGACGTCGTCGGGCGAGGTCTGTTTCAACACCTCGATGACCGGCTACCAGGAGATCCTCACCGACCCGAGCTATCGCGGTCAGATCCTCTGCATGACCGCGCCGCAGATCGGCAACTACGGCGTGAACCTGGCCGATGTCGAGAGCGCTCGAATCCACATGGCCGGATTCGTCGTCCGTGAGGCGAGCCGGGTGGCGAGCAATTTCACCGCCACCGGGTCGCTCCAGGACTATCTCGCGAAAGCCGGCGTGATCGGGCTTTCCGGAATCGACACGCGGGCCCTCGTCCGCCGCCTGCGGATCCGCGGGGCGATGACCGGCGTGATCTCGAGCGAGGTGCTCGATGCGACGAAGCTCGTCGAGATGGCCCGCTCGGCGCCGGCGCTCGTCGGCCGCGACCTCGTCGCCGAGGTGATGCCTGCGGAGTTGAGCGAATGGACGCAGCCGCTCGACGAGTCGGCCACGCCGCTCCTGCAGCCGACCGAAGGGGGCGTTTACGCCCCTGTCGCCGCTGCCGGACCGGAGCGCCACGTCGTCGCCCTCGATTACGGAATGAAGTGGAACATCGCCCGCCACCTCGTCAGCAGCGGTTGCCGGGTGACGATCCTCCCCGGGCGCGTCACCGCGGCGGAGGTCCTCGCGCTCCATCCCGACGGGGTGTTCCTCTCCAATGGCCCCGGTGATCCGGAAGTCCTCACCGGGTGCGTGGAGACCGTCCGCGGCCTCGTCGGCAAGGTGCCGCTGTTCGGCATCTGCCTCGGCCACCAACTCCTCGCCCTGGCCTGTGGTGCCAGGACGTTCAAGCTCAAGTTCGGGCACCGCGGTGCCAACCAGCCGGTGATGGATCTGCACACCGGGCGGGTCGAGATCACGTCGCAGAACCACGGCTTCGCGGTCGACGAGGCGACGCTCCCAGCCGAACTCGAGGTCACCCACACGAACCTCAACGACGGCACGATCGAGGGGGTGCGGCACCGGACGGCGAAGGCCGCGAGCGTGCAGTACCATCCCGAGGCGGCCGCCGGACCGCACGACGCCGCCTACCTGTTCGAGACGTTCCACCGCCTCATGGCGTGACCGGCACGATGCGGTAGTCGGCGACATCGGCGCGCGGGGATTCGAATCGGTCCGGATGCCCGTCGATCGCCCACACGCGGTGCTGTGCCACCGTGAGCGCCACGGTCCGGTCCTCCTTGCCGTGCCGGTCGACCGACACCACGCGCACCGACTCGAAGCCGTCGTCCGACGCCAGCCGCCAGATCGCCGTGCCGGGCCGGTCGCCATCGGTGGCGGAGAGATAGAGATGCCCGTCCGGCCCGATCACCATCGCATCGGCTCCGGGGAAAGGATGGGGCGTGCCGATCGGCCGGAACTCGTGCGCGTTGCCGAGCGGGCATTTGAAAAGCTGCCCGTCGCCGGCGCTCGAGAAGACGATGCCTCCGCCGGGAAGGAGGGCCAGGCCACCGATCCGTCCCGCGCGTGCCCCGTCTCCACCCATGCCGCCGAGTCGCTCGTCGGCGAGGAAGACGTGCGGCTCCCCGCGCCCGGCGGGGGGAATGCGGTAGACCACGGGCCGGCAGGCATCGGTGACGTAGACGCCGCCGTCGTCGGCGACGACGAGATCGTCGGGAAGGAGGAGATGCGCCCCCGGGACGAGCGGCTCGAGGTCGTGGCTGCCGACGAGCCGGCGGCCGGCGATGTCGAACACGCACACTCGGCCGATCCGCAGGATCGTGTCATCGCCCGGCGACTTCCGCGGCGACAGACTCCGGCCGTTCATGCCCCGGTGGCCGACGGTCACGTAGGCCTTGCCGTCGCGTTCGCGGACCGCCGTCGACGTGACGAGCAGGGGATGATCGAGGAGGTCGACGCAGCGGCCGTCCATCTCGACCAGGACGAGCTTCCCCTGCCGCAGCGAGCAGACGAGGAACGCACCGAGGGCTGACGACCAAGTGCATCCTCCCGGATGGAGATCGGGAGCGCTGAAGCGGATCGTCTCGGCGTGACGGCGGTCGGTCATCGTGGCCTCCGATGGCGTGTGGATGGCTCCATCCTACCCCCGCGCTCTCCCCCGTTCGCCGCCGTGCGTGGCGGCCGTCGGAGGGGATCGTGTGGCGGGCTCTACGGTCGTCCGGTGGGCAGGGAGCGGGGATACGTGCGGTGCCCGGCAGCCTAGAAGATCACCATGTACTGCGCCTGGATCGCCGTGCCTGTGAAGCCCGCCCGGTAGGGGTAGAGGGGGTTTTGGGCCGGGCTCGAGTCGATCCACAACGTCTCGAAGGTGAACCGATTCTGGCGGGTCTCGTGCAGATACCAATTGAAGCCGCCGCCGAACTCCTGGGCCGAGCCGAAGGGGCCGGTCAGCGCGCTCGATCGACCGTACACCTCGTAGGTGCGCGGCACGAAGCACCAGCCCAGGAAAACGCTCCCCCCTTGGTCGAAGACGCTCGAGCGTGTGAACGCCCCGGTGCCGCGGAAGCCGTCGAGGAGCCGCCAGGAATACTCTCCGAACGCCGACCATCCCCGCCATTTCCAGCCGACATCGACGGTGGCCAGGTTGTAGTTGAACGAGTCGACCTGTGAATCGGGTCCGAGGGCGTCGGGCGCCGCCAGCGGCGTGCCGTCGGAGAGACGGACGACCGTGTTCTCAGGGTTGTAGAAGCCGGGGGTGTTGGAGACGATCGTCGCCGGCGAGCGCGCCGCGACGCCGCTCGAGCCGATGCGCACGGCCGGCGACTCGTGATGCTCCATGTCGGAGGGGCCGAGTCCGAACGGGCCGATCGGCTCCCACCACAGGTTCCCCGCCCACGCCATCGCCGTCCCGTTCCTGAGGATCCCGGACGCTCCGCCGTCGATGCCGTTCCAGACGCCGGCCTGGTAAAAGAGCGTCTTCTCGAGGAGGCTCCCGAGCGAGAACAGTCCGGGCGAGTAGCTGGGGCGAATGAAGGTGTTGACCATGCTGCGGTCGACACCGATGGGCCACTGCGAACTCGTCAGCCATTCGCGGCTCCCCGGCACCTGCGTCACGCCGGCCCCGATCTTCACCTCCTCGGTGACGGCGTATCCGACGAAGCCCACCGGCGCCATGGTGACGAGCAAGCCGGCGTTCGTGGAGCCGAAGACACCGAAGTTGTAAAGGACGCGTTCGCTGCCGACGTAGCCTGCCGCCTGGAGGTAGATGCGGTTGAGGTTGAACGAGTTCTCGTTGACCACCGGCTCCGTCTCGCCGGCTGAATCGGTCCATTGCGTGACCCCGCGGGCGAGGTTGAGCCAACGGCCCTGGGTGTATCCGGACAGCGCCAGCGCGAAGGGAAAGCGGCTGTCACGGTGCGTGGTGGCATGGAGGACGAGCCCCTTCGGTGGGGCGAAGTCGGTCGCAGGGACATAGAACGGCGGATGGCGCGCGAGTCTGGCGGCAACGGCGCGGTCGATGGCCGCCTTCATCCGCGCGTCTTCAGGGACAAGCGCGGTCGGATCGGGTGGCGTCGAGGAAGGGATCGTCACCGACGGAACGGCGATGTCGCCGTCAGCCTCGACCGCCTTTGGAATCGCGGCTGTCTCCGTCGGGTCGTCGCTGGCGAGGTGGCCGGGAACGATTTCGGCGCCGGTGGCGGCAGAGTCCTGTTCACCGCCATCGGCGCGCAGCGGCGACATGCCTGCCAGAAGGAGGGAGGCACCGAGGAGCAAGAAGTGAGTTGTCGACCGGACTCGGCGAGCCCACGGAACGGGGGTCATGCCGGGGAGGAGACTGACCGGAGAAGAGTGGGTCAAGGGGAGCCTCGGCAGCGCGTTCTCCAGGGCGCTCGGACCGTGCCTGCCTCGATGGATTGGGGCGAATGGCGAGTTCCGGGAGGTGTCTGATCGGCTCGCCGTAGGCCCCTCTGCTCCGGTCCGGCCGCCAGCCCTGTGCGCCCGACCTTTCGTGGCGACCTGCGAACCCCCGCCCCCGTTGGGGCGTAGATCACTCCCGTGTCCGGTTCCAGCAGACGATCGATTCGACCGGTTCCACCGGACCGGGACTCTTTTTTTGACTCCCGCCCGCCGCATGCCATGGTTGGAGTGCGGCCGGGCGGCATCCCGACCCTGCCCTGCATGCCCGAAACTCGAAGGGCTGCGGGGCTCCATCACTGCCACGGAGGACTCCGCAGATGATCCGCCCACTCGCTTTCGGCGCCTGTGCTCTCGCTCTCCTCGCCGCGGCTTCCGTCGCTGACGCGGGCTTCGGCCACCGTCGTCAAGTCGTCGCCGGTTACCCGGTCGTGGCTGCCGATCCCGCCGAGCTTGGTTTTGCCGATCCGGCGTTGGCCGATCCTCGCTTCGCTCCCGGTGTTCCCGCCGGCCCGATCGTCGATCCCGGTTTCGGATTCGAGCCGGGCTGTGGCCCCGTCACCGTCTGCCCCACCAACCCCTGCATCAAGTACCGCCACAAGCACGCCCACAAGCACAAGCGGTGTGGCTGCTGCGTCGAGCCGACCTACGAGACGGTTCTCGAGGCCTGCAGCCCCGAGACCGGTCTCAATGTCGCGATTCCCGTCTGCCTCCCGGTCTGTTGCAAGGGCTGCCCGTGCGAAACGTCGCGCTGCACCCTCCTCGGCTGCGGCCAGGTTCGCTTCGACTACGCCTGCGGCTGCTCCGTGATCGCCCGGTTCACAAAGCACGGCGACATCCTCGTCACCTACGTCGGGTTCTAGTTTCACACCCGCGGGGCCATCCCTGGCCCCCGCGGGCTTGAACGCTGCCGGGAAAGCCAAGGTTTCCCGGCAGCTTCGGACCGCCGCATCCTGCGGCGGAGCGCCTCTGGGTGAGGCATTTCCGTGAAGCTCGGGGCTCGGCGAGGGCTTCGGGGTCGCCCCGAGCGTATACACGAGGACGAGCCGCGCTCAGTGAATGCCCTGCGCCGAAAGCCAGCGTTCGGCGTCGAGCGCCGACATGCAGCCGGTGCCGGCCGCGGAGATCGCCTGACGGTAGTAGTCGTCGGCCACGTCGCCGGCGGCAAATACCCCTTCCACGCTCGTGTCGGTGCGGAAGTGCTTCGTCCACACGACGTAGCCCTTCGGATTGAGCTGGAGTTGGCCGCCGAGAAACGCCGTGTTCGGCGTGTGGCCGATCGCCAGGAAGACACCCGTCACGTCGAGGAGCGTCTCCTGGCTCGGGTCGACGGTGTTCACGAGCCTCACCCCCGTCACTCCCTTCGTGTCGTCGCCGAGCACTTCGGCGAGGCCCGAGTTGAAATGGATCTTGATCTTCGGATCGTCATGGGCACGCTTCGCCATGATCCGCGACGCGCGGAGTTGGTCGCGCCGGTGGATGAGATGGACTGTGCTCGCGAACTTCGTCAGATAGGTCGCTTCCTCGACCGCCGAGTCGCCGCCGCCGACGACGACGAGCTCCTTCTTGCGGAAACGTGGCAGGGCACCGTC
>Ga0208086_1000611_pt1 | contig 10693 bp, 11 predicted proteins | sample LakMenEpi06Jul10_FD_150675 | JGI IMG/M metagenome (GOLD analysis project Ga0208086, IMG submission 150675) | Freshwater microbial communities from Lake Mendota, WI - 06JUL2010 deep hole epilimnion (SPAdes) | ecosystem: Environmental > Aquatic > Freshwater > Lake > Epilimnion/Euphotic zone ...
GCATCGGCTGCGCGCTCTGCGCGGCGCTGTGCTTCTTCAAGTGCTGCTGCAGTTACGCCGCTTGCTCCAATGCGCAAACCGGATGATGCAAACTTGTCGCCGTCGCCGGTAATCACCACCATCTCTGGGTGTGCAAGCGCCGCATCAACTGCATCGGCCCAACTTTGTACAAACACCACTCGCGAAAGCAATACGTCGAGCAAACGATTGATCTGCACTTCGTTTTCGCCTGCTTTGGCTCGAACGCTTGAGCGAATGCTGACACCGTTATTAATAGTTGGTGCACTTGGCACGGTGGTAATGGCGTTCAACGCCAACACCGCTCCAACGCTTCCGCTTTGGCGAAGTTCTTGCAATGCGCGGCGCGCAGCGTCAATGTTTCGGGCCACTACTGCCGACAACGCATCGCCCAATGCCACCTGCACGGCAACGCGCTTTTCTGCGTCAATTTCAATCAAATCGCCAAGAGAACCAAGGGCTCCTTCAACATCACGAAGCGCAGCAGAACTGGTGCTGTTGGCGTCCAGTGCCAATTGCAATGCCTCGGCGCGGGCAGCCGAAATGTTCGCGTCACTTTGCGCGGTGCCATACAAACTCTGTGCGCCATCAAGCGTTACTTCTGCAGACACGCGAGCCTGGTCGGCTTCAACAAGTCGCTGTGCAAGTTCGGCTTCGTTGCGCACATCAGTTGCAACAACGTTGCGCAAACGATCAATGTCTTCGTTCAGTCCGCGCACTTGTGCGTTCAGTGCACCAACTTTTTCAGTTGCTTGGCGCGCTTCTTCAAGCGTTGCTGTGTGGTCGCCACCAACACCGCCACTTGCACTTACTGCTTCATACGAATTGATCTGTTCAACAACTTTGGCAAGTTCGTTGCGAAGGTTTGATGCATCGGCTTCAAGGGTTGCAATAACACCAGAGTCCATCAGTTGACCGCGATCGCGCTCTACCGAACGACGACGCTCGGCAAGAACAGCCAACAACCCGCGTGCACGGCCGCGCAATTGTTCAATGCGCACCAGTTCGTCGTTTACTCCGCTGTCGCCGCGTGCGCTCAGTTGCGCTTCGGCTGCCATCACCGTGGTGTCGAGGCCCGAAAGTTTTGCGCGAATGCCACGCTCGGCTTCTTCACCCGCAAGTTTGTCGGCAGCCAAATTCGTTAAGCGCGACTGAAAGCTTTGAATTTCGCGACCAGCCAAGAACAACTGCAACGCGCGCAACTCAGAAATAAGCGCGCCGTGTCGACGTGCACTTTCAGCTTGGCGCTCAAGTGGCTTCAAGTTGCGGCGAACTTCGCGCAACAAGTCTTGTGCGCGCATCAAGTTTGCTTCGGTGCCTTCTAAGCGACGCTCCGACTTTTCTTTGCGCTTGCGATACTTCAATACACCAGCGGCTTCTTCAATAATTGCGCGACGGTCTTCAGGTCGCGCATTCAACACCGCGTCAATTTGTCCCTGACTGATGATGACGTGTTGCTGACGACCAACGCCTGCATCCGACAACAGTTCTTGCACGTCGAGCAAACGGCACTCAACACCGTTGATGGCGTATTCACTTTCGCCACTGCGGAACAAAATACGACTGACGGTTACTTCGGTGAACTCAATTGGCAACAGGCCAGCCGAGTTGTCGATGGTGAGCATGACTTCTGCGCGACCAAGTGCCGGGCGCTTTGCCGTTCCCGCGAAAATGACGTCGTCCATCTTTTGCGAACGCACCGACGACGGTGCTTGGGCGCCAAGCACCCACGCAATGGCATCCACCACGTTGGATTTACCCGAACCGTTTGGCCCCACCACAACGGTGACACCTGGTTCGAGTTCCATCACCGTGGTGTCTGCGAAGGACTTAAATCCTTTGAGGGTTAGCGATTTGAGGAACACGTCAGTCGCCGAGAATAGTTGAGAAAGCCCAATTGCAAAGATTCGCCAATCCCCGCTTGGGGATAACTAGTGCTGACAATGGGCGCAATAACAGGTGGTTCGCCCAGCCACCACAGTGCGAGAAATACGGGCCTTTTTGCACGTAAGGCACACTTGGCCAGCCCGGCCATACACCCGGTGCTCGGTCTGAAACCAGCCCTGTTCGCCATCAATGTCTACATATTGAGTGTCATCGAGCGTGCTGCCGCCTGCTTCAACAGCCGTATTCAGCACATGAACAATGGCTTCGTGTAGCCGCACCAACGTGCGCATGGAAAGTGTTGATGGCACGCGACTCCATCGCAATTTTGCGCGATGCATAATTTCGTCGGCATAAATGTTTCCTATGCCGGCAAGCACATGTTGATCAAGCAACGTTGCTTTCAAGTTGCCGCGCTTACGCGCAAACCGCTCGCGCAAAATTTCGGGAGTGAATTCATCTACCAGTGGGTCAACGCCAAGCTTTGCCAAGTCGGGCATTTCAACATCTAGCCGCGCAGGGTCAAACACCACCACTTCTCCAAACGTGCGTGGGTCAACAAACCACATTTCATTCGCAACTCCGCCGACACGTGGTTGCAGGTGCAACACCACGTGTGTGTGCGGCGGTCGTTCGCTTCCCGCTGGCGCAATCAACACTCGCCCACTCATGCGCAGGTGAATCATCATTTCTTCGCCGCTGTCTAGTGGACACAACAAATATTTTCCTCTGCGGTTTGCAGCAACAACCGTTGTGCCCGACAATCCATCAATCAACGCTTCGCGACTAGTGCGGCGAACCGTGCGTTCGCGTCCAACTTCAACGTGCGTAATGCGCCGGCCAACAACATGTTGCGCAATGCCGCGTCGAACGGTTTCCACTTCGGGAAGTTCAGGCATTAGTTACGCCGCAACTACGACGCAGGAAGTTCGCTGTTCAACACATCGCACGCAATTTCTGCGGCAATTTGTTCTGCAGCCTTCTTCGACTTGCCTTCGCCGTATCCAAGTTCGCGGTCGCCAACAAACACGGTGGCAAAAAACATCTTCTCGTGGTCTGGGCCTTCGTCTTCCACTTTGTAATGCACGTGCGCTTCAAGTTTTGAAGCCAGTTCCTGCAAACGAGTCTTCGCATCCAAACGGTCGAGCCCGCCTACGGCATCAACAATGCGCTTGCCCATCAACGCACTCACCACATCGTGTGTTGCCTGTGGGCCAGCGTCTATATATACGGCACCAATTACGGCTTCAAGTGCGTCGGAAAGAATGGATGTCTTCTCGCGGCCACCAGCAGTGTCTTCGCCTTTGCCCAACATTAAAAATTCGCCAATACCCAGTTCGACAGCAACTTCGGCAAGTGCATTCGCGTTCACCACGCTCTTGCGCAAGTCGGTCAGTTTTCCTTCAGGCAAGTCGCTGTGTTGTGAGTACACAATGTCGGCAACTACCCAACCAAGTACGGCGTCGCCCAAAAACTCCAGGCGTTCGTTGCTTTCGCCACCCTCATTTTCGGCGTTCCACGAACGGTGGTGCATGGCCGTTTCAAGCAATGAAATATCGGTAAACGCATAGCCCAGACGGGCAGTCAACTGCGAAAGATCAGGCATCAGTCTTCAACGCGTTGGCGATTAGGCCAACCATGTCGCAATCCACCATGTCTTTAGCAACTTTGATGCCATTCAACATTGCGCGCGCACTTGAAGAGCCGTGAGAAATAATGCACACGCCATCTACGCCCAACAAAATTGCGCCGCCCGTTGAATCGGGGTCGAACTTGGAATACAGATCCAACAACGCAGGCATTAACGCGTCAGCGTGTTCTTTGTATTGCGGTTGGCCAATGCTGGCAAACAGTTCTTTCACAATGGTGCGCATGGTGCCTTCAAGCGTTTTCAACGCAACGTTGCCGGTGAAACCGTCGGTCACCACCACGTCAACATCTGGCGTCATAATGTCGCGACCTTCAACGTTGCCAATGAAGTTGATGTTGTTCATTGCACTCAGCAACTCAAAACTCTTCTTGCGCAGCGTGTCGCCCTTGCCTGGCTCTTCACCAATTGACAACAAGCCAACGCGTGGTCGTTCAATGCCATAACGCGCATTGGCATACACCGAACCCATTACAGCGAACTGCGTCATCCATTCGGGTTCCACTTCGGCGTTTGCACCGGCGTCCAACATGACAGTTGGTGTGCTGCCAGGAACAGGAATTGGTGTGGCAATGGCCGGGCGCTTCACGCCTTTAATGCGACCCATACGCAACAGCGCACTGGCCATGGTTGCGCCGGTGTTGCCGGCAGAGATCATTGCGCTTGCAATGCCGTCGCGAACTAAGTCTGCAGAAACGACAAGCGTTGAATCTTTTTTGTTGCGCACCGAACTTGCAGGGTCTTCATGCATGTCGATGAACTCGGTTGCAACGTGCAACGGCAGGTCACCCCGATCGGCTAAGTCAGCAGGACCAACAAGTAATACGGGAATGCCAGCAGCAACAGCTTGCTTGGCTCCTTCAACAATTTCGGCGGGAGCTTTGTCTCCGCCTAATGCATCAACTGCAACGGGCAACATGTGCGGGCCCGAAGAATTATCAGCCAACGTCTACAGCGACGCGACCCTTGTACCAACCGCAGTTTCCACAAACAGTGTGTGGCAACTTCGAGTTGCTGCAACGTGGGCAAACACTGCGTGCTGGTGCACCAAGTTTCCAGGCGCCTGCCATGTGGCTGCGGCCCTTCATCTTCGATTTCTTTTTCTTTGGTACTGGCATCGCGTGCTCGGCTTTCGCTTAAAAAACTAGGTCTTCGGGTGTCAAAGGTTATCGGCTCAGTCGCCGAGTTGACCCCGTAATTGGTCAAGTACCGACCAGCGCTCATCGGTGCGCTGGGCTTGGCATTGGCAAGGGTCGCTTTGCATATCTGCACCGCATTGTGGGCATAAACCGGGGCAATCTGGCTTACATAAAGGCGCATCGGGCAGCGCCAGCAACATGGTTTCGCGAACCATGGGCATTAAATCCACCTGCTCCCCTTCCAAAACGTATGCATCAGGGTTGTCGGGCACGCTTCGATAAATCTCATCAATGGCCACCTGAATGTTGGCCGAAACTTCACGCAAACAACGGCGACACAACATGGTGGTGCTGCACGAAGTTTCACCTTGCACCACAAGTCCGCCTTGCACGCTTTCAATGTGCAACTCAACATCAATGTCGCGTGTTGCAACAATGCGATCGTCGCCAAATGCGAAATCGGCAACAGGCAAACTGACCGCAATGTCTTTTAACGTGCCTGCACGACGCGTCAGTTCAAGAACGTTGATCGTGAGCGGCGCCGACATGAGGTGAAGAATTAGTACAGGTCGGTGCGTTCGTGGTCGAAGAACGTTGCACCCGTGGCATCACGTGTTGGTGCAACTACTTCTTCTTCAACAACTGGTGCAATGCGCATGCGCTCGCGGCCTTGGCTCACTTGGCGTGTAATGCGGTCGAGCAAAATTTCAAAGCTTGCAAGGCGCTGGTCCAAGAAGTCTTCAAGTTCGTTCTTAATTCGGCGTGCATCTGCTTCGCCGGCTTCAAGTACTTGGCGCGAACGAGCTTCTGCTGCACGAACCACTTCGGTGCGTTGCACCATGCGTTCGGCTTGTGCGCGTGCTGCTTCAACAATTTCGTCGGCTTCGCGTTGTGTCTTTTGCACAAACTCGGTGCGCTCTTTCAGCATCCAACGTGCTTGGCGAATTTCTTCAGGAAGAATTGCCAATGCGTCTTGCAACAATCCAACAACATGGTCGCGGTCAATGCGTGGTGTGCTGGACAGCGGCACGTTTGGTGCGCTGGCAATCATGTGAATTACTTCTTCAAGCATTGACTCGGTGTCGCCGAGTTCTGCCTGTACTGGTTCGTCTACTGCGCCATCAAAATCGTCGTAACTCATTACTGTGCTCCCTTGCTTTGCTTGGCAACTAATGCCTTCAACACTGGTGCTGGAACCAATGGGGTCTTGTTCGGGCCCGTGTAGTTCGCAAACTGACGTATATATGTGCTGGAAATGAACGAACGCTCGGCGCGGCTAAACAACAGCACGGTTTCAATGCCGGTGGCTGCGTTGTTGGTGTGCGCCATTTGCTGCTCAATTTCAAAGTCGCTACCTGTGCGGGCGCTCTTCACAATCATGCTGGCGTTAATGCGGGTGGCCACTTCAACGGTCAAACCTTCATACACAGCCACGCAAACGGCGTTGCCTAGGTGAACGGTGCTTTCGCGAATGAGTTCGGCGCGCTCTTCAGGGTTAAACATGCCCGATGGCTTGGCTGGGTTGTGCATCACGCCAATGACTAATTCGCCGAACAGCGAAACAGCCTGCTCGACGACGTCCAGGTGACCCAAATGGAACGGGTCAAAACTGCCGGGGTAAAACGCAACGGCCATAACGACTCTTACGCTAACCGCTGTAAGAACGACACGTACGCCCTGCCGTAACGCTTTACGCGGGTTACTTCCCAGCCTGTAATTGCAGGGTTTTCCAATGTCATGTCGCGATCGCTCTCGGCCACCACAAAATCTGCTTGCACCAAGTCGAGCAATTCATGCCATTTCGCAAATTCATATGGTGGGTCGGCAACGATCAAGGTTGCGCCCTTTACCGAAGCAAGTTGCTGCATTGCATCGCCGCGAACAATGGTTGCGCGGTCAGTTAAACCCAAGGTCTCTACGTTGCGCTTCAACACTTCAAGTGCGTCACGATCGCGTTCAATAAATGTGCAATGCGCTGCGCCTCGCGACAACGCTTCAATGCCCAGTGCACCACTGCCTGCGAAGGCATCCACTACATGTGCGTCAACAATGACGCCGGCACTGCCCAACGCATTGAAGGTTGCTTGGCGCGCTTTGTCGGTGGTTGGCCTGGTGGTTTTGCCCTCGGGTGCCTCAATTTTTCTGCCACGCAGTTCGCCTGCAACCACTCTCATGATTTCACGCTATTACGCATATCTGTCGATACCGATGTCTTATATGGCGTGTGGTTGAATAAGCCAGTGAATTACGAGCCAAACGAGGCAGAGTCTGGTCCAGCCGAGCCGCCAACCGAGTCCATTACTTGCGTGGACTGCGGTGGCACTGCCCATTTGCTCACGCAACCACCCGAAGACAACTTGTGGTTGGTTGGCGATGTGGTCGCCTATCGCTGTTCAGATTGTTTGGACCGTTGGGACCTCGTGCTCATGCCCGAGGGGGAATAACCCAGTGGAAAACTTCTTGTTCTCAAGGTTGTGTTTAGACAACGGGTTGACACTTATAGTGGGTTTATGACACAGGTTGACTCTCGCGGACGCATCATCGCTGCGGCAAAACACGAGCTGCACGAAGTCGGAATTCTCGGTTTGCGTGTGCAAGAAGTTGCAAAACTTGCGAATACTTCTGTTTCGCTAATTTACAAACATTTTGAAGATCGCGACGGTTTGCTGGCCCAGGTTTTGGGCGACATGCACGACGAACGTATTGACAACTGGGAAAAAATGTTTGCGCATGCGCTTCTAGACGATGCACCAAGCGGCGAATTCAGCGCTGAAGACTTGCTCAGCAAATTGCCAATGCCTAACTCGTCGTACTTTCTTTCGCTTGGAATGGACCGCGTGCAAATGTTGGCTGCTTTGAATAGCAATCCAAAGTTGCGCGAACGTATTGAACAAACAACACAACGGTTGTTCAGGCTCACACTGAAAGTGGCTTCCAACGCCAACCCCAACGGAAAGAAGAACGAATCGAACGATCGTGTAACAGCACTCCTCATCAGCAGTCTGAATCTGATTTTCATCAATAATGACCTGCTTGGTGATCACCGCATTACAGACGAGGAGTACACAGCGTTCCTAAAATCGATTTTTGGTAAGCGAAAAGAAAAGTAAAGAAGAAAGAAAACTTTTCACCCTTTTTGAAAATTTTTCACTCCCTATCCTCGGATGCATGGGTGAAAACGGTTACTCCAAGCCAGGCAACGCAATTCAATCACGCGAAAGAATTCTGCAGGCCACGCGCGCGCGAATAAATCAAGACGGCATTATCGGTTTGCGCGTAGCCGACGTGGCAAAAGACGCCGAAACGTCAATCACACTTATCTATAAGTACTACAGGGACAGAGATGGGCTATTAGCCCAAGTGCTTGGCGACATGTACGCCGAGTTCCGCTTGTCGTTTCACACAAAGATCGAAGAGTGGCTGGCAACAAAGGATTCGCTCACTCTTGAAGAGTTTGTGCTCCTCATGCCGAACCCGGAAGAAGAAACAAAACATGCACGCGACTTCCGTGTGCAAGTGTTAGCAACAGCACTTGAAAATCCGGAGCTGCACAAGAGCATCAAAGCGGAAACCGAAAAGATGTATCGCTGGATGCGCGACACCATTGAAGCAAACCGTCACAAACTTCCGGTTGAAGACCAAGGTTTCGATATCCGTTTCTTCACCGTCATCATGTTCAACATCATGTTTGTGTATTACGACTTGGTGGACGAAGACAAGGTTTCGGCCGACGAATATCGCGCAATGCTGATTGCCCAAATCCGCAATTCAGCCCGAAATACCATTAGTTCATAGGGGTATTGACACTTTCATAAACTGAGCGATATCGTTCACTTTATGAAAACAACGGTAGAGGCTTCTTTATTGCCCATCTTGCGCTCGCGCGGCCAGGCCGAAATCCTTTGCGCTGTCCTCGCTAACCCAAACCGTGAATGGACGCTTGGCGAACTCGCCAAAGTGAGCGGTCAGTCGTTGCCAACCGTGCAGCGCGAAGTTGAACGCGCAGAGTTGGCTGCACTTGTTGAGTCACGACGCATGGGTCGTCAGCGTTTGGTGAAAGCCGGACCATCGCAAATCGCCATCATGTTGGCGAACCTTTTGCTGTGGTCGTATGGCCCAAAGTTTGTGATCGCTGAAGAGTTCGCAGGCATCAAAGGCATCGATCGCCTCTTCATCTTTGGTTCATGGGCTGCTCGCTATCACGGCGTGGATGGCTACCCACCTCAAGACCTCGACATTTTGGTTATCGGAGATGCCAACCTCTCAGATGTATTTCGAGCTGCACACGCCGCATCAAACAAATTACAACTTGAGGTCAATCCCAAGCTTTTCTCGCACACATGGTGGGAGAACAAGACGGGAAGCGGATTTCGAATGGAAATTGAACGCCGCCCGATAGTCGAAATTGAGGTTGGCGATGAAAAACAATCAGCACGAAAAACTACAGGCGCTCGTAAAAGCCGGAAAGCTTGAGCACGTTCCAGCTGACCTAGGGTTTCTTGCCGAGCAATTTGAAAGTTGTGCTCAAATCAAAATTGATGTGCAAGCACTTCTAGAAAACGGCTCAATTCAGGGCGCGTTTCTTGTCGGGTACACATACATAAGAAAATCTGCAACTCTCTTGTTGTACTGCAAAGGCGTGCGACCCACAGCACGTGGTGGCCACAGAGTAATCATTGATGCTCTCGGACTGGACCCACAGGTACCTAAAGAATTAACGGAGAGTTTTGACGAATTCCGCATGAAGCGGAACAGTATTGAGTATCCAGATTTCGCAATCCAAGAGGTAGACCTTGCATCCGTTGAACGCTGTGTCGAAATTGGCGATCAGCTGTTGGCGATCGCACAAGGCACTAGTTCTTGAAGAGGAACTCTTCGTCTTCGGGGCTGAGGAGTAGTTCCAGTTCGTCGCGCAAGCCCGCATTGGCCGTCAACGTTGGGTCTGCATCAATAATTCCAAATGCCGATTCGCGCGCAATATCAATCAGGTCGCGGTCGCGCCGTAACGACGCAATCTTCAAGTCACTTCTGCCCTTTTGCGCCGAGTTCATGAGCGTGCCTTCACCACGCAACTCCAAGTCGACTTCAGCCAAATAGAACCCGTCAGTGGAATCCACCAACGCATCTACTCGCGGTGACGACACCTCTAAATCTTTTGTTTGTAACCAGCACTTGGAGGCAATGGCACCGCGGCCAACACGTCCGCGCAACTGGTGTAACTGCGCAATACCGAAACGGTCGGCATCGAGCACCACCATGATGGTGGCGTTCGGAACATCCACGCCCACTTCAATAACCGTGGTGGCCACCAACACGTCTAGCTTGCGGTCGCGAAACGCATTCATGGTTTCTTCTTTTTCAGCCGAGTTCATGCGTCCGTGCAACAGCCCTAAGCGCAATTTCTTCAACTCACCTTTGCCCAGTTCGGCATAAATCTTTTCTGCAGAAGCAACTTCCATCTTGTCGCTTTCTTCAATCATCGGGCACACCACGTATGCCTGTTGTCCGGCAGCAACCGCCTCGCGCACATCGGCCCACATAGTTTGTTCAAGCAATGGCCCTGCAGCCCACTTCGTAGCAATGGGCGTGCGACCTGGTGGTAATTCGTCCAGCACGCTTACGTCTAAGTCGCCGTACACGGTCATTGCCGCTGTACGCGGAATGGGTGTTGCTGTCATTACTAATACGTCAGGCGTTGATGCATCGCTGCCCTTTTGCGAAAGCGCCGCGCGTTGTTCAACACCAAACCGATGTTGCTCGTCAATAACCACTACGCCAAGGCTGTTGAACTGCACGCCTTCTTGAATGAGTGCGTGCGTACCAATCACAATGTCGATAGTTCCCGCTGCTAATTCGGCCAACACTGCACGGCGTTTTTCGCCCGTTACGCGACCCGTTAACAATTCAACTCGCAACGGCCTGTCGCCAAACAAGTTGTCGGGGTCGGGCACTTGCAAACCTTCAAGCAACCGAGACACACCAACAAAATGTTGTTCAGCCAACA
>Ga0208086_1000613_pt1 | contig 10690 bp, 8 predicted proteins | sample LakMenEpi06Jul10_FD_150675 | JGI IMG/M metagenome (GOLD analysis project Ga0208086, IMG submission 150675) | Freshwater microbial communities from Lake Mendota, WI - 06JUL2010 deep hole epilimnion (SPAdes) | ecosystem: Environmental > Aquatic > Freshwater > Lake > Epilimnion/Euphotic zone ...
AAGAGCAAAACCGAGTACGTATGGAGTATTTATCTCAGAACAAGCCAAAAGCTGTACTTTTGGCCGACCGGTTTTTTGATTCGCAACCATGGGCGGCGGGGCTGGCACCAGTGGCAAATAACCTGACAGCAAGTGGCATACCGACGATTGTGTTCGGGCCAATACCAACAGCTTCTTTTGACCCAAGTGTTAGTTGGATAAGACCAGATCCAAGAGTTGGAACTTCGCCGCTTGATCGAAAGTCGAGTATGTACGAAAGCATGGGCGAGATTCAAACGCAATTTACCAATCCAAAGATTTCTCAGGTATTGAATATTTTTGAGGTGCTTTGTGCGAGGCAACAATGTTCTGCAGAAATTGATGGGAAACTCGTATATTTTGACGATAATCACTTAAACCAAAAGGGTTCATTGCTACTCACCGAACAAATCGTAAAGTCCTTAGAGCCAATTCTGTGACTTAGGGGGCGACTACTCGGAAGTTGTCAATGATTAATGATGACTCCACGAGTGCACCTCGGCTGATCGTCTCCCAAACGCTTAAATCATCGACTATGTACAGTGTGTCCTTGTTGGGCTTCCCCGATATGAGTTCGGCCGCCCGATCTTGATAGCTTTTTGTGTAGACATTTTGATCAAAGCGGGAAAAACTTCCCGAATTCGTTCCCAGACGGTATCTGTTAGCGAAGTCGTCAATCACAATCCAGCGCTCTTCCTGATCATCATTGAGTGGCGGAACCACTACAACGTGCTTGTAATTTTTTGCAAACATCTCCCAGCGAGGATCTTTCATGGGTGAAACCCATTGGGGGGAATCAAAACGATGTCGCGCAAGACTGATGGCGCTTGATGAGTCAATTACTTGAAAGCAAAACAAAGCTAATAGTAAGAGACCCGTGTACTTCTTCGAAGAAGTCTTTGCAAAGACAACAACTGCCGCAAAGATTGCGAGATAATACAGAGGCCAGATTGAGCGACCGTGGGTACGAAATGTTTCGGTGAATTGCCGAAGGGGTGAGAATAGCGGGTACTCAAACAAAGTTTGTTGAGCGAAGCCCACACGGTTTGTCATTGAGTAAACAGCAAGCATGCATACTGCGATGATCAACGGCACGTAAGTACGCCAGGAATTTGAAAGACGTGAGAGGTTCAACAGAGTCGCACAGAAAAAAGCAAATACAACGAGCAGTGCACACATGGAGAGAACTCTCGAGAGGGGTAGTGAGCGGGTAATAGAAACAAAAAGTAGAGATAGGGAACCCAATGTGCCTATCGCGACGAGAACTTTAGTCATTCGGTTTTGAAGGGCGGCTCGTGCAAGAGAAATAGCCATCAGGACGATGACACCAGTACCAAGAAAGCTGAAGGCTTCGGTTTCGCCATCTAATTGGGCTCGATCTCCTAAGAGGTGAGACCATCCCGTGGAACCATCTGCCCCCGAGTCGACCAACGACAGTGGCTGCCATCGGAATACATAATTCCAACCTTCCGGATTGAAGTTGCTGCCAATCATGAAGTAACCGCTAGCCCACATCACTATGAGTGATGTAAGAGCAACAACACCAGTGCTTTTGAGCAATGATAATCTTTCACCATCGATGAAGAGGCGTTTAACAAGTGAGGCGATCCAAATCGCTGCGACCATTGGCGCGAAGTATGCCTGGATTAACCAACAAAGCGCGATGAGCAGCGACCACCTGAGATCATTACGCCCAGGGCGAAGGTATAAACAGAATGAGGCAAGTATTAGCCAATGGCTTGCAAGTGCAATGTGCCCATATCCAGCATGCACGAGCCGATAGATGAGAGGCGGTGAGAGCACCACGAAGCAGGCCCCCAAATAGACATGCGCCTTATTTGAAAGAAAAAACCAAAGAAATCGCTGAGCGAAAAATGCTTGGAGTACGAAACAGAGCCATATCCAAATGCCTAAATACTGGAAAGTTGCAGGAAGAATTGGATTAAACAATTTTGCTATATAGGCCGCAATTGGTATTGAGTCGGTGAAAACGATTGAACTAGACAACTCCATGCCTAACGGATAGTTGGCGCCAATTGGCCATTGCAATAAAGGCGTGTGTCTAAAAAACTCCCAACCGAGATAATGCTGTGCAGCGTCGCCAAACATCAGCCAATCACGGTTGGTGGGGTTGATGATCGCCCCTCCGGTGACGTAGATAAACACTGCGGTGCCTACGAGCAACGAATAAAACAAAGCCTGATTGCGCTCAGTGCGAATTAGGCCACCAAAACTCATGGTGCCACCACGACAAAACCATCTAATTCGTAGACACGGATTCCGGGAGCATTCGCTGCAGATCCACTGAACTGATCAATAAGTTTCGGCGAAGCTGGGTTCGGCGGATAATTAGTAATTACATACAACGTGTTGGAGTTAAAACGCTGTTCGTCAACGACACGCTGCAAGCGAGCGCTTTCATCGAAGAGTTTGTTTTGGTCGATACGCCCGTAGTACGCCGCGTTGGATGTCATACCCCAGTTGTTTGCAAGCAAAGCAAGCTCGAACCAGCCTGGGTCATTGTTAAGGGGTGGAACCGCTATTAAATGGTCGTACTGCTTCGCGAGCTCGTTCCATTTTGGATCAGTCAGTGATGCAGTGAAACCAGATTCTGTGAACCGCTCTCTGATCTCTATTGATGCAGGGCGCATGTCGATGAGTTGGAGGAGCAAAAGCGCAGCGAATAGCGAAATCAATCCAATTTTCGGAATTCGTGATTTGAGAGTGATGTATAGACCGCGAAGCCCTTCAAGAAGCAAGACATATACCAGGGGCCACGTGAACCTGCCAGATGAGCGAAGGGTGTCAAAAATGGGGCTCAGCACAGAAGGAATTGGATAACTGAACAATTCATGATTGGCGATCGAGATCTTATTTGACAACGCCACCACAGCGAGGATCAACGAGATAACTAGGACCGATCGGTGTTTGTCAAAACCAATACTTCGTGTAAACATGATGAGGGAAAGAGGCAAAAGTAATAAGCCTGCGAGGCCCAAGAACGCGAAGCCTTCTTGAGAACCCGCAAAGTCAGAAATATTTGGCAGCGCTCCTGACCAGTGAAAATCTCCAAATGGTGCTGAATCAAATAACGAAGTGAGTGATGATCGATATACACCTAGCCCACCGGACCTTGTGTCGCTTACGGAAAAACCGCCTGAGACCCAAAGCAAAAGAAGGCTGACGGCAATGGCAACAAAAATGTGAAGCAAGCTAGCCAGCCAGGTATCACTGGCTTTCCAGAAGAACTTGAAAGCCTGAGACAAGAAAAAGATGAAAAAGACGATGGGGAAAAGAGCAACAAAGGTAAGGATTGATAGCGCAATCAACAAAATCCACGACTTCTTTTTTGCATCTTGCGCAAAGTGAAGGTTGACAGCCCAAAGGACCAAAAACTGACCAAACAAGCCAACATGCCCAGAACCTTCATGAACAAGCCGATAGAGGAAAATCGGTGCAATGAGAAATAGTGTTGATGCAATTACACGAACCATTGGTGCTTCGATACTCCGCTTGAGCAATTTCCAAGCAAAGTATCCCTGCAAGAAAAATGATGCATAGATCCACGCACCGAAGTACTGAAATTGATCGGGTAACAGTGGAGAAACAAACTTGAGCGGTATGGCAATAATCGGAAGCGAATCCGTATACATAATTGATGTTGCAAACCCGACGCCATAATTTGGTGTTGCTCCAAGGGGGAACTGTAAGAGCGCAGTGTCGCGAAAGAACTGCCAACCCAGATAACTGGTTGCAGGGTCTCCCCAGTACAGCCACTTCACATTTGTCGGGTTAAGAATTGCTCCGCCAGTGAAATAGATGAATGCGGCTGTAGCAATAATGAAAAGTGCAATGATTTCGAATCGGTTGGATTTATTTGATGGGACAGTCTCGATCATGGCGTTTTTACCAATAGTGAAACGACGTAATTGGGTCTTGGCGCAAATCGACCAACTTCGGCGAAGCCAATGCGCTCATGGAACCGAAGAGAACCGGGGTTTGGTGGCTCTACGTTCACCTCACAGCACAAAACTGCCCCAGGGTGAGACTTGCTCATTTGTGTTTCTACTTCTTCATACAACATGGCGCCCAGGCCTTGGCCTTGAAAGCCGCTAGCGACTGCGATGCGGTCGAGATAGATGAAATGGCTGTACCGACCAGCAAACCACAAGTAGTTAGGGCTCTGGTACGGGGTGTCGTGCCCGAGCGTGATGCAAAAAGCCCTTACTGCGTCGTCGGCAACTACCAAGGCATGTTGTGAATGTTGAATGAGAAACTGCAGTTGGCTCATATCAACAAAACCCACAGCGGGGGTGTTGGTGTTGTTAATGGAAAGAACATCGGCTACGTCGGCATCCGTGATTTTGCGCACAACGAGTGGGGTAGCCATAGCCGACACCTAGTCTGTCATTATGAGCCTTGTACCAAACGAGCACTTCGTAAACGGCAACTCACTTGTGGGCCCATGGCCAGCAGGTGTTGAAACAGCAGTATTTGGAATGGGTTGTTTTTGGGGTGCGGAGCGACTGTTTTGGGGTATTCCCGGCGTCTATTCCACCGCTGTGGGTTATGCAGGCGGCAGGACAGCCAACCCGACATATAAGGAAGTGTGCTCAATGGACACGGGACACGCCGAAGTCGTGTTGGTTGCGTATATGGCTGACCAAATTTCATTTCAGCAACTTTTACAAGTGTTTTGGGAGAACCATGACCCAACCCAAGGGATGCGTCAGGGCAATGATTTTGGCACCCAGTATCGAAGTGTGGTGATGGTTGATGGGAACGATGAACGAGAATTAGTTGAGTCAAGCAAGGCTGATTACGAAGCTGCTTTAGCCAAGGCCGGATATCCGAAGATCACGACCGAGATTGTTGACGCAACAGAGTTCTTCTATGCAGAGGAATACCACCAGCAGTATTTGGCAAAAAACCCAAATGGCTATTGTGGTATCGGAGGCACGGGCGTGAGGTGTGTCGCACCGTAGTTAGCTACGCGAACCACCTGGTTGTGGCGCCACAACACGGAACCCGTCGAGGATGCCTTGGAATGCAACCCTCCGAGGTACTTGTATGAGGCCATCCCAGAAGTCGTTGTCGACGATGATGTACAACGATTTCGGGTTGAGCTCATTGAGCAGCAAGTTGTAGCCCATGCCAGTTGCGGCGCCCTCGTACTGAGTGGTGTCCCACCGTGAGAAATATGCCGCGTTCGTTGCCATGCTGTGGTCTGCTGCAAAGTCGGTGAACGTAATCCATTTCTTTTCTTCGTCGTTATGAATGGGGGGAAATATCACGAGGTTGTCGTACTTGGCCGCTAGCACTTCCCAATATGGATCGGACATGGGGTTAGACCATGAAGGTGCTTCGGTGAACCGATGACGGACGATAGCAATTGCGGGGTCCGAGTCGACTATTTGGAATAGTAAACATGCAGCAAGAAGCAAGGTTCCGCTGCGTTTACCAAGATGGCGAACGGCAATAATCAGAACGACAATGATCACGAAGTAATACGCCGGCCAGATGGAACGACCATGAGTTCGGAACGTGTCGGTAAAGGATTTGAGGACCGGAACAAGCGGATATTCAAAGAATGTTCGACGTCCGATGCCTGGGCGGTTTGTCATTGAATAAATAGCGAGAAGGCTTGCCCCAACAAGTAATGGAACGTGCGAAAGACGAGCGCCCGTCTTGCCCTTTCGTGTTAGCAGGATCTGTTGTGAGGCGAACACCGAGATGAACAACACAGTTATGCAAAAGATGACGAACGAAAAGTGTTTGGTGGAAAGAAGGAAATAGAGAATTACAAGTGATAGCGCCGCACCAGCTAAGCCGATGTAATTCCTTCTGGAGTTTGAAGCGAGGAGTCTCGCGGAGACCATCAATGCGCAGCTGGCTATGAGCAGCAAAATGATTCCGCTGCCGAGGTAGCTGAAACCCTCGACATCCCCGAACAGTTCCTTTTGATTGAACAGAAAGTGCGACCATCCAGATGAGTAGTCGGTTGACACATCTACGAACGACATTGGTTGCCATCGAAAAATGTAATTCCAGCTTTCGGGGGTGATGTCGGAATCGCCAATGAACAAATTCAGGCCAAGGGCCGCATAGCCGCTGGCAATGAGTGTGAGGAAAAGGGCGGTTGACACGCAAAAGAAGTGTTTGATCAACACCGAGGGTTGGCTGGTGAATGCTGACCGTTTACGAACAAGTGATGCCACCCAAAACATGAAAATCATTGGCATGAGGTAGGCATGAATAAGGGCTGTTACGCACATCAACACCGCCCAGCCGGTTGTTCTGATGGTTGGCGAAAGATAGAGGTGAAGGGCGGCGAGTAGAACAAAGTGCCCGGCTAAAGCCATGTGTCCGTACCCCTGGTGTACGAGACGGTAGATCAGGGCTGGTGAAAGAACAAGAAACGTGGACGCGATGATCAGTTGTGTTCGATGAACGAGGAAGCGCTGCAGCACCTTGAATGCAAAAAGCGCCTGCAAGACGAAACACAGCCACAACCAAATTCCGAAGTATTGAAAGGTGTCGGGAAGAAAGGCACGAAGGTATTTGCTGATGAATGCACCGAGCGGAAGCGAATCGGTAAAGACAATCGAACTGGAGTACTCCATCCCGAGTTTTGGGTTGTTTCCAAGTGGCCATTGCCAAAGCGGAGTTTCTCTAAAGAAGCGCCAACCCGAGTAATGCTGGGCAGCATCGCCATTCATCAACCACGAGGTGTTGGTTGGGTCGATAATGCGTCCACCGGTGACATAGATGAATACCGAGGTACCAACTATCAAGGAGTAAACCCACTGCAGAATACGTGTGGGTAACGGGTATGAACCCTTAAGGGGCGATGATGACGAAGCCGTCGACTTCGGCTGCTCGCACTCCTGATTGTTCAAAGTTGCTTGTTCCAAATCTGCGAAGGATCTCCTCGGACATTGGGTTCGGAGGATAGTTAGTTAGGACATAAAGGGTATCGGAACGAAATTGAAGGCGGTTGATTTCGGATTGCTGCTTTGCCACGAGGGCGGCGAAGGCTTCGTCGCTTACGCGGGCCATGCCTGCGGCGTTGGATGAAAGACCCCACGAGTCGGCGTAGAGGGCAAAGTCGAACCAGTGCGGGTCGAGGTTGAGTGGGGGCACAGTTTCGAGGCGCTTATATTGCGGGCCCAATTTGTTCCAAAGCGGCGATGTTAAGGGGCTCTGATACAACGATGTCGTGAATCGTTCCCGTGTTTCGCTGATGGATGTACGCATGTCGAAAAATTGCACACCAAGAAGCGCGAGCAGAAGTGTTACACGTAGCCATTGTTTGCGAACGAAAAAAGTAAGAGATGCGAATGCAATGGTCATTAGAAGATATACCAGGACCCACGAATAGCGATCCACTGTTCGGAATGACTGAAAAATCTGAGCGAGCACTGGTGGTGGGTTATAGGAAACGAGCTTTCGCGAAGCAAGCCAGATGTCAGGTGAGAGCGAGAATGCAAACAGCAGAATCGCGGAAATGATCAATGCGGTTTTGCGCGTGTTGATGGCTTTGCGGGAGCGAATGAGAAAAACAACAACCAGCGGCAAGAGAATGAGGGTTGCTACGCCGAGAAATGAAACGTTCTCCACAAGCCCGCCACCGGAGGAGATGTCCGGAAATAAAGATGACCAAGAGAAATTATTGACCGTTGCCATCGGGTCGATAAACGTGGTTAATGTCGCGCCAACATAGGCATCCCCACCATCGGAGCCCGCCGACATGAAGCCGCCAACAAACCAAAAAATGCCTATTGATGCGGTGAGCACTGAGCCAATATGCAATGCCGATTGCTTCAGGGAGTTCAGTCGGCCACGGATGTTCGCGCTTGGGTGTGTAGCCACTGAGACAACGAAGAATGCGAACACCATGCTGAAGAGGTAAACGTGGATCAGTATTGAAGCGCAGCAGAGCAACAGCCACGTGCGTTGCCGGTGTTGGGATTGCAGCAGAAGGTGCATGGCCCAGAGCACGAGAAATTGGCCACAGAGTGCTAAATGACCATTTGCCCCAACACTAAATCGAAACAAAAAGCATGGGGCGATGACGAAGAACACCGATGCGAGATGGGCAGACGTTCGGTCGTCCATCCAGTGTTTGAGAAGGCGAAAGGCAAAGACCGTTTGCAGGACAAAGCACACAAGCACCCATAGACCGAAGTATTGAAACGCATTCGGTAATAAGAAGTTGAGAAATTTAAAGGGAATGGCGAGAAGCGGGATGGAATCGGTGTAGACCACCGACGACGCGAACCCCGTTCCAAGGTTTGGTGAGTTGCCAATTGGGAACTGCAAGATGGGCGTGCGCCGAAAAAACTGCCATCCAATGAAGTTTGCGTCCGAATCAATACCAAAGAGCCACTTATTGTTTGATGGATTAAGTATCTTCCCGCCGGTGAGATATAGAAATGAACAAAAGCCGATGATGGTGCTTATTGCAAGATCCGGCAGCGAGCGGCGCCGCTGCCGCAGCGTGGCAACCATTAGTGCGGCTGCCGTGCCCACTGGCGAAGAGATCGCCTAATGGGAAGCAACTCTAGAAGTGTTTTGATGCCCGTAAATACTCCAATTTTTGAGCCCGAGACATCGTGCCATTGCTGCAACGGCAACTCGATGATGTGGCCATTGCCGTCTTTCGCTATTTCAATGAACATTCTTCCAAGTAACTCAACGTCAAAACCCCATCTTGATACGAAAGGACGTGAAAGTGAACGCTGCAGTTGTTTGGAAGCAGTAAATGCTTTTGCACCACACTGCGTGTCGTAAATCGGTTGCTGAAGAATGATGGATGCAAACGTGGCAAAGACACGGCCTGTGAAGTGTCGCGTGGTTGTGCGATCAATACTTCTACCCAACAGGGCAACCCGAGACCCGACGACACCAATGCGAGAGGGTGCAGCGCCGAGTTCGACAAAAATTTGGACTAAGTCGGGCTCGCTCACTGCACCGTCTGCGTCGGTATAGCCCACCTCGGTGGCTTCGCGGCTGATTGCCCACTGCATTCCGATGCGAACAGCTTCAGCCTTGCCGAAATTGCGTGCCTGAACCAATGAGTGCACGGTGCCCTTAGACGACAGAACGATTTCGTCAATCAGATTTTGAGTGGTGTCGGTTGATGCATCATTTACAAGCAGCACATTGCACTGCAGGGTTGATGTGTAGGAAAGAATGCGTGCCTGATCCAAGCGTTTGGCTTCGTTGAAGCAAGGAACAACTAGCCAACGGCTCAAGAGTTATTCGATTTCTTTGGTGTGCAGACGGCCCAAATGGAAAGGCCTGCGCCGCGAATGCCTAAGCGCGAGATGGCAAGGGAAACGAGCCCGTCGAATGCAAGTGCTGCGGAGAAGAACTTTGTGACAACGGTGCCATGCTGCCAGTTTCCGACACCTTCACCGCCAAGACTCATTCTCAATGCTTTCTGCAGAAATCGAATAGGGAGCAAAGATACAAACAAGGGACCCATTTTGTGAATGGTGAAATGATCACTAAGAGTATGTTGCAGTTGTGTTGGCGAGTAGCGACGGAAGTGCCCAAGTGCCACGTCGTGCTCGGAGAACAAAGACTGATGCGCGGGGACGCTGAAAACAACCACCGTGTTGGGGTGGGTGCGAGGAAGTATTTGTTGGCGAAGGAATTGTTCTACGTCGTCGATATGTTCGATCACGTCGAGCAGAATCATCGCATCAAACTGTTGAGATGGCAGATGTGTTGAACGCGTGATGCTTTTGTGAACCGATGCTGCCAAATCGGCTGGGGTGTAGTTGGTGTCGATGCAATGGATGCGAACTTCTGGGCTTACTTTGCCGAGTAACTGTGTAGCCAGCCAGCTATCGCCCGACCCGACGTCGGCAATTGCAGTGGTCGATGGGCTTATGGAGCGCTTAATGAGGCCGACAAAAAAGTTGGCTCGGGCAATTTCCCAAGGGTGTCGGCGCGTGCTTGGACCAATTTCAGAAAGATCCATACATCTAAATTACCGCAAGTAACTAGACCGCAGCGGCAAGTTGTGCTTCGGTGGGCTTTCTAAACAGCACCAGCATGGCAATACCCGAAGCGAAGATGATGCCGGCGGTGAGGTGCCACGAGTTGTGGAAGCCCTGCTGCGGATCGGACGTTTTTGTTGCTGCTACAAGCATGGCGCTGACGAGGGCCACACCAAGTGCCGCACCAACCTGACGGGCGGTGTTGTTGAGAGCCGAACCCATTGCAAACTTTGGCTGAGGCAGAAATGCGGTTGCAGAACTACTAATGGTGCTGATGCACATGCCAACACCAAGGCCGGTGTAGATCATGGTTGGCAAGTACAACGACCAGTAGTGGACCTCGGTGGTCAGTTGTGAACTGAGAAATAGATTGCCGCTGCTGAGCAGCAGAGCGCCGACTGCGACAACTTTGCCATGACCGATGCGTTGCGCAACGCGGCCGGCAGGTGCCGCTACGAGTGCCGCTGTAATCGGGCCAGGAATTGCAGCAAGACCAGAGAGCGATGGGCTGAAGAGCCACACACTTTGCAACCATTGGGTGTTGACAAAGATGAGTGAGTAGAAGCCCATGGTGAAACCGAAACCGCTAATTGCGGCTGCGGTAACAAATGGAAGCTTGAATAACTTGAGGTCGAGCACGGGGTGTGCCGCCGTATTGCACC
>Ga0208086_1000617_pt1 | contig 10674 bp, 9 predicted proteins | sample LakMenEpi06Jul10_FD_150675 | JGI IMG/M metagenome (GOLD analysis project Ga0208086, IMG submission 150675) | Freshwater microbial communities from Lake Mendota, WI - 06JUL2010 deep hole epilimnion (SPAdes) | ecosystem: Environmental > Aquatic > Freshwater > Lake > Epilimnion/Euphotic zone ...
CTCGGCGCGGGAGAGTGACGGCCCGCCGAATCACGGTCAAGGGGGAAAACATCCCGGAAATCGGTCGCCGGCGGGTGGCGACCAGAGGGCTTACAGATAGGATGGGCAGGCCCCAGGGATGCCCCGTCGTCCTCACCGACCCCGTTTGCCGGTCTTTTCCCCGCAGGGAATCGGCGAGAGTACGCCGATCGAGTTCTCCGATGGTCAACCGCTCGTCCTCCGGCTGGTGGATGGTGATTCTCTCGGCCACCCTGGCCTTCGGTGTGTCGATCGGCGATGCCGCCCAGAGCGGACGACGGCCCCGGGAACGTCAGCGGGCCAAGCCTCCGACGAAGGAATGGGACAAGACGTCGAAGTCGGCGTTCCTCGATGACGCCTTCACGACCCTCGACGGCGAACGGCCCGACTTCGTCGCCGCATCGTCCCTCCGAGCCGCGGGCAGCGGCGCCGATCCTGCCGGCGCTGCCGCCGACGGAGGGGGCTTCCGGTGGTCGGGGATCGTCTCTCCGGACACCCTCACCGACGAGGTCAAAGAGCAGCGGAAGGCCGTCGCCGCAGCCGTCGCGTCCGCGTCCGAGTTCAAGGGGGGAGGCTACGAGAAGGCACGCGACGCCTTCAGTGCGATCGCCCTCGCCTTTGGATTGATCGCCGCCCACGACGGCGACGTTCGCTGGAAGAAGGATGCCGGGAACGCCCGGGATCTGTTCGCCCGCGTCGGCTTCAATTGCAAGGTGGGGACGGACGGCTCGTTTGCCGAAGCGAAGGCGCGGGCCGCCGACCTCGAGACGCTCCTCGACGGCGGTTCGCCCGACAAGAAGGCCGACCGAGAGGAGGACTTCGTCTGGAGCCAGGTGGCCGCCCGCCCCGCGTTGATGAGCAGGCTCGACGTGGCCGAACAGGCGACCGCCGGGATCGTCGCTTCGAAGGGGGACTTCGAGAAGAACGTCGAAGCTTTCCTCCGCGAGGTGGAGATCGTCGCGGCGATCGGCGAGGTGATCCAGCAACCGAACTTCGAGTACCACGACGACGACACCTACAAGGGTTACGCGGGGCTGATGCGCGACGCTGCCCTCGAGGCGCGCGACGCGGCGCGGAAGAGCGACTACGATGGCGTCCGCAAGGCGGTCGGTAATCTGAAAAAGTCGTGCGACACCTGCCACGGCGATTACCGGAGCTGAACGAAAGGATCTGGCGCGTGATGTCGAAGCGACGATTCGGCCCTCCGGAGAACCGGCGTGGGCCCGCGCTCCGCCGAGGGATGCCGGTCCTGCCCCGCCGTGGCCGCGGCGGCGATGTGCGGCGGCGCCCCACCGGCCGCCCCCGCGATGAAAAGCCCGACGCGGAGGAGCGGGGGCCGCTCGAGATCGCGCTGGTCGGCGACCTCACCGACAACGAGGCCGATCTCACCGACAAAATCCTCGGCGTGCCGCCGGGGGGGGAATGCACGATCTGGTTCGATTCGCCCGGTGGCAATCCCTACTGCGCGATGGCGCTCTCGACGCTCATGCGACTCCGCGGCGTGAAGGCGACGGGGATCGTCGGTGGGGAGTGCTCGTCGGCGGCGCTGTGGCCGTTTGCCACGTGCGTCCGCCGGTTCGTCACCCCGTTCAGCGTGTTCCTCTTCCACCCCATGAAATGGCAGAGCGAGGAGCACATCGGGATCACCGAGGCGGCCGAGTGGTCGCGTCATTTCGTCGAACTCGAAGGAGAGATGGACCGGATGCTCTGCGACCTGTTCGGTCGGTCGCACGACCTCATCGCCCGATGGATCAAGACCCACCGCTACGTCTCCGGGAAGGAGATGGTGGAGGCGGGCCTGGCGGAGATGGTGCCGCTCGAACCGCTTCCCGGGCTGTTCCCACCCGCCGCCGATTGACCCACTCGTTGCCCGTCGCCCCGTTGCTACGATAGGTTTTGCCGCACCGCACCCTCGTCATCCGACCCCTGTTCAGGAGTGCCCCCATGTCCACCCGCACAGCCCGCCGATCGTTTCTCGCCCTCCTTGCGATCCTTGCCGCCGCGGCTCCCGCCTCCGCCTGGCAGGGTGGGGCCGACACCCTCGCCTACACGATCGCCGACGGAGGTTTTTCGCTTGCCGCTCCCGAGGGCTGGAAGCGCGTGCAGCCGAAGTCTTCGATCGTCGAGACGGAGTTCGCCATTCCTTCGGAGGGCGAAGGTCTGCAGCCGGGGCGGATGACCGTCATGGGGGCGGGGGGGAGTGTCCAGGCGAACGTCGATCGCTGGTTCGGTCAGTTCGCCCAGCCGGACGGGGGCGACACGAAGGACAAGGCGACGACGAAGAAGGTGAAGATCGCCGGGTGCGAAGTGACGTTCGTCGACATCACCGGAACCTACAAGGACGCTCCCGCCGGGCCGTTCGCCGGAGGCAAGGCGGTCGACCGCCCCGATTACCGAATGCTCGCGGCGATCGTGGAAACCCCCGACAGCGGCAACTACTTTTTGAAGTTCTACGGGCCCGGCAAGACCGTCGGGAAGCACGCCGACGGATTCCTCGCGATGGTCGAAGGGCTCGTGCCCGCCGGCAAGTGACCGTTTCGCCGCCCCGTTCCCGCTCCCGGAGTCGTCTGCCGACATGAAGATCCAGGACTTCCTCGACCACCACCGCATCGCCGGCAACCCGTTCGCCGAGGAAGACGCGCAGAACGACACCGTCTTCAAGCGCACCTGCCTCGAGTCGACCTACCATCCGGCCTGGGACAAGATCTACGGTAACCCCGACGATCCGAGCACGGCGATCGTGTTCGGCGAGAAGGGGGCGGGGAAGACGGCGCTCAAGCTGCAGATGGTGCGGCAGTTCGAGCGGCATGACGCCGATCATCCCGACCGGAAGACGTTCGTCGTGCTCTATGACGACTTCAATCCGTTCCTTGACCGGTTCATCGATCGTGTCGGCCCCAAGCGGCCGGTCGAAAAGGTGCTCTCCCACTGGAAACTGTGGGACCACATCGACGCCATCCTCGCGATCGGCACGACGCAGCTGGTGTCGAAACTCCTCGAGGAAGGCAGTCGCGCGAAACATCGGCTGTCAGGGCCTCAGGCCCGCGATCTGTCGCTGCTGGCCGCCTGCTACGACCAATCGACCGGCGAGACGTTCCCCTCGCGATGGGCGAGGCTCCGCCGGCTGGTCGGCTACCGGACGTGGAAGTCGTCCTGGTCGTGGTGGCTCGGGATGGTGGCCACGGCCTTGATGGCTGGGGCGATCGTCTCGGCCGCGTGGCGCGGCGGTCTCGAGTGGACGCGGCTGTGGTGGCCGTGGGCGCTCCTGGCGGCGGCCTGGGCGCCTTGGCTGTGGCGGCGCGGACGCGCCTGGTGGGCCGCGCGGCGGATCGTCCGCAGCATGCGCACCGGCAACCGGACCACGGGCCAACTCACGCAGGCGCTCGCCCGGATGCCGGAGGTCGATCTCGCCGGCCAACCGCTCCCCCGGCACGCCCGCAGTGACGACCGCTACGAACTGCTCGCCAAGTTCCAGGGGGTGCTCGGGGCCCTCGGCTACACAGGAATGGTGGTGATCGTCGACCGGGTCGACGAACCGCACGCCATCAATGGGCAGGCCGAGCGGATGCGGCTCCTGGTCTGGCCGATGCTCGACAACAAGTTTCTCAAGTCCCCCGGCCTCGGCTTCAAGCTGCTCCTCCCGGAGGAGCTCTACCGCTTCATCGAACGGGAGGACGAGCAATTCAACCAGCGGGCCAGGCTTGACAAGCAAAACCTCGTGCCGAGCCTGGAGTGGACCGGCGAAACGCTCTATGACATCGCTTCCCAACGAGTGAAGGCCGCAAGCGCCGGAAGCCCGCCGGCGACGCTGGCCCAGCTTTTCGACCCGGCTGTCGATCAGCGCCGGCTCGTGGATGGGCTGCGGAGCCTGCGAGTGCCCCGCCACCTCTTCAAGTTCCTCCATCGGCTGCTCGTCTCCCACTGCCACTCCCACACCTCCGAGCAGCCGGTGTGGACGATTCCACTCGAACAGTTCGAGCGGGAACTGGCCGTGTTCCGTCGCGACCAGGACGCCTTCGACCGCGGCCTGGCGCCCCGCTGATCGACAGGAACCTCGCCGCACCGGCCGACCGCGCCCGTCGGCGATGCCGGTCTGTGGCTCCGTGTCGCTTTTCCGTGGCGAAACCCACTCTTTAGAGGGGCGTTGGAGGGGTATTTCGTGGGCGGGCCCTCGTTGCCCTCCGGGCTATCGGGCAAACCTCCGGCAAACGCCCCTCATCGTGAGGGGTTGCGCTTCTGCAATCACGCCGTGCTCGGCTGAGCGAGGCGATTTGCAAAGGCCAGTTCGTCTGGGTAATTTGCAGCGGATATTCAGCCTAGGTGGCTTGGGGTTTCCCGGGCCTCCGCGTTTTCAGGGGACTCGCCCGTGGTCAATCGCAACATTCCTCCGGTTCACGCGGTCTTGGGCATCATCGAGGATTCCCGGACACTTCCCGCTCAGGGAGACCTCGGTGACGCCTGGTACGAGGAGGCCAAGGGGCGGCTCTGGATCTGGGACGACATCAACAACCGATGGGTTGACTTGAGCCTGTGGCGCAGCGGCACGAGCGCGGCTGCTGCGATCGGTGGCGTGGCCGCGGCTGGCGCTTCCGGGGAGCCCGGGCCGCAGGGGGAACGTGGTCTTCAGGGCGAGCCGGGCCCGCAGGGGCCGATGGGACAGCCTGGCCCGGCTGGTCCGAAGGGGGATCGGGGTGAGCCTGGCCCTGCCGGCCCGCAGGGGAAGCCCGGCCTCGATGGCAAGCCCGGACCGGCTGGCAAAGACGGCAAGCCTGGGCCTGCCGGTCCTGCCGGGCCGCAGGGCAAGTCGGGCCTCGATGGCATCGACGGAGTCAACGGACTCAACGGGATCAACGGCAAGGATGGGAAGCCGGGTGTCGCGGGCCCCAAGGGGGATCGCGGTCCGGTTGGCCCTGCCGGAGCGGCGGGGAAGCCCGGTGCAGCGGGAGCGCCTGGCAAGCCTGGCCCGGCCGGGAAGAACGGCGTCGACGGAAAGAACGGGATCAACGGCAAGGATGGGAAGCCGGGTGTCGCAGGCCCCAAGGGGGATCGCGGTCCGGCTGGCCCTGCTGGAGCGACGGGGAAGCCCGGTGCAGCCGGAACGCCTGGGAAGCAGGGCCCAGACGGGGTGCCCGGCAAGCCTGGCCCGGCCGGGAAGAACGGCTCCGACGGAAAGAACGGGCTCAACGGCAAGGATGGGAAGCCGGGTGTTGCGGGCCCCAAGGGGGATCGCGGTCCGGCCGGTCCTGCCGGAGCGGCGGGGAAGCCCGGAGCGCCCGGCAAGCCCGGAGCGGCTGGAACGCCCGGTAAGCAGGGCCCAGCCGGTGCGCCTGGCAAGCCCGGCCCGGCCGGGAAGAACGGCTCCGACGGGAAAGCTGGACTCAACGGCAAGGATGGCAAGCCTGGCGTCGCGGGTCCCAAGGGGGATCGCGGTCCGGCCGGTCCTGCTGGAGCGCCGGGGAAGCCCGGAGCGCCCGGGAAGCCCGGAGCGGCTGGTGCGGCTGGCAAACTCGGCCCGGCTGGCAAGCCCGGCCCGGCCGGGAAGAACGGCTCCGACGGAAAGAACGGGCTCAACGGCAAGGACGGCAAGCCTGGTGTCGCGGGCCCCAAGGGGGATCGCGGTCCGGCCGGACCGAAGGGGGATGCCGGACCGGTCGGCCCTGCTGGCCCGGCCACTGGGCTGCGGGCTTCCGGCGCGCGTGATGTGACAGCCGCCATGCGACTCCCCAACGGCGGTGGCCTCGATCGTGCGGTGTTGAAGCGGGTCGGTGATACGGTCGAACTGTCGCTCCTCGGCCTCCGCGGGAGCCGCCAACTGAAGGGGCTTCTCGGGAAGATTCCCGCCGGCTTCCGGCCGTCGCTCCCCCACAGCCTCGTGACCGCCGATGAGTCGTTCCGGCAGGTGCGCGTGAGCGTCGACGCCGGCAACGCCAATGTCTCCGTCGCGCAACCTGCCGCCGCCGGTGGCCTCGGCAAGGTGTCGACGTCACTGGTCTGGCTGACCAACGACGCCTGGCCATCCACGCTTCCGGGGCGTCCGTGGAACCGGTGAACAGGCAATTCGGCTGGTAGGATCCATTCGCCCCCCCGCGTGGATCCTGCATGAACGCCCCCGATCCGCCATCGTCAGCAGAGCCCCTCCCCGACCTCCACACGCTCGTCGTGGGACGCGAGGCGATGGCCTGTCGATTCGAGGTGGTGTTCAACGCCGGTGAGGTGCCGCACGCGACGGCACTCGGTCTGGCGGCACTCGATCTCGTCGATTCGATCGAGGATCGGATCACCGTCTATCGTGAGTCGAGCGAACTGGCCCGCCTCAATGCCACTGCGTTCGAGGATTGGCAACCGGTCACTGCAGACATGCTCGCCTTTTTGGCCCATGCCAAAACGCTCCATGCGCGGACCGGCGGCGGATTCGACCTGGCTGCCGGCAGCCTCGTGCGTGCCTGGGGCTTCCTCCGCCGCCAGGGGCGCACCCCCGATGCCACGATGCTGGCCGCAGCGCGGGCCCGGTCCGGCATGGAGCATGTCGAGATCGACGAGGCGGCCGGGCGCGTGCGTTTCACGCGCTCCGGCATCGAACTCAACCCCGGGGCGATCGGCAAGGGGTGGGCGCTCGACGAGGTGATCGAAATGCTCACGGCAGCCGGCGTGGGAAGCGTGCTGGTCCATGGTGGATCGAGCAGCGTCCGCGCGGTGGGCGTGCAGGGCCCCGCGGTTCTTGGAAGGCGTGGCTGGCGCGTCGGCGTCCGCCATCCGCTCCGACCGGGCAGGCGGCTGGCCACGGTGAGGCTCGTCGACGCGGCGCTGGGAACGAGCGGATCGGGGACCCAGTTTTTCGTCGACCGCGGGCGGAGGCTCGGGCACATCCTCGATCCGCGCACAGGGGTGCCGGCCGAAGGAGTGCTCTCGTCGACGGTGATCGCGCCGCAGGCCGCCGATGCCGATGCCCTCTCCACGGCGCTGTATGTCCTCGGGCCCGGCGGGCTCGAACGGATCGCGCCAGCCGGGGGGGATACGGCCGCGATCCTCGTCGTTCCCTCACGGAATGCCGCGAGCGTCCGCGTGCTCACCGCCAACATCGACCCTGAGCAGATCGACTGGGATCCCGGCGAGGGGCTGGAGGTGGTTCGCGTCGTGTAGCGGCATTCGCGGTGAAGCCACCGTGCCGATGGCGGGCTGTGGAAAGGGCCATCGACCGCGTCCGAGCACGCTGCTCAATCGGGCAAGGAGGGCGCTGGGGAGGTGTTTTGGCCGAGCGAAAGGCCCGTCGTCCTCCACGGGGCCCGCTTCCCCGCCCCGCCGACGAAGGGGTGAACGGTCGTGGCGTGAAGTTCCCCTGCCCCGTCCGGCTTCCTGGGGTACACTGACGGGGCGTGGCACGACACGGGCCGATCCCCTGGACTCCCGACCGACCTGAACATGATCGAGTTGCTTGAGGGGGGGTCGTATTTCGGCATCGTGCTTTTTCTGGCGCTCACCGGGATCGGCTTGCCCGTGCCGGAGGAAGTGCCGATCGTGGCCGCCGGCGTCGCCAGCCGAGCAGGGGCGCTCCATTGGTATTACGCCCTTCCTGCCTGCCTCCTCGGGGCCGTCCTCGGCGACAGTCTGATGTACGCCGTGGGGAGGTTTTTCGGGGCGAAGATCCTCCGTGACCATCCCTGGTGGTCGGGGGTGCTGACCCCGGAACGGGAGAAAACGATCGAGGATCTGATCCAACGGCACGGGATCAAGGCTTTTTTCGTCGCCCGTTTCCTCGTCGGACTGCGGAGTCCGTTCTATCTGACGGCGGGCATGCTGAAGGTGAAGTACCGCTGGTTTCTCCTCGCCGATCTCCTCTGCGCGTCGGTGGTGATCGGAGGGTTCTTCGGCCTTTCGTACTACTTCGGCGAGAGCATCAGCGGCCTGATCCGTTCCGCCGAACGGGGGCTGACGCTGGCGGCGATCTCCCTTGCGTTCCTGGCGGTGGTGGCGTTTTTCTGGTTTCGCAAACGCCGGATGCAGATGCTCGACCGTGATCCCGAGGCGCTGTTTGAAAACAAGGAACTGATCTTCGGCCCCGCCGCCGACCGGATCGTCGATGCCGTCGGGATCGGTGATGGACACGGGGCGCACGCCGATGCGGCCCCCGGCGACCCCCCTGGCGGACGCGACTGATCCGCCGGCGGCCTGCGCTCCTTCCGCCGTGGGGGGTGGGATGGCGGTCGCAGCGGTCATGACGTTTGTCCCGTCCCGACCCTGAAAAATGTGCCGTTTCGGCAAGGTTGTCGACATCGGGCGACTTTGACGTCGCCGAACGGCGACCTAGGAACCTGTGGGACCATTCACCACCACGGGATCCACCATGCACGCCGACCTCGTTCCCCTCCGCGCCGCGGCCGCTCCCCAGACCGGATCCGACGGGGAAACGGGGCGGACCACCGGCAGGGGAGAAGCCGTCCGGGGCCGGGTCGTCGTCATCGATTCCGACCGCCGATCGGCATCGGCAACCGCGGCTTGGCTTTGTGCGCAGGGATGGCATGCAAGCGCCGCAGGCACCATCGACGAGGCCCGGGGGCTCGTCGGCCGGGGACGGTTCGATGCTTGGATCGTGGTCGGCGCGGCGGCTGCGGCGGGTGCCGCGGTGATCCGTCGCGGGCTTCCGCCACGCCACGCGGCCATTCCGCTCGTCGCCGTCCTTCCGCCCCATGTCGATGCCGCCGGGTGGGACGTGGCCATCCGGTTTCCAGCGACGGATGATCGGCTCCTCGACGCCCTCGACCGGGCGTGCCGGAGGCCGGAAGCGATGCCGGCGCCGTCGTCGATCCTCGGCGACCATCCCTCCATCCGCAGGGTGCTCGACGTCGTGCGCCGCGTCGTCGACACCGGCGTGACGATTCTCGTCACCGGGGAGAGTGGCACGGGGAAGTCGCTCCTGGCCCGCGAGATCCACGCGCTGGGCAACCGCCGGGTGGGGCGGTTCGTGGAGGTCGCCTGTGGCAGCCTCCCGGAATCGCTCCTCGAAAGCGAGTTGTTCGGACATGTCGCCGGAGCGTTCACCGGCGCCACGGCCGACCGCGAAGGGCGCTTCGCCCAGGCCGACGGCGGGACGATCTTCCTCGACGAGATCGCCACCGCCACGCCGGGGCTGCAGGTGAAACTCCTCCGTGTCCTGCAGACCTTCGAGTTCGAGCCGGTGGGGGGGGGCGTGACCCGCAAGGTCGACGCCCGCCTGGTCCTGGCCACCCACGAGGATCTCTCGGCGCTCGTGAACGCCGGGCGATTCCGTGCCGACCTGTTCTGGCGGATCAACGTCGTGACGATCGAGATGCCGTCGCTCCGTGACCGGCGCTCCGACATTCCCCTCCTCGCATCCCACTTCCTCGCCCGCGCCGCGGCCCGTGCGGGTCGGGCCGTCGATCGCTTCACCCCCGCCGCGACCACTGCCCTCGTGGCCCACGACTGGCCGGGGAACGTCCGCGAGCTCGAGCATGCCGTGGAACGCGCCGTGTATCTCGGCACTGACAGCGCCGTCGATGTCGGCGACCTGCCGGCGGCGGTGGTGGCCGCGGACGGAGCGCGCCTGGAGCCGCGGACCGACGGGGCGTTGCGTCAGTCGCTCGCGGCACCCGAGCGGCAACTGATCCTCGAGGCCCTCGAGCGCCACGGATGGCGACGCGACGCGGCCGCACGGGCTCTCGGCATCAACCGGACGACGCTCTACAAGAAGGCGAAACGCCTCGGACTCGATCTCTCGGCGCTGCCCACCGGAGGGTGACGCGCCCCGAGAGCGGTGACCTCGACCGGTCGGTCAGCCGAAGATTTCGAGCACCGGCTCCCCGCCGTCGACGAGACGCACCGGTCGCCCCGATGGAGCCATGTTCTCCACCGCCGGGTCGATCCCCATCGCATGCCAGAACGTGGAGAACAGGTCAGGCACCGTCACCGGCCGTTCGAGGACATCGACACCGCGGGAGTCCGTGCATCCGACCACCCGCCCGCCGCGGACACCGCCGCCGGCGAGCACGGCGAACTCGTGGAACTGCTCGCGCTTCCAGCGATCGGTGAAGTGATCGTGGCATTGGGCGCACTGCAACTGGATGCCGAGGAAGATCCGCGACACCTCGGCGGCGATGTCGGCCGTCTCCCCCATCTGTGCCATCACGATCGCCGTCTCGCCATTTCCGCACCGCGCTTGCCTGGCGCGGGTATCGGCCGTGAAAGCCTCGATCTCGGCACATGTCGGCTGTCGTCCGACGAGGTCGAGATGGAGACGACGGAGGAAGACGTCGTCGCTGCACGGAGGGGCGGGCGCGCCGCTCGCTCAACGTGACTGCGGTGCGGCCGGATCGTCACCGAACGCCCGCTGCTCGATCGGCAGGAGCGTCTGTCCTGCCAGCCACGCCGTGATGACAAGGAACGCCCCCACTCCGGGGCCGATCATGCGGGCTCTTGCATGCACGGCGGTGACTCCGGAGCGGGGATACACCTTTGAACGGCCCTCGGATGGCCGGGTTTCGCGTCAGCCCACGGCGGGAACCCGACCGGAGGCCAAGGCCCAGACGAGCATCGCGGCGAGGAGGAGCCTGTAGCCGATGAAGGGCCAGAGCGTGTGGCTGCCGAGCATCGCCAGGAGCCAGCGGATCGCACCGTAGCCGACGACCGCAGCGGCTATCGTCC
>Ga0208086_1000624_pt1 | contig 10585 bp, 10 predicted proteins | sample LakMenEpi06Jul10_FD_150675 | JGI IMG/M metagenome (GOLD analysis project Ga0208086, IMG submission 150675) | Freshwater microbial communities from Lake Mendota, WI - 06JUL2010 deep hole epilimnion (SPAdes) | ecosystem: Environmental > Aquatic > Freshwater > Lake > Epilimnion/Euphotic zone ...
GGCGGAGCATGATGCCGGTCGTCTCCACGATCAGGCGCGTGTCGCGCCCCACGCGGGAGTCGAACCGCACCTGATAGCCGACCTCGCCGCCGATTTCACAGCCGCGGAGCTTGGCGATCTGCCCCGCCACCGACCGGGCCGCCAGTCGCCTCGGCTGCATGAGCACGAGGCGCTTGTCCGCCGGGAGATCGTCGAGGACCGCCGCCGGCACGAGCATCGTCTTGCCCGAGCCCGGCGGGGCCGTAACGACGACCGCCCCCCCCTGCCCTGTGTCGCCGGCCTGTGGGCGTGAAGCCGCCACGACCCTGTCGAGGACGTCGGCAACCGGAAGGTTTTTAAGGAAATCGGCCCGACGACTCACGGCCGTGTCCAGTAGTCGACGACGGTCACCTTCTCGACGTGCGGTCCGACGAGATCGACGAACTCCTTGTGCGCCGGGTGGGGGAGATAGGCGTCACGGTCGGCCTCGGAGGCGAACGTGACGAAGAAGCAGTGCGTCAGCCCCTGCTGGAGCCCCTCGGGGGAATTGTCGGTGCCCCACTCGAAGTCCTGGATCTCGTTGATCCGCCCCGGCAAGGCCGCGAAGGCCTTCACGATCGTCTCCACGTCGGCCTCCGTCGACGTCTCCTTGAACTTGAACAGCACGACGTGGCGGAGCAGCTTGTCGCTCTCCTTTCGGGAATGGAAACGGTCATCGGCGGCGGGGACGACACCCGCCTTCTGGAGTCCTTCCACCATCATCGCGGCGATGAATTGATCGCCGGCCGGGGTGAGGTGGACGCCGTCGGTGGTGAGGACTCCCTCTTTCGCGTCTGCCTTGTTGTGCTCGGCCAGATGGGCGATGCACGCCGCGCGGAGGTCGATGAGCGGGGCCTTCGTCTCGGCGGACACCCCCCGGGTGATCTCGGCGTATTCATCGAGCATGCCGTCGAGTGGGTTTGTCCCCGCCTTCTTCTCGCCGATCACGGTGGGCGTGCAGAGAACCGGCTTGCCGCCGACGGCGCGGATTTTCTCGACGAGGGTCCGCAAGCCTTTCTCGAACTCCCCCTTCGGCGTGCCGCGACCGTTTTGGCTGTGCCAGACGTCATTGATGCCGATGTAGATGACGACGACGTCGGGCTTGCGGGCGAGGACGTCACGATCGAGCCGGGCGAGGAGGTCGGGCACCCGGTTGCCGCTGATCCCGGCGCCGATCACCTCGGGGGGCGTGTCGGGGGAGGCCGCGGCGAGCGCTTGCCGGGCGAGCGTCACGTAGCCGTGGGGACCGGCCCCCGCTTCGGTGATCGAGTCGCCAAAGAATACGATCCGTGGGCCGTGGGAGGGATCTGCAGCCCGCGAAACCGACATCGCCAGGCCCACCGCCACGCCCAGGCAAACGCTCCAGGCACCGAACCACGAGAGATGGACCACGGGGAAGACTCCTCGGAAAAGTGGGACACCAGGACCGATTCGAAGGCCCTGCAGCGCCGGCGGCAGTGTACCCGACGCTGCGACCGGCCTGACGCGAAGCCGCCGCGTGCCCGGAGAGTTTCCCCTGATGCCGCGTCACTGCTTGAGCGTTTTCTTCTCGTGCCCAGATCAGTCGAGCCCCAGTGCGATCTTCACGGCCCGATCGAGTTCCCGGACCTTCTCTGAGGAGAACTGCCCCATGAGCCGAATGAGCCGCTGCCGCGGCACGGTGAGAAGGTTGTCGGCGTTGACCACCGATGGGCGCGGAAGACCCTCGGCTCGGCCGACCGATACCTCAGTTGGGAGTCCGCGGGCGGTGCGGGTGACGAGGCCCACGATCACCGCTCCGATCGTGTCGATGACGGCATTTCTCGTCAGGATCACGACGGGTCGCGGGCCAACCGGCGGTGGCAAGTCAGCCCACCAGATTTCAGCCCTGCGCATCGGTCCCGGGCTCCTCCGTAGCCTCTGGTGGTCCGTCGATCCCGGTCAACTCTGCCACCAGGGTGCTTTGAGTGGCGGCGACATCCGCGGAGTCGATGTCTGTCATCGATTCCGCTTCGATGTAACTCCGCAACGCTGCCTCCACGACTTCAGCCAGCGCGCGCCCCTGTCGACCGGCGAGCCGCCGCAATTCCTGCTCGGTTTGAACGTCCATCTGAATGACCATGCGACTAAGAATAGGTCGTTCAACGGCTCTTTCGCAAGCAAAATGGGCCTACCTGGAAATCCCGGCGTGACGCTCAATTCACCACATGGCAATGGCTGGCACCTTTTTCTCCTTTTCCTTGCCGACGGTGCGAGACGGTAGGCTTGATGCTTCGGGGGGCGACGAGTGCCATCCCAGCCTGAGAAGCCACCGCCGTGGAGCACCGTCATGCAACGCCGAGATTTCCTTCACACCGGGATCGGGCTGGCCGCGGTCGGGGCCCTGGGGCCCGAGTCGGCCACTGCCGCGGAGCCAGCCAAGCCACTCCGCGTGGGGCTCGTCGGTTGCGGCTGGTATGGAAAGACCGACCTCTTCCATCTCATGCAGGTGGCGCCGGTGGAGGTCGTCGGGCTGTGTGACGTCGATTCGGTGATGCGCGAGGCGGCCGCGGCGCTCGTCGCCAAGCGGCAGCCCTCCGGGAAGTCCCCGCCCCAATTCGGCGATTACCGCACGCTCCTCGCCGAGACGAAGCCGGAGATCGTCCTCGTCTGCACGCCCGACCATTGGCATTGCCTGCCGATGATCGCCGCCTGCGAGGCGGGGGCCGACGTCTATGTCCAGAAGCCGATCAGCTTCGATTGTATCGAGGGACGGGCGATGGTGGCCGCAGCCCGCAAGCACGGCCGGACCGTGCAGGTCGGCCTCCAGCGCCGCAGCACCCCGCATCTCCTCGACGCCCGCGACCGTTTCATCACCTCAGGCCGCCTCGGGAAGATCGCCGCGGTCGACATCCACAGCTACTACGGCTCGCGCGAAGCCTTTCCACCGGCTGCGCCGGTCCCTCCGACACTCGACTGGGAGATGTATTGCGGCCCGGCGCCGCTCGTGGAATACCGTCCGCAGATCCATCCGCGGTCGTGGCGCGATTGCATCGAGTTCAGCAACGGTCAGACCGGCGACTTGTGTGTCCACTTCTACGACCTCGTTCGCTTTTTTCTCGGACTCTCCTGGCCGACGCGGATCGCGGCGACCGGCGGCGCTCTGATCCGCCCGGCCGATTCGTTCGTGAAGGTCCACGACACGCAAACGGCGCTGTTCGATCACGGGCCGGTGCAGGTCGTGTGGACGCAGCGCAACTGGGGTGAGAACCCCGACCCCGACTATCCCTGGGGGGCGACGCTGTACGGTTCCCAGGGCACGCTCCGGTTGAGCGTGGCGAAGTGGGATTTCAAACCGAAGGACGGCGGTCAGGCCGAGCACGGCGAGTTTCTCGACGAGCGCGAAACGTATCCGGAGGATGTTGAACACAAGGAGACGGAGGCCTTCGCCGCCCCGGCGACCCGGCGTCACATGCTCGATTTCCTCGCCGCCCGGGCGAACGGCACGCGGCCCGTGGCGGACATCGCCGAGGGTCATCTGTCGAGCGCCGTCTGCATTCTCGCGAATCTCTCGATGCGCCTCGGACGGAGCCTGTCGATCGACGACACCGGCAACGTGGTCGACGATGACGAAGCCAACCGACTCCTCGCCCGCGAGTACCGGGCGCCGTGGAAGCATCCGACGCCGGAAACGGTCTGATCGCCCGGTGACCCACGGGGTCGGCGGGGGGCTTCCGTTCTGAAGCGATAAGGATCCGTTTCATGAATTGATGAAACGACACCAGACGGGGATGAATCGACATCGCCGGGGGATGGAGCATCGGCGGGCGTCCCGAAGTCCCGGCGCTTTCGAACGGTGGTAGGATGCTTCGATGCGGCTGCCATCCCTTCTCGACCGGGGCGAATCCCGTCCGGCTTCCCCGTTTCCGGAGACGTCCGGAGCGCATCCTGTCCGCGGCCAAGACGACGCGTTCTCCTGGCTCCTGACCGTGGCCTTTCTCGTGTCCGTCGGCCTCGTCCACGCGCTGTTCATCGGCGTCGCGTTGTATCAATCGGTCGAGGCGATCCCGATCGCCCATCAGTCGCCACAGAAAGTCGGCATGTTCGCCGCCGCCGTGCTGCGGATGGTGACGCTGATTCCGGCGATCTTCCTGCTGCGCGCCATCCACGCGCGTTGGGGGTTCTCCGGCACGATCGGATCGGCCCTCCGCGGCGCCGTGGCCCTCGTCGCCGCCGGCACGCTCGAGTGGTGGTTGTTTCTCGCGTCCATGATGCTCGTCGATCGGTTGCGGGGTACGGATGCGATGGCCTTCGTGCCGACGTATCCCTATGGGATCACCTACCGGGTGGTGGTGCTCGGCATCGGGATGCTGTTCTTCACCCTCGGTTCGCAGTGGCGGCGGTTGAAATCGCTGGAACTGCGGGCAGCCGAGGCCGAAGCGGCGCTGCGGACGAGCGAACTGACCCGGCTCGAGGAGCAGATCCAGCCCCACTTCCTGTTCAACGCCCTGACGGCGGTCCTCGCCTGCCGCCACGATCCCGAGGCCGTGGCCAGCGTGACGATCGGGCTCTCCGAGCATCTCCGCTCGTGCCTGAGTCGCCAGCGGACGCTCGAGCCGCTCTCCCGCGAGATCGATGCCCTCGAGCACTACATCACCGTCCAGCGAGTCCGGTTCGGGCGTCGGCTCGACTGCCGGATCACCGCGAGCGCGGAGACGAGGGACGTGCCGGTCCCCCCGGTGATCATCGAGCCGCTTCTCGACAACGCCCTCAAGCACGGGGCGAAGACGAGCGCCGACCCCCTGAGGATCGTCGTCGACTGTCGTGTGGAGGAGGGCTCGCTCGTGATCAGTGTCGAAAACAGTGGCAGCTGGATCGAGCCGGGAACGCAGGAGCGCCGCGGGACGGGGCTCGCGAATCTCCGCAAGCGACTCGATCTCCTCGATGTCCGGCCCGTCGTGCTCGACGTCGGGCCTGTGGTCGGCGGGGTGCGGGCAAGGTTGCAGCTGCCGTTGTCACCGCCCGATGCGGAACGGACACACGCCGTCTCGATCGGGGGGAAACGATGAGGCTTCGCGCTCTGCTCGTCGATGACGAGGAGTCGGCCCTGCGGTGGCTCGGCGATCTGCTGTCGCTTCAGCCGGAGATCGAGGTGGTGGGCACCGCGACGAGCGTCACGGAGGCAGCGGCGCTGCTCGTGCCCCTCCGCCCCGATGTCGTCTTCCTCGATATCTCCATGCCCAGACAGAGCGGCATGGAGCTCTTTGCATCGGCTCACGCCGGACTCCGCATCGTGCTCGTCACCGCCCACGACGACCGGGCCCTCGAGGCCTTCGATGCGGGGGCTTTCGATTACGTCCTCAAGCCGGTGACGGCCGCCCGGCTCGGAAAGACGATCGATCGACTCCGGCACGCGTCGGAAAAGGCCGTGGTGGCTCCCCCCGCATCCGACAAGGGGGAGAGAATCTCGGTCAACACGTCCGCCGGCACGATGCTCCTCCCCTACGACGAGGTGTTGTGGATCGAGGCACGGCAGAACTACTCGCTGATCCGTCGGTGTGACGGCACCGCGCTGCTCGTCAAGACCCTGCTCGGGGATCTCGGTGAAGGATTTCCATCGCGTCGATTCGCCCGCATCGGCCGATCGCTCGTCATCAATCTCGAGTCCCTCCGTGCGATCGACAGATATCCAGGCAACGGCGCGCTGCTGCGGTTCGCCGGGTCCTCCGAGACGCTCGTCATCGGCAGGGCCGCGACGTCGAGGCTCCGCCAGTTCGTCGACAGCCGGCAGGGCCCAGAGTTTCCGCCCCGATGACGGCCGTGTCGAACGTGGCTGAGTATGGCTGCGATGGTGGAGGTTGGACCGGGTCCTGAAGCGGACTCGTCGATGAACAGGCTACCGCGGTTCGCGATGGGGCTCTTCCGGCTGCTCCATGCCGGCGGGGAGTCGCGGCCGATTCCCCGGTAGGCCCGGTCGCGGGTCTGCGGCATCCGGATCATCGCCGTCGACGACCGTGAACGGCCTGCCGTCCATGGTGACTCGCACCGTCACGCGGGCGTCGCGCACCCCGGATCTGACCCAGCTGATGATCCCCCGTTTGAAGAGGAACCGTGTCGGCGGCATGAGCAATGCCAGGCCGAGGATATCGGTGAGGATTCCGGGAAACAGGAACAGAAGGCCGGCGACAAAGAGGCACAGCGAATCGAGGATCGCGTTTCCAGGGACGGGACGATGCTCGAGTTCCTCCTGGAACTGCCGGTAGGTGAGCCAGCCCATCGAGCGGATCAAGGCGACTCCCACTCCCGCCATGACGACCACGGCGACGAGCGGCACCTTCCAGTCGGTGAGCGATCCGAGTTTCAAGAGCAGTGCCAGTTCGAGGAACGGCAAAGCCAACAGCGCCGCGACGAGGACGATCGGATGACGCATGGAGAAGTCGCTCGCTCACCGGGGAATCCGGCAGTCTATCTGTCCGTGGCGAGCGGTGAAAAAAGTCATTGAAGACCGTTCTCGAGGGGTGCATTTTTGAGAGGGCCACGCTCTGTCAGGGGTGTCGGTCGTCGCATCCGACGACGGCTTGCGCGATCCGTTGCTTGCCGTCTGACGAGGGGCAGAGGCCGGAAACATCCGAATGGGTTGGACAGATCCGCAGGCCACGCCCCTCTTCGAGCGAGCGGTGCGGGCTTGACGTCGACGCTTCCGCGGCGGGAATCTACTCGTGTGTCGACACGCTCGGCTCGTTCGGGAGTTTCGAGCGTGAGATCCCTCCCTGCCTCCGGCCGGTCCCATGGATGATTCTCCTCCAATCGCCCGTCCTCCGATCGTCGTCTGTGGGCTCGGCCGGTTCGGGCTCCTCGTCGTCGAGGCGCTACGCAGCGCTGGCCATGCCGTCACGGTCATCACCGACCGCCACACGGGGCCCGACCGCGTCGAACGTGTCCATGCCTGTGGCGCCCGGGTGATCCGCGGGGACTTTCGTAATCAGACGGTGCGCCGCGAGGCGGGCATCGAGGAGGCAGCGGCGGCGGTCCTCGTCACGGCCAGCGACGTGCACAATCTCGAAGCGGCCCTCGAGATCCGCGGCGAGGCGCCGGGGGTGTCGGTGGTCATGCGTCACTCCGAGCCGCGATTCGCTGCCCGATTCGAGGATGACTTCGGGATCACCGCGGCGATGGCCCCGGAATGCCTGGCGGCCGACGCGTTCGTCGAGGCGGCCCTCGCTGCCCCCTCGGTGTCGACGCGCCCCGAGGCTCCGGCAGGAAGCGTGTCCACGGCGGCAGACATGCCGTGGCACTCCCCCCGGATGTCGTTCATCGCCATTCCGCTCGCCTTCCTCGTCCTCTACCTCGTCGGAATCGTCGTCTTCCGTTGGCAACTCGGCCTGACATGGGTCGACGCCGCCTATTTCACGACGTCGATCGTCACCACCGTCGGCTTCGGTGACATCAATCTCCAGCATGCCCCGGCGTGGGTGAAGCTGTTCGGCATCGTGCTGATGTTCGCCGGCATCGTGCTGATCGCGATCATCGCCTCGCTCCTCACGATCTTCATCGTCTCGGGTACCGCCGACCAGATGCGCAACGAGTTCCGCGTCCGCAGGCTGCGGGGGCATGTCATCGTCTGCGGACTCGGGCACGTCGGGCTTGCCGTGGCACGGGATCTCCGCGCCCGCGGGGTGCCGGCGGTACTCGTCGACTCCGAGGGGAATGTCGAAGGTCAACGGGATCTCCGCGTCCGCTGCCCGGTGATCGTCGGCGATGCCAAGCGGCCGGTCGTCCTCGCCCGGGCTGGCGCCCATCGGGCCCGGGCCCTGATCGCCTGCACCTCGAGCGACACGGTCAATCTCGAGATCGGCCTGGCCGCGCAGTCGTTTGGAAGGGACGCCAGACTTGGTGCCCGCTTGAGGATCGTGCTGCGCTGCTTCGACGCCGATCTCGCCCGGCGGATCCATGCGGTTTCCTCCGATTACACGCTCCTGTCGGAGGCGAGGATCGCGGCGCCGGTGTTCGCCCAGGTGGCTGCTGCGGCGATCGGCCGCCCTGCTGACTGCGAGCGGCCCGGGAGGGAAACCTTCACCCCGCCAGGAGCGGCTCGACACTCGCCTCGGCGAACGCCGGATCGTTGATGGCGCAGTCGAGCTCCACGAGTGGGATGCCCGGGCTCAACCACTTGCGGATCGCCGAGAAGAGCGCGTCGTCGGCGGCCGGATCGTGAAACGGCTGACCAGCCACCGAAATCATGCTGATGCCGCCGAGGGGGAGAAGCACCGTCGCCGGCCCCACCGATCGGTTCACCTTCTCCGCCAAGATTCGGCCCAACTCGCGGCACTCCTCCGGCGTCGTCCGCATCAGCGTCACTTGGGCGTTGTGGCGGTGAAGAAGCCTGCCGGCGAACCGCTCCGGCACCGTCTCCGGGGCGCCGAAGTTCACCATGTCGAGACAGCCGGGAGCGATCACGGCCGGGATCCCGCGCCGGGCGGCGGCGTCGAGCCGGGTCGGCCCGGCGCCGAGGATGCCGCCGACGAGTTCGTCGGCCCACTCGGTCGTCGTCACGTCGAGCACGCCTGCCACCGGCGCGCTCTCGATCATCGCCTCCATCGTTCGGCCGCCGGTGCCCGTGGCATGGAACACCACCACATCGCGTCCTGCCGCCTCGAGAAGCGTTCGGGCGCGGTCGACGCAGGGGGTCGTGTTGCCGAACATCGAAGCCACGACCAGTGGCCGGGCCCCCTGCCCCGCCGCCGTACCCGCGAGCCGGTTGTTGGCGTCGACGAGCGCCGAGACCACGGCGGCCGCCCGCGTGAATTGGGCTCGCGTGAAGGCGTTGATCCCGGTGACATCCGAGACCGCCGGGATCATGACGATATCGGAGATATCGAGATAGGGGGCGACGTTGCCGCTGGCGAGCGTCGAGACCATCACCTTCGGGATACCCAGCGGGAGGCTCCGCATCGCCATCGTGCCGATCGCCGTTCCGCCCGATCCCCCCATCGAGACGATGCCGGCGAGCTTTCCTTCCGTATGGAGCCTGCGAACGACGGCCGCCGCCCCTCGGGCCATCGCCGTCACCATGTCACCGCGATCGCCGCGCGACCTGAGTTCCGCCAGGTCGACGCCCCCCTCCGCCGCCACCGCCTCGCGCCCAATGTCGGCTCCGATGTGCGGGGCGCCGAAGCCGCCGCCGTCGACGAGGAGCGGGGAGTGTCCGAGGTCGCGGATTCGTTCGGCGAGATACGCGTGCTCGATTCCCTTCGTGTCGAACGTGCCGAGGACGACGATCGTCGCCATGGTGGAAGCCTCCTTGTCCGGGGCGGGAATGTGCGGTCGATCAGCCCTGCGGAAGGCGCAGCTCACCGAAGCGGCGCACCTCGGCGGTGAGAGCCGTCTCGACCGGCAGTCTTTCCATGGAACTGGCGCCGTAGAAGCCGTCGATACCCCGACACCGGGCGAGGATGAATCCGGCGTCGTCCGGCGTCGCGATCGGGCCGCCATGGCAGAGGACGAGGACGTCGTCGCGGGTGGCGCGCGCCGCATCGACGATTCGCTGGACCTCGTCGACGCAAGCGACGAGCGTCTTGGCGGTCGAGGCGCCGATCGTCCCGCCGGTCGTCAGCCCCATGTGGGCGACGATGACGTCGGCGCCGGCCGCTGCCATTTGGCGCGCTTCGTCGGCATTGAAGACGTAGGGGGTGGTGAGAAGGTCGAGGGCGCGGGCGGCGGCCACGAGATCGACCTCGTGGTGATAGCCCATGCCGGTCTCCTCGAGGTTCGCCCGGAAGGTGCCGTCGATGAGGCCGACGGTGGGGAAGTTCTGGATCCCGGCGAAGCCCATCTCCTTCAACTCCCGGAGGAAGGGATCGCGGAGGAGGAACGGATCGGTGCCGTTGACGCCGGCGAGAACGGGCGTGTGTCTCACGGCCGTGAGGACCTCGCGGGCCATGTCGCGGACGATCTCGTTGGCGTTGCCGTAGGCCAAGAGCCCGGCGAGCGAACCACGCCCGGCCATCCGGTAGCGGCCGGAGTTGTAGATCACGATCAAGTCGACGCCGCCGGCCTCCTCGCACTTTGCCGACAGCCCCGTGCCGGCGCCAGCGCCGATCACGGGGATCCCCCGGCCGATCTTGTCGCGGAGCCGGGCGAGGATTGCGGAACGGGAGGTGTCGACGGGGGGCATGCGGCGGGTCCTCGAGGGAAGTGGAGGCGAGCGGTGCGGGCTGCGGGGGGGCGAGGCGGTTTCCTGCGGACCGGTGCCGCGGCAGCGGGCCGAAGTATACTCGTCGGGATTTCTCCCCCATGCCCACTCCTTCAGGGGTATCGATGATGTCCGTGCCGTCGCTGTCGGGCCGTCGTGTGGCCGCCGTCCTGCTCGTTGCCGCCATCGTGTTGCCAGGCACGCTCCGGGCCGAAGAGGAATATCACTGCCGCTGCCACGGAGCGCTCCTCCATCGGCACGAGTCGGGCGAGGATGCGTTCGGGGCGGCCGTCGACGATCCGGGCAACGGACGCCGCTACGCTCCCGATCGTGCCGTCGACATGCTCCACATCCGCATCGACGTCACCCCCGACTTCGCCCGCCACGCCGTCCGGGGCACCACGAGCCTCACCTTCA
>Ga0208086_1000633_pt1 | contig 10517 bp, 5 predicted proteins | sample LakMenEpi06Jul10_FD_150675 | JGI IMG/M metagenome (GOLD analysis project Ga0208086, IMG submission 150675) | Freshwater microbial communities from Lake Mendota, WI - 06JUL2010 deep hole epilimnion (SPAdes) | ecosystem: Environmental > Aquatic > Freshwater > Lake > Epilimnion/Euphotic zone ...
GCCGCTGCCTGGCCCGCTGCCTGCGCTGCCGCCACCGCCTCGCCACGCTGCTGCAACTCCTGCTCCAGTTCGCCGATTCGAGCCTGGTGCGCCTGCAGTTTCCCGCTAGTCGCCTGGCTCTCCGCAGCAGCAGCTGCTAGGGCCTCACCACGCTGCTGCAGTTCCTGTTCCAGCGCATTGATATGGGCTTGCTGCTGCTCTCCATGTTGTCTTTTACCAGCCAGTTGCTGGCTCCGCTCCGACACCTGCTGACGCAGCTGCTCCAGTTCTCCCTGCAACTGCTGCAGCTGTTCAGTCGCTGCCTGCCCCGCTGCCTGCGCAGCCGCTACCGCCTCACCACGCTGCTGCAGCTCCTGCTCGAGGGCGCCAATCCTGCTCTGCCGCTCGGCCAGCTGGTGTTGCTGCAAACGCCATGAATCCAGCAGCTGATCCGCCCCCCCACAGGCTCGCGACCTCTGGTCGTAGCTGCTGTCGACAGGGGTCTGGGCCAGTTCAGCCTGGAGCTCCAGATCCAGGTACGCATCAAGCAGCTCGGGTGCCGCCTGAAGGAGGCCATTGAGCAGCAGGGCCTGCAGGGGCCCTGAAGGGTCAGGGGGTGTGGCAGTCGCCGGGGCGCAGGGATGGTCGCCCTTCAGCCAACCGGCAATTGCCTCAGGGTCCAGGGCAAGCAGGCGCCAGTCAGCAATCAGGCGCTGGCCAGGGCCTCGAGAGAGCAGCACCTGATAGCCAGCCAGAAACTCGGCCAGCCCAGTGGGCGCAGCCAGAAGTGACTGGGGCGAGACGTAAACCAACAGCGCGTCCGGGGGAACCTGATCCTCCGGCCCAGCCATCCGCTGCACACCCGCTGCGGCGAGACGATCCTGCACCGCGGTGCCCAGCTCAAAAGGGGAAGACCAGTACAACAAGTCACCACGGATCACGCTGCGCCCAGCCTACGGAGCCGAGGAAGACCCTTAATCTCTGACGCGAAGATCTGGAGAGAATGGAGAGGCTGAAATTGCTGTGCGTGCTGATCGGCCCCCTCAGGTTGACGGCAGGGCTCCCCCAACCCACTCTGCTGGTGGAGGCGGAAGCTGATCGGCTTTCCGCATACCGACAGCAGTTTGCCCACTGGCTCTCCACTGGGGATCTGGAGTCCAGACAGGCCGTTCTGGCTGCCACAGCCAACAGTGACGTCAACTGGTATGCCTACAACGACCCCAGGCTCAATGGGGTGGTTCCCCTTGAGCGCTGGCAGCCGTATTACCCCAACCTCCAGCTCAGCGGCCAGACCATCCTTCCTGCAGACACCCTCGCCAATATCCTCTCGACCTGGCCAGCGGCCGCCGAGCACGATCGGGAGCTGGACCTCACCATCTCCCAGGGTGATCCCCTGCAGGTGCTGGCGGGAGCAGGCAGTTGGCTGCAGCGAATGCGTCGAATTGAACTGCAGGGCCCCCGCGCCGCAGAGCTGTGGCGGGAGTCCCTCGATCCCTGGCTGCAGGAGCAGGGCTTTCGGCCAGACCCCCACGATCCCCTGATCTGGACCCTGGATCCCTTGGCTTCCAGGCTGAGTCAACAGCAGGCAGAACTCGAGGCCCTACGGCTGCACCAGCAGCAGGAGCTGGACAGCCAGGCAGCACGAGAGCAGCAGCTCCTGTCTGCTCTAAGCCATGTGTTCCCTTACACCACCTACCGCCAACAACGGCCGGACATCGCTTCTTTCAGCGACGAAGATCTCGTGGATCACTTCGTGGTTCACGGCATCCACGAAAGCATCAATCTCCAGTTCAGTGCCCTGGAAAGCAACCTGCAGAGCCAACTGCAGCAGCTGCGTGCTGAGCGGGAGGCAGAGACTGCCCGGGTGGAACTGCTCCAGGAAAAAAGCCGGCACACCGCCCAGCAGCTCGATCTGCTTAAGGACCTCTTCGCCCGGCTGATGGTGAACCCTTGAGCACACGCCCTGCCACCACTGAACCCGCCATCCTCGAAGCCCTGCTCTTGCAGGCAGCGGGCCAGTGGCGCACGCTCGAGCGTCTCGATGCCCCCATTACCCAGCCCCCTGCCCCCCTCGCCGCCGCCCTGCTCAACGCCCTCCGCGTGTCGCCCTTGCAGGCACCGGAGCAGCACCAGGCCTGCCTGGACACCCTGGCGCAACTTGACCCCCACGCAGCCTGCGCCCTGGCCCTCAGCCGCGGCCAGCTGGCGCTGGCCCAGGAGCAGCTGCTGCTCGGAGAAACGGCTGCAGCGGCCACGAGCTTGCGCCAGGGCCTGGCCAGCAGTGTCAACGCCGTGGCGAGCACAGGCATGCCGATCCCCGCCCACCTTGCCGATCAGCTGCTCAACCAGGCCGGTTGGCTGGGCACCGCCCTCGCCAGCCAACTGGATCTGGCCCTGGCCAGCCGGCGAGGGCAGCTTCCCGCCCAGCTGGTGTTGGTGCTGGGCATGCACCGCAGCGGCACCTCAGCCCTGTCCGGCCTGCTGGTGCAGGCCGGCCTGGATGGCCCCCGGGATCTGATGCCCGCCACCCAGGCCAATCCGCGTGGTTACTGGGAATCCCTCGGAGAGGTGGCACTCAGTGATCAACTGCTGCAGCAGCTGGGCAGCCACTGGTCCAGTTGCTGGGCCCTGGCCCACCACGACTGGAACAGCAACCCCACCGCCGTGCAGGGCTGGCGCTCCGGCCTGCTCCACCTGTTGTCCACCACCTACGCCCACGGCGGGCGCGCGGTACTCAAGGATCCCCGGCTGTGTGTGCTGCTTCCCGCACTCCAACCCTGGCTGGAATCCAGCCTGATCAGCTGTGCGGCCTTTCTGCCGGTTCGCCACCCCGCCGAGGTGGCCAGCTCGCTGCGGGTGGCCGAGGGGCTGCCCCGCAGACAGGCCCTGCTCCTCTGGCTGGGCCACGTGCTCCATGCTGAGCGCAACAGCCGGGCGCTGCCAAGGCTGATCGTCGATTACCAGAAGCTGCTCGCCAATCCCCAGGCCGTGCTGGCCAGTGCCGGCCGCGTGCTGGAGCTGGCCGGTGACGGACTGCCGCTGCCGCAAACCTGGTCCATCGAGGAAGCCAGCGGCTTCATCGATCCCCAGCTGCAACGGCAACGGGCAGGCGAGGACGTGCCCAGCTGGGTTCTGGATGAGCAGGCTGAAGTGTGGTACGACCTTGCCTTGGGCGTACACGCCGTGATGGTTGACCCCCAGCTGAGCGAACCGCAGCGCTCGGCCGCCCTGGATCAATACTGGCAACAGTGGACAACCCTCGCGCCCTGATCGGCCGCTGCCATGGCGCTCTGGCTCTGCCGGCTTGATGCCCCGCAGGAGGGAGCAACCTGCGGGGTGGGTGGCTGGCTGCTGCCCACGGATCTCAACCCCGACGGCGTGGAGCCACCTTCCCGCTGGGAGCTGTACCAGGGCTGCGGAGCCGGGCTGCCCTTCGGGTTGGATTGCCGCCTGGTGGCCCCATTCACGCCGGCCCAGGAGCGGCGGATCGGTGCCCAGCTCTCCCCCTGGCTGGTTCAGGAGCGGAGCCTGAGGCTGCAGGGGCGTCCCGTGCTGCTGGTGCGCGGCGCCGCACACTTCAGCCATCAACGCTTTGGGCCCACGGGGCTGCGACTGGCCCTGAACGCCGCCCTGCGGCAGCGCGGCTGTGACCGGCCCGTGCTGCTGCTCTGCTGGCAGAACGACCCCATCCTTGACGCTGATGCCGTGGTGGACGGGGTGGTGGATTCGCCGTCCACCACGCCGCTCAACTACCAGGTGTTTCTTCGCGAAGCCCACCACCGCGGCGGTGACGCGGGGCCATGGCGCATCCCAGCGGTGCTGGCGCCCGCCGATCCAGATCGCAGCCCCTTCCTCAACGCCAGCGCCGAGCGCTACAGCGAATGGCTGCAGCTGGAGAGCAGCTGGAGCGAGTTCAGGCTGCAGGGGGCCGCGGATGCGCCGGTGGTGCTGGGTTCCTGGCTCGGCCATCAACGCTGGTGGCGTGAACCGGAGGCCACGCCAGCACCGCCTGAGCCAGCCCCCCGCTCGCCCGCAGCCCAGGCAGCCCAGCCCCTGCACGCCGCCTGGGGCACCCAGCAGCCGGGGAATCTGGCCCTGCTGGTGCATGGCTTCCATCAGCCGGAGCTGCGGCGCATCCTCCAGATGGTGTCCCCGGACGGACTCCCAGGCATCGACCTCTATCTCACCGTTCCCGAGGATCACTTCGGCTCCGCCATCACCCTGCTACGGGACCTGGCATGGCCAAGGGTGCAGCTGTTCGGCGTCGCCAATCGCGGCCGCGACATAGCGCCTTTCCTGCTGCGTGCCCTGCCAGCGGCGATTGCCAACAACCATCGGCAATTCGTGAAGGTTCACACGAAGAGGTCAACCCACCTGGGCGACGGCGAACCGTGGGGCGCCCACCTGCTGAGCAGCCTGCTGGAGCCATCGTTTCTGCAGCAACTGGCGTCTGAGCTGGAGACCAACAGCCAGTTCGGCTTGCTGGCACCCGCCGGCACCTTGCTGCCCTGCACCCTCAGTCTGGGCTGCAACAGCCACCATCTGCTGGCTCTGTGCGAGCACCATCAGGTGGAACCCCGATCCGTGCTCTCCAGCCGCTTCATTGCCGGCTCAATGATGGCCGGCCGGCTGGAGGCGCTGCGGCCGTTGCTGGAGCACACCCCCTCCCTGGATGCCTTCGAAACCGAGGCGGGGCAGACCGATGGCACGCTGGCCCATGCCTACGAGCGCTGGATTGGGGTGCTTGCCGAGCGCCATGGCTGGCAGGTCAAGGAGTTGCCAGGAAACGCTGCAGCAGTACCGAACTTCGGCTACTCCTGGGCGCAGCATCCACAATCTGCCAACCGCGACAACTGATCTATGTCAGCGTTCAGGCCACCACCGCCTCCCTCTCCGCCAGGCCCAGGTTGGCCTTCTCGCTGGGGGGCACCAACAGCCTGATCTTGCCCTTCCAGCTGGGCCAGTCGTCCAGGATCGCCGCGGCCTTGGCGCTGCCGGTGGCCACCAGATGAGCCTCCAGCAGCGGCTTGAGCAGAGCCTCCTGTTCGGGGGTGGTGAGCTCACAGATGGCCACGATCTCCGGGTTCACCCGCTCAGCCAGGCCGCCAGTCTCATCGAGGATGAAGGCCACACCGCCGGTCATGCCGGCGGCCACGTTGCGGCCGGTGGTGCCCAGCACCACCACAGCGCCGCCGGTCATGTACTCGCAGCAGTGGTCGCCGGCGCCCTCCACCACCGCGGCGGCGCCACTGTTGCGCACGGCGAAGCGCTCGCCGGCGCGGCCGAGGGCGAACAGTTCGCCGCCGGTGGCGCCGTAGAGGCAGGTGTTGCCCAGGATCACCTGGCTGCCGGGGTCGTTGCCGCCGGCGGGGGGCACCACGGTGATGCGGCCGCCGTTGATGCCCTTGCCCACGTAATCGTTGGCCTCACCCACCAGGCGCACGGCCATGCCCTGCACCGTGAAGGCGCCAAAGCTCTGGCCGGCAGCCCCCTCGAAGGTGAGATCCAGTTGGCCGCCGAAGCCCTTGTTGCCGTGGCGGGCGGCAATCTCCCCGCCCAGGCGGGCGCAGACGCTGCGGTCGGTGTTCACGATCGCCAGGGTGCGGGCCACACGGCCGTGGTTGTCGATCGCCGCCATCAGCTCGGCATCAGCCAGCAGCTGGTCTTCGAGGATGGGGCCGTTGCCGTGGGCTGTGGCGTCGTGGCGCAGCCAGCTGCGATCGGCAGCAGCAGCGATCGGCTCCAGCAGGCAGGAGAGATCGAGCGCCTGGGTCTTGGCCAGCTGCACGGCGCGGGGCTGCAGGAACTCGCTGCGGCCGATCAGATCCTCCAGCCGGGCCACGCCCAGCACGCTCAGCAGCTGGCGCACCTCTTCGGCCACGAACAGGAAGAAGTTCACCACGTGCTCGGGGATGCCGGTGAAGCGCTTGCGCAAGGCCTCCTTCTGGCTGGCCACACCCACCGGGCAATTGTTGGTGTGACACACGCGGGCCATGATGCAGCCCTCGGCGATCATGGCGATCGAACCGAAGCCGTATTCCTCGGCGCCCAGCAGGGCGGCGATGATCACGTCCCAGCCGGTCTTGAGGCCGCCGTCGGCGCGCAGCAGTACCCGGTTGCGGAGGCCGTTCTCCAGCAGGGAACGGTGCACCTCGGTGAGGCCCAGCTCCCAGGGGCTGCCGGCATGCTTGATCGAGCTCAGCGGCGAGGCGCCGGTGCCGCCGTCGTGGCCGGAGATCTGGATCACGTCGGCGTTGGCCTTGGCCACACCGGCGGCGATCGTGCCGATGCCGATCTCCGCCACCAGCTTCACGCTCACCCTGGCGGCGGGGTGCACCTGGTGCAGGTCGTGGATCAGCTGGGCCAGGTCCTCGATCGAATAGATGTCGTGGTGGGGCGGCGGCGAGATCAGCGGCACGCCGGCCTTGCTGTTGCGCAGCCAGGCGATGTAGGGGTCCACCTTGGGCCCGGGCAGCTGGCCGCCCTCGCCCGGCTTGGCCCCCTGGGCCACCTTGATCTCCAGCTGGCGGCCGCTGCGCAGGTATTCGGGGGTCACGCCGAAGCGGCCCGACGCGATCTGCTTGATCGCCGAGCAGGCGGTGTCGCCGTTGCGCAGGCCCTTGATCGTGGGCAGGGTGGCCGAGCGCCCCTCGCCGTCCACGTCGCTGAGGGTGTGGAAGCGGGCCGGGTCTTCGCCGCCCTCGCCGCTGTTGCTCTTGCCGCCGATGCGGTTCATCGCCACGGCCAGCACCTCGTGGGCCTCCCGGGAGAGGGCCCCCAGGCTCATGCCGCCGGTGCAGAAGCGGCTGCAGATGCTCTCCACGCTCTCCACCTGATCCAGGGGCAGCGGCGCGGGGGCGGGCTTCAGCTCGAGCAGGTCGCGCAGGGCTGTGACCGGCCGGTTTTCCAGCAGGGTTTTATAGGTGGAGAAGTGGTCGTAGCCCGGGCCGGCCGCCACGGCGGCGTGCAGGGCCTTGGCCATCTCCGGGCTGTTGAGGTGGTACTCCCCACCGGTGCGGTACTGCACGAAGCCCATGAACTCGAGCTTGCTGCGGTTGAGCTCGGGGAAGGCCTTGGTGTGGAAGCTGAGGGTTTCGCTGGCCAGCTCCGCCAGGCTCAGGCCCGCCACCCGGCTGGTGGTGCCCTTGAAGGCGATCTCGATCAGGTCGGCGCCGATGCCGATCGCCTCGAAGATCTGGGCGCCGTGGTAGCTGGCCAGCAGCGAGATGCCGATCTTCGAAAGAATCTTGCGCAGTCCGTCCTCCAGGGCCTTGCGCACGTTGGCCTGCACCTGATCGGGCGTGAGGGCGGGCAGCTTGCCGCGCTCGATGTTGGTCTGCACCTTGGGCTGGGCCAGCCAGTGGCGCGCCGTCTCCCAGGTGAGCCAGGGGCACACGGCGCTGGCGCCATAGCCGATCAGGCAGGCCACATGGTGGGTGCTCCAGCACTGGGCCGTGTCCACCACCAGGGAGGTCTGCAGGCGCAGGCCGAGGTTGAGCAGGTGGTGGTGCACCGCGCCCACCGCCAGCAGGGGCGGCAGCGTGGTGGTGGTGGCGCCGATCCCAGCCTCCGCACCGGCCCGGTCGGAGAGCACCAGGATCTGGCTGCCGGCGCGCACCGCGACCTCGACCTCACCGCGCAGGCGATCGAGGGCGGCGCTGAAGGCGGCAGGCCCATCGGTGATCGGCACCAGGGTGGAGAGGGTGCTCAGGGGAAGCCCCTGCTCTGCGAGGGCGGCCAGTTCCGCCTCGTTGAGAATCGGACTGTCGAGGTGCAGCACGGCGGCGGCCGAGGCCTCCGGACGCAGGGCCGACCCCCGCTGGCCCAGGTGCATCTCCAGGCTCATCACCAGCTTCTCGCGCAGCGGATCGATCGGCGGGTTGGTGACCTGGGCGAAGCGCTGCTTGAAGTAGTCGTAGAGCAGGTGGGGCTTATCCGAGAGCACCGCCAGGGGGATGTCATCGCCCATGCAGTAGGTGGGCTCCTTGCCGGCGCCGGCCATGTCCTCGATCACCAGATCGAAGTCTTCCGCCGTGAAGCCGAAGGCCGTCTGCAGCTGCAGGAGTTCCAGATCGCCCAGCTGGCGCTCCTGGGTCCAGGGCTGGGGGGCAAGGCTGCGACGGTGCTCCGCCAGCCAGGCCCCATAGGGATGGCGGGCCGCCACCTCCTGTTTCACCTCCCAGTTGTGCAGCAACCGGCCGTTTTCCAGGTCGACAGCCAGCATCTGGCCGGGGCCGAGACGCCCCTTCTCCACGATGCGGCTTTCCTCCAGCTCGGCCACGCCGGTCTCCGAGCCCATCACCACATAGCCGTCGCTGGTGATGCAGTAGCGGGCAGGGCGCAGGCCATTGCGATCCAGGGTGGCGCCGACGCTGCGGCCATCGGCGAACACCAGCAGGGCCGGGCCGTCCCAGGGCTCCTGGGTGCAGGCCGAATACTCATAGAAGGCCTGCACGTCAGGCTTGTCGGCCAGTTCCGGCTGGTCGCGAAAGGCCTCCGGCACCAGGGTGAGCAGGCTCTCGGTGATCGGCCGGCCGCTGCGCACCAGCAGCTCCAGGGTGGCGTCGAGGTTGGCCGAATCGCTGAAGGCCGGGTTCACCACGGGCTTCAGGTCGGCAGCGGCCTCACCCCACACCGCATCGAGGCTGGCCTCCGAGGCCCGGGCCCAGTTGAGGTTGCCCAGCAACGTGTTGATCTCACCGTTGTGGCCCAGCAACCGCATCGGCTGGGCCAGGGGCCAGCGGGGCAGGGTGTTGGTGCTGAAGCGACGGTGGTACACCGCGAAGGTCACGGCGAAGCGGTGATCGCGCAGGTCGGCGTAGAAGCGCGCCAGCACCTCCGAGCGCACCATGCCCTTGTACACAAGGGTGCGACTGCTGAGCGAGGCGAAATAGAGATCGCCGGGGCCAGGCCCCCACACGGCACGGGCCCGGTCACCGCAGCGGCGGCGCAGGCGGAACAGATCGGCCTCCAGGGCGTCACCGTTCTGATCAGCGGCCAGCAGCCACTGCTCGATCACCGGGGCGGTGCCCAGGGCCATCGGACCCAGCACCGTCGGGTCCACGGGCACGGCGCGCCAGCCAAGGCTGCGCAGGCCCAGGCGCTCGGCCTCCTCGGCACAGAAGGCCTTGGCCTGCTCGCGGCGGGCGGCATCGGCGGGCAGGAACACCATGCCCAGGCCGCGGGCTTGGCCGCTGGCAGCGGCGGCCTCTGGCCACACAGCATCGAGATAGCTCCAGGGAATGCCACACAGCACGCCAGCGCCATCGCCGGAATCCCCATCGCCACCGCAGCCGCCGCGGTGCTCCATGCAGCCCAGGCCCCGCAGAGCCTGCTGCAGCACCCAGTGGCTGGCCTCCCCTTTCAGACTCGCCAGAAAACCCACACCGCAGGCGTCTTTCTCGCCGGCCACAGCGGCCGGAGCCGGGCTGTCGCAGTGGGGCCAAACAGGGCGGGAAAACTGGGGCATGTCCAGAGGAGTTCCGGAAGGGGTGCGGGGAGAGTGGTTCTGAGAACCGGCGCCACGGCGGGCCCTGGGGCACGGGCGCCAGCGGAACCTCCGATCCTAGTTACAGGAGGCCCGCTCGCCGCGCCTAGCGTCCTGGAACCCACGCCTCATCCGCACCGCCCGCCGCCATGCCCCATGCAAACGCCACCGCAGCTCTGGTCACCCTGATGGTGAGCAGCCTGGCGAGTCCGATGGCGTGGGGCTGGCAGACGGCCGACGCCGCTCCGCGCCAACCCCTCTTCGCCAGCCGCGGCACCCCGGCCCCCCACAGCCAGGAAGGCAGCAGCCTGCTGATCAATGGCCGCAGCCAGCAGGCCCTGTGGCGCTGGATCGGCGCCAGCGGCCAGCCACCCCAGCAGCTCTGGCTGCCCCTGGAGGTGCTCCAGAACCAGCTGGGGGTGAGCAGCCGCTCCCTGCCCGACGGCACCCTCGACCTGGAATGGTTCGGCCAGGGATTGAAGGTGGCGCCGGCAGAACAACAGGCCCTCGCCGATGAAGCGGCCCTCGATGCCCTGCCCCTGCTGCGGGCCCTGGGGGTGGGCGTGGAGGCGGAGGGGAGCCAGCTGCGGCTGAGCCTGGCCCCTGCCCAGCTGCTGCAGGTGCGCAGCTCCAACCAGGGAGCCAGCCGCCGCGTGGTGCTCGATCTCGATGCGCCCGCCCTGGTGCGCCAGGAGGGCAACGAGCTGGTGCTCGACCTCCGCAGCGGCCCGGAGCTGCAGACCCAGCTGCGCCAGCTCGGCCTGGTGGCCCGCCCTGCAGGCCAGGGTCTGGCCCTGCGCAGCAGCATGGGCACGCCCCAGCGGGTGTTCAGCCTGGGTGAACCCAACCGGCTGGTGATCGACCTGCCCGCCGGCAGCACGGCCACCGCTCCCACCAGCCCCACAGTTTCTGCGCCGATCGACCCCCGCCTGCAGGCCCTGCTGGGACGGGGCGTGCGCTGGGAGCAGATCAGCCGCAGCGGCATGCGCATCAACGCCGTGCGGGTGGAGCCGCTCAACGGACCGCTGCGGCTGGCTCCCCTGGCTCCGGC
>Ga0208086_1000635_pt1 | contig 10500 bp, 7 predicted proteins | sample LakMenEpi06Jul10_FD_150675 | JGI IMG/M metagenome (GOLD analysis project Ga0208086, IMG submission 150675) | Freshwater microbial communities from Lake Mendota, WI - 06JUL2010 deep hole epilimnion (SPAdes) | ecosystem: Environmental > Aquatic > Freshwater > Lake > Epilimnion/Euphotic zone ...
GTGCTGCCCTGGAATATTCGCCAGAGGAACTCCGACTAGTTCTTCTAGACTTTAAAAAAGGAGTTGAATTCCAAGTCTACGCCGAGCTGCAATTGTCGCATACCGACATCATCGGCATCGAAAGCCGACGCGAATTCGGACTCAGTACCCTCGAGTATATCGACCGAATCCTCAGCGCACGTGGTGAGGCTTTTCGACAATGGGGTGTGCAGGATCTTCCTAGCCTCAAACGCAAGCATCCTCAGGTGCAATTGCCTCGTATCCTGGTCGTGATCGACGAATTCCAAGAACTCTTCGTCGAAGACGACAAAATATCCCAACAAGCCTCCATGCTCATGGATCGTATCGTCCGCCAAGGTAGATCCTTCGGTATCCACCTAGTACTCGCATCCCAAACACTCGGTGGTGCCTACTCCTTGCCGAGAACCACGCTTGCTCAAATGGCAGTCCGCATCGCCTTGCAATGCGATAGCGCCGATGCGATGCTGATTCTCAACGAAGACAACACGGCAGCAGAGCGATTGAGACACTCCGGACAAGGGATCTACAACGACGCGGGCGGACGGCTCGAGGCCAATCAAAACTTCCAAGTCGCCTACCTTTCGAAACAAGAACAACTCGAGAGGCTCGGCAAGCTCCCTTCGGTGGCTCTTCCTCATTCGCCTACCACCAACTCGATCGGAAGACGCGTGGTATTCGAAGGACACAAACTGGCCGTCTGGGATCCCCAGTCGATTCGCAGCGCCCTTGGTGCGATGCCAACTTCAACCACCAATCGCTGGACGCTCGGCGATAGCGTCTCGATCGAACCGGCCGTAATTCGAACCCTCGAACAGGCTCCTGGGCGCAATGCAATGATCGTTACGAGTCATGACGATCTTGTCGCGTCGCTTGTCGCAAGTTGGATCAAATCCAACGACCCAGCCGCCCCGCTGGTCCTTGAACCGATCGCGGCAAATAGGAACCTTCCAAAAAACACATTTTGGATTCTCGACGGTAGCCGTAGCGAGGACCTCGCAGTCCGGAAACTCCTCGCCGGTCTCGACGGAAATCCTGCGTGCCAAGTCCACGCGAATCGGGACATCGAAGAAGTGTTCAAAAAACTCGAAATCGAATACCAACAACGCACCGCCGATCCACTTCATCGGCACGGTTCACTTGTCGTTTTCTTGCTGAACTTAGCTAAGTTTCGAGAGCTAAGACGCGAGGAAGACTATTCGTTCGGCGGCGATCCAGAGGGAAACAGCAGGCCCGATGCGGTGCTCTCCAAACTCCTAGCCGACGGACCTAGCGTGGGAATCCACCTGTGTATCTGGTCGGATTCCGCCGCCACGCTCTCGCGTTGGCTCTCGCGCGGTTCGATCCGAGACATCGAAATCCGCGTCCTAGGGCAAATGTCGGCCAACGATTCAAACCAGTTGATCGACAGCAATCAAGCCAACCGTCTGGATCGAAACGTCATGCTCGTTCACGATGATGCCGACGGCAAAGCAACCAAATTTCGACCGTTCACACTCGATAGCCTCATAGGAAAATAGCTATCGCAGTAACTCGATTGAAATACGAACAGTGTTGCTACTACTTGTGGAAATTGTAGTCGGCGTTGGCGAAATCAAAATCCTTGTCGGTCAGCCCTACGTTGATTTTGACATTCTGGTAGGTGTACTCTTCGATGACCTCAGGTTCGCTGTCTTGCGACGTAGGCCAGTTGAAGGCTGCATACCGAACCGGAATCTTCCACTCGTTGTCCATAAAAATCTGAGCCTTATGGAACTCATAATGCGGCTTCTTTTCCGCATGGGTCACTTCGAGAATCGAGCACTCACGCCCACCGACCTTCGCACCACCCTCAAGCTTCACGCTGCAAGGTCCATGCTGGCGATCTCGCTCCCCTTTTTCGATTAGCTTGACCAATAGATTCTCTAAACCAATATCTGTTAGCGGATATTTCTGACCAGCCATCGCAAGGTACCCGTCTGGTTCAAGACGGTGAGTTCCAAGAACCCGCTTCATGCCTCCCTCGTGCGCGATGAGCTTTCCATCATTCGCATTCTCGACAAAGATCACCTCGCGGCCCTTGACGGCCGCGGGCTTGAGAAACGCGAGGTAGACCGAAAAAGGAACAACGATCTTATCCCCCTCGGTCTTGCGATTCCGAACCTTGATGAACATGAACTCATTGTCGCCAAGATCGTCGGCAATCCGCTCCCTCTTGATCAATACCGCTGTGTAATCATTCACTTGAGTTTGCATCAGCGATAGGCTTTGACGAGCCAGTTCCAATGCAGGATCCAAAGGATGAGGGGCAGAAGTGGTCGAATTCGCTGGAACCTTGATCGGCTGGTTCTTCGAAACCCGTGCGACGGGTTCTGAAGTCGTCGCCGTCTGTGCCAAAAGCCACCCAGGGCTGGCTAAAAACGCGGCACCAATAACCGTTGACTTCCAGATGTTGACTTTAGGCAAACTCATTAAAATCGTACTCCCTCACGTCCAGTCGGTGTTGAAATCCACCGTTTAATGCTCGTTGATTGGATCGTTACGCATCCTCTCTGGTCATCGTACTCCGCGGAGTCAAAGCGTCAGAAAAAGAGATCAAGTCGGTATAACCCGAACACTTGACCTACTTGATGCTCAACCCGCTTGCCGAAAACCATAGCGACTCCCCGAGTCCCGAGCCGTTACCTCAGCCGTCTCTGAATCCATTTTTGAAGTGTTGAGCGACTCCCCGAGCATTCGAATCGCCGAAGCAAAGTCAATGCTGTCTTTCCTGGGGTCGGATAGCCTGGCCTCGGTGGGTGCTTGATGCAAGCGTTCCCAATCCAAACGAGAAATCGAGTCGATTGGGCCCTCAAGAGAAATACGGTTGCAAGGCTTCTTGAACGCTGTGGCAATCTTCGATAGTGTGTCCAAAAGGGGGACTGCTTGATCGGATAAGACTTGTCCAGAAAGCAAGAGTAGTGAATCCGCAGCACCGACCCAACCGCAAAGATCCGTCGGGTTGTCGACGTGGATGTGCTCACCGACGATCCCGCTCATCGAATCATTTCTCAGAGAACCATCGACAATCGAAAGAAGCACAAAAACCGGATGGCTGAAATGCCACCGAAGCTCGGTCGTGAGTTTGCCAACCGCCTGACGGTGCTTTCTTGCCAGCCCAATTCCATCGCTTTTTGCGTCGTTGATCAAAAGGACTAGCGATCCACTTGGCTGAATATCCAAGCGTTCCCGAACCCAATGCCGACACCAAGCTTGCTGTATATCAAGGTTCATCATAGGTTAGCCGATGATTGACAATCGTAGCAAATCGGTTCGCTACCGTTTCGAATCCGCAGATGCTAAAATCGGAATCCTAGAATCCGCCGTCGGCAGATGTCTAGGTTGGTTTGTAACCCCCCACTACTTCATCGCCTGTTTTCCATAAAAAACGTGATCTACTTCCACCAATTCCAATCAACTCCTTTTGCTAGCAAAAGGAGCGTTCGGTGAAGTTGCGTAGAAATAAGCTGGTGCCGATCGCGCTGGAAGCCTCGCCGGGAATGGGAACTTCCGACGCGACCTACGCCCAGCGGATCGAGCGACTCGAGGTGTTGCGGGTAAAGGCGTTGAACTCGACCGATCTTGCTCCACCGCTTGCCCGGTGCTTAAACCTGCCCGAGCAACTGCTTCTTGAGTACTCCGAATTGCGCACCTCGAGCCGACTCGGTGAGATTTTCACCTGGGCTAATCGATTTCAAACCCAATGCGATCGCGTAGTGTTTGTCGCCTCGGCATCCAACCATCGGATCATCAGTTCGTTTCTCGAAGCTTGCTGCGACCCGCTTTGGAACGAATTGACACGTGGGGAAAGGGGGAGCAAACCTCGCATCTATTTCGCAGGCGATGCGTTCGATAATGACGCATTTCAAGGACTCCTTCGGGTCCTCTCGCCTCAACGACCGGCCAATCGAGACGAGCCCTACGGCACTGGGGTGGTCGTCCTCTCAAAAGGCAATGCCCCCTCGAGTATCCAGGTTGCAAAGGCTCGTTTGCTGGCTGAACTGCAAAAGAATATCAACACAACTTTCCAGGAATCGCTCGAACCCGGTCCGCTGGTTTACGATTGCTTACCGAATACCAATGCCGATGGTCAAGATCCCTACGATCTTTCATCCGCTTTTCTACCCTTCAGCGCGCACGGGATGCTGCCTGCTGCGATCCTTGGAATCAACATCATGGAGCTTTTGGCCGGCGCAGCCTGGACCTCAAGACTCTTTCTTTCCACGGCGGGCCGCGAGAATCCGATTCTCCAGTGGGTCGCTTGGAACCACCCCTCGGAATCCCGCAAACTCGCAATCTGGAGCCAGGGGCTCAGTGCCGCAGCGCAATGGCTCTGTAGCCTGAGCGATTGGAAGGTACTCCACGCACTGGAGGAAACTCCTTGCGATCCATCGCTCGCAGTCTGCAATCACCTTTGGGTCGAACAAGCCCGCTTTGATTCCCTTTCGCTCGATCCCGCTCGCGCTACGGACGTGATCTGGGATCCCGGTTCCGACCGTCCTCGCTCTCTGCCATCGGGGCAATCGATCCGCACGGGGTATACGGATCAAGCGAAAACACGTTTTGAGCAAACTCTGGCTCACCAAGCACACAGCGGGGTCAAGGGGCTTACAATCCGCTTACCAGACCTGGGGGAACTCTCCTTTGGGCAATGGATGCAATGGATGATTATTGCTCAGTTGCTCCAGGAGGCTTTGTTGGATGGAGATTTAACGCAGGATACTTGATCGCGTTTTTCTTGATCTTCAAGGCTAGGGCTTGCGCCGGATCGATCTTGAGCACCGTCGCTAACCGCAAAAGGTACGAGAGTACATCGGCGATCTCTTCGGCCATCGGGGAATCGTTCGCGGTGTTCTCTAAGGGCTCGGATCCCTCTTGCCATTGAACCAATTCCATGATCTCGGCTGCTTCAATGGCGATCGACATCGCGAGATTCTTCGGCGTGTGGAACCTCTCCCAATCGCGTTGCGCTGCAAAATGCTCTAACCAAGCTTGCATCTCGGCTAAAGTCGTCGTGGAAGCGTGAATTGGGTTTTCCATGGATAAAGCGATTCGCCTCGGACGGACTAAATGGATCTGCGGTTCGAGAAACGCCTTGGATCAGGACTCGCCGTACACCGATTCAGGCCAGTCCAGGTCATTGTTCTCTGGGCGTCCTTCGATGTAATACCAATTGCGAATCGGAGCAAGTTCGGCTCGAACTCCGTCGATGAGCTCCTGGTCAATCGGTTCCTGGATCCAAGCGATCCATTGAGAAACCTCAGCGGGAATCGCGCTGCCGACCAAACAGCTTGCAAAACCCGGATGAGAAACGGAGAACTGCAAGGCGAGTTTTTCAATCGACGTGCCGCGAGCTTTGCACCACGCCGACGCTTTTGCTGCGACGGTGCGAACCGACTCGGGAGCTTTGTGCCAAACAGGCAAAGGTAGATCGGTCAGCAAGCGTGCTGAAAAAGGCGCAGCGTTGATCACTCCAACACCATGCTTTTGAGCCAAACCTTGCCATTGAAGGGCCATGTCGTTTTGGAGGGTGTAGTGGTTGTAGGTGATCACGCAGTCGAGCAATCCGGTTGGGATGACCTTTTGGAAGTTTCGCATCGGATAACCACTGATTCCGACATACCGAACCTTGCCCTTCTCGACTTGGCGTCGGAGTGCGGGCAAGGTTTCATCGATGACTTGCTGCACATCTGCGTATTCGATGTCATGGCAAAAAACCAGGTCAAGGTAATCAAGACGCATGCGCTCGAGCGAGACATCGATGCTCTCGGCAACGCGCTTCGCAGAGAAATCGAAATGCTTCGGTGCGTATCGTCCAAGCTTCGTACTGACGACGAGCGACTCGCGACGGTATGCCGGTAGGATTTGCCCAAGGAGTACTTCGCTCATCCCGCGGCCATAATAGGCGGCCGTATCGATCAGATTGATACCCGCATCGACGGCGGTTCGGACCGCCGAGAGCGATTTTGCGATGTCGAATTGACCGAACTCTGCGCCGATCGACGAAGCCCCAAATCCCAGCGAGGTCACCTCGATCGCCGTGCGACCGAGCTTGCGTTTTTCCAAGGGCAAAATCATGGCTTGCAGATCCCTTTGCGACGGTTTAACCCGACTCCTAGGTGCTGTGTCGGGTACTTGTTACTCAGCCAACTTTCGCAGGACCGTAGGTAGAATACCTCCATTGCGATAGTAGTCGATCTCTACAGGGGTATCGATTCGCACCACCGCTTGGAAGTGTTTCTTCGTCCTGTCGGGCTTGGTCGCCACGACCTCGATTTGACTTCGGGGACTGAGCGACTCGCCAAGACCAGGGATATCGAACGTCTCTTCGCCGGTTAGCCCGAGCGAAGCGACGGTTTGCCCTGGCAAAAACTGCAGGGGCAAGACTCCCATGCCGACGAGATTGCTCCGATGGATGCGTTCGTAGGAAACGGCGATCACAGCCTTAATGCCTAAAAGCAACGTGCCCTTGGCAGCCCAATCGCGAGACGATCCGGTCCCATATTCGGCTCCAGCGAGGACCACCAAGGGGGTCTTGGTCGCTTGGTACTTGATCGATGCATCGTAGATGCTCATCGTTTCACCCGTCGGCAGGTATTTGGTCACCCCACCTTCTACCCCGGGGACCATCGCGTTGCGGATTCGAATGTTGGCGAACGTTCCGCGAACCATGACTCGGTCGTTGCCGCGCCGAGCCCCGTAACTGTTGAAGTCTGCGGGTTGAACGCCGTTTTCTACAAGGAACTTTCCGGCTGGCCCAGACTTGGCAATCGAACCTGCCGGCGAAATATGGTCGGTCGTGACGGAATCACCGAGGATCGCAAGCGCTTTGGCTCCATGGATGGGCTCAATGGTACCGACGGTTCGTGTGATCCCTTCGAGAAACGGTGGACGTTGGATATAGGTGCTCTTGGAGTCCCAAGCGTACTGATCCCCCGGGGTAATGGGGATTGAATTCCAGGCCTCGTTGGAGGTAAAGGCGCCTGAGTACTGCTTGAGGAACATCTCCGGCAGCACGGACTCCTCGACCGCCTTGTGGACCTCCTGAGCCGTAGGCCATATCTCTCGGAAGAAAACTGGCTTGCCCGAAGTATCCTCTCCGATCGGCGTGGTATCGAAATCGATATCGACCGTGCCAGCCAGGGCATAGGCGACAACGAGCGGTGGACTCGCTAGGTAATTGGCCCGTGTGTGTGGATTGACGCGACCTTCGAAATTTCTATTCCCGCTCAATACCGCAGCAGCCACGAGATTGCCTTCGGTGATCGCATTGGAGACAGGCTCCGGGAGCGGCCCGCTGTTTCCAATGCACGTCGTACATCCATACCCGACGACGTTGAATCCGAGCTTCTCAAGATCGTCGAGAACTCCGGCTTGGGTCAAGTAATCGGTGACGACTCGCGAACCCGGAGCAAGGCTGGTTTTGACGAACGGTTTTACTTTCAAACCGCGGGCCACCGCTTTTTTAGCCAATAGGCCTGCTCCGATCATGACCGAAGGATTGCTGGTGTTGGTGCAAGAGGTAATCGCAGCGATGACAACCGACCCGTGAGCGATCGTGCTCGGTGCCTTGTCATCTTGAACTTGGGCGGTTGCTCCGAGTTGGTCTTTGGTCAAGCCAAAGCCTCGCTCTGCGATCGGAGCCGTCAGGCCGTGATGAAACGACTTCTTGACGTGACTCAAGGGGACTCGATCCTGCGGACGCTTCGGACCGGCAACTGCCGGTTCGATCCCTGTGAGATCCAAATGAAGCACCTTGGTGTACTGCAGTTCGGGTCCGTTGTCCAAACGGAAGATGCCTTGTTCCTTGCAATAACGCTCCACTAGATCGATCTCATCCTTGGTCCGACCCGTACGCTGCAAGTACTTGAGGGTCTCTTGGTCGACCGGGAAAAAGCCCATCGTCGCGCCGTACTCAGGGGCCATGTTGGCAATCGTCGCGCGGTCAGCAAGGGACATGCAAGAGACGCCGTCGCCAAAGAACTCGACGAACTTGTTGACGACCCCCTCTTTGCGAAGGATTTCAGTAACACGGAGCACAAGATCGGTTGCGGTCGCACCCGGAGCCAAGCGTCCTGTGAGTTTCATACCGACGACTTCGGGTGTCAGCATATAAAGGGGTTGCCCCAGCATATTCGCTTCGGCTTCGATTCCTCCGACGCCCCAACCCAAAACTCCCAGTCCATTGATCATGGTGGTGTGCGAATCGGTACCTACGAGGGTGTCGGGATAGGCAACCGGGCCGGCATGGTCTTTGCCCTGAAAAACAACCTTTGCAAGGAATTCCAGGTTGACTTGATGCACAATTCCGGTGTTCGGTGGCACCACGCGGAAGTTCGCAAGAGCTTGCTGTCCCCAGCGTAGGAATTCATAGCGTTCGCTGTTGCGTTCGAATTCAACAGCGACGTTCTTGGAAAGGGAATCGGCGGTTCCAAAGTAGTCGACTTGGACCGAATGGTCGATCACCAGATCGACCGGAATCAGAGGATTGATTTTCTGAGGGTCACCACCGAGGCTCTTCATCGCATCGCGCATGGCTGCCAAGTCCACGACGCAAGGAACCCCAGTGAAATCCTGAAGTACCACCCGAGCAGGCTTGAAAGGCACTTCGAACTCGGCCGGTTTCGCAGCGTTCCACTTGGCAAGATTGACCACGTCCTCTTGGGTGACTTGGTAGCCATCACAGTTCCTCAATGCCGCTTCGAGCAGGACCCGGATCGAGAACGGGAGTTTCGAGATCGGCGCGATACCAGCCGATTCGAGACGATCCAAGCGGTAGATACCGAGCTTGCCTTGTGGGGCTTGGAATTGATCGCGGGCGCCGAAAGGGTCCACCACTTTGGAGGATGAGGCCATGATATTGTTCAAAGGCAGTTTAGGGTTCGAAATCGTTTCCGTCGAAAAACGCTTAAAGACGGGGCCGATCATTGTATCGAACTAACCAAAAATAAAAACGGCCCGCAGGGTTCTGCGGGCCGTTTCGCATCGTTTCTACCACAGGAGGAGCCTCAGTGAGGCCCGGCCCTGCGGGAGTTTTTAGAACAGATTAGTTGCATCCGCAATCCGAAGCGGCGGCTGGGGCAGCAGCAGGTGCACAAGCACCGGCAGCCGAACCACAAGCGGCTCCACCAGCGGCTTTGCGGCTTCCGCAGCCAAGACCGCCCAAGTGCTTGCCGAAGAGACCACGACCGCTGAGGATGCCGGCACCGAGGCCAGCTCCTGCACTGGAGCTAGCTCCAGTGCTGAAAGCGCCAGCACCGTAAGAACCGGAAGCCGATTCGGTGCCAACAGCCATGCCGTTGGACCAAACTGGAACCGAAACCGTTTGTGCGACCATCTTGCAGACGGTTACATCGATTTCTTCTTGAACGGTCGATGGAACTTGAACGGTGTACTTTTCAACCTTCTCTTCGGTTACGTTGTCGTAAACGGTGATGGTGGAAGTACGTTCCTTGGTCTCGGGAACCATGACCGTGGTGGTAACGTCCTTCGAGCGGTTTTCGGTAACCATCTCGGTGACGTTCTTCGTACGGGTCTTGGTCTCGGTGTCGTAGACCGTCTTGGAAACGCTGCGTGTCGCTTGCTCTTCGACAACGCGAGCAACCTTGCTGGTTACTTGTCGTTCTTCGGTGGTCATGACCGTCTTGGAAACAGGACGGGTCCTGGTTTCGGTTTCGTAGATCGTCTTGCTTACAGGCCGAGTTTTGGTTTCGGTGGTGTAAGTGGTCTTGGTAACTGGACGAGTACGGGTTTCGGTCTCGTAGATCGTCTTGGAAACTGGACGAGTCCTGGTTTCGGTGTTGACGACGCTCTTCTTGACCGTACGAGTTCGTTGCTCGTCGTTGTAAGTGACCTTGTTGACCGTACGGGTACGGGTTTCGGTGGTCATCGAACACTTCTTGACGGTTCGGTATCGGGTCTCGGTGTTGTAGCTAACCTTCTTGACCGTCTTGGACTGAACTTCGTCGCGATAAAGAGTCACGTTGTAGGTGTACTCTTCGGTGCTCATTTGGTTTTGGTAGGTCGTTACTGGAACTTCTTCGGTAACAACGTTAGGAACCCAAACCTTGCGGCAAACGGTTCTTGTTGCAGGTGCTGCAGCGACTTCGCCACCGCATCCGCCACAACCATTGCTGCTAGCGACGGCTGTGCCGCCACATCCGCTGCAACCACCGCATCCACCACAACCCGAGCCGCTGCTAGCAACTGCTCCGCCGCAACCGGAACTTACAGCCGATCCGCAACCACCACTGACAGGAACTTCTTCCGTAATGGTTTGGTACGAACCCATGTCACGGCAAACCGTGCGGGTCGTCGTTACAGGTACGCGACGGCAAACATTGCGCGAGCCGGTGCGTGCTTCGGTGTAAGGAACCTTGACGGTGTAGTTGACAACTTCGTCGCTGTAAACTGGAACTTGAACCGTGTAAGGAACTTGTTCGTCACTGTAAACTGGAACTTGAA
>Ga0208086_1000639_pt1 | contig 10445 bp, 15 predicted proteins | sample LakMenEpi06Jul10_FD_150675 | JGI IMG/M metagenome (GOLD analysis project Ga0208086, IMG submission 150675) | Freshwater microbial communities from Lake Mendota, WI - 06JUL2010 deep hole epilimnion (SPAdes) | ecosystem: Environmental > Aquatic > Freshwater > Lake > Epilimnion/Euphotic zone ...
CCCAGCCCCCCCCCCAGCCCCTAGCGCTTTGGCTGATCCCGGTGCTGCGCGACAACTACGTGATGGTGCTGCAGCGGGGCCGGCGGGCGGCCGTGGTGGATCCGGCCGTGGCCGAACCGGTGGTGGCGGCACTGGAGGAGCGGGGTGTGGAGCTGGAGGTAATCCTGCACACCCACCACCACAGCGATCACATCGGCGGAACCCCAGGCCTGCTGCGCCGCTGGCCCCAGGCGGCGGTGGTGGCCGCGGCCGAGGACCGGCAGCGCATTCCCCTCCAGACCCTGGGGGTGGGCGACGGCGACCGGATCGTGGTGCTGGATGAGCCGGTGGAGGTGCTGGCGGTGCCGGGCCACACCCGCGCCCATCTGGCCTACTGGCTGCCCGCCAGCGGCCACCTGCTCTGCGGCGACACCCTGTTCGTGGGCGGCTGCGGCCGGCTGTTCGAGGGCACTCCGGAGCAGATGCATGCCTCGCTGCAGCGCCTGGCGGCCCTGCCGGAGGCCACCCGGGTGTGGTGCGCCCATGAGTACACCGAGGCCAACTTCCACTGGGCGCTGGCCGAAGCTCCCGGGGACAGGGCGATCGCTGCCCGGCTGCAGGAGGTGTGCGGCCTGCGGGCCGCGGGCCAGGCCACGGTGCCGAGCAGCATCGGCCAGGAGCGGCGCACCAACCTGTTCCTGCGGGCCGGCAGCGCCGCCGAACTGGCTCGCTTGCGCCTCAGCAAGGACCGGTGGTGAGCGGCTGTTGCGCCTTGGGCCAGGGCAGCGGAGGGCCATAGGCTCGGCTCCGAAAGAGTTCTTTTGCTTCCCCAGCGCCTCCGGCATGAGCACATCCCGCGAACCCGGTTCCGTTTCCGAAGCGGTGGTCACCGCCGCAGCGCCCGCCCCAGTGGGCCCCTACAACCAGGCGGTGAAGGCCGCCGGGCTGCTGTTCTGCTCCGGCCAGATCGCCCTCGACCCCGCCACTGGCGCGATGGTGGGCGATGGCGATGTGGAGGCGGAGACCCGCCAGGTGCTGGCCAACCTGGAGGCGGTGCTGCGCCAGGCCGGCGTGGGCCCGGCCCAGGTGGTGCGCACCACCGTGTTCCTGGCCGACCTGGCCGATTTCGCCAAAGTGAACGCGATCTACGCGCAAACCTTTGCCACCGCCGTGGCACCGGCCCGGGCCTGTGTGGAGGTTGCCGCCCTGCCCAAGGGTGCCCGGGTGGAAATCGACTGCATCGCCGTGCTGGCTGACTGAGCGGACTGGCTCAGAGCTGGTCCATCCGGCAGCTCATCATCCCCGCCGCGTGGGCATCCGAGCTGCTCAGCCGGGCCAGGATCTGCTGCAGGTCGAGGGCGGAGAGCTCCCCGTCGGCCCCCCACTTCATCACCGAGCGGCCAAGGGGGCCGTCATCACCGGCGGGGCTGCCCGGGCAGGCGGAGGAGTGGACGTCAGCGGACATGCCCCTGATGACTGATACGTGTTGGTTTCAACACTAGCCACTGCCGTGGGTCCCGTCCATGGTGGCAGTGGTGTGTTCGTGGCTACTTCGGGTCCGCTTGCCCGTGCCGGCCGCAATTTCTAGCTTTGTGGCATCACCCGGCCTTTGTCATGGCGTACCAGACCATCGACGGTGAGCAGTACGAGAAGGAGCTGCTCGATCTCGCTCGCCAGCACACCACGGGCACCAACGAGCAGAACCTCTCCGTGGATGAGGTGGCCGAGCTGTACGCCTCGGCGGCCGACGGACAGGGCGTCACGGACACCGAGAAGAAGACCCTGGCCTACATCCGCCGCACGTTCAGCTTCACCGCCGCCGCCGCCAGCGCCTTCGACCAGCGCTTTGCCCAGCTCTGAGGGGCACCATCCCCCGGCGCCTAAGCTCATTGGGCTGAAAACAGCATCCGGGGCGTGGCGCAGCTTGGTAGCGCGGGTGCTTTGGGAGCACTAGGTCGCAGGTTCGAATCCTGTCGCCCCGATCAGTCACACCAAGGGTTCTCGGCGAAGCTGGGAACCCTTTTTTCTTGCCTGCAAGAGAAAGTGCAAGAGAACAGGGGCTTTCGGGCCTCGCGTTCAGCCCTGTTGGGCATGGGTCAGTGGTTGCTGGAGTCAGGGCCATCCGTTTTGACCAAGGCGCAAGGTCCGAGTTTCTCTTGCATCTCTTGCAGCCCTTCGTCTGTGCGGAGCGGCTGCGGGCTTGCAGGCACCGCAGGGCTTCGGTCGGCGACGGCCGCCCTCCGCTCCGGGGCCGGCGTGGGTGTGGTGGGCAGGGCTCCTCTCCCGCGGCTGCGGTGGCCGGGCATTCGTCCGCATCAATGCGGGCAGAGGTGAGCCCCATGCCTCCTCGCGCGGCTGCGCGGCCAGCTAGGCATTCAGGTGAACTGGTTTTTGGGGGGTGTCGATCCAACTTCAAATCGGCAAGGCCCTGCGGCCGATCCAGCGCTGGGGTTGCCGGGGCCAGGCATGGGGCTCGACCGGCACCAGGGCTTCTTCGGGTCGGTCCGATCTGGGTTTCGGCAATGCTTGCTGCTGATGGCCTCATCCTGACCACCTTCCACAAGCCTTACCGCCGCAACGTTTCCCACTCCTGTCGGCTTCCCCTCCCATGCGTTCCTCCCTGCGCCGCCAGCTGCTGCACCTCGCCACCGATCTCTCAGCCCTGACGGCGAACCCCGACGACCTGGGCCACGGCTTCGATCTGCTCACCCGCAGCTACGCCACCCCGGTGGCCGATGCCGCCCGCGCTGCCCTGCGCCACGACCCGGCGATAGCACCACTGATCGCAGAGCGTTACTGGGGGCCCTGGCCAGGCCAGCTCGAGTTGCTGGCGCTGCCGACGGAGAGCTTCGGCCATGCCTACGCCAGTTGGTTCGCCCAGGCCGGCGGCCAGCCCCTGCCGGATTCGGAGCTGCAGGCCGGCAGTGAGGGCGACGACATCTGGTTGCACCAGCGCGTTCGCCACACCCACGACCTCTGGCATGTGATGTGTGGCTGCCCGCCCACAGCGGCTGGGGAGGCAGCGATGAGTGCCGTCAACGTGATGCAGCTGCGTTGGCCGGGCAGCGCCATGCTGCTGGGGGCAGATCTGCTCCACCGGTGCCTGGAGGGGCCGGCCAGTGGCGAGGTCGACGTGGGTCAAGCGGTGGCCTACGGCCTGGAGCTGGGCAGGGTCTGCGCGCCGTTGCTGGCACAGCGCTGGGAGGAGGGCTGGGCGCGGCCGCTGGCCCAGTGGCGGCAGCAACTGGGCATTGCCGCGCTGGTGGAACGTTCACCCTTTCGTGAGATCACGCCCCCTCGAGCCTGATCGGCAGCAGGCGGCGCATCAGCAGCGATTGCAGCAGCAGGTCGGCCAGCACCACCACGAAAATCAGCGCCAGCAGCTGGGCTGCGAGAGGTTCCGCCAGCTCTGGGGTGATGCCGCGCAGGTGGGGCAGTTCCTCGGCCATCGAGACGGCCAGGGCCAGGGGAACCGCCGCCCGCAGGCCGCAGCCCGAGACGATCAGGCGCTCTGGCCAGGGGAAGCGGGCTGCCGGCAGCACTGCCGACACTGCGAGCAGGCGCGCCAGGGGCAGCACGATCGCGAGCAGCAGCCCCAACGGCAGCACCGCGATCAGTGCGGCGGGCTGCACGAGCACGCCAAGCAGGAGCAAAACCGTGATCTCGGCAGCGGTGTTCAAGGGGTGCATCACCCTGCCCAGGGCCTGCTGCTCAAAGCGGCCGATCCGGTAGCGGCCATTCGAGAGCAGCACCCCGGCCACGAACACCGCGATCAGCCCACCGCCCCCCAGCAGCTGGCCCAAGCCATAGGTCACAAAGGCCAGAGCCACAGCCACCAGCAGCAGCATCTGCTCGGAGCGCGCCAGTGCATCGATCAGGCGCGGCGCCACAGCCCCGACAACCAGACCGGCCAGCAGGCCGGCGATCACGTGCAACCCCACCGCTCCCAGCTCATCTGGCAGACGACTCGTCAACAGCCCTTGAACGGCCAGATGGTCGCCATGGGGTTGCTCTCGCAGCACACCGGCAACCAAGCCGAAGACCAGCAGCGTGATCACCGTGCTTACCGCGGCTTCGAACTCAAGCAGGTGCCGGAGACCTCCGCGGATGCCATGGTGCAGCGCCGCCAGCAGATCTTCGAGAGCTCTGCTGTCGGTGGCCCCAAGACAGCACACCGTGAGAAAGGCGGCAGAGATCGGCAAGCCACTGGCCACCAGCGGCGTCAGCCCGAGCAGGGCCAGCCCCGTGATCGCCAGGGTGATCAGCACCCCCAGGATGCCAAGCCTCAGGCCCGCCGCGGTCATGCCGCGGATGCGGCGCAGGTCGGTGTTGAGACCGGCGTAGAAGATCAGCAGGGCCAGCGCCATCCGGTGCAGGGTTTCCACCTGCATCGGGCCGATACTCTGGCCCAATGCTCCGAGATCACTCGGAATGAGAAAGCCAAGCAGCAGAATCGCCGCAGCCCCCGGGAGCCGCCAGCGTGCAGCCAGCTGGTCGAGCGCCAATGCCGCCAGATAGACCAGGCCCACGCCCAGAAAGAAGCCACGTGGCAACAGGGTGCCTGCCAGGTGAGCGTTGGACTGGGACACGGCTATCAACACTGGCATCACCCGCCGAAGCCGCAACCGCTGAATGCCATTCTCCAACAGCTGTTTGTCAGCTGTCTGCCAGACCTGGTGCATTGCCTTGATCCCATGCGCTCCCTACTGGCAGGGCGGGGGCTGACCCGTTCCGATCTCGCGCGTACCGACAGAACTGCCGTTGAGAAGACAGTCATGACTCCTGAGTTGATGTCGTTGATGTTGCCGGTGCGCGGTGGTGCCTGCCGCCTCTGGGCTGGCCGGCACCTGCCAGCAGCTTCTACGGATGGATGGCCGTTGCTCGTGTGTCATGGCGGCCCAGGTATCCCCAGTGATTATTTGTTTCCCTTGGTGGAGCTGCTGCAGCGGCCGGTGATTTTCTTCGACCAACTGGGCTGTGGGCGCAGTGACCGGCCTGAACCCGCTGAGCAGGAGTACTCGATTGCCGCTTCCGTGCGGGACCTCGTTTCGGTGATCGATGCACTGGTGGCTCAGGCCTGGATCCCGATCCGTGATGGGCGTCCGGCTTACCACCTGTACGGCCAGTCGTTCGGCGGCATCCTGGCCTTTGAGACCCTCAATGCGGCCAGTGGTCCACCGCCGCCGCGCTCGTTGAGCCTGTCCAACGTGCCGAGCTCGGTGCCGGTGTTGCTTGAGGATGTGGCGGCCCTACTGGCAGATCTTGGCGACGACGGCTCCCGCTTTGATGCGACCCACGTCTGTCGAGCGATCCCCCGGCCAGCGGCACTGCTGGCGGCCTATGCGCCAGGGCACCCAGGCAGCCATTGGCGGGGTGTGGATGTGGTTGCGGAGTGGTGTGTGCCCGAGGCGAGCCTGGCTTCTTTCACCATACCTGTATTGCGTCTCGCTGCGGAGTACGACTTTGTCACCTCCCGTTCGATGCAGGGATGGCAACAACTCGCGAATCAGCGCCTGGTGGTTCTTCCGGGAGTGGCCCACCATGCCCTGCTCGAGAGGCCTAAGGCCTATGGAGCTCACCTAGAAGCATTCCTCCAGACACACGAGGACTGAGACGACTTGGCTCGGGTTCTGCCGATCCATGTCGGCGACCCGGAACGATCAAGGTCGGTAAAGTGGGCCATGACATGACCAAGCAGCAAGAAGCCCTGTAAGAAAGTTGAACCAATCGCTGTTATCACCTTTCGTGCCCAGTTGGCTTCTCATATGCAGTCAGCGCGTGCCAACCGAGACTGTCGCCCGAGCGACACAATGATTAGCCCAGAAGTGAAAAGCGGGTGACCGGACTTGAACCGGCGACGTTCAGCTTGGGAAGCTCGACTAGGAACCGCCAAAATCGACTGTGCCGCAAGGCATGCTGGCAGCCTGAGCCGCAAGTGTGAGATGTTTGGTGAGATGTTTTGCGGCCGCCAACCGCCTGTCGGCCGGAGAGCCCAGGAGCCGGCCCGTCGAACAAATAGCGACTGAGACCGTCGCGGGACACGCGAGATGCCTCGCTGGCCGGCAGGTGCCTTGTTCAGGGGAAGTGGCGCTTCTTTGAATTAGGCGCAAGCGGAATAAAGGTTCGAACAGAAGTGCCCGCATGCAAGTGCGGCGCCAGGGCGCCAATCCGCTCTGGTTGTTCTGATCCACGTGCTCGGCCATGAAGTCGAACATGCCGCAAGGCACTGCAAACACCGCAGGGCTTCGGTCGGCGACGGCCGGCCTTCAGCGTGCCACGGCTGCACCGTGGCGTGCATCGGCCAGCCGCCGCCGCCCTCCGCACCGGGGCCGGTGGTGAGGTGGTGGGCAGGGCTCCTCTCCCGCGGCTGCGGTGGCGGAGCAGCTGTCATCCAGTAGGTGATGGAGCCAGGCCGCAAGTCTCTTCGCGCGGCTGCGCGGCCAGCTGGTCGTTCAATGCTAAATCTGGTGGTCTTGCTTATCAGCTTTCAAGTCCACCTATGTATGGCCTTAGTTTGTGCAGATCCATTGCCCCGCAGCCTCTCTGCCTGCTACAGGGTGCATTTGTACTGATAGAATGAGAGCTGCGCCAAAGGCCCCAAGCCCATCGCCGGCGGCAACCTCATCCCCTGGTCTCGCCATCACCGCCGAGTAGTTCAGAGCGGTTGTGATGCCCCGATCAGTTGTCCTTTTGGCAACTGAATCCATGGCTCTTTGTATTCCATCGCGGCTGGAGATTGCTCCGGCTCGCTCTCTGGTGATCGCGGCCGGGGGCGGTCGTGATCTGGCCTGGCCCCATCAGCGCATTGCCGCTGAGCTTCTGGCGCGCACTGGCGGCCGGCTGGTGCATCTGGTTCTCCACGGCGGTGCCCGTGGTGCGGATGCCGCGATAGCCCGGGCTGCCCATCAGCTGGGCTGGTGCTCTCTGGTGATGCCGGCCCAGTGGCAGCAGCACGGCCGCGCCGCTGGGCCGATCCGCAACCGGGAGCTGCTCCAGCAGGCCATCGCCCGGGCCGTGGCCCATAGCTCACCTGGCTCGATGGCCTCGGTGCTGGTGGTGGCCTTCCCCGGTGGAGCAGGCACCGCCTCCCTGGTACAGCAGGCCCGCCGCCTGGCAGCCCGCTCACCGGTGCCGATCGCCGTGGTGGAGGTCAGTCCATCAGCAGGCCTTTGGGCCGTCCCCTCCCCAGAGCTTTCGCCTGGCGCCTGAGGCCGCGTGCCCAGGCCCTGGCCAGTCATTCCTTTCTCTCCGGTTCCTTTCACCCCTCACAGCCATGGCTGTCCTCACATCCATCCCGCCGGCTCCAGCTGCCCTGGCAGCTACTCCAGCCGCACCCGCAGCTGATCAGCCCAGCCCCGCGGGCCCCGCCTGCTCCATCCAGCGCTCCAGCTCTCTCTGGCAGCTGGGCATCGAGGCCCAGGAGCTCACCACCGCCATCGGCCAGCTGGCCCAGCAGCTGGAAGCCGATGACGACGACACCCGCGCCCAGGCCCTCGCCGAGCTCGAGGCCGCCCTACTCGCAGAAGAGGGCAACAAGCAGGCCCTCTCAGCCAAGGCCGATGCCACCTGTTGGGTGATCGAGCACCTCCGCGGACAGGGCGCCTACCGCCAGCAGCAGGCCAAGCGGCTCACCGCCCTGGCCGCCGCTGACAACGGCCGCGCCGACGACCTCGAGACCTCCCTGGTGCTGGTGCTCACCCGCCTGCAGCCCAAGGCCACCCGCTTCAGCTTCCCGAACCACGAACTCATCTCCCGCAAGTCCCAGGCCATCGAAATCGACGACGAGGAGGCCCTCGATCCCCAGTGGCTCACCGTCACCACCACCACCAAACCCGACAAGGCCGCCATCAAGGAAGCGATCAAAGCCGGCCAGCAGATCCCCGGCGCCCAGCTCCTCTCCCGCCGCACCTGGCGCATCACCTGAGCAGGGGGGGCAGAGCCCCCATTCACAGGGGTCTGCTGCAGGAGCGGGCCCAGATCACTGCTCCCAGAGCCCACACAGCCACTGATCACCCCATCACCAGAGCCATGGATCTCTCCAGCTACGCCAGCGCCACCGCCACAACCACACCCACCACCCCTCGGCCCATGGGGCACATCTGGTCAACCCGTCTGGGCAGCTGGGTAGTGCCGATCCTTCGCAAGAACAGCCGCCGGCCTTCGCCGGATCACATCTTCTGCAGCGAGCCGCCCTGCTGGCTGTTGATCGAGCCCCTCGACACGGAACCAGCCGCCAGCTGACCCACTCCCCTGCCAACTCCATCACACCTCACCCCTCCATTCCCGCCATGACCTGCACCTTCTCCGCCGAGCAGATCACTGCCCTCTCCGCCCCGCTGGATCGCGCCAAGGTGCGCCAGCGGCGCCAAGGCCGCAGCCAGGTGAGTTACCTGGAGGGATGGCAGGTGATCGCCGAGGCCAACCGCATCTTTGGCTTTGACGGCTGGCAGCGGGAAACCATCGCCCTCCGCTGCGTCCACCAGAGCGAGCGGCTGATCGGAGAAGAGCAGCGCCCCGGCTGGGGCGTCACCTACACCGCCCGCGTGCGCATCAGCGTCAGCGCCAGCAGCGCCGGCCAGCCAGCCTTGATCCGCGAGGGCTGCGGCGCCGGCCACGGCATCGACACCGATCTGGGCCAGGCCCATGAGTCCGCCCTCAAAGAGGCTGAAACCGACGCCATGAAGCGGGCGTTGATGACCTTTGGCAATCCCTTCGGCTTGGCGCTCTATGACAAGCAGCAACGGGAGGTGACGGGGGCTGCTGGCGGGGGCGCTGCTCGTCCCGCCAACCAGCCAGCGGCCCGGCTCACGGCGTTGCGGGTGGTGCCGGCTACGTCGGCTCCGGCTCCGCACCGAGCCCCATCCACGCAGGAGGGCCAGAGGGAGGCGACATCGAAAACTGAGCCACCCGCAGCTGCAACGGCTCAAGTTGCTCCAGCCACCGCATCACCCCAACCGCAACAGGATCCCAGCCTGAGCCCTCTCGATCCGGCCACCATCCGTCAGCTGCACGCCACCATCCGGGCCCTTCCCGCCCCGGTGCTGGAGGGTTTCAGCAAGGCCTTTCGCAAGCGCTTCCAGGTGCCGGCTGATGCCCCCTCCATCGCCGATCGGATTTGCCAGCGCAGGCACCACGACTGGATTGAGACGTTTCTGGTTCAGCACTCTCCCAGTCGCGCTGTGCAGCCCATCGCTTGAGCCGGAGAATCCATCACCTCTCCCTACGATTGGGCCATGGCGTTCCCACGCATCAGCCACGATCCCGCCGTCATGGGCGGCAAGCCCTGCATCCGTGGGCTGCGGATCACGGTGGGCACCATCGTGGGGTTGATGGCCAGTGGCAGCAGCCGTGAGCGGATCCTGCAGGCTTATCCGCTGCTTGAGCCCGCCGACATCGATGAGGCCCTTTCCTACGCCGCCTGGCGGATGGAAGAGCGAGAAGAGGCTCTGGTCCTGAGCTGATGGCCAGGCTGCTGGTCGACATGAACCTTTCGACTGAATGGATCTCTCTGCTGAAGGCCGCCGGCCATGAAGCCATGCACTGGTCGGCGGTGGGCGATCCGAGAGCACCGGATAAGGCCCTGATGCAATGGGCGATCGCCAACGGCTACTCGGTTTTCACGCACGACCTGGACTTCGGCACGATGCTGGCCCTTACCGGCGCCGATGGCCCCAGCGTCCTGCAGGTGCGCTGCTTGAACGTCCTGCCCGAAGCGATCGGTGAACTGGTGCTGTCACTGCTCCGGACTTACGCGGCCGAGATCGAGCAAGGGGCGCTGGTCGTTGCCGATGAACGCCGCGCACGCGTGCGGATCCTGCCGCTGCGCACGTAGAGCCATCAGCCCAAGGCAACCCAGCGCAGCGCCCCCAGAAGCTGGCGAACTCCGCCTTGATCGCCGATCAGATCGACCTGCGCAGGCACCAAGACTGGATCGAGACAGTCCTGGTGCAGCACCAGTCGCAGCCCGAGGCGGCCGCCCTTCGGCACGACTGAGCTGATCCGACAGGGCACGACAGGCTCAGACGTGCTAGTACAGACGTACGCATCTGGAGCGGTCCATGGGTGTCCCTCTTCCCCGGCCAGCGGCCCTGGCCGCCCGACTCGAAACCCCGATCGAAGAATGGCCCTACCTCGATGAGGGCACCCTGGTGAAAACCCGCAGCCGCAAGGTCTGCATGACCTGCCACTGGTTTAGGCACCACGCGGGAGTGAACTGCATCCCGCTGCTCACTTGCCAGCTGCACCAGGGCCTGATCGCCCATGGCGAGCACCTGGTGAGCCGCTGCCAGGGTTGGACCGATGACATGACACGGCAGCAGGGCTGGGCGCCGGAGGTGGCCTGAGCAGCCCATGCACCCCAGCACCGTCACTGGCAAGCGGCCGCCTCTCTCCCCCCAGGAGGGCTGGCTCAGCGATGGCCGCCAGGTGCTGCACTTCAACCCCGTTCGGTACAGCCGTTACTCCCA
>Ga0208086_1000640_pt1 | contig 10422 bp, 9 predicted proteins | sample LakMenEpi06Jul10_FD_150675 | JGI IMG/M metagenome (GOLD analysis project Ga0208086, IMG submission 150675) | Freshwater microbial communities from Lake Mendota, WI - 06JUL2010 deep hole epilimnion (SPAdes) | ecosystem: Environmental > Aquatic > Freshwater > Lake > Epilimnion/Euphotic zone ...
GTTCCGCGGAGAGTTTTGTGACGAGTTCCGCGGAGAGTTTTGTGACGAGTTCCGCGGAGAGTTTTGTGACGAGTTCCGCGGAGAGTTTTGTGACGAGTTGCGCGGAGAGTTTTGTGACGAGTTGCGCGGTGAACCGCGCGGAGAGGTATGAGAAGTGTTTCGCGGAGAGTTGTATGGAGAGTTGTGTGGAGAGTCTTGCGGAGAGTTGAACCAAACCTTTACGCGGCCAGACGATGTTTGGTCGATCAGTTCGTCAAGGTCAAACGGTGTCTCCTCGAGTTCGTGATGGGGTTTAGGCACGTCTTGTAACCGCGAGGCCAGATCGGGTGTCGAGTCTTGGTACAAGCACTTGGTGGTGAGCACGTGGGGTTGGTCGCAGCCGTAGGTGCCTGCATAGCACGTATGGGCATCATGGTGTTTGTCGTCTTCATGCGAGACTATTCCATGATGTTTGTTGCGTCCTAGCAACCAGCCCAAAAGCCGTGCAAACATACCCTCACCACGCAAGAACGTTCGAGTGTACGACGATGTACATTGCCTAGTTGTCAGAGCCAAATGTGGACATATATTCCGACGTGGAAGACCACTTTTTTACATGTTTTGAAAACACGCGTGTTGCACCACGAGTAAACTTGTTTGCTTTGCGTTGATTCGGGTTTAAGAACGTGCATGACATGTAACTTGCGTTGGTATGCTTTGTGGCGTGTCGCTGTGCGTAGCAAGGCATGTCGACCCAAAGTTTGGAGGTTGAGGTTTGCATCACGAACAAGGACCGTGACTTTGGCTTGTTCGGCCAAATTCGATCCGTTTTGTCCTACTCTTCTAGAATCGACCCAAACTACGAACCCAGGTGCGTCTTGCAAGGACCCAACGGGGTGTGCAACTGCACTCGCGCCCAGCATGTCAGCAAAGCTTTGCCACACCTCTTCAAGTTTGCACTTACAAAAGACGACACGAAGACAGTTAATGCCAACTCCATCGTGTTGTCAAGCACCACCTTGAAAGACACGCCTACTTCGGACGCCTTGCTGGGAGAAACGTCTTTAGTTGCTTGTTTGAACGGCGTCTTGGACATGAAAGCGCGTGTTTTCCTTCCGCACGACTCGCCAAGACTTGTCGGCAAAGTCGCCTTGGCTTACTTTGACTCGTTTTACCAAGAGCACTACCGCAACACAACACCAACTAAGACGGTCGACACACCGTACTGGGACGCAGTGGTGGGGAATTGCACAGTGTCTTTACCCGGCGCCTTGTCACCTACCCGGGTCGAGATTTCTGGACCGACGTTTGAGCAAGGCAGCCAGTTGTTGATCAGGCTTTTGTTTGGCAGCATGTTTGGCCAGACAAAGCACAACGTCGTTCTTGTGATCGGCCCAGAAGGCTCCGGCAAGACGGTCTTGACTCGCATGGTGCGAACCTGCATGCCGGTCTTTTACAGCGCGACGTGCGGCACACTGGACAAAACACGCAACATTTTAGTGGGTGCTCTGCGCTCCGACTTTTTACAAGAACCAAGGTTGGCTCCCATATTCTTAGACGTGGAAGACCAACCCAAAGCCTGGCTCCGTATTCTGCTCAACATGTTCAACGCCAACGTCGAGACTTACGTCACGCCATGGAACGACTTGGCAAGCAAAGTCAGGCTTGAGTCTCTGGTCGTCGTCGAAGTTCGCAAACATGCACCCTGGATGTCCGAGTTTGCATGCGTGTTTATGTCCACGGAACCTTGCGGGCTCCGCGACGAGCTTTTGCCAGACCGACACACCCACGACCCCATGGCCTTGCTCCACAAAGCCAGCTTTGTTTGCAACGCCACGGATTCACCGGACTTTTAATAAGTTTACTGGTTTACACACGTTTGCCGGAATTAATGCATACAACACTTACCGGTACGACCAACCAGGATGTAAAGAACAATAGGTCGACATGTAAATGTTCTTTACTTGCTCACAACGTTTACGCTGTTCATATGTTTCAACCAATTGGAATGCATACAAGCATCACGACTCGACAACCAAACAAACCAACTAGCCAACCAACTGACTAGCCAACAAACCGACTAGCCAACCAACCGACTAGCCACCCAACTAACCAACCAACTGACTAGCCAACAAACCGACTAGCCAACCAACCGACTAGCCACCCAACTAGCCAACCAACTGACTAGCCAACAAACCGACTAGCCAACCAACCGACTAGCCACCCAACTAGCCAACCAACTAACCAACTCGCTAATCTCAAGAACTTTACAGTCAACAAGTCTTTGTAGTAACACCCAAACACTTTGTGTTTACAATGGGAAATTGTTGCGCTAAGCAACAACGTCCGAGTATGCACGACGACACACCTGACAACACAATATCTCGTGCCAACAAAAAAGACGTGTCCAACTTGTCCAACTTTGGCGTTCTTGACTCTTCAACGTGTGGCCAAGCGACTTGCCAAGACTCGCAAGTCATGCAAAGCATGGAAGAACCCAAAGAAGAGCCCAAAGAAGCTTGTGTGCATGTAAGCAAAGTCGGCGACCCCCAAGAATCAAGTGACGCTGCGCTTTACGTGCACGCCGTTCAAGTCATAGAGCCCGACTTGCAAGCGAAGAAAGATTTGTTGCACAAGCTTGGTTTTCCGCGTCGACCAATGTTTTGGCCGCACTACGACGAGGCATGCCACGAAGCCTACGCCTTGATGCCTGACACATTTGGAGTCAAGGCAAGTTTTTTAGCGCAGTTTGCCAGCTCACATCTGGATGTTGTTCGTATCCAAAAGTACTGTCAAACGTTCTGGCTCAGCTCCGACGCACACGACTTGAAGTTTGCGTACCCAGACGACGCGTTTCACGTGGACGCTTCGACGCTTGACTTTTGGGTGTTTGACAACCCGGGCACGCCGCGCATTGTGCGCGCAAAAGTCGACACACCCAAGCTACGTGAAACCCTTTTTGAGTTGAAGCTTTTCGAGGGACAGAGTATGGACAGCATTGCATACGACTACTACTCAAGGACCGATTGGTTTGTTGCTTACTCGGTCCAAGTTGCCTACTTTGTGCAGCTGTGCAAGTTGCATGTCAACGTCGTGGATCTCCGTGGTCGCGGCTCGGATGCTTTAGACATGCAAGGACACTTTGCAAGGTTCCAAGGAACAGACAACAACAACTTTGTCACGTCGTTTTACGACCTTGCAACCAACAAGTGGTTGGCAACCTACACAACACCTTACTCTTTTGGCCGCCCGTGTGTATCGTGGACCGTCCGAAAAGACGTTTTGGTCGTGTCTGCTCGAACCTACGAAACGACGATGCGACAAGTCGACACGTTCAAAGATGGGCAACAATCGTCTGTAATCGTGACAAAAGATCAAGCAACCCAAATGCTTCTCCAACAAACTACCAAGTAATGAAACCAACGTTTTCGTAAAAAATACTTTAAAAGTTTAATTGGACAAGTTTATACTAAGTTTATACTGCTCACTTTGGTTGGTCAAGCCACACTAAGCTTGTTGTAGCCACCCAGCCGAACTTTTGCGCGGTGTTGTTGTTGTTGTTGTTGTTGTTGTTGTTGTTGTCGTCGTCTTGGGTGCCATGATAAAGTACTTGTTTGCAACCTTCAACAACTTCCAAAGGCCTACCAACTAGCATGTTTCCGTCGTGGTGCATGTTGCAAGCCGGTAAAAGGCCAAACAAACCCGACTTTGACGCTTCTTGGCGAGACACACAAAGCGCAATTTCTGGACTTTCAACAATCCCCGAAGCAGCAAACCCAACAAGCGTCGTTGTTATTTGCTGGGCGATCTCCTTTGGTATGTAGTAACACTCTTTGGGAAAAGCTTGGCGATCCACACCCAATCCGGCTACTCGACCGTCCGGCCCGACGGCGATGAACGCCGAACAAAACTCGTTGCTACCTTCATGCTTTGCCAAATGAGCAGCAAACACCAACTTGTTGTCTGCTATGTAGCGCACATGGCTGCTCACGTTTGAATTCCCGTCTTGGATGCGACTTAACACGTCGTAACCAGCCTTGCGTCCAAACTTGTCTCCTAACTTGTCTCCTAACTTGTCTCCAAATTTGTCTCCGACCGTGCGCTTAACCTTGCAAGACGCCGTAGCTTGCTGGACCAGCTTTCCCAACTTGCTTATTGGTTTTGACATTTGATTTTGTTCTGACACAACCAAAAAACCAAAAAACCAAAAAACCAAAAAACCAAAAAACAAAGCTAACCAAAAAAACAAAATGCTAAACAGCGTCGAGTTGAAGCACGCAAATAAGTTCTGACATGCAAAGAAGACAGTTGGTCAAAGACAAAGTGCAAGCAACTTGGTACAAGGAATGTGTCGAGCAGGTAATATGTTGCACATGATGTTTTGCAAAGAAAGTATTGTTTCTTATTGTTTGTTATTTGTATATTTTGCGGTTGAGCCAGAGCGTCGAGTAGTGGTCGGGTCCGGCGAGAAAGGCTTTGGTGCCAAGAGCTTTGTAGTGTTCTGGTAGTTTGTGCTGGATAACTTTGGTTCGCGGGTGCTTGAGCGTGTAAAACATTTGTCCGTGGCGAAAGCCCTCGATCATTTCAGAGACCATGCCGATTGAGAGGCGGTAGTCAAAGTCTGGTTTGTTGCGAATAAACTCTTGGAGAACCTCCATCATCATGGCAGGGCCGGTTGGGTGCATGCAGTCCAAGCCGTAGAAACGACTTTCTGTGTTGCTCACGATGCGGTCTATGCACGCTTTTATGTAAGCATGCTTTGGCGACGCACCAAAGAACGAGTTGGCCAGGCGAGGCGGCTGAAACAAGATGAGCCACGTGCCAGGCGCGTCGAGAGACAGCACCAAGTCGTCGTGGTCACCAACCAGCTCGTCCAGCTTGGTTAAAAATACTTGGCTAAAGTCCGAGTACACACCACCGTATTGGTAGACAAGGCACAGTCGGATAAGGTCGGCTTTGTACGCCAGAGGAACCAAAGTGTCTAGAGCTTTCAGAACTCTTGGCTCAAAGTTGGCTTCGATAAACACTCTGGCCTTTGCGAAACTCGTGTACTCTACTTTCCATCCGGGATTTTCGGCTTCCGTCCTTGCATAAAGGTTGGCAATCGCTTCCGGCAAAACGTCCAAATGCGCCGTGCGGTACACCACCCTTGGTATCAACCTCGTCGAAACCTCTCCCACCTTGTCAACAAATTTTTCTTCTTCTTCTTCTTCGTCTTGCAAATCCTGCATAACCAACCACAAGTCGTCTTCTTTGTTGCTACTTGCTTCCTTGCTACTTGCTTCCTTGCTACTTGCTTCTTTACTACTTGCTTCCTTGCTACTTGCTTCCTTGGTAGCTTTGCTGTTTTGAAATTCGTCTAAACGTTTTGACGTCTGTGCAAGTTGCTTAGCTTTAGACTCGTGATAAAACTTGTTTATTGTACACTCCGAATACACTCGTGAGCACGATAGACAAATCAGCCATAACAACAACACGCACATCAAGACGACCAACACGCGCTTCATAGTCGCTAAACAACCTACACGCAATAATACAAGACTAACAAAAAATACCTCAATGCACGTGTGTCTTTTTCTTAAAGTGTTTGGTAATTACATGTTAGAGTTTGACCAACTTTCAAATCCTCATACGTTGTTGGTGGTCGTCGTCGAGGATGTCAAGGATGGGCTCGTCGAAAATCTTAATTTAATGGCAAGCAAACCCAAAAGCGGTGGCGCCGACAATCGCCCCAACATCCATAGGTTTGTCGCTTCTTTTCTCTTCTTGCACCCGTTTTAAAGTTTTGCGTCGGATTCCAAAAGTCCGCCGAGGTGAGTTGTAGTAGTCATCCTCGTCGTCGTCGTCGTCGTCGTCGTCGTCGTCGTCGTCGTCGTCGTCGTCGTCGTGGTCGTCGTCGTCAAAGTCAAAGCCGTCGTGTGTGGTGGTTTGGTTGTCGCCAAACGTTAGGGCGAGCAAACCCAAAAGTGGTGGCACCCCAAACACCCCTAGACCAAACATCCCTAGGAGTGCCGCGTCTCGAATCTTCTTGCGTCGGTTGTAGTGCACAGCGCGACAGGTTGTACGAAAAGTTGTTCGGGTGGCTAGCCCGCCACGTAGAGCAAGTCGTAGGGTCAGGGTTGTCATTTCGTCACCGCTAGATAATAAGCAAGTCGAGTTTTGTTAGCGTAGTTTCGGGTAAATCGAGTGTTTTTACAAATCATGCGCGTCGCGTCATATGTGTGGTCTTATACACTTTGATACACACAATTAATAACGAACACGGTTTGACTTGGTTGGTTTGTTTTTGGTGAGTTTGTTGTGAGGTTGAGTTGGTTTTGAAGTTGGGTTGGGTTTGTTGTGAAGTTGGGTTGGCTTTGAAGGTGGTTGGTCCACCAAGATGTTGGCGATAGAAGCGTGGAGTGGAGTCAAGGCCCACAAGCCTGGGCATTACGTCGTCGTAAGGTCGCGTCTTGGAGGAAACAAGCTGGGAACCATTACTACTAGGCCTGGCTTGACGTTGTGTCAAGTCGTGATTGATTTGCAGCGACAAGCTGCCAAGCTATTCAACCACCCAAAGTTTAGTAGGCGCTGTTTGCAGTTGTATTGGCGCGACTTGAGAATCACACCGCATGTCGACGCAAGCATACCGTGGAAGATGTCTAAACACACACGCGACTTCTTGACAAACTATCTCTACACGAGTGGTGTGGAGGTTTCGGCGTTGTGGAAGCCCTTTTTCCCTAGCAAGACAACAATGAGGCTTGTGTCATTATTGAGTGGCCACCAAGTGGGTCAGGTTCGGCTTCCTTGCTCGTCGGCAAAAAAGGTGCTTCGTGTGTTGATGCGAAAAGTGCACAACCTGGACATGGCGTGCTCGGCCACAAAAGTGGGGATATGGGCCGGGCAAGCCGACTTGGCGCAACTCTACTATTGCAACCAAGCCAGCACTAACCAAAACAACAACCTGAGCAAACAAGCTCGACGGACGCTTTGGCACGTGCTTTCAAATTATACTTGCTTGAAAGTCGAAATGGTTTATTGAGAACTATTAGTACTATTACCATACTATTACCTATTGCCATATTAATACCATACTATTACCGTACGGTAGTCTTTTTCTATGTGGCCTACGCTCCAACATATAATACAATGCATTAAAAAATACCAAACTTAAAAAAGTAGTTTCGTGCCAAATGTTGAGGTGGACGCCCAGGCAGCTGGTTCGTGCGGCCAAGCTCTTTGAGAAAAAGTTTGGCACGTCCAGGACGTTGCGTGTGTTTGTGCGGCGGCTCATTAGGCGTGCTCGGAAGGAGCAAACGTTTCTTGCCAAACGATGATGCGCTGGCACAAAGTATTGGTCAACACACAAAAAGGTTTGTTTGACACGCAAAAAGTGTTGTTCAACACACAAAGAGGGTTGTCCAACAAGCAAAACGTGTTTTTCAACAAGCAAAAAGTGCTTGCAAGTCGTACTTTGCCTTCTAAAGCACCAACTCGCCGGCCAGGTTCGGCACCAAAGAAGCAAGCTCGTTCGGGTGAACCTCGCTTGGTAGTGCACCAAGTTGTCAAATTTAGAACATTATTTCGTGTCAAATAAGGTTTAGCGTTAGCACTTAAGCTTTGTGAGGTGTCAACTTATCAAGTTTGTCGTGTATGTACATATGTGTTTGTCATTGCACAAAGTAGCTCATACATAACTTAAAGTAAACCGTAGCAAGGTGTGCCGTGTAGTGTATATCAAGGTTTCGCCACGATGCAAAGTGTCTTGGTGTGGTTTGGCAACGCCAACTATGCAAGTTTACTTGGACATGTCAGCAAAGTCAATGAAATCAAAGTTTTTTCCCAGCTTGGTGGAGGTTGCGTGGGTAGCATTAACCTTTTAGCCAACCAAGACGATGCAAGCAAAGTGTTGATTTCCATGCAGCGTCAAATTGCCAAGTTGATGCCGCACAAGCTCCGTGACTCACGTGACGTCGTGATTTATGCTGGGCATGTTCGCCTTACTCCTCCCGACTTTGGTTACACGTCCAAGCCATACAAAGACTTTACTTCACGTTTGGAGGAAGCCATAAAAGCCAAAAAAGTAGAAGTAAAGTATGACGAAGCGGACGAGTACGCCATGCAAGTTGTACACACCATGATGGGTTCATGTTTATCAATAACTCCCGGCATCGACGATGACGGCTTGGATTGTCACGTGGTAACTGTTAACGTCAGAAACGTGGCACCGCATGAGCTGCGAGCTTTGCCTCATCATTATGTCAACATTATTGGTATGTCTGTCCATGCATGTGACTTGACTCAAGATAAGTTGGTGGACATGAGCGTGTTATCAAACATACCAAGTATCCGTTGGTGCACCTTTAGAAGCGTGTTTCCAAGTGAATGGAGTCATTTGAGGAACTTGACTTTCACAAGACTCATCGTAACGCCCGGCACCTTTGGTATTCCCGACGAGCTGGTGAATTTACCAAAACTCGAAGAACTGCGTGTAGAGGGACCAGCAACGAAGTTGCCGCAAAGTTTGGGCAATCTCAAACGTTTGTACTTACAGTTTACTGTTCTGTGCTTTCCAGACTTGCTTCGAAGCTTACTCAACACTCCAAGCATCACCAAACTAGTTCTTGACCACAACTATTTTGACTACAAAGGTGTCAACACGATCCCTTCGGAGTTTGGGAACTTGACCAGCCTAAGGGAGTTGCGCATGACAATGAACAAATTTACCGGGTCTATACCTAAAGAAATCGGCCAACTCACAAACTTGAAAACACTTCATGTGTTGGAAGCCCACGAAGGGCTTGGACCCATCGCTGCGCTTCATCCGAGCATTCTTGCACTCAACATTCCCGACTTGCGTGTCGAGCGCACGCGCTAAACGTTAGAGTAAGTTTGTGTTGAAGAGCTTGTCAAAGTTCTTGGATGTCTTACTTTTAACACACGTTTCATCAAACAATCAATAATTGAAACTTTTTGCTACGTGGTTGTTTGTTACTTGGTTGTTTGATAGTTTGATACTTGGTTGTTTGCTACTTGGTCGGTTCGAGCGAACCTCGCTTGCCGGCACACCAAGTTGTCAATCTTAGAAAAGCATTTCGTGTTAAGTGAGGTTTAGCATTTAAGCCCTTGCGCAATTTTACCTTTACAGTTTGCCAAGTGTTTGCGTACATATATGTTTGTCATCACACAGTCGTTAGTTTGTACCAAGTGTAGTTTGTACCAAGGGTTGTGCTTCAAGCAAGGTTCAACCAAGATGTTGAGTGTCTTGGTGTGGTTTGGCAACGCCAATCTCGCAAGTTTACTTGGTCATGTCAGAAACATCAATGAAATCAAAGTTTTTTCCCAGCTTGGTGGGGGTTGCGTGGGTAGCATTAACCTTTTAGCCAACCAAGACGATGCGAGCAAGGTGTTGATTTCAATGCAGCGTCAAATTGCCAAGTTGATGCCGCACAAGCTCCGTGACTGGCGCGACGTCGTGATTTATGCTGGGCATGTTCGCCTTACCCCTCCTGACTTTGGCTACACGTACACGCCATACAAAGACTTTGCTACACGTTTGGTGGAAGTCATAAAAGCCAAAAAAGTAGACGTAAAGTATGACGAAGCGGACGAGCATGCCATGAAAGTTTTGGACACAATGGCGGAACCTTCCAATTTTTCAATGTTTATAGTTCGCGGCTTAGACCAAATGGTATATGTTTCGAACATAGCTGTGCTCCCACGCGAGCTGCGAGCCTTGCTTTATCATCGTACCATCGCTGGAATACACGTCAAGTCTACAAAACGTTCAAGCCAATACGCGTTGGTGGACATGAGTGTGTTACTGGACATGCCGAATCTCCGATTGTGTTGTTTGCAAGAAGTGTTTCCAAGCCGATGGCGTCCTTTGGAGAACATGACATGCATCACAGTCGACTTCAAGACCAGAGCTTTTGATATTCCCGACGAACTTTTGTGTTTACCCATGCTCGAAGAACTCCACGTGAAGGGACCAGGTACAATGTTGCCCCAAAGTTGGGGTAATCTTACAAGTTTGAATTTGACGTACACTTGTCTTTGCGTGCACGACTTGATTCAAAGCATAGTCGCAACTCCAAGCATCACTAAACTAGTGTTTATTAGCAACACTCTTGACGCCAAACAAGGTCGCGCCATCCCTACGGAGTTTGGGAACCTGACCAGCTTAAAGGAATTGAGGATTGTATGCAACCACTTTTGCGGGTCTGTACCTAAAGAAATCAGCCGACTCACCAACTTGACAAAGCTTCATGTACAAGAAAGCTTTCGTCATTGCAGCTTTGAGCCTATTGTTCATCCAAGCATTGTTGCGCTCAACATTGCCGACTTGGTCATTGGTTTTGTCGACGACTTGGGGATTGCAGGGGTGTGCCAGAATTAGGTAGGAACTATTTTGGAAATTAGTTCCGGTTAGTTCCCGCCGTTGTAAGTTCCAAGTTCCCG
>Ga0208086_1000650_pt1 | contig 10357 bp, 12 predicted proteins | sample LakMenEpi06Jul10_FD_150675 | JGI IMG/M metagenome (GOLD analysis project Ga0208086, IMG submission 150675) | Freshwater microbial communities from Lake Mendota, WI - 06JUL2010 deep hole epilimnion (SPAdes) | ecosystem: Environmental > Aquatic > Freshwater > Lake > Epilimnion/Euphotic zone ...
CGGTGAGCCTGCCGGGCAGTGCCCCCCTGCAGGCCGCACCCACCAACACCAGAGCCACGCCAGCGCCTGCCCCGTCACCAGGCCCCCAGCCCAGCGGCAAGCAGAACCTCTCGGCCTTCATCTGGGGCGTGGCCGACCTGCTGCGCGGCGACTACAAGCAGAGCGACTACGGCAAGGTGATCCTGCCGTTCACCGTGCTGCGCCGGCTCGACTGCGTGCTGGAGCCCAGCAAAGCGGCGGTGCTGGCGGAGAAGCAGCTGCGCGAGGGCTAGGGGCTCGACCCGGAACCGTTCCTGCTGCGGGCAGCGGGGCTGAATTTCTGCAATGTCTCCCCCCTCAGCCTCAAGGCGTTGATGGGGGACCAGGAGAACATCGCTGAAAACCTGCGGGCCTACGTGCAGGGCTTCACGCCTGAGGTGCGCGACATCTTCGAGAAGTTTGAATTCCACCTGCAGCTCGACCGGCTGGAGAAAAGCGGCCTGCTGTATCTGGTGGCCGAGCGCTTCGCCCAGATCGACCTGCACCCCACCACGGTGAGCAACGCCGAGATGGGTCTGGTGTTCGAGGAGCTGATCCGCAAGTTCGCCGAACTGTCGAACGAAACGGCCGGAGAGCACTTCACGCCCCGGGAAGTGATCAGGTTGATGGTGAACCTGATCTTCATTGAAGACGGCGAAGCGCTCACCCAACCCGGCGTGGTGCGCACGCTCTACGACCCCAGCGGTGGGACGGGCGGGATGCTCAGCGTGGGCGAGGAGCACCTGCTGGAGCTGAACCCACTGGCCCGGTTGGTGATGTACGGCCAGGAGCTCAACCCCGAGAGCTACGCGATCTGCAAGGCCGACATGCTGATCAAAGGCCAGGACATCCGCAACATCATCTTTGGCAACACCCTCAGCGACGACGGCCTGCAGGGGTTGTTTTTCGATTACATGCTCTCCAATCCGCCCTTTGGCGTGGACTGGAAAAAAATTGAGAAGTTCATCCGCCGCGAGGCCGAGCAACTCGGCTTTGCCGGTCGCTTCGGGCCGGGGTTGCCGCGGGTGAGCGATGGCTCGCTGCTGTTCCTGCTGCACCTGATCAGCAAGATGCGCCCGGCCAAGGATGGCGGCAGCCGCTTCGGGATTGTGCTGAATGGCTCGCCCCTGTTCACCGGCGGGGCGGGGTCAGGCGAAAGCGAGATTCGCCGCTATGTGCTGGAGAACGATCTGGTGGAGGCGATCATCGGATTGCCCACGGATATGTTCTACAACACGGGGATCAGCACCTACATCTGGATCCTCAGCAACCGTAAGCCCGCCGAACGCAAGGGCAAGGTGCAGCTGATCGATGCCAGCAGCTATTGGCAGAAGATGCGCAAGAGCCTGGGTAGCAAGCGCAAGGAGCTGAGCACCGAGCACATCGAGGAAATCACCCAGCTGTTCGGGAACTTTGAGGAGGCCGAGAAAGACGGCAAGCCGATCAGCAGGATCTTCCGCAACGAAGACTTCGGCTACCGCACGATCACGGTGGAGCGTCCGCTGCGGGATGAGGCCGGCAAGGTGGTGCTGGGCCAGCGCGGCAAGGCCAAGGGTCAGCCCCAGGCAGACAGCAGTCTGCGCGACACCGAGAATGTGCCGCTTGCGGAAGACGTGCAGACCTACTTCGAGCGGGAGGTGCTACCGCACGTGAGCGATGCCTGGATCGACCACGACAAGACCAAGGTGGGCTATGAGATCCCCTTCAACCGCCACTTCTATGTGTTCACCCCACCCCGGTCGCTGGAGGTGATCGACGCCGAGCTCAAGCAGGTGACGGATCGGATCCTGGAGATGATCGGGGGGCTGAGCGGTTGAGCAATGAGAAACGCATCATCATCATCGCCGGGCCCAATGGCGCCGGTAAAACTACGTTTGCTCGCGAGTATCTGCCTGTAGAAGTTGGCATCACCACCTTCATCAATGCTGATCTGATCGCCGCAGGCCTTTCGCCTTTTGCGCCGGAACTGGCCGCTCGACGGGCGGGGCGGTTGATGTTGGAGGAGATTGACTGCTGCGGGGCTCAAGGCATCAGCTTTGCCTTTGAAACCACGTCAGCGGGGAAGGGGTATTTGAAAAGGATTGAACACTGGCGGCGCGCTGGCTATCGAATCAAGCTGATTTTTCTCAAGCTCACCAGCGCAGAAGCTGCGATTCAGAGAGTGCGGCTGCGCATCAGCCAAGGAGGCCATTCCATTCCTGAACCCGTGATCCAGCGACGATTCACCGCAGGTCTGGCGAATTTTGATCAGCACTACCGCTCAGCCGTCGACGGTTGGCAGTTGATCGATAATGGAGGTGATACGCCTGTTCTGCTTGCAGAGGGAAGAAACCGATGAACCTGGGTTTTACAAGCCAACTCAATGATCCCGATCTCGATCGGGTTTCCGCTGCCCTGCTGCGCGCTGGTCAGCGGGCCCGGGAGCTGGCTCGGCAGACTGGCACCGGCTTTGCCGTGCAGATTGATGGCGAGTTGCGCATCCTTCAGGGAGCCGAGCTCGACAGGACCCTGGAGACAAGCGATGAAGACTGACGCGCTGGACATCGATGCCGATGGCCTGCCGTTGTTCCGCCCGGATTCAGCCGCCGCCCCGTCACGCATCGATGGAACAACCGCCCTGCGGCTGGAGAAGGAAACCCTCCACTTGCAGGATCTGGAAGCCAGCCTGATGGAGCAGCAGGATCAGCTGAGGCTGTTGCAGTTTGAGCAGTTGCGTCGCGACATCCAGGACGGGCTGGCAAGCGGAGAGGCGGAGGCCTGGAACCCAAAGGCGATCAAGGCCGAAGGGCGCCGCCGCCTGGGGGGCCATGCCGATTCAAGGCTGGGCGTGTGAACCTAACGATGAACGGGGACTGTCGGCATGAGCGAAACCACGGAACCATCTCCACCCTCGGATCTGATTCTGTATCAGACAGAGGACGGCAAAACCCGAATCCAGTGCCGCTTTTAAGATGCGAGCATCTGGCTGACGCAGGCACAGATCGCGGAGCTGTACCAAAAGGATGTCAAGACGATTAATGAGCATCTTCTGAATATCTATGAAGACAAAGAGCTCGACGAGGATTCAACCATCCGGAAATTCCGGATAGTTCGACTCGAGGGAAAACGTGAGGTGACCCGTGAGATCAGCCACTACAGCCTGCAGGCGATTCTGGCTGTTGGATTCCGCGGACCAACCGGAGAGGCACTTTGTTCCGCCAAGAAAAGGCTATGCCAAGAGCCGGTGCCTGGAAGAGGGGCTAAGATGGAGGTAGCGAATTTGAAATGACCTAAAACCATGAAAGCCGACGACTTAATTCTGGAAATCCAATCGCTACCAGTAGAGGAACGTGCGCGAGTTGCTGACAGCGTGCTGAGATCCCTCAATCAGACACCGTCAGAAGTCGACCAAAAATGGGCCAGTCTCGCCACAAAGCGATTGCAGGATATCCGGACGGGCAGCGTCAAGCCTGTGGCCGACGACTTTGTCTTTGATGAGATCTGGCATCGATTCGGGTGATGATTGCCAACTTTCATCCAGACGCACAGGCTGAGCTGAATCACGCCATCGACTACTACGAAGCCAACCAACCAAATCTGGGTTATCAGTTCGCCATTGAGGTTTTTGCAGCAGTCGAGCGGATCAAGGCGTACCCAACCCTATGGCCGTTGATGGATGATAGCCAGGTTCGCCGCTGCTTGATTCATCGCTTTCCCTATGGGGTGATCTACGCATCGGATGAAGAAGAAGCCGAGATCTTCATTCTGGCTGTGATGCACCTCCATCGAGAGCCGGGTTATTGGAGTGAGCGAGCATGATCATCTCGAGGCCCCTGATCCATCTTGATGCCCATGTTTTGCTGGTGCAGTACCGCTCGTGGATGGTGGTTCAACCATGAGCTTCCCCCGGTACCCGGCTTACAAGCCCAGCGGTGTGGAGTGGCTGGGGGAGGTGCCGGAGCATTGGGAGTTTAAGAAACTGAAGCATTGCATCCTTAGGCTCGGATCAGGTGGAACACCCGAAAGCAGCAATCCCGAGTTCTGGGCTGACGATGATTCAGAAGACTCCATCCCTTGGGTAGCCATTGGGGATATGAGCGCGGTTTCGCGCGTCACCTCAACAGCCAAGTCATTGACTCCTTTCGGCTTGAGCTCAAAGAATCTTGAAATCTTCCCTTCCGGAAGCCTTCTCTACTCTATTTATGCCAGTCTTGGCAAGGTAGCGATCCTCGGGATGGACGCTGCCTTTAATCAGGCGATTCTCGCCATCCTGCCCAACACGCAGTGTGTGTCCCAACCCTTCTTGAGATGCTGGCTAGAAAGCCTAGAGAGACACTTAGAGTACTACGCCAGTAGCAATACTCAGGCTAATCTTAACGCTGCCAAGGTTCTGAGCTATCCGGTTTCAGTACCCAGCTTGCCCGAGCAGCGCGCAATCGCCACCTTCCTCGACCGCGAAACCGCCAAGATCGACGCCCTGATCGCCGAGCAGCAGCGCCTGATCGAGCTGCTGCAGGAAAAGCGCCAAGCCGTGATCTCCCATGCCGTCACCAAGGGGTTGCATCCAGACGCGCCGATGAAGGATTCGGGGGTGGAGTGGCTGGGGGAGGTGCCGGAGCATTGGACTGTGATGCCCCTGCGCCTTGCTGCTCGGATTGAATCTGGCCACACTCCAAGCCGATCCCACGAAGAATACTGGATTGAAAAGGATTGCGTATATCCTTGGTTTACCCTCGGGGACGTATGGCAGATCAGGGACGGAAAGGCTGAGTATGTGTTTGAAACACAAGAAAAAGTGAGCCAGGTTGGCCTTGATAACTCAGCTGCTCGGATGCTACCTGCGAACACCGTCATCCTCTCTCGTACGGCGAGTGTTGGATTCTCAGGTATCTTGGGAGTTCCTATGGCTACAACTCAAGATTTTGTCAACTGGGTGTGTGGTCCGAAGATTGCCCCGGAATTCTTGCTTTTTGTCTTCCGGGCAATGAGCAAGGAGTTCGAGAGGCTGAAATATGGATCCACTCACAACACTATTTACATGCCCGACATCTTTTCATTTCGAGTAGCTTTGCCTTCGTTGATTGAGCAGGGCGAAATAGTGTCTAGTGTTCGTGAGTCACTTCGTCGTCTAGACGGCTCTTTAGACGATTTACTAAGTTCAAAGGAGCTCCTCCAAGAACGCCGCTCCGCCCTGATCTCCGCCGCCGTCACCGGCCAGATCGATGTGCGGGGCCTGGTGCCTGAGGCCAGCACCGCATGAGCAGCACCCCTAAGAAGATCCAGATCTTCCTGCCCAGCGGCGCACCTCACGGCATTCGCATTGCTGAGATCACCACCCGCATCGTGCAGCCCGTAGCGTTTACGCAGTAGCTGCTTCCACAGGTACCAGGGTGCTGAGATCCAGCTGCTGGCGGGCATGCCAGAGGTCGTAAGCATCCTGCATCGCCAACCAGCTCTCAGCCGAGCGCCCCAGGCAGCGCGACAGACGCAGCGCCATCTCAGGCGTGACCCGGCTGCGCTCTTGCAGGATCCGGTTGAGCGTTGAAGGCGCCACCTGCAGCCTGGTAGCCACCTCACGAACGCTCATCTGCAGCTCGCTCAGATAAACCTCGCGGATGAACTCACCCGGATGGGGTGGGTTATGCATTGGTCCGATGGTCGTCATCAGTGGTAGTCCTCATAGTCCAGAACGTAGACATTGCCATCGCGGAACTCGAACGTGAGCCGCCAGTTGCCATTCACCCAGATCGACCAGCGCCCGCGATCGGCGCCCACCAGTGCATGCAACCGGAATCCGGGGATGTCCATGTCGGCGATGGTGGTGGCGGAGCCCAGCGCGGCCAGCTGCAGCCGAAGCTTTCGAGCATGCGCTGCCTGAATGCCGGCCGTGCTGCCTGTGGCGCGGAAGCGCCGCAGCCCCTTGTGGCGGATCGAAATGATCACCGGCTTACCGTAGCGCGTTGCGCAACACGCAGGACGCCAAACCCGAATCCACCTAGCCTGCTAGCAGCGAGCAAGCAGCCCCAACGATGCGCACCCTCTACATCCGCCATGTGCCCGATGAAGTGGCGGCGCGGCTGGAGAAGCTTGCGGCCCAGGCTGGTCTGCCCCTGAGCACCTTTGCCCTCCAGGAGCTCACCGAGGCCGCCCGACGGGCCGACAATGCCGAACTGCTCAATGCCTTGCCGTCACTGCCCATCGAACCGGCCAGCATCCTGCAGGCCCTGGCCGAAAGTCACGCTGAGCGCTGATGCTGGTGATCGACGCCTCGGCGCTGGTGGATACCCTGCTGCTCGCCGGTCCGGCTCGCGCCAGGCTCTCAGCGGAAAACCTGCAGGCTCCTGAGCTGATCGACGCCGAACTGCTCTCGGTGCTCTGGCGGCTGGTGCTCACAGGCAAGCTCCTGGAGAGTCAAGCCCTCCAGGCCCTCTCCACTGCAAGCCGTCTGGGTCTGCGCCGCCATGCAACGCGCATCCTCTGGCCCCGGGCCTGGGAGCTGCGCACCAACCTCTCGGCCTACGACGCCCTCTACGTGGCGCTGGCCGAGCAGCTGCAGGCTCCCCTGCTCACGGCTGATGCCCGCCTGGCGCGGGCACCAGGGCTGCGCTGCAGCGTTGAGCTGATCGCACCCTGATTCCCGTTGCTCGATCAGCACCGCTTTCCGGGATTGATGCAGAAATTGCATAGTCCCCGAGGCCAGCTGCTGCAGTGCTGTCAGGCTTAGCCTGAGCACAGCGGAAGCGCGCAGGCAGCGCCGTTGATCTGATGAGCGTCCGCCACGAAATCGCCTTCGAGCGCGAGATCTGCGAGCACCTCGGCGCCAACGGTTGGCTCTACGAGGAAGGCAGCGCCGCTGCTTACAACCGCGAGCTCGCCCTCTACCCGCCCGATCTGATCGCCTGGGTGCAGGAGGCCCAGCCTGAGGCGTGGCAGGTGCTGCAGAAAAACCATGGCGCCAAGGCGGAAGCCACCCTGCTGCAGCGCGTGCGCCAGCAGCTCGATCAGGCCTGCACCCTCGATCTGCTCCGCCACGGCGTGGAGGTGATGGGTCTGCCCAAGGCCCTCAAGCTCGCCGAGTTCAAGCCGGCCTTCGGGCTCAATCCACAGGTCCTGGCCCGCTACAACGCCAACCGCCTGCGCGTGGTGCGCCAGGTGCGCTACTCCGTCCGCAACGAGAACTGCCTCGATCTGGTGCTGTTCCTCAATGGCATTCCGGTCGCCACCGCTGAGCTCAAGACCGACAACACCCAGAACATCGCCGACGCGGTGTGGCAATACAAGACCGACCGGCTACCCCGTGCCGCTGGCCAGACCCCCGAACCGCTGCTCTCCTTCCCCAGCGGCGCCCTGGTGCATTTCGCCGTGAGCAATCGGGATGTGCAGATGACCACTCGTCTCGAGGGACCCCGCACCCAGTTCCTGCCCTTCAACCGGGGTAGCGACCCCGGAGGAGCCGACTGCGGGGCCGGTAATCCTGTGATGGAAGGGCACCGCACCGCCTATCTCTGGGAGGAAGTGTGGGAACGCCACAGCTGGCTGGAGATTCTCGGCCGCTATTGCATCGCCGAGCGCGACAAAAAGAAGCAAATCCGCCGGCTGGTCTTCCCCCGCTACCACCAGCTGGCCGTGACCCGCCTGCTGCTCAAGGCCGTGCTGGAGGAAGGCCCCGGTTTGCGGTACCTGATCCAGCACTCGGCAGGCTCCGGCAAGACCGCCTCGATCGGCTGGAGCGCCCACCAACTCGCCGACCTGCACGACGCCAACGACCGCAAGCTGTTCGACACCGTGCTGGTGGTGAGCGACCGCAGCGTGATCGATTCCCAGCTGCAGGAAACCCTGGAGAACTTTGAGCGACGCAAGGGCGTGGTGGCCTCAATCACCACCGAGAAGGGCATCAAGAGCGAGCAGCTGGCCACGGCCCTCTCGGGCGACAAGAAGATCGTGGTCTGCACCATCCAGACCTTCCCGGCCCTCATCAAAAAAATGCAGGAGCTCACCGCCACCAGCGGCAAACGCTTCGCGGTGATCGCCGATGAGGCCCACAGCTCGCAAACCGGCGACGCGGCCCTCAAGCTGCGCAAGGTGCTCTCCGCTGCCGAACTGGCCGACCTGGCCGATGGCGGTGAGGTGTCGATCGACGACCTGCTCACCGCCGACATGAGCACCCGCGCCGGCAGCAGCGGCATCACCTACGTGGCCTTCACCGCCACGCCCAAGGCCAAGACGATGGAGCTGTTCGGCCGCCGGCCTAACCCCGCTGAGCCGGCCGGTCCCGGCAACCTGCCGGCGCCCTTCCACGTGTATTCGATGCGCCAGGCGATCGAGGAAGAGTTCATCCTCGATGTGCTGCAGAACTACACCTCCTACAAGCTCGCCTTCCAACTCGCCCAGGAAGGGCAGACCTTCTCCAGCGAGGAGGTGGAGCGCAGCGCCGCCCTCAAGAAACTGATGGGCTGGGTGAAGCTCCACCCCCACAACATCGCCCAGAAAGTGCAGATCGTGGTGGAGCACTTCCGCCAGTTCGTCTGGCCGCTGCTCGATGGCAAGGCCAAGGCGATGGTGGTGGTGGGCTCGCGCAAGGAGGCCGTGCGCTGGAAGCTGGCCATCGACGAGTACATCAGAGATAAGGGCTATCCCCTTGGCACCCTGGTGGCTTTTAGCGGCGAGGTGAGCGACACCGAGATCGCTCCTGAGGGATTCACCGAACGCAGCCAGACCCTCAACCCCAATCTCAAGGGCGACATCCGTGAGGCGTTCAAAGGGAACGACTACCAGATCCTGCTGGTGGCCAACAAGTTTCAGACCGGCTTTGACCAGCCGCTGCTCTGCGGCATGTATGTGGACCGCCGCCTCGATGGCATCCAGGCGGTGCAGACCCTCTCCCGCCTCAACCGCTGCTATCCGGGTAAAGACACCACCTTTGTGGTGGATTTCATCAATGAACCTGACGACATCCTGGCGGCCTTCAAGACCTACTACGCCACTGCTGAGCTGGCCGAGGCCACCGATCCCAACCTGATCCTCGATCTCAAAACCAAGCTCGACGCCCAGGGCCACTACGACGAGTTCGAGATCGACCGGGTGGTGAAGGCGCTGCTCGATGGCAGCCGCAGCGACAAAGCCCGCCAGAGCCAGTTGATGGCCGCGATCGAGCCCGTTGCCCAGCGGTTGATGACCCTCTACAAGGAGGCCCGCCTCGCCTACCGCCATGCCGAGGAGATCAACGACGGCGAGGCACGCCAGCGAGCCAAGGAGGAACTGGACGCGCTCTCCCTGTTCCGCAGTGACATGGGCGCCTATGGCCGCTTCTATACCTTCCTCTCCCAGATCTTTGATTACGCCAACACCGGCCTGGAGAAACGGGCGCTCTTTTACAAGGCTCTACTACCCCTGCTGGAGTTTGAGCGCGAGATCAACACGGTGGACCTCTCCAAGGTGGTGCTCACCCACCATCACCTCCGCGATCTCGGCACCAGAAAGCTCGATCTCCAGCAAGGCGAAACCATCCCGATCGCCGGCATGGCTCCAGGTGGGGGCAGTGTGCAGGACAAGGACAAGGTGGAGCTCGCCGAGATCATCGCCAAGCTCAACGATCTCTTTGGCGGTGAGCTCAGCGACGGCGACAAGGTGACCTACGTGCGCTCGGTGATCCGCGGCCGGCTGATGGAGTCGCCCACCCTCCGCCAGCAGGCCGCCGCCAACAGCAAGGAGCAGTTCGCCAACTCCCCCGATTTCGGCACCGAGCTGATGGACGCGATCATCGGCGCCCTCGATGCCCACCAGGCGATGAGCAGCCAGGCCCTCAATTCCTCAACCGTGCGCGACGGCATCAAGGACGTGCTGCTCAACCACACCAATCTCTGGGAAGACCTGCGCAAGCAGGGCCAGCGGGGATGAGCCCTGATCCGCTCACCGTTGCGGCGGCTGAGCAGGCCCGCAACGTGGCGCTGCAGATGATGGCCGAACGCGGTCGCGGCCTGGTGCTGGTGGGTGCCGCCCGCCTCGATCTGGCCCTGGAGCACCTGCTCAAGGCCGTGATGGCTCCCAGCCCAGGCACCGACGACAAGCTCTTCACCGCCGATCGCTCCCTCGGCAGCTACGGCGCCAAAATCTCCCTGGCCGCCCGCCTGGGGCTGATCGACTCCGCCATTGAGCAGGCCCTCCACGCCATCCGCAGCGTGCGCAACGACTTCGCCCACAGCGCCGACGATCCCTCCCTCGCCGAACCCCATCACCAGAAGCGCCTGCAGCGGGTGCTCCCCCAGGCCCACGGCTCTGCGCTCTGGCCAGCCCTGGCGCCACTGCTGCAGCGCCAGACCACCCTCTCCAGTGACGAGTGCAGCTTCATCCTGCTGGTGAC
>Ga0208086_1000654_pt1 | contig 10337 bp, 7 predicted proteins | sample LakMenEpi06Jul10_FD_150675 | JGI IMG/M metagenome (GOLD analysis project Ga0208086, IMG submission 150675) | Freshwater microbial communities from Lake Mendota, WI - 06JUL2010 deep hole epilimnion (SPAdes) | ecosystem: Environmental > Aquatic > Freshwater > Lake > Epilimnion/Euphotic zone ...
CCCCGCCGATGCCGACTTGAGCGTCACGGTGATGCAGGTGGTGGCGCTTCGCGCCGCCCAGAGTGCACGCTTCGACGTGCCACAGAAGACGCTCGACGCAGCTGCGGCATACATCAAACGCTGCGCCAAGCCGGAGGGGGGCTTCGCGTATCAACCGGGTCAGGGCGTGAAGAACGCCCAGTCGGCGGCCGGCGCACTCTCCTTGCAACTCCTCGGCCTCTACGACGATCCCGACGTCGCCAAGGCTCTCGAGTCGCTCCAGAAGCGAGACTACCGGCCGCAGATGGACGAATACTTCCACTACATGAACTACTACGCCATGCAGGCCCACTTCCAGGCCGGCGAGGAACAGTGGGCCCTGTGGAGCCCACGGGTGCGGACGTTGCTCCTCGAGAGCCAGAATGCCGATGGCAGCTGGCCCGGCTGGGGCGAGGAGCGGATCAACGGTCCGGCGAAGAACTACTCGACGGCGATGGGGGCGATCACGCTCGAGGTCTACATGCACTATCTTCCCGCCTACCAGCGGTGAGCCGGGCTGGCTCGTCGCGAGGAACGTGTCCTCGCACCTCGGAGGCGAGGCGGGGATCGGCTAGCGCCGAGGAGTGACGAGGTTCCTCCAGGAACGAAGAAACTTTTGCCGGCCCGGCCGACGAAGTGCGCGGAGGTTGGAGGCCCGCGTGGCGTCCTTTCGTGCCGACTCAAACGTTGCTTCGGGGTCGTCCGTGCCCCGTCGCCGAACGCTCGCGGAGGGCATCCCTCCCCTCCGCTCGCTCCGCGCCGCTTGCGCTTTCGCCCTCCTATCCTTCGCTGACCGGCGAGGCCGTCTCCCGGGGCACGGGCGACCCCTCGCTAACGCTCCTCTGAATGGAACGGGGGGGGTGGGACAGCATGGGCCGCCCCCTTTTTTGTGCCCCAAAGGGGGCTTCGAGCCCTGGAAGAGCCGGTTTTGGCCGAAGGTTGTGTGGACGATTCATGTCGAGACGACTATTATGTCGACATGACGAAGGTGAAGTCCCCGACGCGTCTTCGACCCGAGGATCGGCAGGCGGCCCAGCCGCCGCGTTTCGATTCCCTCGAGCAGGAGGCCTACCTCAACCTGTGGCGGACCTACGATCGCCTCAAGGCGATCGAGGAGGAGCTTTTCGCCGAGTTCGAGCTTTCGGCCCAGCAGTACAACGCCCTTCGACTTCTCCGCGATGCCGCTCCCGAAGCGCTCCCCACGCTCGTTCTCGCTGCCCGGCTCGTGTCACGTGCCCCCGACATCACCCGGCTCGTCGATCGTCTCGAGGTTCGGTCGCTCGTCCGCCGCGAGCGCCTCGCCCATAACCGCCGAGTCGTGCGGATCGCGATCACTCCCGAAGGGGAGACGCTCCTCGATCGGATGGCCGAACGGGTCGTCGCCTGCGGCACCCGGCAACTCGGCCATCTTCCCAGCGCCGACCTGACAGCGCTCATCGATCTCCTCAGAGCGGCCAGACGGCCGCACGAGGTGGCCGAAGACGCGCCAGTAAACCCCGATTCTCGATCCTAGCCCCTGTGCCGAAATCCCCGCCCCATCCTTTCCGAGGATCTCCCCGATGGTTTCGCTCAACGGCAGTCAACTCCCGGCGATCGCCCCCCACGTCGTCGTCATCGGCGGCGGACCGGCGGGCGCCACGACCTCGACGCTTCTCGCCAAGCAGGGGCGGCGAGTGACGCTCTTCGAGCGCGAGACGTTCCCGCGGTACCACATCGGCGAATCCCTGATTCCGGAGACGTTTTGGGTGCTCGAGCGGCTCGGCATCCTCACGCATCTGCGCGAGAGCCGGTTCGTCCGGAAGGAGAGCGTTCAGTTCGTCACCGGCACCGGCAAGCTCTCGGAGCCGTTTTATTTTCCCGATCACAAGGCGCATGAATCGTCGCGGACCTGGCAGGTGCTCCGCAGCGAGTTCGATTCGATGATGCTCGACAATGCGCGGGCCGCCGGGGTGGAGGTCCACGAGGGGGCCCGTGTCCTCGACGTCGTCTTCGAGGGGAGCAGGGCGGTCGGCGTGAACGTCGCCGACGGCGACGGCAAGCGTTTCGTGGCGGCCGATGTCGTCGTGGATGCCGCCGGCCAGGCCGGCCTGATCCAAGACAGGCTCGGCCTGCGGCAATGGGATCCCGACCTCAAGAAGGCGGCGCTGTGGACCTATTGGAAGGGGGCGAAGCGCGACAGCGGCCGTGACGAGGGGGCGACGCTCGTCATGCAACTCGACAACAAACTCGGCTGGTTTTGGTACATCCCCCTTCAGGACGACGTCGTGAGCGTCGGGGTCGTCGCGCCGTTCGACTACCTCTTCAAGAACCGGACCACGAAGGACCACGAGGCGATCTACACCGAGGAGGTGGCCCGCTGCCCCGGCGTCATTCCCCGGCTCGAAGGCGCCGAGCGCGTCGCTCCGTATCGGGCAGCGAAAGAATATTCCTACCGCTCCCGGCAGGTCGCCGGCGACGGCTGGGTGCTCGTCGGCGATGCCTATGGCTTTCTCGATCCGCTCTACTCGTCGGGGATTCTCCTCGCCCTCCAATCGGGGGCGCTCGCTGCCGACGCGATCCACGCGGGGCTCGCTTCCGGCGACACGTCCGCAGCCAGTCTCGGCACCTGGGGGCCTGCCTTCAATGAGGGTATGGACCGGATGCGGCGGCTCGTCTGCGAGTTTTACGACGGTTTCAACTTCGGCAAGTTCGTCCGCAGGCATCCCGATCTCAAGGGACACATCACCGACATGCTCATCGGTGACCTCTTCAACGATCGCGTCGATGCCATCGTCGCCCCGATGGACGCGATGCGGGCCGAAGGCGCCGCGATGATGCAGACGGCGCCGGAATGATCCGGCCCGTCGTGGCGGGGTCGCACCACACCCCGTTCACTCTTGAATCTCGGCGACCACGATCGCGTGGACGTCGAGCCTCGGCACCGTGACCCCCGGGCCCTGGCCGTCGTCGGTCACCTCGATTTCCTGCCCCCCGGGCTCGAGGTGCACCCGTTCCACGGCGGTGCCTGGGCGAAACGTCACGCGGATTCCGTGGATCGGCAGCGTCTCCTCTCGGAGAGGCACGTCATCGACCGGGAAGGCGTGGCCGCCTGTGGTGTTGACGTCGTTGAAGAGGTGGACGATGAGCCGGTTTTTGTCGCCGCTGCGTTGCCTGCGGACGGTCGCATGAACGCACATCGGGGCCTCGATCTGCACCGGGGCCTCGTTCTCCCCTGCTGCCCACCGGATGGCGCTGGCGATCACGCGGCGTTCGTAGGGGTAGGGATACTGCCAGTAGGCGGCATCGACGCCGGCGGCAAGGAACACGACCCGTCCCCTCCCGTGCCGGCGGGCCGTGACCGCCGGGAGCGGCCCTCCACCCCCCTCGGGTTGGATCGTGGCGAGGATCTCCGTTCCCGCGCGAGGCTCGACCCTCACCGCCGGCCCCTTGAACGTCACCGGATCGGTGCCGACCCAGGCGGCGATCTTCGGACATTCAAGGAAAAACCCACCCGGAATGAATCGCCACTGGAAGACTCCCTTGCGCTTCTCGTGCCAGTCGGCGGGAAGCGATTTGGCGAAGTTGACGTCGAGATCGGCCGCGGCCTGCCCGGATGCCGACGTCGCGGGCCCCTTGTGATCGACCCCCAGGATCGCGGCCAGGGCGAAGTTGCCGCGCGTGTCGCCCGTCGCGTCGCACAGCGAAGCGTCGAGGCTGGCGACGAGACCACCGCCGTCCCTCACCCAGGCATCGATCGCCGCGACGTGGGTGTCATCGAGGCAGGCGGTGTTGGGGAGGATGAGCACCTTCTGCCGGGCGAGGAACTCGGGCTCGAGCTGCCAGTCCTCGACGACCGTCACGGGGAGATGCTCTTCGGTGACCGCCCGGAACGAGCCGACGACATTGGCCAGATAGCGATCCTCGACGAGCCCGGCCGAGCGGCCGTAGAACGCCTTCGTGGCATCGCTCATCACGAGGGCACCCCACGGCTCGGGCTCGACACCCACGAGCCACTCGCGCCGCTCCCGGACCGCATCGAGGGCCGTGTAGAGATCCTGCTGCATCCGTGGCGGCTGGGAGACCGCCACGCTCGCCCCGCAGCCGTGCGTCAGGCAGAGCATCATCCGGCGGAGTATCTCGTGGCCCGGGAAGCTGTCCTTGCCGTAGGGATTCCCGTGGCTCATCAGATAGGGCTCGCTGAAGGCGACACGGTGGTTCGTCGTCGCCCAGGCGTAGGCGACGCCGAATGCGGGGAGGATCGTGTTGCCGCGATTGCTCTCGTCGAGCCACAGCTCCTGATCGGGAGCGTCGAACTGGAGATTCATCCGCGCCGGCATGTTTCGCGGCAGCGAGAGGAAATGGCCGAAGCGGCCGCCGTTGGTGGTCCAGGTGACGAGCGCCACCTCCGGCTTGATGCGCTTGAGCCGCTCCTGGGCCCGGGCGACGAGATTCTCCATCCTGGCGTCGGCCCAGGCCTGGTAGCGGCGGAAGGCGGGATCGTCGAGGTTCGCCGGGGGAATATCGGCGCCGGAGTCGGCCCGGTAGTTCTCCCGACAGTGCGCACACCAGCAGCCGCCGCCATGGTGGAGGCCGTCGAAGCTGAAGGCATCGACATCCGGGTGCTTCGTGAGGATCTCCTCGAGCACGGCGATGAAAAAATCGCCGTACGGCCCGAGTGGGCAGAGCATCCCGCCATGGCCGAACTTCTCCATGTCGACACTCGGGATCTCACGGGTGTCGGTGGCGATCCGCCGCCATTCGGGGTGGGCCTCGTACACCTCTCCCTGGAGCGTCGGCGGATAGACGGCGAGGATCCGCACCCCGAGCCGTTTGTATTCGGCGATCTCCTCGTCGAGCTTCCCGATCGCCACATGCGGGCTCCGCTTGTGGAGGAGTGCGCTGTCGTAATAGGGATAGAACGGATCGACGAAGTTCATCTCGCTGATCGTCACCCCGTGCCGCACCGCCTCCTCACGCTGCTCGCGGCTCATCCCCGAAAGCGTGTAGCCGACACCGGTCGTCTCCCGCACCCAGGCCGGGATCTGCACCGGCGGCGGGGCCGGCTCCGCAGCGGGGAGGATCGCACCCCACGGCGCGAGCGCGACGGGGAGGAGGAGCAGGTACGGAGCAAGGTGACGCGGCATGGCAGGGAGTTCCCGGTGGAAGTCGGTCCGGGCTCATCATCATCTCCCGGGGGACCGGCGCCGATGGTTGCCGCCGTCTCGCCGGGGCCGGTATCCTGCCGGCGAGCGTCGGGCACCGACGCCCGTGAACAGCCCCGTCCCGGGAGGACCCGTTCGATGAAGATGTCGCACAACCCGATCTCGACGTCGGTCGCCTGCGGGGTGATCCTGGCGGCACTGGCCGCCGGATGCGAGCCCTCGAAGCCGAAGCAGATCTCGCCGACCACGCCACCGATCGAGACCCGCAAGACGATCGGCCAGACGACCCAGAACATCATGCCGCTGGCCGACGCGCTCAAGCAGGGGGGACAGATGGCCGAGATGTCGATCACGGGAGGCGGCCTCGACGCGATCACCTCCGACGCCTACCGGACGAGCGTCGGAAAGATCGGCATCATGGCCGTCGAGCACCAGATGCAGCTGGTGGAGGCGGAAAAGGGGCCGATGCCGATGGGGTATGAAGAGTTCATGACGCGGGTCATCGGCAAGGGCAAGCCCGACGGCATGCAACTCCCGATGCTCCCCTACTACCAGGAATGGGCCTACGACCCCGACACGAAGAAGCTCGTCGTCGTCGAGTTCCCCCTCAAGAAGGAACAGCGGCAGCAGGAGACGACCGGGGCTTCGGGGCTGTAATCGCGCTGGCGTGGTTTGTTGGGGATGGGGCTGTTGGGATGGGGCTGTTGGGATGGGGCTGTTGGGATGGGGCTGTTGGGATGGGGCTGTTGGCGGAGCCCTGTGGCAGCTTCGGGGTCGCCCGTGTCCCGTCGCCGGACGCTCGCTTCGGCCATCCATGGCCTCCGCTCGCTCGGACCCGCCCGCGCTTCGCCCTCCGGGCTCCGCTTGTCGGCTACGCCGTCTCCCGGAACACGGGCGACCCCTCACCCGGCGCGTTGGGGTGTGCTTGTTCATGCCAACTCGCACGCCGAAGAGTGAGTTGGTGCGATCGAAAAAAAAGCGGCGGTGGCCTTCGCGAGGAGGGCCACCGCCGCCGTTGTTCACTGCGAGGGTCGTCGGTCAGACGCGGGCGATCTCGAAACCCTTCCGCGGTGTGCGGGCTGCAAACGTGGCGGCCTGCTCGTCGCCGACGATCTTCTCGGCCGCCGGATCCCACTCGATCGTCCGGCCGAGGCGACCGGCGATGCTCGCGAGGTGGCAGGTGTTCATCGCCATGATGTGGCTGTAGACGTCGGAGACCGGCAGGCCTCCTTCGCGGATGCAGCGGTAGAAGTTCTGCTTGTGCCCTTCGTAGGGCTTCCCCTTGTAGAGCTTCTGGATGTCGGCGTCGGTGAACTGGTCCTTGTCCCAGTTCTCCTCGATCGGCTTCCCGGTGCACTTCTCGCGGTTGACGAACATCCGGCCCTTTTCACCCTCGAAGAGGACGCCGTTGTCGGAGCGGCTGTCGATCACCATCTCCACGCCCGAGGGGAACTTGCAGACCACCGCGAAGTCGTGGGCGGTGTTGTAGCAATCATCGACGGTGGCGTAGCCGTCCTTGTAGGGGACCGGGTGCTTGACGTCGGTGCCGTTGATGCTCGTCGGCCCCTTCCCCTTCGAGTCTTCCTGGAGAGCCCACTGCGCGATGTCGACATGGTGGGCACCCCAGTCGGTGAACTTGCCGCCGGAGTACTCATACCACCAGCGGAACTCATAGTGGCAGCGCTTCTCGCGAAAGGGGACCGCCTTCGCCTGGCCCTGCCACATGTCCCAATCGAGTTCCTTCGGCACCTCGGCGATCGGGAAAGGACCGCCGGTCGGGCTGCCGTTGATGCCGACGGTGACCTTCTTGATCGGGCCGAGGAGCCCCTTGTGGACCATGTTCACCGCGCGGAGGAACTGATCCTTCTGGCTCCGCTGCTGGGTGCCGATGAGGAACACCTGCTTGGGGTACTTCTCGGCGGCGTTGCGGCAGAGTTGGTTCTCCTCGAGTGTCAGCGAAAGCGGCTTCTGGCAGAAGACATGCTTGCCGGCCTGGAGGGCCTCGACGGCGATCTTCACGTGCCAGTGATCGGTTGTGACGATGCTGACGACGTCGATGTCCTTGCGGTCGAGCACCTTGCGATAGTCGCGGTAGGCGTCGGCCTTCCCCTTGCCCAGATTGCCGTCCTCGCGGGCCCGCGACGAATGGCGATCGTCCACATCGCAGACGGCGAGAATGTCACCGAACTGGGCGTGCTGGTGGGCGTCGCCGGTGCCCATGGAGCCGGTGCCGATGCAGCCGATCCGCGGGCGGTCGTTGGCAGCGTCATTGGCAAACGCGCGGCTCGTCCAGGCGAAGGCGGGGACAAATCCACCGGTGACGGCGGCGGCGCCGAGGGCGGAGGAACCGAGGAACTGACGGCGTGAGGCGCCGGTGGTGCGGGACATGGCGAGCGGGTCTCCCCTGGATGGTTATGGTTGAAGGTGGATCGTGATCCCGATGGTGGCCGAAAAGCCACCCGCTTCCCCCTGGGCGGCAGTCTAACGCCGCTCTCCCCGGCCCGCCAATTCGGGTCCGGTCGAGCGCGGTGGTGTGCTCCTTCCGGATGGGGGTCGCGGTGACGCCAGGGACGTCGCCAGCCTATGCTGGCTGCTCGTGCGGACAAGCGGCCATGACGCAGTCACGGCAGGTGTGGATGGCGTGGCGGCGATGGAGAGGGCGGCGGAGGCCGTGGCCATGATGGAACCAGGGAAGGCGATCGCGGCGCTGCGGCCACACCTGCCGGAAGGCACGCTCGGCTACTGTCAGGAATTGCTCCATGGCGGCCATCTCGGCGTGCCGGTCGAGATCCGCTCGGTGCGTGCGCGGCGGACGAAACTCGGCGACCACCGCCCGCCCGTCCGCGGCAAGAGCGTCCACCGGATCACGGTCAACAACGATCTCAATCCCTATGCCTTCCTGACGACGCTCCTTCACGAGATCGCCCATGCGGTCACGTGGGAGAAGCATGTCCGCCCGCGGAAGCCGTTCTCGCGACGCGTCCTCCCCCATGGGGCCCAGTGGAAGAGCGAGTTCGGCCGGATCCTCGCGCCGCTGGTGGCAGAGGGCGCCCTGCCGGAGGATGTCTCCGAGGCGCTTGCCCGCTATCTGCGTAATCCGGCCGCGGCCACGTGCAGCGATCGGGGCTTGCTTGTCGCCCTCTCGAGGTACGACGTCCCCGATCCTTCCCGGATCCTCGTCGAGGACGTGGTGGTCGGGGCCGCGTTCCGCGTCGAGGGGGGGAGGATGTTTCTCAAAGGCCCGAAGCTCCGCAGCCGTTTCCGCTGCTACGACGCCAAGACCGGTGCCGAATACCGCATCCACCCGCTCTGCCGGGTGACGCCCTGCGAGGCGACGGTGCTTGGAAGATGAACGACCTCGCCGGGCAGCGATGGCCTGCGACCACCCGGTTGGGGAGCGTGGATGGGCGCTTCGCGGCGGCTGCCGTCGTTCGCGGGACGCACGCGCCGACGGTCAGCCCGACGGGGCGAGGTCGAGCAGAAGCTCGGCCCGGTCTCCCCAGCGGCGGACGATGCCGAGCTCCTCGGCCGTTGCCGGGCGATTGCGTTTCCCCCGCACCTGCCCGATCCGCCGGCTGCCAAGATGGACTTCGATCGTGACATGCGGCGTGGTCGTGCCCGCGACGCTGCTCTCCATCGTCCAGATGCTCGACCGCCCCGCGGCGCAGGACCCGGCGTAGCTCGCCACGCAGTGCTCCATCCTCGCTCCCTCGCGGACGAGCCCGTCGCCGGAGACGATCTCGCGGATCCGCCAGGTGCGGGATCGCGCTGCCTCGGTGCCCTCGACGAACTCGAACGCCTCGATCCCACTCGGTTGCCAACTCGCCGCCGCGGTGGCGGCCGTCGTGCGGCCGAGCCGGGCGTGCCACGCCTCCACGTCACGAAGCGTCGCTTCGACCGTGCGGCCGCGCATCGAAAGCTGCGGCCGCGGTGGCAGCGCGCCGGGCTCTGGAAGCACGGCCCCGGGGGCGACCTCGGGATCGAATCGCTGCGCCTGGATCCAATCGACGATCGGACCGATCTGCGTCCGGTCGAGGAGGGGATTGGCGACGAAGAACCGGATCACCTCCTCCCAGAACGGCCCGGCGGAATAGTCGCCTCCGAGTCGCGTTCGCCGGACCGCATCGGCAAGCGCCGCGTCGCCGCCGCAGGCACGGACCTGGGCATGGCGGAACGCCGCGCCGACGGGGCAGTCGTCCGGAGCGTGGTGAAACCAGTGGGCAATCGAGCGCGACACCGGCAGCGGCAGATCGGGCGCGGTCCGCAGGCTCTTGCCGCTCCCGAGGTGGACAAACCACCCCTGCTCGCGCGGGCCCCCGTCGGTCCATGCCCGATCGAGAAATCGGGGGAGATCGTGGCGGGCGTACAGATGGCGGGCAAGCGCGGCGAACTGCCGCTCGGCGTTGTGCGTCGCCGGTTGCCAGCCATCGAGGGCACGCACCCGTGGGGCTTCGTGGCCGAGCAGCGCCACGAGTCCGTCGGTGAGCCGTGGATCCTCGTCGATCGAGGTGCAAGCTGCCACGTCGACAAGTTCGACGGCGAGGCGATCGGCCTCCGCAGCGCTCCGCGCGGCGAAGGCGCGCCGCAGGCTCGTCTCCCGAGGCGTCCCGCCGTTGGCCGGCGGGGCTTGGCGACAACGCCGCACGAGCGTGGCAAACGGCTTCGGCTTGCGCTCCTCGAGGGCCTTGTCGGCGGCGGCGATCACCTGCGGAGAGAAAAGGGGGCCACGGATGGGCTTGCGGCGCCAGACAGGGCCCTCTTCGACCGGCATCGGCTCGGCCAGCGCGATCCCATCGGCCGCCGCCCGGAAGGCATGGCAATGGACCACGAACGGATGTTCGTCGGCGGGGAGCGGGACCGCGAGTCGACGCCTGCCGAAGCGTCGGTCGAAGCGCGCGAAGCCGCGGAGGAAGACCGTCGGGCTCGCGACGAGATCTTCGAAGGGCATCTCGAGGGAGCGGTGGAGGAGATCCCCGATCGTCGCGATCCGGCCGTCGTGAAAGAGGACGCTTTGCGGGTCGGAGGGGGCGAGGCGGTCGCGATCGATCCGATCGACGCGCTGCCAGGTCATGTATTCCGGGAGCGTGAGAATGTCGCGGCCGTCGAGGGTGAGCCAAGCCCGGTCGAGGCTCGAACTGCCGTAGCTGGCCATGTGGACGTCGACACGCTTCGCCACCG